>WNGC01005939.1_pt1 | contig 13337 bp, 12 predicted proteins | sample 5400051 | NCBI WGS metagenome assembly WNGC01 (sample SAMN13153368, study PRJNA577476) | soil metagenome | isolation source: 20 cm soil or saprolite under grassland replicate 2 | place: USA:California | collected 2016-06-15 | reverse complement strand
CGGCGACCGGGTCGTCGCGGTCGAGGTGGCCCGCCGTGTAGACGAACTCCTCGTACTCGGCCAGCGACATCTCCGCTTCCTGGGCGTCGGCCTGGGTCGGCACCTGCGTCAGGCACCAGTTCAGCTGCCCCTGGCCCGCTCGCTCCATGAACCGCCGGCTCAGGTCCCGCATCGCCTCACGCCGCAGCGCCATCCGCCGAGGGGCCACGCGCGTGAGGGCGCGGGTGTTGAACGAGCCGAGGAACCGGAGGTCGGCCTCGACCTTCTCGACCTCCAAGCGGTCCAGGTCGGAGATGAACCGGAGCTGCTCGTCGGTCGCGTTCCTGTAGTAGATCTCCTCCAGCCCCTCCGGGTCGACGCGGACCGCCGGGAAGGCACCCGCGGCCAGCGCTTCCTTGTACGCGGCGACGATGTGGGGGGCGGCCAGGGACGAGCCGCGGATCCGGACCAGCTGTCCTTTCTTGAGGCGGAGCGAGTAGTGGGTGAGGACGCGGGCGAGTTTCTCGATCCTGGGGTCGGCCACGGACCATCAGTTCAGCCAGGGCCGCGGAACTTCCTGCGGCGGCGCCGTGTCCCGGCCGTAGGTGAGCCAGGACGTGTCGCGGGGCGCCTGCAGTAAAGCCACAGGGAGCACCGCTCCTAAGAGCGGTGCCCCCTGTCTGTTGCCTGATGCGATGGCGAGGTTACCGCTTGCCCTTCTTGGCTGACTTCTTCTTTTTCGCCACGGAAGAGGCCCTCCTTTCGAGATTTCGTGATTTCAGGGGCCTGCTCTTCCCCCTCGCATTCCCTATATACGACATTCTTTACTTTTCTCCTGCTGGGAATTGGAGGAAATTTTTGAAAGCCTGCGAGAATCCGAGATCGCTGGTCCAGGCCTGGGATTCCCCCAGAATTCACTGGTCCCGGCCCTTCGCCCTTGGTTGCAACATTGGCCAAGCCGAGCAGTCTGAACACCCGTCCTCCGTCGATCGATCCACGGGCCCTTCCGGGGACTGAGACGCTGTTCTCATCCGTTCGGGCCCGGAGAGGGCCGGACGCCAGGGCCGAAGAGCCCCATCGACGATCCGCGCGCCCGCCCGGACGCCGCGGGACATCACGCGGGAGATCGAGTGGCACGCGCAGCGGCGCGAGGACCACCGGCGTCCTCCAGCAGGCGCCGCACGCGGGCGACAATCGCATCGCGTGCCGCGACAAACCCGTCGCTGACGGCTGGGACGTCGTCCCAGCGCGCCACTGCCAGGGTGAGCGGCGCGACGTGACCGAGGTCGCATCCAAACGAGACGACGCGCCACGCCGTCATCAGCTCCTCACGCGTCACCCGTCGAGGCAGGACATGCCGGACGTCGATGCCGTCCTTTAGGAGGGCCTCCGCGACCTTGGGGGGGACTTCCGGTTCGGGGTCGATGCCCGCTGAGGTCGCGCCGACGTCCAGTCCCAGTTCGCCGGCCAGCCGCCGGAGGTAGGCGGCCGCGATGACGCTCTTCGCGGCGCCGTGGAGACAGACAAATACCACGGTTCTCTCAGCGGGATCCAACTCGCTCGCCTCCCTCGGCATCACTTCACAAAGACCCACGCCGGCTTCAAGATCGAGAAGCCGACCAGGCCGACGGCCGCCGCCACGGCGACCAGCGCCGGATTGCCGACTCTCCGGCGGGCCAGCGCCACAAGGCTGACAAGCGCGATCAGAGCGGTCAGCCAGTCGCCGATCGCAATCTTCCCGAGGAGCACCGCCGCCCCCAGGATCGTCCCGATCGCCGCGGCATAGGCGCCTTTGACAAAGCCCTGCACATTGGGGTTGCCGCGGTGCCGGATCAGGATGGGCGCCACGATCAGGACCAGGAGGAACGAGGGAAGGAAGATGCCCACCGTGGAGATGACCGACCCCCAGAAGCCCGCGACGAGGTAGCCCACAAACGTGGCGGTGATGACGACCGGGCCCGGGCTGAGCATCCCCATCGCCACGGCGACGAGGAACTGGCGCTCGGTGAGCCACCCGGTCTGCCGGACCAGCCCGTTCTCAAGAAATGGCACGATCACCAAGCCGCTGCCAAACGTCAGGGATCCCGCCTTGAGGAAGAAGACGAGGAGCTTGCCCAGGATCCCGGCGCTCGGCGCGCTCCCCGCCGCGGGCGGCAGCGCGGCGAGCAGCGGCAGCGCGGGGGCGCGCCACCTCCGGAGGAGTGTTCCGTACCAGAGGATGCCGATCACCCCCGAGACGATGAAGAGGAGCGCCACTTCCGCGCGCAGGGCCACCGTGATGGCCAGACACGCCGCAGCGATCCCCCACTGCAGGCGGTCCTCCATGCCCAGCGCCGCCAGCCGGTAGCACGAGTACAGGATCATGGCGATCACCGCCGGGCTCACCCCATAGAAGATCGCTTTGATCGGCGGAAGGTCGCCAAAGTAGACGAACAGCGCGCCCAGCGCGGCGACGAAGATGAAGTTGGGGAGGATGAAGGCCCAGCCGCCGGCCCACGCCCCCCAGAATCCGCCGCGGAGGTAGGCAATGAAGATGCCCACCTGGATGGCGAGCGGCCCCGGGAGCGACTGGCACACCGCCACCCCCTCGCGGAACTCGTCCTTCGTGAGCCACCCCCGCTCTTGGACGAGTTCCTTCTCCATCTGCCCGACCAGGGCCACGGGACCACCGAAGCCAACGGCGCCGAGACGGAGATAGTACATGACGAGATCCCGAATGGGGACCCGTCGAACGCCGTCTCCCTGGCTCATGTGGATCCCTCCGTCATGTGGTTACTTGGTGGGCATGGCGATTCTCAGGACGGGATGGCCACCGACGTTTTGCAGCGGCAGATAGACGCGGTGGTCCGTCGAGTCGACGACCACGACATGAGCATATCCAGCGCGGATCTCGCCAAGTTTCTGGAGGCTGTCCGCGCCTTCGGCAAAAACCGTCACGATGCCGCTCTCCGCGGCGACGTATAGCCAATGCATCCCTGCGTCCAAGGCGAGCACATCAGGGTCAGGCCCAACGGACTGGGTACCGATGACGCGCCCGACCTGCAAATCGAATACCAGGAGCGTCGCGTTGCCGTCGCACGCGATGAATGCCAACCGACGCCGAGCGTCGATAAGGAGCCCGTGGGCGTGGCGGCAGCCGGGCAGGCTATGCCGCGCCACGATGGCGGCTGTGGCCGGATCGATCTCAACGAGCTCGTTCCGGGTCTGGACGGCCACGAAGACGCGGTACGAGACAGAATCGTACTCGGTATTGCCCGCTTCCCCGCCAAGCGCGATCTCCTGCACGACGCGGTTGGCCCGGACGTCGATCACCGTGTCCGTGCCGCCTGCTTCGTCGGACACGAACAACCTTTCGGTGATCGGATCAAAGGCCATCCCGTCGGGATACTCGCCGCCGGGCATCCGGGCGATGATGCGGTTCGTCGCTTCGTCGATCGCGACAACCTCGTTGGTCCCCGTCGCGGTCGCGTATACGCGCCCGAGCGATGGAATGGCCAGAACGCCGTGCACCGCGGCGACGGCCGGGATCTCGGCCACCACCCGCGATCCGCGAGTGTCGAAGACAACGATCGTGCCGGCCCCCAGGTGAGCGATGTAGAGCCGGCCGCGAGCCTCGTCGAGGCTCGCATAGTCGAACCGCGAGGCGGGCCCCGGGAGCGGCACGTCTCGGAGCGTCGAGAGGGGCGCCTGCGAGGCGCGAACCGTTGAACAGAACACCGCGAGGCTCAGCGCGGCGAACGCGCCGAGAGCCACGCGATGTCCGAGAATTCGTCGTCCCCTAACGAGCATCGCGTGCTTGAACCTCCTCGTACACGGCCGCCCGGCAGCTCCGCGGGAGGAACACGTAGAGGCGCCGTCTGGTGCGGTCAAACGCGGTGGTGTGCGCGCCCGCCTCGGTCGGAAGCGCTTGCGCGAGCGCCATCTCGCGGGTGTCGACGACGTCGACGAGCCCCGGTTGTCCAATGGCGACGTACAGGTGCGATCGATCGGGATTGTACCAAATCGCGTCGGGCTCCCCCGCGATGGCCACACCCGCCACTTCCCGCCCCGTTTCAAGGTCAAGCGCGACGACCTTGCCGCCATCGCAGGCGACAAACGCCCGGCCGTGCTCCGCGTCGAGGTCGAGCCCGTGCGGCCCGGCTGAGGACACCGGCCACTGCGCCTGCGGTGCGAGGGTGGCCGCAGCCAGGACGGCGACGGATGCCGGATCTCGAACGTTGACCAGGAACCGATCACCACGGGAATCGTACGCACACCAGCGCGGCCGGCCCGGCAACGCGGTCTCGGTCACCACGCGCCCAGCCTGAAGATCGACGAGCCTCGCGCGGAAATCGCCCACGTCGGCAACCAGAACCTGCTGACGCTGCGGGTCCCACGCAAGGCCGTTGGGCTTCGGCCCCACGGCCACTTCCTCCACCACCTCGCCCGACGCCGCCTCGATCACGAGGACTTTCCCGGCACCCCGGGCGGCGGCGAAGACGAGACCTTCCCCCTGGGCGCACAGCACACCGCTCGCTTCCGGGCAGCCCGGAATCGTGGCGTGGTGAACGCCGCGCTCGCCGTCGAGGACTTCAACGGTCCCTACTGCAGTATGCGCGACGAACACCCGTCCCGTCCGGAGGTGCACGTCGCCGTGGTCGAACCCGCCCGACGGGTGGCGCGGGAAGTCTATTGACCGGACCAGGGCCAATGTCACCGCATGCTACCGCCCTTCGGCGACCTGCCGCTGGCACCACGCATACAAGGCGTCGTACAGGGGAGTCTCCAGGCGAATCTTCTCGTGGTCGTTGTCTCCGTGCAGCAAGGCGAAGCCGTGCGCGATCGCTTTGAGCCCGGCCGCTTCTGGGACGATATCGACGTCCGCGGCGACGTCTGCGCCGTGCACGATCCTGGCGAGCCGCTCGAGCGCCGGGTCGGTGAGGCCGTATTTGACCATGATCGATTCGAAACTGCAGCGTCCATCGACGTGACCGAGCTCGACGCCCTTCACGTCGAACGGAACGGCTCCCCTGCGCTCGGCCACCGCCGCCACTTCGTCCGCGGAAACGTAAATGAACTCCGCGTCCCTGTCGACAAAGCGCCGGATCAACCACGGGCAGGCGATCCGGTCGACGTTGGCGTTCTTGCGCGTCACCCATTTCATGTCCGCCACCTCCATCACGCTTTGCTCTGGGGCTTCAGCGCCCGCTCGCCGCCCGCGGCGTACCACGCAGCCAGGCCGCCTCGAATGTACTTCGCGTCGAACCCGCGCTCGCGGAGCGCCGCTGTGACGCCACAGCCCACGTGGTACCCGTACGCGCAGTAGACGAAGACGGGAGTGCCGGCCGGGAGTTCCTTCGACCACTCGTCCACGCGATCCGGGTCCCTCCAGATCGCCCCCTGCATCATCTCCGTGCTGCGCGAAAAGTAGTGCTTGGGGCGGGCATCGAGCACCTGGATCCGCCCGCCCTTCGCGAACTCCGCGGAGAGCTCCTCAACGGAGACCGAGGGCAGGGGAGTGTCGGCCGTGTCCTCTCGCCTCGGCGAGCCCTGGCTGCCCGCCTCCATCAGCCGATCGCCGGCCGCCGTCCAGTCGATGTTCCGCATGAAGGCGTCGATGTAGGCGGAGGCGTTCGCGCCGAAGTCGAGGCTGTACGCGTGTTCGTACATGTCGAGCGCGAGCACCGGAACAGTGTCCATCATGGCCTGGGAGTGATCGAACACGATCTGGTTGGAGAGCCTCCCATCCCGGCGTGAGCAGCTCAGCAGGACCCAGCCGGACCCGCCGCCGAGAGCCTGGGCGAGGGCGACGAACTCTCGCCGCCACGCGGCGACGCTGCCGAACTGCTGCTCCAGCGCGCCCGACATGCACGCGGCGATCGGCGAGCCCGCGCCGGAGCCGGTGAAGAGCACCGCGCCATCACCACCCAAACTGCCGAAGTACAGCTCGTGGAGCGCCACCGAGCCCGCGGCGGCGAGCTCTTCCTGCTTGAGGGCCCGGATCCGGTACCCCGGCACGGCCGCGAGGTCGAGGGCGTTCAGTTCGTCGCGGACCGCATTCAAGGACCGGACGGCAGTTCCGTAGGCGTTCTCGTAGTGGCTCACGATGAGCCGTTCCGAGAGCCCGTTCAGGGCCCAGGGCTTGCAGGCAATCGGAGCGATGTGCCGGCGCATGAGGGATCCCCTTTCGCATTCCCGAGCTGGTCGCCGTGATGGAGGCAATATCTATTGCATACAATAGCAACATATGATACTCTTGTCAACGTCAAATGTCTTGGGTCGTGTTCTCCTACTCCCTCCCGTCCGCGGGGCGGTCGAGCCCGCGGGTCGCTGTCTGGCGCCGCCTGCGCGCCCTGGGCGCCATCGCCCCCAAGGGGGGCGTGCACGTCCTGCCCGCGCGCGACGAGTGCGTCGAGGCCTTCCAGTGGCTCGCTCAGGAGGTCGAGCAGGCCAAGGGAGACGCCCTGCTGTTTCGCGTCGAGCGATTCGAGGGGCTCAGCGACGCCCAGCTGATCGAGCTCTTCCAGGAGGCGCGGAAGCGGGACTACGACTCCCTCGACGCCCGGGCGGCAGATTTGGAGAAGTCGCTCGACGCACGGGCCGGGCGGACACGGGACCTCGCCAGGGCGCGCGACCTCCTCGCCCGTTTGCGGCGGGAGCACGCCGAGATCGCCCGGATCGACTTCTTCGACTGCCCGGCGGGGGCCCAGGCGGCCGGGCGATTGGCCAGAATTGGACAGGCGCTCGCTCCCGGCGAGGCCGCCGAGGCGCGGGTACCCCCCGCCACGGTCGCCGCGTACCGCGGCAAGCGCTGGGTGACGCGGCCGCGCCCCCATGTGGACCGGCTGGCATGCGCCTGGCTGATCCGGCGATTCATCAACCCCGGAGCGCAGATCCGGTACGCGACCGCGCCGGAGCCGGAGGAAGTGGCGTTCGATATGCGCGGGGCTCAGTTCGGGCACCGGGGCAACCTCTGCACGTTTGAGACCATGCTCAAGGCGTTTGGGCTGGACGATCCCGGCCTGCGCGCGATCGCGGAAATCGTGCACGAGATCGACCTGCGCGACGGCCGCTATACCCGCCCGGAGGTGCCCGGGGTCGACGCGATCCTCAAGGGCTGGGTGACCTACACCTGCGGATGTTCGCGTACGGCTTCCTGTCGGTGATCTTCGCGCTGTATCTCTCGGCCGCGGGTTTTTCGACGGCGCAGATCGGCTGGTTGTTCACCGCAGCCCTGGCCGGCGGCGCCGCGACCACCGCGGCCGTCTCGCTCATGGTGGACCGCTGGGGGCGCAGGCGGACCCTCATCGCCTCGGCCCTCCTGATGGCGGCGGCGGGGATCGCGCTGGCGACCCGGCAAGGCTTCCTTGTGCTGCTGCCGCTCTCCGCGATCGGCGCGCTGAGTCCCACCGGGCTGGAGATCGGCCCCTTCCAGTCGCTCGAGCAGGCCGCCCTCGCGCAGGCCACGACGGCGCCCCATCGCGTGATGCCCTATGCGTGGTACAACCTGGCGGGGTCTGTGGCCGCGGCGCTCGGCGCCTTGGCGGCCGGGGCCGTGCCCGCGGCCTTCCGGATCATGGGGGGAACGGCCGCCGCGGCGGAGCAATCGCTCGTCTGGGCCTCCGCCGCCGCCGGAGTGATCCTCGCCGGTCAGTATCTCGCCCTGTCGGCGGCGGTCGAGGTCGCGGCCGCCGGGCGCTCCCATGCCGCGCCCCCCGGGCTCGGGCGGTCGCGACGCGCCGTGATCACGCTCACCGCGCTCTTCGGCGTCGACGCGCTCGCCGGCGGGCTCGTGGTCCAGAGCCTGGTCGCGTTCTGGTTCTCCCGGCGCTTCGGCATCGACCTGGAAAGCCTCGGGCTCCTGTTCTTCGCGACGAATTTGCTCTCCGCGCTCTCCTATCTTGCGGCGGCGGGGCTCGCTTCGCGCTTCGGCCTGCTGAACACGATCGTCTTCACCCACCTGCCGTCCAACCTGCTCCTCGGGCTCGTCCCGTTCATGCCGTCGTGGCCGCTCGCCGCCGCGATGCTGCTGGCGCGCTCGGCCCTCTCACAGATGGACGTCCCCACCCGGCAGGCGTACACGATGGCGCTCGTCGCCCCCGAGGAGCGGGCCGCCGCGGCCGGGCTGACCAACGCCGTGCGCCCGGCGGCCCAAAGCCTGGCGCCGGCGATCTCCGGGCTTGCCCTGCAGTCCGCAGTGAACGGCCTCCCGTTCGTGCTCGCGGGGGCGTTGAAAGCGGCCTACGATCTCACGCTTTGGGCCGTCTTCCGGCGGGTTACGCTTCAGTCTGAACCGACCGGACAGACGACCGGGGGCCCCGGCGCGCCGTGCCGCCCGGACGCGGCAGAAGAGGGACACCACCAGAGTTAGGGCGATCCGCCCAACAACTTCTCGCAAATCGACCGGCCGCGCGTGGGCCGGCCGCCGGCTCCGGCGCCCACGGTCCCCCATTTCTACTTAAGCGCTCGCGTCGCGCACCCTCACCCGTCGTTCGAACGATACTAACAGATTCCAACAACCGATAGCCGGAACTATCACCCGGGACGAGTCTCAACTGAGCCGCGCAGGTGCAGGTTAAGAGTGGGAATCGCGCACCAGAGAAACGGCAGCGATCCAGCGTCTGGTGGCGGCTCGGACCGAAACGGGTTGCCCGTGCGTGAGGGGGCAGAAGGAGCAACCGGATGAACGGAACGGAGTTTGTCGGCCTCTATGACGTCCAGTACCCGCGGATTTTCCGCTATCTCCTCTGGCGCCTGCGCCAGAGGGATGCGGCGGAGAAGGTGGCCGCCGAGGTCTTCGCCATCGCCCTCCGGACCTTTCAAGAGGGCCCCGCGCCGGCGCAGGCCGGCGGCTGGCTGGTGGATGTCGCCGATCACCTGGCGTCCCGGACTCTGCGCCGGCAGCAGGTGGAGGAACTGCTCGACAGCGCGGGCCTGGCTGCCGAACGCGCGCCGGAGGAGTTGCCCAACGGGACGGGGGCGGCGGTTGAACGGGATCCCGAGGAGCTGGTGATCGGACGGTTGGAGCACGCGACGATTCGGACGTGCGTGGATGCGCTGAACACGGAGCAGCGCAAGGTCCTGCTCCTGCGAATCGTCGCCGGCCTAAGCGCGAGTGAGACGGCCGAGATCCTCGACACCACGGAAGTCATGGTAAGGAACCTGCAGCTTCGCGCGCTGCGGACGCTTCGGACAATCTGGAAGGAGGCTGAGGCCAATGCGGGGCGAGGCGGCACAGGAGCGCAGTGAGCTGCTGGACGGGATCAAGCTGGAGATCCTTCTCCGAGCGCTCGAGGGATCCGAAGCTCTGCCCGAGCAGATGGAGGTGACGCCGGAGCTCACCGCGCTGCGGGATACCGCGCGGCGGCTGCGGGCGGCGAGTCAGTCGGCGGCGCTCCCCGCGGGGCATCAGGTGGTGCGGCGGGTGCTGCAGGTGGCGGCCCGGAACAGCGACCATCAGACGGCCCCCACGCATAGGGCCTGGCGTTGGGCGCGGCTGTGGCTGAGCACGGCGGCGGCGGCGGCCGTGGTCGGTGCGTTCGGTCTCGGGGCGGGCACGCTGGACGCCCTCGTACTGCCCTCGAGTCCAGGGTACGGTCTGCGGCTCACGATTGACCGGGCGCGGGATGTGTTCACCCCAGGCCGGCATGATTCCAGCCCACGGACCGGGACCTCGAATCCCGGCCACGACGCGGCGGCCAAGAAGGGCCCGCGCGGGCCACAGGGCCCGCCCGCCTCTCAATAGAAGGACGGCGGGCGATCGGTAGACCCCTCGGATAGACAGTAACTCTCCCGATACACAACTTCTATATAAAGGGTAGAATATTTGCAGTGTCGTATCATGCCTGTGAGCCGGGCGTCTCATCTCTGGACGTCCGGCCGGATCTTCGAACGGCGCTGGGGGCAACCTACGGTGACTGTGTCGTCGCGATGGCGAAGGCCTCTCGGTGAGATGCTCGTGGAGTCGGGCGAGATTACCCCCGTGCAGCTCGCCGAGGCCATCGAATTGCAGAAAGAGGGCAAAGAGCGCCTCGGCCAGGTCCTCGTGCGCATGGGCGCGGTGTCCGAAAAGGCCGTCGGGGAGGCCGTGGCCGGGCAGCTCGGCCTCCAGTACGTGGACCTCGACGACGTCCTTCCCGAGGAGCAGGCGCTGCTGGCGCTGCCGGAGCACCTGGCGCGCCGGTATCAGGTCATCCCGCTGCGGCAAAACAACGGGAAGCTGCGGGTGGGGATGGTCGACCCGCTCGACGTCATTGCGTTAGACGACATCCGCCGCCACACCGGGCAGGAGATCGAGACCGTCGTCATCTCCCCCGGAGGGTTCCAGCGCGTCCTGCCGCAGTACCCTGCCCTGGACGAGAACGTCCAGGCGATGATCCAGGAGATCAAGGCAGACCCCCACGAGGAATTGGGGCTGGAGACTCTGCGCAGGCTGGTTCAGGAAGCGCCGGTGGTCCAGCTCGTCAACCTCATCATCCTCCAGGGGCTCCGGCAGCGGGCGAGCGACATCCACATTGAGCCGCTGGATACCCGCGTGAGGATCCGGTTCCGAATCGACGGCACGCTGTACAATATCATGACCCCGCCCAAGCGCATCCAGGCGGCCATCATCTCCCGCGTGAAGATCATGGCGGAGATGGACATCGCCGAGCGGCGGCTGCCGCAGGATGGACGGATCGACCTCAAGGTCGAAGGCCGCGAGATCGACCTGCGGGTGAGCACGATTCCGACCGTCTTTGGCGAGAAAGTCGTGATGCGGATCCTCGACAAGGGCGCGATGCTCGTCGGCGTGGAGCAGATCGGCCTCCTGCCCGACAGCCGCAAGCGGTTCGAGACGATGGTCACGAAGCCCTACGGCATCCTCCTGCTCACCGGCCCGACCGGCAGCGGAAAGACGACGACGCTGTACACGATGCTCAGCCGGCTCAACAACATGGAGCGCAACATCATCACGATCGAGGACCCCGTGGAGTACCAGCTGCTCGGGGTGAACCAGGTGCAGGTGAACCCGAAAGCCGGGCTCACCTTCGCCAACGGCCTGCGGTCGTTCCTCCGGCAAGACCCCGACGTCATCATGGTCGGCGAGATTCGGGACGAGGAGACCGCCCGCATCGCCATTCATGCCGCCCTCACCGGCCACCTGGTGCTGAGCACCCTGCACACCAACGACGCCCCGGGCGCGGTGGTCCGCCTGGTCGACATGGGGGTCGAACCGCTGCTGGTGGCCTCGTCGCTGATCGGGGTGATCGCGCAGCGCCTCGTCCGGGTCCTGTGCGAGAAGTGCAAGCAGCCGCACTCCCCCCCGGCCGAGGTCTTGGAGCGGCTGGGGGTCCCGCTGGGATCCCGCGATGGCACCGGGACGATCTACCGTCCGGTGGGGTGCGACTTCTGCGGGAAGATCGGCTACAAAGGCCGCACCGGGATCTTCGAGATCATGACCGTCGACGACGAGATCAAGGCGCTGGTCATGAAGCACGCGTCGATGGTCCAGGTGAAAAAGGCCGCGATGAAGGCGGGGATGCGGAGCCTGGTCGAAGACGGCCTGGCGAAGGTCTACCTCGGGATCACCAGCGTGGAAGAGGTCGTGGACGCGGTCAGCGCGGACTGAGGGGGCTCCGGCTCAATCTTTGCCAAGTTCCTGATCAACGAGCAATTTCAGCGCCGGCACGTAGTTTGCTACGATTTCCCACACTCGGGAAAGATCGATCTCCTCATACGCATGGGCGGCAACGTTTCGAAAGCCGTATACCTGTCGCCACGGGATCTCAGGATGGCGCGCCTTCAGGTTATCAGACAACCCCCTAAATGGCATGGATCACAGGGGGACGGCCTCACGCTGGATCTCCTCGGTGGTCTGCGACGGGCGGCGCACCTCGACCACATCGACTTTGCGGCCAAGTGCCTCCTCCAGATCGAGGATGAGACTGCTGAGGTCAAGAACGGTCCGGTCTGGTTGGAACTCAACGAGGAAGTCGACATCGCTATCGGGCCGTGCGTCGCCGCGGGCCACTGACCCGAATACGCGAACGTAATGCGCTCCATGCTTCGCCGTAATCGCCAGGAGTTCGTCTCGGCGGGCGCGGAGATCCGCGAGTGTCAACCGGGACGACGTTCCGCGAACGATGAGCCCGGACCGAGGGCGGACCTCGAATTGGATGTCGAGCGCGTCCGCGAGGCGCGATAGAGTCGTGACGGTCGGAGCGACTTCGCCGCGCTCCAACCGGGCAATCGCTGACTGCGTGGTGCCGAGCCTGGCGGCAAGCCTTGCCTGCGTCAATCCGCCCGCGCGGCGGGCCGCGGCCAGAGCGCGACGAAAGGGTTCCAAGGGGTTTGGACCCTTTCGGCTCCGCGGCACTGACACCGCCGTTGCACGGATGGCCACTCGGCCTCGACGACGCGCCATGGCTGTATTCCTGAGTATAGCATAAATGCTATATCGTGTTAGGCGACCGGCTCGCTCACCCTGGTCGCCGAGCCTGTTTTGGCGGCAGCGCCGCGGAGGGCGGAGCCGATCACCACGGCGGAGGCGCGCGCACCGACGGTAAAGGCGAAAAACGGCCCGCCGTCCTGCGTGGCGCACAGACTGGTGAAGTACAGCCCCGGAACGCTGCTCTGGAAATAGGCGTCGAGCACGGGGAACCCATCTCGCGTGTGGAGCTGCCGCAGCAGGTTGCCGCGGGCCAGGAACGGCACGCGGGCGATATCCACCTTGTACCCCGTGGCGAGGATCACCTGATCCGCACGCAGCGCCACCCCGGTGTCCAGTTTCACGTCGAGCGCGCCGCCGGGTAATTCACGGCAGCCCACCACCTGCGAGCCGGGGAACAGCCGAACCGTCTCCCCGGCGATCCGCGGCGCCAGCCACGGCTCGAGCTTCAGCCGGCCCTCCGCCCACAGCCGGCGTGCCACCTGCTCCTTCTCCTCGGGGCCGAGCCGCTGATACCAGCCCGGATTTGCCGCGATCGCCTCCACGAGCGGATTCACCCAGGACCAGTCCGACGGCGCGAAGGCGGGGGTGGGGTGGCGATAGGAGAGGAACACAGCCTCCGCGCCGTGTTCGCGGATGCCCGCCGCCCATTCGAACGCGCTCTGCCGGCCCCCGATGATGAGCACCCGCCGGCCTTTCAGCGCGGAGAAGTCCACCACGTCGCACGTGTGCCGGAGCCGCCCGGCGGGGAAGAGCGACGCGTAGACATCGGGCACGTGCGTGAAGTACCCGAAGCCCAGCGCCAGGACGACCGAGCGCGCCGCGAGCGTGTCCCCGCCGTCGACGACCGCCTGGAAGACCGGCGCCGGCCCGCCGGAGGAGTTGAGCTCGCGCACGAATTTCGGCACCACGCGAATATCCTTTCGCCGCCGGAACCAGTCGCAGTAGTCCA
>WNGC01002409.1_pt1 | contig 13337 bp, 16 predicted proteins | sample 5400051 | NCBI WGS metagenome assembly WNGC01 (sample SAMN13153368, study PRJNA577476) | soil metagenome | isolation source: 20 cm soil or saprolite under grassland replicate 2 | place: USA:California | collected 2016-06-15 | reverse complement strand
TACGCGCGATCGTCGAGGGCATCCATCTTTTCAAGAATGATCGCGAAGCGAGCATCCGGGCCATGAGCAAATACTTAAGGATTCAGGACCGCGAAGCCCTGGAAGAAACTTATCGCATTTATCGCGAGATCTATCAGCCCATTCCCTTTCCTTCCGCTGCGGCCATACAGACACAACTCACCTGGATGGCGCAGCGCGACCCGCGCGCCAAAGAGGCCAAGCCCGAGCAATTCATGGACGCGACGTTCTTAAAGGAAATCGAAAAAAGCGGATTCGTCGCGAAGCTGTATCAGAAATAACTGTTAGGGCTGCCTTTGGTCTCGGACAAATCGAGAACGGAGCATGAATGGCTAACGCCGCGCATCACTTGCCGCCGCGGGACAGCTCACGGGAATCGCAAGCCCCGCTGCGGTGGTCAGGTGGATACGCGTGTTAGACCTCAAGTTTGACTTGTCATGTTGTTGGCTCTTGTGGCGGTGTGGGAGTAGTCTGCGCTCGGGCCGATTATCCGGCGCGCCAGCGGTTGGAGCAGTAGCGGCGACAGATAGATAGGGAAGTAGGAGAAGGCGAAATACAGCCAAGTGAGGTCGGGCAACGCCCCACCGGTCGCCGCCAGCATCAGCCCCACATTGCGTTGCGAGGCCATAAATCCGAGCGTCAGGGCGCGCTTCCGGCCCGCGGGTGCGAAGAAGAGGGTGGTCAGGCAAAACACTGCAAGGAACACCATGAAGGCAAGCGCGGCGAGGCCAATTGTGATCATGGGCGTGGCGAGAAAGCGAGCGACGACGCTTTCCATGATGGCCGCTATGAAGACAAACAGGACGAGAATGTTGAAGCCGTTGATCTTCTCTTTCTGCCGCTCGATGACAGCGACGCCGACAAGAGCGGAGCCCGCGAGGATCGCAAACAATTTAAGTCCGAGTGCCAATGGGGAGAGTGTGAGCGCAGGTCCGATGAAGGCATAGGCGAACAAGGGCGCCGTAAAGGGTAACAGCGCCGTGCTCGTTACCATGGTGCAGAGCACAAGCGTGGCATCTAGCCCCATCAACGCGGCGAATGCAGGAGCCGCCATCAGGGGCGAGGCAATTGCTTGCAGCACGAGGGCGAGGAAGAGATCGGGTGACTGATCTTTGAGGCCGAACGCCAGATAGCTCGCGCCAAACAAGGTTGGGATCACCAAGGATGTCCATGCTGTTGCTGCGAGCAAGATCGTGGGGCGCCCCAGGTAGATCCTAAGCGCTGCGGCGTCCACGCGAAGGAAGGCAATGCACAACAGCACAAAGACCGCTTCGGTGACAAACGGCTTGAGTAGGGCACCGATCGGTGGCATGACGATACCAATGACAATGAGCGCTGCGACTGCACGTGTGCCTTGCCGCCCGAGCCACGACAGCACCGCCGCGGGTGCGTCAAGAACGAGCCTGCTAAGAAACTCCATCGATATCTCTCAGATGAACAGCCAGGACAAGGTCTAATACTAATATGGCTGACCAAGATCTGATTGGCCCGTTTTGCTCCGACATCGCTGGAAGTGTCTTTCGATGTTCTCCACGGGCCCTTTCAGAGACGTGACGTTTTCCATCTTTTGCTCAGTGCGCGCTCGAAGACGGCTTAACGTAAAAGGTCAGCGAGTGACTAGGCTTGATCGATCTTTAGCCATTCCTGCCATCTCTCCATGCCACGGAATAAGGGCAAGGAGTCTGTCACCAATTCACTCCGCACGAGGCGAAAGCATCTTTGGAAAAGCTGGTCGACCTGCTTGTCCGTTATAGGATAGGGCGGTGACTCTGACTGTTGTCCATACAAAAAGACGCCAATCAATCTCCCTGCGGGCGATAATAAGTCTGCCATCCTATTCGCATAATCGGGCCAACGGGAAGGCGGCATGGAACAGAGAAATGTCCGTTCGTAAATGAGGTCGAAGCGCCCCTGTCCAAAGTTTTGCGTAAAAAAATCTCCAAGAATAACCCTCTCAGCTAAAACGCCCAGTACTTTCTTGGCTTGGTCAACGGCAGCAGGCGAAAAATCAATCGCTGTGACATCGTACCCGGCCTCATGGAATGCTTGAACTTCGTAGCCAGAGCCGCAACCCGGGATGAGAACTTTGCCCGAGGCAGAAGACCTCGCAAGAAACGACTTCAAGGCCGCTGGCACACCGGCAAAATCCCACGGCATCTTACCAGCAGCGTAGCGGCTAGTCCAGAAATCCGGGTGGGTACTATCAACGGACTTTTCCATAAGATGGTCTTTGCGACTTAACGACCGGGCATTGAGCCACCGCCCACCGCATGAAGCTCGCCCGGTTGCGTGCGGTCGGCTCCAACTCCTTGTTGTTAGACCACTCCGTTCATTACTCACTGCACCGCTCGCCCGAGACTGAGGACGAAGTCAGCGATCTCTTGGATTAGACGTGGTTCGACGGGGAGCGACGGGTCCGAGTACGAAGCAACTTGGCGCTCCTCATCAAGGGGCACTCGCTTTAGGACGTGATTCATACCGTCTAGAATTACAACTCTCGCCTTCGGATTGGCGCTGCCGAGTCGTGTTGCATCTGCTGGCCCAGTTTGCATATCTGTGGTTCCCTGCATGATCAGTACCGGCATTCGTAACTTGCTCACCTCTCGAGCCGGATCGTATTTGAACCAAGAGATTAGGTATGGCTGAACACTCGGGCGAAATAGGGCCTCTAATCCCGTAGGGACTATACCGGTTTGACCCGCTTTGAGTTTCGCAACGAGCCCCTCAACGGCGGCCATGGTGTTTGGCGATAGCTTAGGCCGAAGCTGAGCAAGTATGAGATCGGGTGCCGGTTGACCGACACCTTCGAGAGAAACAAAGGCATCCGCCGGGATCTTTTGGGCGGCAACCACTCCAATCAGTGAGCCCTGGCTATGACCGACGATAACGAGCGATGAGAAGCGTTTGTCTTTTCGGAGCCGCTGGCCCCAAGCGGCCGCATCGTCGATATAGTTCTCGAACCGAAGCCGGCTTTCGTTCCGTCCTGCGCCTACACTCTCGCCTATGCCGCGCTTATCGTATCGGAGCGAGGCAAGGTTTCGTGCCGCAAGTCCTCAGCCAGAAGTTTCAGAGAATCGTTCTTACCGGGCAGGAGTGGCGTGTTGCCGTCACGATCCGTTGGGCCGGAGCCCGAGATTAGGAGGGCAATCGGGACTGGAGCCGAACCGGGCGGGACTAGGAGAGAGCCGTGCAGTGTACCGCCCGAAACGCTCAGACTGGTTCGTTCGTCCGTCAGCACCTCGGCCGACGTAGTCCCCGCCACCGGCGGAGTTACCGTCGCTAAGAGGCTGAGCATCGCGACTATTGCGCCATATGCCACAGGACCTGTTCCGCGCATATGCTGGTCTGGAGCGGTCTAAAGTCGTGCCGCTGAGCCGTCACCAGAAAACAGGAATCATCAATCACCAAATCTTGCAGTCGGCTCAAGCGGCGGGTTATAGCCGCCTTTACTCCGGTAAATCTTCTAGGCGAGTGCCGCGACCGGCTCGTAAGCTCTTTCGTGCCTGTTCGACACGCTCAAGGAACCGTGGATCGTTCTCTAGCTTGTAATCGAGCCAGTCATCTTCTGACTCGAACCCAATCAAGATACCCGCAGGTTTTCCATGACGAGTTATGACAATCTCACGCTTCTCTGCTTCCCGGAGAAACCGTGAGAGATCATCCTTGATTTCAGATAAAGGGACCTCTTTCATTCGGGACTTCCGAATTGCTCCAGCCATTTTGCAGCCTCCAATTTGGGGACTATGGCCAAGACCTCAACGGTCTCGGCTGATACGTCGTAGAATACTCGAACGTCGCCAACACGGAGCCGGTATTGCGGCCGCGCCAAACCCCGCAATCGCTTGATCCGGCTTCGGCTCGTTTTCATCGGTTGGTGACGAAGATGCGTTTCAAGGGCATCCCGAACTGTGGATCGGACATTAGCCTTCAACGACCTCAAGTCCTCGACCGTTTCCGGTGCCAGGACAATCTCAAATCGCATTCTGGCCAGATTTTAGCCAAAATTTATGACGTTTCAAGTTGGTGTGCTCTAGTATATTGCAAACCCGTCTTTTCGATAATTTCAACCGATTCTCTTAATTCACGGCAACCTGTGAAGCTTTTTTAAAGCTATTGTCGAGCGAAGAAAGCCGGTCAGTATAATAGCAATATGGCTGACCAAGATCTGATTGGCCTGTTTTGCTCTGGCATTGCCGGACGTATCCTCTTACTCCCATCACAGGCGTCCAAACTTTTTGCGCAGTTCGCTCTTGGCTCTCTCCAGTACGCGCCGTTGCGCGGCTCCGAGATTTTTCCCGCCGCGGTTGATATAAAAATTGAGCATTGACATGGCCGACTGGTAGGGACTCGACTTTCGGCGCTTGCTCCGCTCCGCGGAACGTTTGAGGGAGGCGGCAATCCGGCGCGGGTCTTTCCAGGTAAAAACTTGCCGATCGAGATCGAGCGCGTTGCTGCGCGCCGTAACCGCGCCCGACCAGCGCTGCGTTTTCGTGCTCCGCTTTGTCCTGCTGCCGCGTTTAGTAGTCTTGCGCGCCATTTTAGTTCCCTCCTCCTTTCGCATACGACCGTCGATAAACTTAGCACTGGCATCCAGATCGTCTGATGTCTCATAAGTTAGGTGAAAAAATGTATGCTACCTTATCGTCATGCCGGTGAAAACCGGCATCCAGAAATCTTGAAATTCCTGGGTCGCGCCACCCCGGACTGTGATCCGGGGTTGCCAGAATGACGACTGAATTTTGTTGCGAATTTCTGGAACAGAACACTAAGGATCCACGTACAAGTACATCCTCTGCCTACCCTCGCCTAAAGGTATGCGTCGAAGCGACTTCTTTCGCGCTAAGCGCAGCAGGCTCATTCGCACGTCGGATTGGTTGTGATGAAAGCCTCTGATTCGAAGCTCTTCCAAAACCTGCTCCAAACGGCGCGGGTCCCGAAAGAAGTTATCGGATTGCAAATTTAAGATCCGCGCCTGGGTTCCAGCTTTCTTACCCGCGTCTTTGAGATCAGCAAAACTTGACGCCGGACTCATAAAAGTACGTCCTTGATCGCGGCCGACCTCCTGCAGTATTCGTTGCATGATCACGCCCGCGATCACCCCACGCAATTGCTTGTCCTTGACTCCTGATACCGCCGACTCGACTCCGGGAGCGGCTTGTGCCGCCACCTCCAAGACCTGATCTATGACTTCTTTCTTCATCAATTACTCTCCGTGACAAAGCTCGGCTCGCTCTCCTCGAACGAGACTTCCTCACAACTGTCTTTAGTTTCCGCGGTCGTTTCGCCCGAGACCGGACGCGTTTTTAACTGTTATTTACGAAACAACTGCCCTAACAATTGGTTTCTTTCGAAACAGGAATGCTAACAAAATGTTCTTCAGAGAACACCCGTCAAACCATCATCGTTTTTTACAAAACCCGCCGCAAACAACCGCAGTATGAGCGTTTGAACCCGTTTGTCAATAAATATCTGAACTATTTAACTACTTGGATTTGTGGATTATTTATAGGCTGACCTTTGGAAACAGCCTAAAACAGGGGTTTCGCCGGCTTTGTAAGAGCGATGCGAGGACTACTTCTTCGTCTCCAAAAATCCTAGCCTCTCGGCCATTGGAGTCTCGGAAAATACATACCCGCAGGCCCGGCATGTGCGGAGCTGTTCGTTCTCATTGAACTCCTGGTAAACCCGCGAGACCTGGGCCGGGATATTATCTGGATCCATGACTCGTGAAAGCACTCGCTCGTCACATTTCTCGCAGAACCATCCAAACTCTTCTTTCTCCCCCGGCAGGCGCTTGCGCTCGATCACCAGCCCCCATGTGTTCTCGAATCGCCGGGGTGAATGAGGCAGTCCGCCAGGGCAGACAAAGATTTCCCCTTCTTTGATCTTGACCACCTGACGCCGCTCCTCCCCTTCCGGCTTGAGATGCAACTCCATATCGCCTTCGACTTGGTAGAAAAACTCGTCACCCGGTTCGATGTGAAAATCCAGCCGCGTATTCGGCCCGCGCAGGATCATGACGAGAAAGTCTTTGTGGCTAACGATCAGGCGATTGGTTCTGAAGGGCGGGTTGAAGTAGTCCTTGTTTGCGTCCACCCACTGTTTTAAGTGATATGTGCTGAGCGGTTCCATGGGCACCTCTAGTTATAGTTGGTGGAAAATTGGAGTGTCGGAGTACTGGAGTATTGGTTTTGAATCCTACTCCATTACTCCATCACTCCTATCTTTTCCGCTTCTCCCACTCCCGCACCACACCGTCCGTCACCGCCCACCAAATACTCAAGCCTTTGCGGAGCGCCCTTAAGACCTTGACTTGAATTTCGTTGGTCGTGGCGAATTGTTCCACCAGTTCATAGCCGATATTGCTATGCTCGGTATCAGCTTCGCCATGTTCAGCGAAGAACTCGATGTCATGGTCTTGCAATCCGTAGTGGTTCTTGAAGGCTCTGAAAAACTTGCCGCCCGTTAGCTGATTGGAAAATTCATTGCAGCAATTGGTTGACGCAACCTGCTCCAGAATCGTATCGCTTCTGAAAGCGATATCGAGCCAACCTGCTCGCGCCAGCATCGTCATCGGAAGAAAATCGTTGTCCCGTTCGCATCGCTCCAGCTCGGCCTGGGGGATGCCGATACTTTCGCCGAAGCGGAGAAACAGCGCCCGGTGACCAGGCACCTTTCGAGGCGTGCCCTCAAAATATTGATAACCAACTTCCGACTGGATGATTTCGACGAATTTTTTGTGAATCTCGGGATCGTGAATGCCTGAAAGCTGGCAGCGCACCAGCTTCGCGGTGTTGATCGCCACGTTGTATGCAAAGATGCCCCAAGCCTCCTTGGCCCAAATCCGGATCTCATCAAGCGACAATTTGCCGTCATAAAGCGCTAAATAGAACGGATGATGCAGACGGGCATGTCCGTTCTTCACCTCGTTGATCAGAACGTCGGAAAATTCCTTGGTCGATAAAGTCTTACCGCTTAAAATAGCTTCAGCAGACATCAATAACCTCAAAAACCAGTATTGCAATTATTGTCTTTTGACTATCGCATCGACCCCAGAGAACTATTTGCGGCTATCGAATTTGAACTTATTCATATTGCAGGCGATCTCCACTCGATTACCGTCCGGGTCCAGAAACGCGACGGACCGGTTGCCCGCAACTTCTAGATTCTCCGGCCCGCTCACGATCGTAACCTTTCGCCGGTTAAGGATCGGAACCAGCCCGTCAACCTCTTCTGGCGTCCGCACATAGACGCAGAAGTGATGAAGCTTCGGCGTTCCCTTCCCGCTCACGTGCTTGGCGCTCGCCGGCAACTCCATCAGCGCGATGTCATGGTGCTCTCGGCCGAAGCTCAAGAACGACATTTTGGTGCGCCGGTTGCGAGCTGAGACTTTCATGCCGAGAATCGATCGATAAAATTCTTCCGACTTCTTCAGATTGCGCACATTGAAAACGATGTGCCCCAAGATTCCGTCGTTGACCGGCATAGGACCAATTATTAATAACCCTAGCGCAGCTCTGTCAAGGCGCGCTAAACCAGCGTGTGCCTGAAATTCGCCGGCGTTTGTTTATTTGCCGCGACAGAACTCGATGATCAGATTACAGACTTCCTCGGTGTGTTGTTCCGGGGGCATCACGTTCCAGAACTTCGCGTTCGGCAGGCATTCCCTTAAATAATGCGCGGCGGAAGTGCCGTGAGAAGGGTCGTCGCCCGGGACGATAAACGCGGGCGCTTTGATCCCCATCACCTCTTCTGCCGTCGCGCCCGGCGCGGTGTCGCGGTCGAACAGGATACGCCCGGTGGTTTCCACGATACCCAAGTAGCGCTCCGGATCTTGCGATCTAAAGGCATCTGCGAACTGAGCATCTTGAGCGATGTACTTCGCCCATGGACCGGATTCCGAATCCTCGCGAAAGCCTTTACCTTTTTTAGCGCGCTCGATCACGGCGGATAGTCCATTGGCTCTCACGAAGCTTGCATGGGCAGCGAATTTCCGGCGATTAGTCGCCTTCCACCGGTAACCTCCGACGGGCCAGTGGAGCAGCAGGGCGCGCGTGGCTCTTGGAAACAAGACGGCGAAGGCAAGAGCGACAGAGCAGCCCATGCATCCGCCGAGCACGAAGGCCGAGTCTATTTTGAGAAAATCCAGCAAACTTTTTGCCTGCCGGGCGTAGAGTTCCCAGCTGAGTTTTTCTACTCTCCCGGCCGACCTTCCGGATTCCCGCCGGTCGTAAGCGATTATTTGAAACTCCGATGAAAGCTTGTCCAGGGCGTCGATCTCTTTCCAGGCGGTCGCGTTCAACCATTTGTCTATCGTCGAGTCAAATCCACCCGGCGCGAGCATCAACAACGGCGCTCCCGAGCCGCGGGTTTCATAGTAAACCTCTAAGCCATCAATCTCTGCTACAGGCATATGCGGTCTCCTAAGTGAAAGAGCCAATTAACATGACCATTTGAAAAATACATTCTCATCCTTTCATAAGCCATTCGGAGTAATATCTCCACAGACCCTCCGCTGAACTGTTTCCCCTGCCCATCCGGCTCTGGAATTCGTTTATGTCCTCATCCGAAATGGACGGAACGTTTCCAAGCGAAGCGGCCTGTAAGTTCATCTTGGCCAATGTATCCACTTTTATGGCCGTCACGGTCGCCTGCTCCACGCTACTTCCCGCAACGATCAAGCCGTGACCTCGGAGCACGCAGATGTCGCCATCACCCATGACCTTCTGCATCGCATGGACCTGTTCCCTGGTATTCAACGTGAGGCTGCTCTGGAAGACGGGAATACCTTTTAGGCTCAGGCGCATACTATTCGGATCGTAACCGCCAAAAATCGGCCTCAGCTCTATTCCCGCCATGCTGCAAAGAACAACTGAAGGCGGGTGCGCGTGGACCACACAAGTCACTTCCGGCCTCGCTTTATAGATTTCACCATGAATGACGGCTTCATTGGGAGGTTTGAGCCCGGCCTTTCTCTCCAGGCTCTTCCCTGCAAAATCAGCCAAGATAATGTCGCCCGGCATGGTGAAGAGAAGCCCGGTCTCGGCGGGCCCCCGGCCACGGATCAGCATCCGATCTGTATCATTTCGCGCGCTCACATGGCCGGTGGTTTCTTTGAACAGACCCAATTTGGCGAGAATGCGGCACGAAAGCGCCACCTTCCGCGCCAGCGAAGCGTTTTTTTTCATCAGTATCCTCCTGCATGCAGACAAACTGCAAATAGTTCACCGACTCTAGCCTCGAAAATTATCTTTGACAACGAGCTAAGAGCCGGGTTTCATAACAAAACTTCACTTGATTTCAAACCGGCGCAAACATAATAGGAAGAAGTGCCGCGGGTCAGCAACAGGCCCGGTTTAACCCAGGAGTGTTCGTAGGTTATGCGATCGTCCCTCAGAAAACTCGTCGAAAGCTACAAGGAAGGCGCATCGCTGGCCGAGGCATGCGCGCCTCCGGCCGCGTGGTACACAGATCCGCGCATTTTCGAATTGGAGCAACGGACGGTCTTCTGCCGGTCGTGGCAGACAGTCGGACGCGCCGATCAGGTTCGCGAGCGGGGACAATACATCACTGCTGAGATAACTGGAGAGCCGATTCTGGTTGTCAGAGGCGGTGACGATGTGCTTCGCGGATTTTTCAACGTCTGCCGTCATAAGGGTGCGGCGATCATGACTGAGCGTGAGGGCCGCACGCAGAATCTTCGCTGCCCTTACCATGGCTGGACGTACTCGCTGGAAGGAGAGCTTAAAGGAACGCCGGATTTCGCTGGGGTTCGGAACTTCGATCCTTCGGCAAACGGGCTCGTTCCGTGTCAGACCGCGCTATGGCAAAACTGGCTGTTCGTGAAGGTTGAGACTCACGGTCCATCGCTAGAACGATTTCTCGGCGCCGATCTCACCGGACGCATCCATAAGTCGGGAATTGAAAACCTTCGCTGGCTCGAGCGACGCAGTTACACCCTCAACTGCAATTGGAAAGTCTTCGTCGACAATTATCTCGATGGTGGCTACCACGTCCCCCATCTCCACCGTGAGCTAAACAGCGTTCTTGATTACAGCCAGTACACCATCGAAACCGGCGAGCGATTCTGTTTACAGTCATCCCCGATTGTGAACGATCGAGGTGATTCAGATACGGCTGCGGTCCGAAGAGGCGACCGTGCTCTCTATTTCTGGATTTATCCGAATTTCATGATCAACTGGTGTGAAGGAGCCATGGACACCAATCTCGTTATTCCACGCGGCATCGATCGGACCGAAGTTATCTTCGATTTTTACTTCGAGACTATTTCCGAGCAAGCTCGGGAACAGAATCTCGCCAGTATCGCCGTGAGTGAACGGATTCAAGCCGAAGACGTAGCGATCTGCGAATCGGTCAAGCGCGGCCTCGCTTCACGCGCCTATAAACCCGGGCGCTTGTCGGTCCGCCGTGAGGCGGGAGAACACTTGTTCCATAAACTTCTCTACGCCGATTTGAAAGCGGGCATGGAGTAGCACCTTTTTGTGGTGTTTGACTTCTTCCTTGGACCGGCGATATAGGTTGGCTCGTCTCGCGAGAGCAGGCTTGCAGAAAGGTACATAAGAGCAGGTCGCTTTGTGAGCCATTTTCTGGCAGCTTTCGATTATTGAACGGGAATTGCTCATGGTAGCCGAGAAGATCCTATTAGGTGGTTTCTACTGCGCTACAGCCGGTTCGGTGCTTCTCCTAGGTTCGATTATCTGGAGTTTGATCCGGCAATGGTCGTCAATCTCACACAACGATAAAAGCATAGCCGTGGACCTCGAACCGTCAGACGTTGAAGTGAGGTTGATAAGAGGTAGAACGGATTTTCGCGGCTACGACTCGCCGGAGCTTTTCGAAGAGGATCTGATCCTCCGCACCGAGCAATTCCAGCACAGGATTCGGCACTACACCCGCAAGCGGCGAACTTGATCAGTTAGTCGGTCCGGCCTAACGGAAGCGCCAACGGCGATGGCAGCCTAAATCTGCTCTTTGAGTTGATATTTCCCTTCCTTATCCTGCACAATCTTACCTTGTTGATGAAGCATCCCAAGCGCTTCGGCGATGGTTCGAAATTCTTCCTTGGGAAAGACTTCCAATAGGCCCGGGAAGAATCGGTGCGACTTAGCCAAACTCTCTAAAATCTTTTCGGTCATCGATTCAACGGTTTCGGCCGCCTTAACTTTTCCTGCCGGCTTCGCGGCAGGCTCTACGGTTTCGAGATAGTCGGCGAGTTTAATCTTGTTTTGGTTGAAGTAAACAATCCGGTTGTAGCTTGGATCGGGCGTTGGAGACGATCAGTACGTCGCGGTCCGCCTGCACACGAGTGGCGACGGCCCATTCGACATCGGTGGGATCGAAGACGTCGATGTCGTCGTCGACAATCGTCACATGTTTGATATCGGCGACGGAGAGGAGCGCCAGGATGGCGTTCTTGCCGTCGCCCGGCTGCTTTTTGATCGCAGCGACAATATGCCAGTGGCAACATCCCCCCGGGGTCACATTGATCGCCGTCGCCTGCACGCCGGCCTCGTGAAGCACGCGCCAGGCCGCCGCCTCGTAGATTGGCGCGCTCATCCAGATATTTTCCCAGGGCATATGCAGCGCGTAGTAAATGGGATCTTTGCGGTGCATGATCGCTTTGATCCGCACGCGGGGATTCATGTGAATGCCGCCCATCAGGCGATTGAACTCGCAGAACGGCCCTTCGGGATGGACCCAGCCCTCCGGCAAAATCTCCCCTTCCAAGACGATCTCCGCATCGGCGATGCAAGGAACCGGAATCGTCTCTCCGTCGGCTAGCGGAATTGCCTGCGCTCTGAGTCCGCCGGCAAAAGTCAACTCATTCACACCCAAATTCGCCTTGAATGTGGACGCCACCAGCTCGGCAGGATGGGTTCCGATGGAGACGGAGATTGGCAAAGGCTTTTTCCTTTGCAACGCGCGCTCGGCAAATTTCCGCAAATTATTCGGCGTCACGATGTCGATGCCGGTGATGTTTTTCTCCTTGAGCATCATACGATAGACACCGGCGTTCAATCCGAATTCCGGATCTTCGGCGATCACCACTCCCGCGGTAATCATGGGACCGCCGTCCATGACAGAGAAGACCGGAACCGGCAACTGATAAAGATCGACCTTGTTCTTCGTGAGAATGACGTCTTTAACAGGCGCCCTTTGGGCGCGCTTTGGCTTTACGGGATGTTCCATGGCGGACCGCAGTTTCGCCTCGATCTTTTCATAGGGAACACCCATGCCAATGGCGATGCGAGTGCGCGATTGGAGCAGGCCCGAGGCGACCGGCATCGCATAGCCGCGAACGTTGGTAAACAAAAGCGCCTTGTCCGACTGCGGCACCAGCGCCGCCACGTCGCGCAGGTCCGTGCTCTTGGAGATAACAGTCAACTCGTGATTTTTTTTCAGCGCGTCGAGATAACTTCTAAAATTTGCCGCCATGAGTTCTTCCCCCGGTATGAAAGGCTAAACCAACCATGGATGAAAAATCCTGTCAATGCGCTCTTAGCTTCGAATCGCCTATGGCGTATGCTATAGGAACCGGGAAGGAGCGTGCAAAATATGGCCTCGTTCGGATTTACGTTAGCCAACCGCGGCGTCATCATCGGCGCGGTCACGGTTCCTGAACTCTTTGACATGACGCGGCGAGGAGAAAACTCCGGAGCATTCGACGCGGTGTGGGTGGGCGATAGCCTCCTCGCCAAACCTCGCTTGGAATCCATAGCTCTTCTCTCGGCGCTGGCGGCAATCACCAAAAAAGTTCGATTGGCCGTCGGTTGTATGGCGACTTTTCCGCATCGCCATCCCGCTTTGCTGGCGCAGCAATGGGCGAGCCTCGACGTCATCTCAAATGGCCGAGCGTGGCTGGCAGTCTGTTTGGGCGGGCCCAACGAGCAGAGCCCCGCGCAGGCGCTCGAACACAAAGTGATGGGCATCAAAGATACGGAGCGCGTGGGCCGGCTTGAGGAAGGCATCACCATTCTTCGCAAGCTCTTTCACGAGGAAAAAGCATCGCACAAAGGTCGCTTCTACGAGTTCGAAGGCGTCACGATCCAACCACGCCCCGTGCAGAATCCCGTGCCGATCTGGATCGCCAGCAATCCCACGGGCCTTACCTGGAAAGACGGCGCCAGCGCGCCGGGCGCCGCGGTGGAGCGCGGGTTGCGCCGCGTGGCGCGATTCGCCGATGGTTGGATGACCAATAAAGTGACGCCGGAAGAATTCAGGTCGCAATGGAAGCGCATTCAAGCGATGGCGCGCGAAGAAGGACGCGATCCGGCAAAGATGGGCAGCTCGTTGTATCA
>WNGC01001724.1_pt1 | contig 13342 bp, 12 predicted proteins | sample 5400051 | NCBI WGS metagenome assembly WNGC01 (sample SAMN13153368, study PRJNA577476) | soil metagenome | isolation source: 20 cm soil or saprolite under grassland replicate 2 | place: USA:California | collected 2016-06-15 | reverse complement strand
TCCTTCAGCCCGCGCGCCCTGACAGCCGCAACCAAGTGGGCCAGCGCATCGAGGGCTTCTGGACCGGCGTGCTTCACGATGTTTCCCGCATTCGCCGATTACGGCGTTGCACCCATGCGCGTCTCATCGACGAAGCGCTCGGTCGCCGCATCGATCGCGCGCCCGGCGCGCCCGCGCGGCGCATGGACATAAAGGGAGCGCCCACCGACCGGCACCTTCGCACTCTCGCCCGATGGGGCAGGGGGCGGCAGCGGGATCTCATACTTGACCGGCTTCATATGGTCGGCGAGCAGCACTTCCGGGCGGTAGACACTGTTCAGCTTGAACAGGCTTTTGACAAAATTGGTCTGACCGCGCATCAACAGGCGGGCCGAGATGCCGGCCACGCCGCGAATATCGTGCCAATCGATGTGCTTGCGGTAGATCGCACGCTGCGTCGTCACCAGCTCTTCGTAGAATTCATGCAACGGCAGGCGCGTCGGCAACACCGCGTGCTGGATATCGAACAGCCGGTAATCGCGGCTCTCCAGCCGACGCTCCTCGGTCAGCCAGCTCTCCGTCCCGGGGTAGGGCGTGTTGACGCTGATGTTGACGATTTCCGGCTGCTCCAGACACCAATCGCGCACGATCCGAAAGCGCTCGCGGTCCCAGTCGGGATCGGCGATCAGGTTGACCGCGACATGCACGCCGAGCGAGCGGGCAAATTCGAGCGCCTCGAAATTGCGGCCGAGCGGCACGCGCTTGCGGTATTTTTTGAGCCCGTCTTCGTCGATCGCTTCGAGCCCGAGAAACATGTAGGCGACGCCGAGTTCCTTCCAGAAGCGGAACACGTCCTTGTTGCGCAGCAGCACGTCGCCGCGGGTTTCGAGGTAATAGCGCTTTTTGATTCCGGCCTTTGCGATCGCCTCGCCGAGCTCCATGCCGTGGCGCTCATGCACAAAGGCGACGTCGTCGACGATAAAGATGCCGCGCTCGCGGATCTGCCGCAGATCTTCGACAACCCGCTCGGGGCTCAACAAACGGTAGCTGCGCCCGTAAAAGGTCCAGGCGCTGCAGAACGAGCAGTCCCAGGGGCAGCCGCGCGAGAATTCGATCGACGCGCAAGGGTCGAGGACGCCGATAAAATATTTGCGCCGGTGCCGCAGCAGATCGCGCGCCGGCAACAGCTCATCGAGTGAATGGACAAAGCTGGGTGGCGGCCCCTCGCCGGAAGCCGTAACCGCGCCCGGCACGGCCGCAAGATCGGTCCCGGCCTCGATCGCCGCCAGGAGCGGCGGAACGCCGGCCTCGCCTTCGCCGCGCAACACGCAGTCGACCGCGCCTTCGCCATGGTCGAGGATCGCCTTGGCGACAAAGGAGGCGCTGTGGCCGCCGACGCAGATGACGGTGCGCGGCAGCCGGGCCTTGGCATCCTTCGAGAGATCGATGATTTCCGGGATGTTGGCGAGGTAGTTGCACGAGAAGGCAATAACGTCCGGCCGCCACGCTTCGATAAGGCGGAAGAACGCGCTGTGGTTCTCGACCTGCAGATCGATGAGCTTGACCGCGTGACCGCATTCGCGCGCCGCCGCGGCGACCAGCTCGAGCCCCAGAGGCTCGAGGCGCAGGAAAATCTTTGTGTACATCAGCGGACCGGGATGGACCGCAAGGACTCGCATGGGAACTGCCCCGTTTCAGCCATGGCTCGCCGCGAGACGATCGCGCCTGATGCGCGATCGTGCCGGTCGCGTCAAATGTTCTGGGTCAGAGCTTCAACAGGCGCTTGGTGTTGCCGCTGAGAATTTTCGCCTTGTCCTCGTCGCATAGCGGGATGCGGTGCACCCAATCGGTGCCGGGCTGGTTCTCGACAAACGGATAATCGATTGAGAACAGGATGCGGTCGACCCCCATCTCCATCATGCAGCAGAGGAGCGCCGGATCGGAGAAAAACCCGCTCGTCGTGATCCAGAAATGCTCGCGGAATGTGTCGCGGAACCAGTTCGGCCCGGCCCCGTCCCGTACCAGGGCCATGTTGATGCGCCACAGCAGGAACGGCAGGCCCTCGCCGAGATGGCCCAGAATGATCTTCAGCCCGGGATAGGCGTCGAAGACGCCGCTCAGCACGAGCCGGATGCCCTGTGTCGCGGTCTCGACCGTGAACCCCCAGGCGGCGCGCAGGATGTTCGGGTACTTCTCGACATAATCCTTGTAGTAGACGTCGATGACTGCCGGATGCGGCACGGCGGGGTGCATATAGAGCGGCACGTCGAGCGCCTGTGCCCGCTCGAAGATCGGCCAAAACCGCTTGTCATCGAGAAAGAGGCCGCCGGTCAGGCCGTGCACCATCGCGCCCTTGAAGCCGAGCCGGGTGACGGCGCGTTCGAGCTCATCGGCCGCGGCTTTGGGATCGGCGGTCGGCAGCATCGCAAAAGCGGCGAACCGGTCGGGGTGAGCACGAACAGTTTCGGCGAGCCGGTCATTGGCGCCTCGGGCGAGGCGAACGGCGAGCTCCGCCTCGAGCCGCTGCACCGACGGCGCGCCATGCGATAGCACCTGGATATCGATGCCGGCGGCGTCCATCTCGGCGATCCGGCCCTGGCCGACATCGTCGAGACGGGCGGAGACCTTGGGCTGCCGGGTGACGTCGGAGCCGGTGATATAGGGCTTCACCTCGGGGTCGAGGTAATGCTCCTCGAGGGCAATGACTTGCGGCCTTGTCGCCATTTTCTCCTTCCCCGCTATCGCTCGGGCGCCGGCAATCGGCCCGTTTGTATCAGCGATAAGGGGCGGCGTCAGGCCGATTCATCGATCGCCAGCGCCGGCTCGGCCAGTGGCCGCGGCGCCGTCTCGCCGTGCCGGTGCTGCGCCTCTTCGTGAATGATCCGCGCCAGCTCCGGCTGGCGTGCCAGCAGTTCATGGAAATCGACGATGTCGAGCGACAACAGCGTCGAGGGCTGCGTCGCGACAACGGTCGCGTTGCGGGGCGCCCCGGTCAGCAACGCCACCTCGCCAAAAAACTGGCCGGAAATCAGGTAGACGTTTTGTCCGGGGAGCTGGATCTCAACTTCGCCATCGGCGATGAAATACATGCAATCGCCGGGTTGGCCCCGGCGCATGACGACCGCGCCGGCCGGGTAATCGCGCGGCCGCAGGAGGCGCGCCACCTCGGCGATCAGCGAGGCCCCGATATTGTGAAAGAACGGCACCTTGGCGACCAGCTCCCAGGTGCGCAGGAATTCGCGGCGCCGCAGCTCCTGGGCATAACCGTTGGCGAGAATGCCGGACCATAGCGCAAAGACGAGAATGCCGCCGGTCATCACGCTTCCGCCAAGGATCCGTCCGGCAACCGTCGATGGCACGACATCGCCATAGCCGGTCGTGGTCAATGTAACGATCGCCCACCACAGCGCCGCCGGGATCGAGCCGAACACCGCCGGATTGGCCTCGCGCTCAAGCAGATAGGCGATGCTGGCAGCCGTCAGAAGCACGATTCCGAAGCCGAGCAGCACCGAGAAGAGAGACTGCCGCTCGTTCCTGACGACCCGTCCGAGGCTCGCCAGCCCCGGCGAGTAGCGCACATATTTGGAAGCCCAAATAAACCCGAAAAAGCTGGCCCAGTAGCGTTCCGTCATGAACAGCACTCCGGGCAACGCGCAGACCAGATCGAAAATGCCGCCGGGCGAGACCGCCCAGAGAGCGCGCGCGCGCCAGGCAGGGAGATGCTCATGACCGGGCTTTGATGGGGCCGCGATCAGGCGGAGCAGATATTCCGCAATAAAGAAGCCGCCCACGACATAGAAGCCGGCGGCGAGTTCCGCGCCATAATCGGCTTGCACCGGCTCCATCGTCTCGGCGAGCACGATCGCGATCCCGAACGCCGCCAGCACGTGATGGACGACGCGAAATATTCGAGCCGCCGGATCGGGGCTCTCCGGGTCGAGGACGCGATATAGCGGCCGGTAGTCCATCGCGGTATTCTAAGCGGCCCCGCCCGATTCGACATACCGTTCGTCGCGTATCGCGGCCCGGGCTACCCTAAAAGCGAGGCACGTCCCCTCCCTGGGCTGGGGGCGGCCGGCGTTTCCCGCGCGTCCCAATTTTTGCTATAGAAACCCCTCCCGCCGAAACTGCAGCGCCTTTCGCCGCGTGTCTCTCCTACCGAAAACCCGCCGCGCTTTCTTCGCCTTCCTGCACGATGTCGGGATGGCGGCGCTGTCCTTCGCGCTCGCGATCTACCTGCGGCTCGGCGACGCCGCCCTGCAGTATGAGCCGTCCTTGATGATCCTGTATGGCAGTGTGTTCACTGCCATCGCGGCCGTCGTCTTCCTGGTGACCGGCCTCTACCGCGGCATCTGGCGCTACGCCTCCCTGCCGGATCTGTTCAACATCGCCCGCGCGGCGACCCTGACCGAGCTGATCTTCCTGCCGGTCATGTTCGCCTTCACGCGCTTGGAACAGCTGCCGCGCTCGACCCTGCTGATCGACTGGCTGGTGCTGATCGCGCTGCTCGGCGGTCCCCGGCTTGGATACCGACTCTTCAAGGACCGCGGGCTCGATCACATCCTGGAGCGCGGTTCGGCCCAGAGCGTGCCGGTGCTGCTGATCAGCACGAAAGACGGCGCCGACACCTTCGTCCGCGAGACGGTGCGCGACCGCAATGCGGTCTACCGCGTCATCGGCATGCTGTCCGATACGCGTTCGCGGGTCGGTCGGCAGATCTATGGGGTGCCGATCCTCGGCACCATCGACGATCTCGAAACTGTTGTCGCGGATCTCGACCGGCGCGCCCGCCGGCCGCAAAAGCTGATCCTCGCGGCCCAGAACCTCGGCGGCGCCGAGATCCGCCGGTTGCTCGACCGCGCCGACGCGCTGGCGATCCCGCTGGCCCGCCTGCCGCGGCTGACCGAGTTCCGCCAGGATCTCGGCGACCCGGCGCGGCTCGTCGAGCCGATCGCGATCGAGGACCTGCTCGGCCGTCCGCAGGCGGTGCTCGACCGCGAGGCAATGGGTCGTCTGATCGGCGGCCGCCGCATCCTCGTCACCGGCGCCGGCGGCACGATCGGCTCCGAGCTTGCCCGCCAGATCGCGGCGCTCGGCCCCGGCCGCCTGATCCTCGTCGATAACAGCGAATTCCTGCTCTACGCAGTGAACGGCGATCTCTCGGAGCGCTACCCCGAGCTGGCGCTTCGCCCGATTCTTGGCGATGTGCGCGATCGCGCCCGCATCGAATCGATCATCATCGGCGAAGACCCCCAGATCGTGTTTCACGCTGCGGGGCTGAAGCACGTGCCGATGGTCGAGGCCAACCCGGTCGAGGGGGTGCTGACCAATGTCGTAGGCACCCGCAACGTCGCCGAGGCCGCGCGCGCCCACGGGGTCGGGCTCGTCGTGATGATCTCGACCGACAAGGCGGTCAATCCGGCGAGCGTCATGGGGGCCACCAAGCGCCTCGCCGAAAGCTTTTGCCAGGCGCTCGATCTCGCGGAGGCCCGGCGCCCGGTCCGGGCCGGCGGCACGCGTTTTGTGACGGTGCGCTTTGGCAATGTGCTCGGCTCGACGGGATCGGTCGTGCCGCTCTTCACGCGCCAGCTCGCGGCAGGCGGGCCGCTGACGGTGACCCATCCCGATGTCACGCGGTTCTTTATGACGGTGCGCGAAGCGGTCGAGCTCGTGCTCGAAGCCTCCGCCGCACAGCCTGCGCCTGAAGAGACCGCTGCTGATATGACCGCCCGCGGCAAGATTTTCGTCCTCGACATGGGAGAGCCGGTCAAGATCGTCGATCTGGCGCGGCAGATGATCCGGCTCGCCGGGTTGCGCCCCGACCGCGATATCGAGATCCGGTTTATCGGGTTGCGGCCGGGCGAAAAACTGCACGAGGCGCTGTTCCACACCGCAGAGGCGCCCGTGCCGACCAAAAACCCGGCCTTGCGCCTCGCCGCGCCGCGCACCGCCGATTACGCCGTCCTCGCCCGCTCGATCGATGAATTGGAGGAGCAGGCACGCGCCGGCCACGAGCCGCGGGTGCTGGCGCTCTTGGAACGCCTGGTCCCGGAATACGGCCGCGCTCCAGGTATCGAGCGCGGATCGGCCGCCGCAGCCGTGTAATCCCGTAAAGGCTCGTCGCGGGATCTCTTCTGGGGCTTCGGCCGCGCCCGAGCCGAGCGCCCGAATTTATTTTCGCCGATGTGACACGCTTCACACCTTTCTCCGGGAGTGAACTGTAAACTGCGCCTAATCGCTCGCGAAGAACGGGCGAGAACCCAAGGATCAGCGCAGGGAGAGAGCTCGGATGCCGAAATCGCCGTGAGAGCGGTGCCCGGGCGGTGGGTGGCGGTCGTCATCGAAACTCGACCGGCCGTCAACCCGCCGTGCTGAAGGGCATCGGCAAAACCGCCTCCGACAGGCGCTGACGCACAAATTTTCTCACCGAGGTAAGCAGGGAGAGTGTGATGTTGCAAATCGCCGTTATCAACAACTCGACGGCCATCACCGATGGTCACGTACAGGAGATGCTGCCTGCCTTCGAGCACCAATGGAACCAGGACCTCGACCCGATCTGGGGTGTCGGGTCCTCGAAGTTCACCTTTGTTCCGAAGCCTCAGGCGCCGCCCGCCGGTTCGTGGTGGGTCGTGTTTCTCGACAACAGCGACCAGGCCGGCGCCCTCGCCTATCACGATTTGACAAACGAGGGGCTCCCGCTGTCGAAGGTCTTCGTCAAGACCTTGTTGGCGGATAACGCCAGCGTGAGCGTTGGCGCCACTCACGAGATCTGCGAAATGGCGGTGGATCCCCAGATCAACGGCGCTTTCCAGAATGCACAAGGTGTGTTCTGGGCCAGCGAGATCTGCGACCCGGTCGAGAGCGACCAGTATGGTTACGAGATCAACGGCATCTTGGTCACTGATTTCGTGACGCCCGCCTGGTATGCCTTCGAGCACGCGCAGGGCGCGGTGGACTTCAAGAACCACGCCCGCCGGCCGTTCCAGGTGCTGAGCGGTGGTTACGCGCAGAAATTCGATCCGCGGCGGGGCTGGGTGCAGGTGACCGGCAGGCGCGCGATGGCCACCCGACACGGCGCGCACCCTGCTGAGGGCTCTCGCCGACAGCGACGCCAACGTCGATTTGAGCAGGAGCGCTCAGACCCCAGTGAGCACAACTTCAACGGGTCGCGTTGACCCAGTGCATCGGCCTGCGGCACCGCTTTGGCGGCGCCGTAGCGCCTAGGCGATGACCTTCTCGCGGCGCAATTCGTCGAGCGTGGCGCGGCCATAGCCGAGCAGCGACGACAAGATTTCGTCGGTATGCTGGCCCGGCGTGGGTACCGGCCCGACTCGGCCCGGCGTCTTCGACATCTTGATTGTTGCGCCCGGCACGTGCAGTTCGCCCGCGAGCGCATCCGGCATCTTGACCAGCATCTCGCGTTCCCAGAGATGCGGGTCTTCTGCCGCCTGCGGGATCGTCTTCACCGGCGCGACCGGGATCTCGGCGGCGAGCAAGGTCGAGACAATGTGGTCGACGGTGTTCTCTTCGCACCATTTCGCGACCGCCACCTTCCGCGGGTCGTCGTGCCCGACTCGGCTCGTATAGCCCTCGGCGCGTGCATTCGCGTCACCGGTGGCGATCTGCATCAGGCGGCTTGCCATCTCGCGCCCCGAGGCGGAGATCACGACATAGCCATCCTTCGCCTTGTAGGGCGGCCGCCCGGCCTCGCCACCCTCCTTGCCGGTCGCGAGATAATAGGACAGCGGGATCTCGACCATCGTGAAACCGGAATCCAACAGACAGCAGTCGACCACCTGTCCCTCGCCGGTGCGGTCGCGGTGGCGCAATGCCGCGAGTGTGCCGATCGTCGCGTGCAACGAGGTGTAGCGGTCGACAAGCGAGGTCGCGGCGCCCAACGGCCGGCCGACCGGCGCCCCGGTCAGCGACATCAGTCCGCTCATCGCCTGGCCCAAGGGATCGAAGGCCGGCTGGTCGCGGTAGGGGCCGTACTGGCCGAACCCCGATACCGAAACCAAGATGATGTCCGGCTTCAGCTGGCACAAACGTTCGTAACCGAACCCCATCTTGTCCATGATTCCGGGGCGGAAATTCTGCAGCACAATGTCCGCGGTCGGCACCAGCGCGGCAAAGATCTCCTTGCCGCGCTCGGTGCGCATGTCGAGGCAGAGGCTCTTCTTGCCGCGGTTGTAGACCGCGAAATAGATGCTCTGGCCGCGCACCACGGGCTCGGAGCGGCGGGTCTCTTCGCCGCCGATTTTCTCGATTTTAATGACCTCGGCGCCGAGATCGGAGAGGATCATGCCGCCGCGCGGCCCGGCCTGATACCGCGCCAATTCCAAGACCCGCACGCCGTCGAGGCATCCGCCCATTGCGCTTCTCCCGAGTGCCGAACCCGCCCGGGGGTGACAAGCCACCCGGTTCGGTTACGATATTGCGCCCGGCGCGAGCGCGAGGGAAGGAGAGCAAGATGGCTTACGATTTCATTCTGACCGAGCGCCTCGACGGTTGCGCGCTGATCACGTTGAACCGCCCGGAAAAGTTGAACGCGCTCTCCTTCCCGCTGATGAGCGAGCTCGATGAGGCGCTGACCGAATACGAGGCCGATGAGGCGATCAAGGCCGTGATCCTGACCGGAGCCGGCGACCGCGCCTTCTCGGCGGGCGCCGACATTCACGAGATGGCCGGCCTCAGCAGCGAGGAACTGGCCGAGCGCAGCGACATTCGCGGCCACATCAGCTGGCATATCGCCAATTATTCAAAGCCGCTGATCGGCGCCATCAATGGGCTCGCCTATGGCGGCGCGGCGCTGCTCTCCTCCTCGCTCGACCTGCGCATCGGCTGCGAGAAGACGCAGTTCCGCTTTCTCGCGGCGAGCTACGGGCGGGTCAACTCGACCTGGTCGCTACCCGCGCTGGTCGGCATCCCCAAGGCAAAGGAATTGCTCTACACCGGCCGGGTCGTCGCGGCCGAGGAGGCCGAGCGCATCGGCCTTTTGAACCGGATCGTCCCGTCCGCCAAATTGCGCGAGGCCGCGGTCGAGATGGCCCAGATGATCGCCAAGAACGATTCCCGCATGGTGCGGGGCATCAAGCGTCTCCTGCACGAAGGCATGGGGCTGGATTGGCAGGGCCGCTACGACCTCGAGGACGAGGCGCGCGCGACCTATCTTGCCGCCGGCCATCCGCGAGAGGGGTTCAAGGATTTTCTCGCCCGCAAACCCGTCCGGGCATAGAAGCCGCAGCCCCGGGGCGGAGAGAACTGAATGGAGCTGTTCATCTTCGCCCGCTTCCACGCCCGTCAAGGCGAAGCGGAAGCTGTCGCCGCCGCGCTGCGCGACGTGGTCGGCGCGACCGCCGCCGAGCCCGGCTGCGTCTCGATCGGGGCTTTTCGTTCGACCCACAATCCTCGGCTGTTCTACATCCACTCGCGCTGGGTCGACGAGGCGGCGTTCGGAGCCCATGGCGGGATGCCGCACACCGTGCATTTCCTCCAACGCGTCGAGCCGTTGCTCGATGATCCGCTCGACGTGACGCGGGCGCAGCTCCTCCCGTGAGCTCAAAAGGCGGTGCGATGCAAAAGTGGCTGCCGGCCGCGCTCGACTACATCCCGCGATGGATCGAATTTCAGATGCGCCAGACCGAGACGCCCGGTTGCGTCGTCGCGATCGCCGCCAAGGGCGACATGGTCCTGGAACAGGCGTTCGGCGTCGCCGATCTCGGCACCGGCACGGCATTGACCGCGCTTCACCGCTTTCGCGTCGCTTCGCATTCGAAGAGCTTCACCGCCGCCGCGATCATGAAATTGCGCGAAGCGGGCCGGCTCGAGCTCGACGATCCGGCAGGGCGGTTTGTTGACGGCCTGCATCCGACCGTCGCCGAGGTGACGCTCGCGCAATTGCTGTCGCATAGCGCCGGGCTGATCCGCGACGGCACCGATGCCGGCCAATGGCAGGACCGCCGCCCGTTCCTCAGCGAGGACGAGCTGCGCGCGGCGCTCGCCGAGGCTCCGACGCTGCCGCCGAACAGCCGCTTCAAATACTCCAACCACGGCTTCGGCCTCGCGGGCCTCATCATTGAGGCGATCACCGGCGAATCCTACCGCGACTGGATACGCCGCGAGGTCGTCGCCGCTGCCGGGCTGCAGGAGACCGAGCCGGACATGCCGATTGCGGCGGACGCGCCGATGGCGCGCGGCCACGGCGCGAAATTGCCGCTCGGGCGGCGGCTTGTCATTCCCGGCGACAACCCGACGCATGCGCTGGCGGCGGCCACCGGCTTTGTCAGCACGGCGGCGGATTTGGCGCGCTTTTTCAGTCAGCTCGACCCGGAAGCGAAGCAGAGCATGCTGTCGGTCGCCAGCCGGCGCGAGATGATCCGGCGGCAGTGGCGCGATGCCTATTCCAGCGTCGAGCGCCATTACGGCCTCGGCATCATGTGCAGCAAGACCGGCGATCTCGAATGGTTCGGTCATGGCGGCGCGTTCCAGGGCTTCATCAGCCGGACGGTGGTCGTGCCGCAGCACGGCCTGGCGGTGTCGATCGTCACCAACACCGTCGAGCGACTCGCCGAGCAATGGTCTGACGGCGCTCTGCACATCATCTCGGCCTTCGCCCGCCGCGGCGCCCCTGAGAAGCGCCTGCGCAACTGGAGCGGCCGCTGGTGGAACGTCTGGAACGCCCTCGATCTCGTGCCGGTCGGCGACCGCGTGCTGATCCTGACGCCGGCATTGCCCAACCCGCTGACCGATGCCAGCGAGGTCGAGGTCACCGGAGCCGATGCCGGCCAGATCGCACTCGCCCCGGGCCTCGGCAATCACGGCGAGCCGGTGCGGCGCAGCCGCGGGGCGGATGGCGCGGTCGACGAGGTGTGGCTCGGCGGTACCCGCCTGCTGCCGGAAACTCAGATGGCCGCGGAGCTCAAGGCGCGCTATGGCAAGCCGGCCACTGCGAGACCCCGCCGATGACCGCCAAGATCAATCTCGACGAGAAGTTCGGTCTGTTCTCCGAGCATTGGCGGCCAAAGATCATCGCCGCCGCCAACGGCCAGGAGGTGAAGATCGTCAAGGTGCAGGGCGAGTTCCCGTGGCACCATCATGACGCTGAGGACGAGTTCTTCATGGTCTGGAAAGGCCGGTTTCGCGTCGAATTCCGCGACCGGACCGTCGATCTCGGCCCGGGCGAGTGCGTCGTGGTGCCGCGCGGCCTCGAACATCGCACCTGCGCCGACCAAGAAGCGGAGATTCTGCTGATCGAGCCGGCTGGGGTCGTTAACACGGGCAATGTCACCGATGCGGAGTTCACCGCGCCGGCCGGCGTGGTGATATGAAAGCGTCGCCGGGGTACAACCCCGGCCTTACCTGATCCGGGCAGCCGACGTGACGCGATCGAACAGAGTCCCTGACGGGTACAAGGCCTCCGGTGTCGATATCGCCGAGGCCGATGCAGGCTTGCGCAACATCATCGCCCGCGTCACGGCGACCTGGCCCAAGACCGGGTTTGGCGCCGTGCAATTACCGATCGGCTACTTCGCGAATGTCGTCGATATCGGCGGCACCGGGCTCGCGTTGTGCACCGACGGCGTCGGCTCGAAAGCTATCGTCGCGCAGATGACGGGGAAGTACGACACGGTCGGCATCGACTGCGTCGCGATGAACGTCAACGACCTCCTCTGCGTCGGTGCCAAGCCGGTCTCGATGGTCGATTACATCGCGATCGACCGCGCTGACGCCGCAGTGCTCGACGGCATCGCGATCGGCCTCGCCGAGGGCGCCCGCCAGGCCGGCGTGTCGATCTCGGGCGGCGAGATCTCGCAACTGCCGGACATGGTGAAGGGGTTCGACCTGGTCGGCACCGCAATCGGCACGGTGGCGCTCGACCGCATCTTGGTCGGCCGCGACATTGTGCCCGGCGACCGCGTTATCGGCATTGCCAGCAACGGCATTCACAGCAACGGCTTCACCTTGGCGCGCCGCGCCTTCTTCGAGCGCGCCCGCGTCTCCGTCGATCACGTCTTCGCCGAGCTCGGCCATCCGCTCGGCGAGGAATTGCTGCGCCCGACCTACATCTACGTGCCGGAGATCCTCGAAATCCTCGACAAGATTGCGTCGGTGAAGGCGCTGATTCACATCACCGGTGACGGCTTTCTGAACCTGCCGCGCGTCGCCGCCGAGATCGGCTTCATCGTCGACGATCTGCCCGCGCCGCCGCCGATTTTCGATCTCATCGAAGAACACGCCGGCGTCGAGCGCGCCGAGATGTACGAGGTCTACAATATGGGGATCGGTTTTTGCGTGATCCTCGCCGAGCACGACGCCGATTCTGCGCTCGCGATCCTGAAGCGCCAGGGCCGCGATGCGCGGGTCATCGGCTATGCCGTCGCCGACCGCACGAAATCGGTTTATCTGCCGCAGCAGCGGCTGATCGGCACCGGCAAGCGCTTCCGCCCGGAATAGCCGCGCCGCTGCTCAATCCAAAATCTCGACATGCGCCTCGGTCGGGCGCATCGCGAGCCCGTTGATCGGGATCATGTCCTGCGGGCAGGCCGAGAACGCGATAATGCAATCCATCTCGGCGCGCAACGTCACATGGCTTCCGGGCGTGCTGACCGGCGGCCGCGCCTCGACCCGGTTGCCATCGAGCACCGGGATGTTCATGAACAAATTGAGCGGCGCCGGCGTTTCGGCTGCCGCAAGCCCGAGTTCCCGCATCGCGGCGGCGAGATTGTCGGTGCAATTGTCGTGATACCCCTCGGACCCGAGCAGCTCGTAGCGCCAGCGGTCGCAAGCGGCAAACAGCGTGTCATGGATCCCGCCAGAATTATCCTCGACGAGCGTCAGGATCGGGCGCCGCCGGTTCGTCACGAGCGCGTCGCCGATAGCCGGGATGATCCGGCCCATCGCAACGCGGCTGTGCTCCATCGACATGAATTCGCTGAGGTCCGCCGCGTTGAATGCCCAGGTGTCGACGACCTGCTGCCCCTTGGTGTTGACGACCCGCGCCTTCTGCCCGCGCCGCAGATGCAGCGCTTTCCCCCGCCGCGCCGGTATCTCGATCATCTTTGCCTCCTCAATTCAGTCGTCATTCCGGGGCGCCCCGCGCCGAGCCAATCTTTCGGAAACTACGCCCAATCGTCATGGCCGGGCTTGACCCGGCCATCCACGAAAAGAAACCCGTGGATCCCCGGGTCGAGCCCGGGGATGACGGGGCAGACGTCCTAAAGGACACTTGCTTCGATCTCGCGAGACCGGGTCCCTACACTTGCACGATATTCGCTCGCTATCGGCTGGAAGGCGCTTCGATCGGCGCGCAGTTATGGCGGCCGGACATCAGGCAGTCCTCGAGGTTGGCGTTCTTGCGCAGCGC
>WNGC01005129.1_pt1 | contig 13348 bp, 11 predicted proteins | sample 5400051 | NCBI WGS metagenome assembly WNGC01 (sample SAMN13153368, study PRJNA577476) | soil metagenome | isolation source: 20 cm soil or saprolite under grassland replicate 2 | place: USA:California | collected 2016-06-15 | reverse complement strand
GCTGCGCGGCGCGGCTGGCCGTTTGACGCCGGTCGCAAACGCCACCTTACATCGCGTCCAAGAAGCTGTCGGGCTCCGCTGAGGGTTACCAGTTCGAATACGGACGGCTCGCGGCGGGATGGAACGGCCGCGCGTCGCCGTGCAGGAAGACGGCGACCGGACGCTGCGGCAGCGGCAGCACGTACGCCACACCGCCATCCGGAAACCGCTCTGTCAACAGGCCGAGCACGACGCGGTCCCGAGCGTCGACCACGACGGCAATTGGCACGCCCGCGGGCAGGTCCGAAACCCGTCGATAGTCCAGGAACGTCCAGTCGACCCGTCCCGCCGTCATGAATTGGATCGGGATGGCGCGGAATGGATCCGGTCTGACCGTGCCATTCCTGGTGAAGGTGATGCAGACGTAAAGGCGGCGGCCATTCCAATCGGTGGCATCCATGAATCGCCCGACGTCCACGCGATCGCCCATGTAGTCGGAATAAAGGCTGGGCATGGTCGGATAGACGGCGAAGTAGAAACCGGCCGTCCACGCGAGGCTGATCACGCAGACCGCCGCGGCGGCCAGGGCAGCGCGGCGAGCCCACAGCTTCTGCAGGAGCGCGTCCAGGCCAACCGCAGCAAGCAGGTAGGCCGCCGGGACCAGACCACTGGCCCGAAGCATGTGCGGGGTGCGATCCGACAGCGCGACGACCAGCGTGAATAGCCCGAGCCAGAGCAGCAGTAGGGCGTAGCGGCTCTGGCGCCAACGCTTGATGGCGACCACGATGCCGGCGAGGAAGGCGATGCCGACCAGGGGATCGAAAAGGGGTAGGTGGGGGACGTTGTACTGGCGTTCGGGGTCGCCCCAGATGTTGAAGGCCGCGATTGCACTCAAGGTGTGACCGGCAATCCGGCCGGGAATGCCCCAGACGGGCCCTCCGCCGAGCACGGACACGCCGGCATCTCGACTGAGCACCTGCGGGTGGAGCAGCGTGGCGATCCCCAGCGGGATCATGACCACCGTCGCGGCGAGCGCGTAGAGCGCCCACGATCGCCACTCTCCCGGCAGCTCGCGCCGTGACAGGATGCGCAGGACGATGACACCGGCGATCACCAGGGCCACCAGCCGGTAGCTCGTGTAGGTGTACGCCCCGAGGCCGACCACCACCCCGGCCAGCAGCCAGCGCCACGCCGCGCCGCGCCGGATCGCCCAGAAGAGAAGAAGGAATGCCAGGTCGAGAAAGAGCGGGACGAGCGCCGTGCGATAGCCGAGCCGGCTGTAGTGCACGGCCCAGAATGAAAACGCCAGCAGCGCCGTGCTGATCAGCCCGATGCGGCGCCCGAAGAGACGGCTGCCCAGCAGATAGTGGACGGGCAGCGTGACGAGGCCGATGACCACCGTCGTCAGGTAAAGGGCGATCGGTCTGGCGCCAAGCAAGGCCACGCTGAGGGCATCGAGCCAATCGATCATGCCTTCGATGCCGTTGCCGGCACCCCGCGGGTAGATCGCCTGCAGGCCGTGCCGCGGCACGCCCAGTGCGTCCAGGCCATTGGCAGCGACATCGGCGTACAGACCAGGCGGGAGGGTATCCAGCCGAAGCGTCCGGAGGATCGCCGCGACAACCAGCACCCCCAGGACGCCGATCGATGCCTGCTGTTGCCAGACCGCGGCCCTGAACCGGGCTACGCTGTGCCCTCCGAGACCTTCTCCGTAACCTGGTACTCGAGATACATGCCGAGCATCAGGCGAGTCTGCGCCTCGAGCGCCGGCAGGACGCTGAACAGCAGTCCGACGATCGGATAGAGGCCAAGCTGCACGTAGGCCCAGATCTGATGCGGCAGTCCCCAGCCTCGCGGCATCGGCGGATTGATGCGGCGTTCAACGAGGATCAGCGCGGCGATGTTGAGGAAGGCGATGTTGATGAGGATAAAGGCGTAGAGCCCCAGCCGGTCGGCCGCCAGGGTCAGGTTCCAGTCCTCGGACAGCAGCCGGGGCAGGGCGGCCCCAAACAACAGCAAGAGGGGGAGCGTTGCCCAGGTCAGGTGGTTGAAGATCATATAGCCATAGCGGCGGGCGCGCAGCCAGAGCGAGATCTCGGGATGCCGGAGGAGCCGAACGGTCGCGTAGGGAACGTCGCTGACGCCCCAGGCCCAGCGCTTGATCTGGTTGTACTGGTTGGCGTGCGTCTTGACCCGCTCCCACGGCATTCCCCGATCCGAAGCCTCCGGCGCATCGCCGTAGATGGGCAGGAAGACCGGGATCATCTTGAGGCGCCCCTGGGTCGCGAAGAACGACTTCCAGTAGAAGCGGGAATCCTCGGGGATGACGTCGTCGTCCCAATAGCCGGCCTTGATGACGAGGTCGAGCGACATCGAGTAGCTGCTGAAGGCGACCAGCCGGTCGGGGCGTGAGGAGAGGAACATCTGCCACTGGGTGCAGGCGCTGGCCATGATGCGCACCGCGAAGGGCACCCGCCAGAGGTTGTTGTGGAACATGGGGATGGGCTGGAACAGGCACTCGAGCCGCTTCGGATCCTGGACGTATTGATAGGTCACGTAGGCGAAGTACTGGCGATGGACCCGGAAGTCCGAGTCCAGGTCGGTGATGATCACCTCCTTCGGGTTAAGTCCCATCGCGTCCAGCTCGCGTCGCAGGACCGGTCCGCCGTAGGCCATCGCCGCCGACTTTCCCACCACGATGCCCGGCAGCAGCGGGTCTTTGATATGCAGGAAGGCACGCAACCGGCCGCCAAACTCCTGCTGGAGTCGATGGACGTTCTCCCAACCGGGCCGGTCGCTCTCCCGGGTGATGATCGCCACCACCTTGTTCTCGGCCGGGTAGTCGGCGTCCGCGATCGCCCGCACGGTCTCGCGCAGGATCGGGTAGGGCTCGGTGTAGGTCGGAATCAGGACGGCATGCACGATCCGGCGAGGATCGGGGCTGGCCGGCGAGACCGCCAGCGCCTGGCAGCGCTGCCACCAGTCCTGCAGCATGGCCGCCTTCATCTTTCGGTAGGTGCCGCGGATCCCGATGACGACCGTCGCGGTGCGCACGAACCAATAGATGTCGATCAGGAAGATCGCCACCGCAATGTAGGGGGCGAACAGGAAAGACGCGGCCACCGGGGCGATCAGGATGGTCCACGTGAGCGCCCCGGGTGCCACTTCAAGAGCGCGCTGCACACGCCGCTCGCCCTTGCTCAGGGATGCCCTTTTTGCCACCTCGTCTAACCCTAGTGGAACGCCGCAAGTGGCGTTGCCCCCGGTTTGGCGTTATACTGGTGCCCGGGTTAGACAGGCCAACGCTCACGCCTGTCCGACGCTCTGCCGAAGGGGTGGCTAGCTGTCGGCCCACCTGTGAAAGCCAGCCCAATCTTATGCGCCACAAGGAGCGCCATTGACCTTACGGTTACCGCCTGTTGTCGCGGGGTCCCCGTTTGCCCACCGAGCCCCGGATATTACCGCCGTGCGTCTGCTGGTCTGCGCCGCCCCGGAGAGCCAGGCCGAAACCCTGCTCGCCCACATCGGCCAGGAGGCCCTGATGGCCTTGCTGACCGAGGCCACCGAGGGTGACGGCTACGTCGATATCAAGCACGCGCCGGTGCGCTACACCCTCAATCTTCAGAAACGGACCGAGACCACCATCGAGCGGTTCGGACTGACCGGCCAGCTCTTCGGGCTGCCTGGGCGCGATATCGCCTTCGTGGTGGAGCGAGTGCAGCCCGATCCGGACCCGTCCAAGGATGCGGGAGACGTCCTGACGCTGGAAGTCGCGCAAGCCGTCGCCGAGGCCGCATCGTACGTCCCGGAGGAGGACTGGGTCCGCCGGCAGTTGACGGCGCTGGAGGAGGCGGCACAGTTGCCCCTCGTCCTGGCCGGCCAGGCCTTCGCTAACCACGAGCGGCAATGGCTCGCCTGGCAGGCCGAGCAGGATGCCCGGCCTTACGAGGTCGAGACCGAAGGCGTCATCTGCAGCAAGTGCGAGAGCCTGCAGGTGGCCGGCGCGAAGTGCACCGTCTGCGGCGCCGCCAACGGCGACCGCAGCGCCGGCGCGATGCTCGTCCTCAGCCGCCGGGGTGGCTTCAAGGAGGGCGACCGCGTCATCATTCGCACCGGTCACGGCGCCGATCGCGAAGGTACCCTGCTGCGGGGCGAGGGCGGCGGCCGCCGCTGGCTCGTCAAGCTGCGCGAGGAAGGTCAGCTCGGCCCGGGCACGATCCGGCCGCAACCGATCACCGCCGTCGTCGAGGTTCAGCAGCGAACCCTCAATGGTTTCCCGGCGGGCGACATCAGCTTGCGGCGCGTCGCCGCGCTCCTGATTGCCCCCGACGAGGTGCTGCCTCCCGGCTCGGGCGACCTTCAGCCCTTCGACAACCGCCTCAACCCCAGCCAGCAACAGGCCGTGCGCAACGCCGTCAACCTCTTCCCCGGGAGCATGCAGCTGGTCCAGGGACCGCCCGGGACGGGGAAGACGACCTCGATCGTCGAGACGGTTCGCCAGCTGGTCGCGCGCGATCCCAGTGTCCGGATCCTGATGACGTCCCATGCGAACACGGCGGTCGACAACGCGCAGGAGCGCCTGCAAGGACTGGACTCGCTGCGCATGGTCCGCATCGCCGAGCCCGAAAAGGTCGATCCGAAGTTCCGCGCCAGCATCGTCGAGGCCGACGACCCGCGGGTGCGGAATGCCCACGTGGTCTTCGGCACCGTGAACCGCATCGCGCTCGCCTGCAAGGAAGCCGAGATGTTCGACTGGCTGATCCTCGATGAGGCGAACAAGGTCCGCTTCACCGAGACCCTTCCCCTCCTGCGACTCGCCCCACGCTGGCTGCTCGTCGGCGACCACCGCCAGCTGCCGCCGGTGCTCGATGAGAGTGCCGCCGCATTCCCCGTTGATGACGACGAGGCGAAGTCGATGGTCCGCGATGCGAGCTTCTTCGAGTTGAGCTGGGTCGTTCTTCCCGAAACCAACCTCGTGATGCTGGATGAGCAATACCGGATGGCGGCGCCGATCGGCAGCTACGTGTCGGTGGCCTCGTACGACGGACGGCTGCGCAACTCGCCCGAGATGGCGGCACTGCGGTCGCCGTTGCCCTGGCCGTTCAACCGCAACCTCACGTGGCTGACGATCCGCGGCCGGGAAAAGAAAGGTGGATCGGGAAGCATCTCCAACCGCGCCGAGATCGAGGCCGTCGGTCGCGTCGTCCGCCACCTGCAGCGACTGGGGCTCGAGCAGTTACGTGTCGCCGTCATCGCCATGTACCAGGACCAGGTCACCCAGTTGCGCCGCGAGCTGCGCATGGTGGCATTGCCGGGCCTTGCGGTCGACACGGTGGATGCGTTCGAAGGTGAGGAGGCCGACGTTGTCATCCTCAGCCTGGTACGCAGCAATGAGGCGGAACGCATCGGTTTCTTGAAGAAGGCCCAGCGGCTGAACGTCGCGATCTCGCGCGCGAAGCAACTGCTGGTCGTGGTCGGCGATATCGAGACCATGACCGGTCGCGAGGGACAGGACCTCTACCGGCCGTTGCTCGAGCACATCGAGCGCGAGGGCCGTGTCGCCGGCATCGGTGCGCTCCATGCCATGGACGCGGCGGTCGGTGGACGCCAGCGAGGCGACCGGCGGCGGCAGCGGGTTGGTGGCGCAGCTCCGGCCGGCGGCGGGCGATCACGCCGGCGCCGCCGGGGATACGGACCGCGACCGGTCACGCCCGCCGTGGCCGTCGCCGGCAATGGCGCACCCGCTCCGGAAGGCGGGGCACCACCCACGGAAAATGGCGCGGCCCCGCCCCGCAAATTCCGCCGGCGCCGCGGTCGACGCCGTAGCTCGCTGGCAACGACGAACGGCGCGACGGCGGGTGAACCCCAGGGCTCCGTCCAGGCCGATGGCAGCGCGCCCTCATCCGCACCGAGCCCCGCGCCTGCGCGCGAAGCTGCGGCGCAGGCCGTTGAGAATCGCTGACTGACGCCGGGCCGCAGCACTACATCGACCTCGCGGATTGGCGCCGACGCGTCGGCGACCTCTACCGCCTCAAGGGGCCTGATGCGCTGCAACGGTTTCGGATGGGGCGCGATCAGCTGTTTCGAACGCACCCGCAGTCGCCCCTGTCAGCGCCGGCGCAGGCGGCGTTCAAAGGCCTGGCGTACTTCGACGACGATCCGGCGTATCGCCTGACGGTGCGGCTGGAGCCCGCCGACGCCGGCGATCCGCTCGAGATCGATACCGGCGGCGAGGATGGCGTGATCACCTATCGCCGCGCCGGCCGGCTGCAATTCCGCCTTGGCGAAGAGGACTGCCGGCTGACGGTTTTCGGCCTGGTCGGGTATGGCGGAGGCCTGTTTCTCCCCTTTCGCGACGCCACCTCGGCCAGGGAAACCTACGGCGGCGGGCGCTACCTCTTCGACACGGTGAAGAACACCGACGGGCTCGTCCTGGAAATGACCGCCGGCTCCCCGGACCTCACGATCGACTTCAATTTCGCCTACAACCCGTCCTGCGCCTACGACGCCCGCTGGGCGTGCCCGCTCGCGCCGCGCGAGAACTGGCTGCCGGTCCCGGTGCGCGCCGGCGAGAAGGTGTTTTCGTGAGCAAGACGGCCCTCATCACGGGCGCCTCGGGTGGCATTGGCTACGAGCTCGCCCTTTTGTTTGCGAGAGACGGCTTCGATTGCATCCTGGTCGCCCGCAGCCAGGACAAGCTCGAGGAGCTGGCCACGCGGCTCGAACGCGAGCATCGCGTCAAGACGTTGGTGATCGCGAAGGATCTGTCCGGGGCTAGCGCCGTCGATGAGATCTATGAAGTGGTGACGGCCGCCGGCCCGGCGGTCGACGTCCTGGTCAACAACGCGGGCTTCCCGGTCTTCGGTTTATTTGTCGAGACCGACCTCCAGACCGAGCTCGAGATGCTGCAGGTCAATGTCACCGCGCTGACGGCGCTCACCAAGCTGTTCCTCAAGGGGATGGTCGCACGGCGTGCCGGTCGCATCCTGAATCTCGCATCGACCGCCGCATTCGAGCCAGGCCCACTCATGGCCGTCTATTACGCGAGCAAGGCATACGTCCTGTCGCTTTCCGAGGCGCTGGCCAATGAACTGCACGGCACGGGAGTCACGGTCACCGCGCTCTGCCCTGGGCCGACGCGAACGGGCTTCCAGAAGCGTGGGGTCATGGAGGATTCCCGCGTGGTGCAGGGCAACATCGCCGACGCGGCCTCGGTCGCACTGGCCGGCTACCGCGGCCTGATGGCGGGCAAGGCGGTCGTGATTCCCGGATTCAGCAACAAACTGATCCCCTGGGTCGTTCGGCTCTCACCGCGAGGCGTGGTCACGCGAGTCGTGCGCCGCATGCAGGAGCGGACGCCGCAGCCTTAGTCGGAGCGGCGGAAACTCCCCGTGAGGTGGCGCAGCGCTGCGGCGCCCTCCATTCCCATCTTCAGCTCGTACCGTAGCGTCTCGCCGTCCATCCAGAACGATCGGCTGATCGAGGTCACCGGTTTTGCGGTCGGCGTACGCGCGACGCTGGCACAGTCGACATCGACGCGGCGGCCGTCGACGCGACCGAGGGAGATCTCCGCGTAGCCAATCGGCTGCGCGATCACGAACTCCACGCGACCCTCGCCGACGAGCCGCAGGTAGCCCGCCTCGCCGTGCATCGCCTGGCCGGTATCGATCGCCTCCGTCCGCTGCGTGTAGATCAGGAACGGCTTGCCGTTGTGGGTGAACCGGATTTCTTCGCGGTAGCGGAAGGGCTTGATGCTCGGGTACTGGCCCTCCCCTTCTCCACGCCAGGTGCCGAGCAGGAAGCCGACCGGCGTCAGCGCCGGATTCAACTCGGTAACGATCATGGGCTCCATGTTAGGGGCTGAAAATGCCCTCGGCGGCTCCATGTTAGGGGCTGAAAATGCCCTCGGCAGGACTCGAACCTGCGACGCCCGCCTTAGGACGGCGGCGCTCTGGTCCCCTGAGCTACGAGGGCATGCTCCCGGCGGCGCGCCAGAGAGAGGTTATCATTGACATTCGCTGATCGGGGCGTAGCTCAGCCAGGTTAGAGCGCTCGGTTCGGGACCGAGAGGCCGAAAGTTCAAATCTTTTCGCCCCGACCATCCCCGTGCGACGACGCTATCCAGCCCGCGATCTGGGCGCGTGAGTTGAAGCCGAGCTTGTTCAGGATGTTGCGCACGTGGCTGTCGACCGTTCGCTCAGAAATGAATAACCTTGCTCCGATCCGCTTGTTGCTCAGCCCTTCCGCCACCAACCGCGCGACCTCGGCCTCGCGTTTTCCGAGCAGCGCGACGCCGTTGGGCGCCCCGACTGAAACCTGAGCGGACTCGCCAAGCGCCAGCCGGATCGCCTCATCCCGGCCCAATCGTTTTCCGGCGTCCATCTCTGAGTCGAACTTCGACTGCCCGAGCGCCGCGACGGCCGAGGCTTCCGCCTGCTCGATCAAGGGAGCAAGGATGGGGATGAGGCTTGCCCCTGCCTGGATTCGGATGGTTTCCGCCGCCCCGATCAGCTGCGCGGCCATGCGAGCCTGGCCCGACCCGGCTGCCACGCAGCCGAGCCCGTCGAGCAACGCGTACTCCGCGACGCGGTCGTCGATCCGCCGAGCGATTCTCAAGGCTTCGGTATAGAAACCCTTCGCCTGCTCGAGATCGCCGGTGATCAGCGCCGTGCCGCCCGCGTTCAACAGCATCATTTCAAGGCTGTAGAGATCACCAACCTCGCGACCGAGACGAACGCCTTCTGCCGCGGCCGACTTGACGGTCTCGATATCTCCCTGGAAGAACCCGTCGAGTGCGCGAGCCTGGAGAAGGGAGATCCTCGCGGGAAAGTCATCGAGATGACCTGCCACGACGGCGGAATCATCGAGCAAGCGCCGGGCGGATCCGGGATCACCGGCCATGTTCTCGGCGATCGACGCCATCGAGAGCGCCTGCGCGAGCAGCGTCGGCTGGCCCAGCTCTCGGGCCGCCGCCAATGCTCGTTGAAGCGGCGGCCGGGCCCCTGTTGGGTCGGCCTTCAGCACGGCAAGAAATCCACGGAGGTAGTACGCCCAGAACTGGCCCTCCGGATTTCCGGGACCACAGGCCTGCAGCTCATCCAGCCATCGCACACCTTCGGTTGTCGCCCGCGTGATCCAGTACCAACCCGCGGAGGTGACGAGATCTAGTCCGCGGCGGGCGTCCCGACGCGTCAGGCAATGCCGAAGGACAGCGCGAATGTTGTCGATCTCAAGGTCCATCCATTCGAGCCAGTCCGGCAGCCGGTAGCGAGCCTCTGCGGTGGCCTGCTGGCATCTCGACCAGTAGTAGTTGGTGCATCGCTCGCCGACGACGACCTCCTCGCCCGCCTCCCGGAGCTTGAGGGCGGAATATTCGCGCATCGTCTCGTGGAGGCGATGGCACGCGACACCCGCGACGTCCTCTTTCATCACCAGGGACTTGTCGACCAGTGAGGAGAGCAGGTCCAGCGCATCCGCGACCGGAGCGTCGTCGGCCGTACACACGGCCTCAACGTCCTCCAGCGTGAAGCGCCCGGAGAACACGCACAACCGCCTCAGCAACGCGCGCTCCGCAACGGCCAGCAGCTCGTAACTCCAGTCGACCGTCGTGCGCAGCGTCTGATGCCGCGGTAGAGCCGCACGGCCCCCTCCGGTGAGCAAACCAAAGCGGTCGTTCAAGCGATCGCGGATCTGCTCCACGGTCAGGACCCGAGTTCTCACCGCCGCGAGCTCGATCGCGAGGGGCAGGCCGTCGAGCCGCCGGCAGACTTCCGCAACAGCAATCTGGTTCGCGCTGGACAACTCGAAGGTGCCTGACGCGGCCGCGGCCCGCTCCGTGATCAGCATGACGGCCTCGTTCTGCCCGAGCCGAGCAAGAGACTCAGCCGCGCTACCTGAGGGGAGTTCGAGCGGCGGGACCGGGACCACATGTTCGCCGGCGATCGCCAGCGGTTCGCGGCTGGTTGCGACCACACGCACGCCCGGGGCGGCTTTGATCACGTCGGCGGCGACCTGAGCCGCGGAACCCAGGAGGTGTTCACAGTTGTCGAGCAGCAACAAGAGCTCCTTGTCTTTTAGATACGAGAGGAGAAGGACGAGCGGCTCGGTAAACGCCTGATCGCGCAGATCGAGCGCAGCCATCGCGGCGTTGCTCACCAGGGCGGGGTCTCGAACGTCGGCCAGCTCGACCAACCACGCGCCATCGCGGAAGCCACGTGCGAGGTCCGCCGCGATCCGGACCGCCAGGCGGGTCTTGCCAACTCCTCCCGGTCCGACCAGGCTGACCAGGCGTGCCGCGCCGAGCTTCTTTCGCACTTCGGCAAGCTCGCGGCGCCGACCGATGAAGCTCGTAGCCTCAGCCGGCAGGTTGCCTGACCGGCGGGTGGGCCTGGCCATGCTGACAAGGACGTTACTACGGGCCTGAGTTAGAGCTCAGCTCGACTCGGCACCGGATCAGTAATACCACCGATTTCAACGCTCCGCCAACTCCCTAGCCTGAGGAGCATGACGCGGGAGCTCCCAGTGCAGCGAGTCGAGGTGAGTTTCGTGGGCGCGCCTCCCGCGCATCCACGAACCATGCAGGAGGAAACCCATGGTAACCAGCTATCCGGTACAGTTCGACGTCGATCCTCCGACTCGACCACTCGACCGACTGACGACGGGCTTGCGGATCTTCGCCGCCATCCCGATCCTCATCCTGCTCGGCCTGCTGTCGCGAGACGCGGTACAGGGGGGCGACCATCACACGACGACGACGTTCGCGAGCGGCGTCGGCCTGCTTTTCCTGCCCATCGTCCTGATGCTGCTGTTCCGCCAGAAGTATCCGCGCTGGTGGTTCGACTGGAACGTCAACCTTCTTCGATTCTCCAACCGCGTCACGGCCTACCTCGCCCTCCTGGATGATCGCTACCCGTCAACCGATGAGGAGCAGGGCGTGCACCTCAACCTCGACTACCCCGACGCGCGCCAATTGAATCGCTGGCTGCCGCTCGTCAAGTGGTTCCTCGCCATCCCCCACTACATCGTTCTCTTCTTCCTCGGGATCGGCGCCCTGGTTGCGGTGATCGTGGCCTGGTTCGCCATCATTTTCACGGGCCGGTATCCGGAGAACCTCTTCCGCTACGTGGTTGGTGTGATCCGATGGAGCAACCGGGTCACTGCCTACGCCTTTCTCCTGGTCACCGATGAATACCCGCCTTTCCAGCTCAGCTAACCGTCTGACCGGACGCCTTGGCGAAGCCTCGCCCCGCACGCGGGCGAGGCTTACCGGGGTTGTCTATCTGCTGTTCTTTGTGACGGCGGTCCTCGGGTCCGTCATCGCGCCAGGGATAAGCGGGCCCGGCGCGACTGGCGACGCGGCAACAACAGCAAATAACGTCGTGACCCATCAAACCGCATTTCGTATCGGCTGGGCGCTCGACCTGACATCGACCGCGTTGTATGTCGCGCTGTTGGCGCTCTTCTACCAGCTGTTCAAGCCGGTGAGCAGAACCCTCGCCCTGCTCGCGGTGTTCTTCGGATTGGTTGGATGTGCCGTCACGGCTTTCGGCAGTCTATTTCTACTCGCCCCTCTGGTGATTCTTGGAGGGAGTCCATACCTGAATGTCTTCAACTCGAATCAGTTGCAGGCCCTGGCGCTGTTGTTTCTCAACCTGAATGTTCAGCTCGACTACATCGCCCTCATCTTTTTCGGGACGTTTCAAATCGTCCTGGGCTACGTGATTTTCAAGTCGACGTTCCTGCCGCGAATTATCGGCGCGTTGATTGCCCTGGCTGGTTTGGGTTGGCTAACGTTTCTATCGCCGCCGCTTGCAAACGAGCTTCTCATTCCCCTCGAAGTCTTCGGCTTCGTCGCTGAGGCGTCGCTCATGTTCTGGCTCCTCGTCAGGGGTGTGAACTCCCAGCGGTGGATGGAGCAGGCCGCGTGAAGGCTGTGAGCAGGGCCATATGAGAGCCGTCGTCTACGACCGGTACGGGCCGCCGGACGTGCTGCGACTCGCAGACGTCGAGCGGCCCGTCCCCACGGACAGCGAGGTTCTCGTCAGGGTCCACGCGACGACGGTCAACCGGTTCGACACCGCGACCCGCGAGGCCAACCGCCGGAGCGGTCTCGTGATCTCGGTCATGAGCCGCCTGGTCTCGGGACTGCGGCGACCGAGACACCGGATCCTCGGTACGGAATTCGCGGGAGAGGTCGAAGCCGCCGGCGCAGCCGTCAGCGAGTTCGCGGTCGGTGACCGGGTCTTTGGCAACAGTGGGTTGGGGTTCGGAGCTCACGCGGAGTACATCGCGATGCCAGCAAGTGCCCGCATCGCGCGCATGCCCGCGGGCATCAGCTTCGAAGAGGCGGCGCCCATCACCGACGGAGCGCTCAATGCGCTGACGTGTCTGAAGCAGGCGGATCTCCGGGCGGGCCGCACCATCCTCATCTACGGTGCCTCCGGGGCGATTGGCACCGCGGGAGTACAGCTGGCCCGCTCCTTTGGCGCCGACGTCACCGCGGTCTGCAACACGAAGAACCTCGACCTCGTGCGATCGCTTGGAGCAGACCGGGTGATCGATTACACGCGGGAGGACTTCACCAGGAACGGCCAGACGTACGACGTCATCCTGGACGCGGTCGGCAAACTGTCGTTCCGGCCCTGCCGCGCTTCTTTGGAGCCGAACGGGATCTTCCTGCCAACCGACGGCCTCGCCAACCTCATGTGGGCCTTTCAGACCCGCCGGAGCAGAGGCAAGAAGGTGCTGTTCCAGATCCCTCCGCGACAGACGAAGGAGGACGTCCTCTTCCTCAAGGAACTGGTCGAGACCGGAAAGTACCGGCCCGTGATCGACCGGCGCTACCGCTTGGAGGACGTGATCGAGGCGACCCGATATGTCGAGACGGAGCAGAAGGTGGGAAACGTCGTCCTGACCGTTTGAAGGTATAGCGATGACCGGCCGAGCCTTCTTTTCGATGCTGATCTTCGTCGGCTTCGTGGTGGCCGTAATGTGGTTCGCCGTTCTGCCATCGCTGACGACCTTCAGGCCGACGCTACCGTGAACACGCCCCGGGGTTACGACTGGTCGCGCCTGCAGCCCATCGTTGGTGAATTTGCCCGAGTCTCGATCCCATTCGAGCTACGGCCGAACCCGAGCTTGGGCAAGCCCTTCCTTCGTCCGGGCGTGTTGCCGCGACTGTCGTTAGGGCTTGCTGCCTGCGTCGTCGCAGCGGCGGCCGCCCTTCAGCTAGGACTCATCCATGGCAGCGGTGGAAGCCTCACCCCGCGCGCCGCGGGATACGCGCTTGGGTTGGTGCTGATCGTGGTCCTGTGGCTGTTGCGCCAGGCGTACTTTCAGGAGGCCGTCTTGCGCGTCGATTCAACCGCAT
>WNGC01006555.1_pt1 | contig 13350 bp, 12 predicted proteins | sample 5400051 | NCBI WGS metagenome assembly WNGC01 (sample SAMN13153368, study PRJNA577476) | soil metagenome | isolation source: 20 cm soil or saprolite under grassland replicate 2 | place: USA:California | collected 2016-06-15 | reverse complement strand
GGCATGCACGAGTTCGCGTTCGTCATGCAGCCCCTCAAGGCCCAGGGCCTCACGGGCTCGACCGTCGCGCCGATCGCCGTTCGCTGATTCGCCAGCGGCCCGGGGGGCGCGGGGCCCGCCCCCCCGGGCTCTACTTCACCTCGACCCGGCCGACGCGCCTGATCACCTCGGCGAGCCGAGCGGCGTCGACGTCGAGCCACGCGCGGAACTCGTCGGCGTCCTGATAGGCGATCGGCGTCTGAATTTTCTCCATCGCGCTCTTGAAGGCCGGGTCGTCCACGGCCTGTCGCACCGCCTCCCGCAGAGCCTTCATGACGCTGCCGGGCGTGTTCTTCGGCGCGAAGAGCCCGATCCAGAGGTAGTACTCCACGTCGTACCCGAGCTCCTTGAGCGTCGGGAGGTCGGAGAAATTCGGGTGCCGCGCCGCTCCCGTCACCGCCAGCGGCCGCAGCTTGCCGGACTTGATATGCGGCGAGGCCACGCCCGGTGGCGAGCACCAGAGCTGCGCGTGGCCACCGAGCACGGCGGTCGTGGCCGGGCCGCCACCGGTGGTCGGCAGATGGCGCATCCTGAGACCGCCCGCCGCCTGGAGCAGCATCTCCATGGGAACGTGGGAGGCGCCGTAGATGCCCGACGAGGCGAAGACGATCTCGCCCGGTCGCCGCTTGACCTCCTCCAGGAGCTCCTTCGCGCTGCGCCAGGGCATCTCCGGGTGCACCACGATGATGGTGGGATCGGCGTTGATGCGAGCGAGCGGGACGAGCTGATCCCGGGTGTACGTGGGCGCTCGCCCGAACAGCTTGTCGACTTCGGGGATCGTCGAGATGGCAGGAACGGTGATGAGAATCGTGTAGCCGTCCGGCTTGGCAACGGCCACCGACTGCATGCCCACGGCCCCCGCCGCGCCCGGCTTGTTCGCGAGGATGACGGGCTGCTTCAGAATGCGCTCCAGCGAGGAGGCCAGCGGGCGGCCCGTGAGGTCGGCCTGGCCGCCCGGCGGAAACGGATTGACGATCGTGATGGGGCGGGTCGGGAACGGCTCATCCGCGCTGGCCGCGCGTGTCACGACCACCATCACGATGACGAGAGCTGTCCTGAGCGATCGCATCATCGCCCTCCAGGCGTATCTCCGGATACTACTGCAGCGGCGAGAAGGCGGAGGGCAGGAGAATCTTGTTCTCCTGCGTCAGCAGCCGGTCGGATCCGCCCGGCGGCGGCCAGACGCCCTTCTGCCTCGCCTCGTCCCGCACCTTCGCGCGCGCATCGAGGCTCGAGTACGCCCAGATATGCACGAAGCCGTTGGCCGTGCCGAATTCGACGCCCCCGGCGAGCACGACGGGCGAGAGCTTCCGAGCGCATCGCGCGGACGAACTCCCGGATCTTGGGCGGCCAGTTCGCGTCCTTCGCCGCCTCGCCACGGATGCGCGCGCGCTCGGCCAGGTCCCGGTACCCCCAGATGTGGACGATCTCGTTGAGCGGCCCGATCTCCGTGTGCAAGAAGGCGGTCAGCGCGGAGTGCTTCTTCCGGTACTCGTAGGCCTCGCCGTAGCGCTTCTCGACTTCGGCCAAGCTGCCGGGAGCGATGCGGTAGGTGCGGATCTCGTAGATCATGTTCGACTCCTTTCGGCGGTGTGAGTTTAGACGCCTCCGGTCACGTCGATCGTCACGCCCGTGACGAAGTCCGCGTCGCGGGAAGCCAGGAAGCAGATCACGCGGGCTTGATCCTCCGCCTCGGCCACGCGCTTGAGCGGCGTGCGGGCGATCTCGGCGGCCTGCGCCTCCGGGGTTCGCCGCTCCCAGTGTGGGCGGATGCGCTCGGTGAGCGTGAGGCTCGGCGCGATGGCATTCACCGTGACCCCGAAGGGGCCCAGCTCGTGCGCGAGCTTGCGCGTGAAGGCGATGATCCCGCCCTTGGCGGCGGCGTACGCGCTGCTGCTGGTCTCACTGAGGCCGCGCCCCGCGACGGACGAGATGTTGACGATCTTGCCCGAGCGCTGTCGCTTCATGACCGGGGCCACGGTGTGGCAGAAGAGGAAGGTCGCCTCCAGGTTGAAGGCGATCAGGCGCCGCCACTCCTCGAGCGTCAGCTCGTCCACGGTGGCTGCGGGTCGGGGAATGATGGTGCTCCCACCGACGGCGTTGACGAGGATGTAGATGCGACTGTGCGCGCGCACGACGCTGTCGACCACCGCGCTCACCCGAAGCGGATCGAGGCCATCCGCCGTGCACGCCTCGGCCCGCCCGCCGCTACGACGCACGCCGTCCACGACCGCGTGGAGACGCGTCGGGTCCGTGTCCACGCCGATCACGAGACCCCCCTCACGCCCGACGATATCGGCCGTCGCGCGGCCGATGCCGCTGGCCGCCGCCGTGATCAGCGCGACCTTCTCACGAAACCGCAAGCGGATCTCCTTGGCAGCAGGGGTCGGGCTGTGAATAGACCCGAAGGCATCTGCCGTCAAGTGCTTTCGCACGGCGTCCCGCACGCGAGGTGCGTCGACACCCCTTGACATCGGCGTCATTCTGGGCGAGGAGATCTGACGCGGCCGCGACGGCGGTCCCGAGGAGGTTCGGTGATGAGCGAGGCGAGGACGGGGGTGTGGCTCTCTATTGTCCTGGTGGCCGCGGCCACGTGGGCCCCCGACCGCGCCGAGGCGGCCGAGATCAAGGTGCTGAGCGCGGGCGCGGTGCGCTCGGTAGTGAGCGACCTGGCCGAGGCCTTCCGTCGGGAGACGGGTTGTCAGCAAAGTCCCTCAATTACGTGGACCCCGCGCAGGGCGCGACGAGCGGCGTCCACTTCGCCGGCGTGCTGCAGCGCCTCGGCATCGCCGAGGCCGTGAAGGGAAAGACCAGGCTCGTGGCCGGCGGCTACCCGGCCGAGCTGGTGGCGAAAGGCGAGGCCGAGCTCGTGGCGCACCAGATCAGCGAAATCATCCCCGTCAAGGGCGTGACGCTCGTGGGCCCGCTGCCGAAGGACTTGCAGAAGATCACCACCTACTCGGCCGGCCTCGCGGCCCGGAGCGCCGTGGCCGATGCGGCGCGGGCGTTCGTCGCGTTCCTGTCGCAGCCATCCTTCAAGACGCGGTTCGCCGAGGCGGGGCTCGACTACCGGGAGTGACGGGATGCGCATCGACTGGGACGTGCCGATCACGATGGACGACGGACTCGTCCTTCGCGCCGACGTCTATCGGCCGCCCCTGGAAGGCAAGCACCCGGTCATTCTGACCTACGGTCCCTACGGCAAGTGGCTGCACTTCGAGGACCTCTATACCGAGCAGTGGCGGACCATGGTCGACAAGCACCCGGACGTGCCCGCGGGCTCCACCAACACGTACCAGAGCTGGGAAGTGGTCGACCCCGAGAAGTGGGTGCCGGACGGCTATGTCTGCATCCGCGTCGACTCCCGGGGGGCCGGCCGCTCGCCCGGCGTCCTCGACGTCTGGTCGGCCCGTGAGACGAAGGACTTCTACGATTGCATCGAGTGGGCGGCGATGCAGCCCTGGAGCAACGGCAGGATCGGTCTCTGCGGCATCTCCTACTACGCCATGAACCAGTGGCAAGTGGCGAGCCGGGAGCCGCCGCACCTGGCCGCGATCTGCGTCTGGGAGGGGGCGGCCGACTACTACCGCGACCTGGCACACCACGGCGGCATTCTGTCCGCATTCGGCCGGTCCTGGTTCCCCAGGCAGGTCGTCGCGGTCCAGCACGGCCGCGGCGCCCGCGGCTACCGCAGCCGGATGAACGGCGACTGGGTGTCCGGGCCGCCGACGCTCACCGAGGAAGAGCTCGGCGCCGGCCGGAGCGATTTCTACGAGGACTGCTGGAAGAATCCGCTCGCCACCGATGCGTACTGGCGCTCGCGCATGCCGGACTGGTCGAAGGTGAGAGTCCCGCTGCTCTCGGCGGCCAACTGGGGCGGGCAGGGCTTGCACCCCCGCGGCAACTTCGAAGGGTTCGTGCGCGCGGCGTCCCCGCAGAAGTGGCTCGAGGTGCACGGCATCGAGCACTGGACGCACTTCTACACGGACTACGGCGTGGGCCTCCAGAAGAAATTCTTCGGCCATTTCCTCAAAGGTGAGGACACCGGGTGGCAGCGTCGGCCGACGGTCGCGCTCCAGGTGCGCCACCCCCATGAGCGATTCGTCGAGCGCCACGAGAACGAATGGCCGCTCGCTCGCACGCGGTGGACCCGGTTCTATCTGGACCCCATGGACGGGAGCCTCGTCCCAGAGCCGCTCGCCCGCGACAGCCGCGCGAGCTACACGGGCTTCGGCGATGGCCTCACGTTCCTCACGCCACCGCTCGAGGGGGAGACCGAGATCACGGGCCCGATCGCGGCCAAGCTCTTCGTCGCGTCCGAGACCACGGACGCCGATCTCTTCCTGGTGGTCCGCGTGTTCTCTCCGGATATGAAAGAGGTCACCTTCCAGGGCGCGCTCGATCCCCACACTCCGATCGCGCAAGGGTGGCTCCGGGCCTCGCACCGAAAACTCGACCCCAAGCTGACGCTGCCGTACCGCCCGTATCACACCCACGACGAGCCGCAGCCGCTCACCCCCGGGCAGGTCTACGAGCTGGACGTCGAGGTCTGGCCGACCTGCATCGTGGTGCCCGCCGGTTACCGGGTCGGGCTGACCGTGCGGGGGCGGGATTACGAGTACCCGGGCGGGCCAGTGGCGATGGCGAACGGGCGAGTCTTCACCGGCTGCGGGCCATTCCTCCACGACGACCCGCGGGACAGGCCCTCTGAGATCTTCGGTAAGCAGGTGACGCTTCACGCCGGTCCCAGGCGGCAGTCGCACGTCCTGCTGCCGATCGTCCCGCCGAAGTAAGCGCGCTGGAGGGGCCACCGTTCGAGCGCGGGCTTCGTCCGCGCCATCCCGTCCTGAGGGATTGGACTGTCAAGGCAGGAAGAGTCGGACGAAATGGTTGTCGGTCACCTGCCCGTCGGGCCCGACCGTGAAATTCGAGGTAATGAATCCCCGAGCCCCTGCGAGGCGGCCCTCCCCTTGGGTGACTTCCCAGATCACGGCGCCGTGCCGGAGCCCCGCGATCGCGCTCGGGCCGGTCACTCCCTGCCCGACCGTTCGAAACGTGACCCGACCGGCGTCGCCGTAACTGATCGTGCCCGACTCGACGAACGTGCCCTTCCCGGTCACCTGAACCTCCGACTCGAGAACGGCGACGCCGTCACCCTCGAGCTCGACCGACGCCCGGACCTCACCCCCGCGGAATACGGTGCGGAACACCTGGCTAGAGGCCCACGTTCTCGCTCGGCGCCTGCCCTCGGCGCCGGGGAGCGGCCCGGCGCTTCCTCTGAACTCCAGGGCGAAGACGAGCTCTCTCATCGGTCTCGCTCTCCCCGAGGCCACCACCGGTTTCGCGAGTGGCCACAGTGTAGGTGGCCCGATCCGGAGGTTCAAGAACCGCGTCCTCGGGCTCGTAGAGTCGCCCAAAACCTTGTACGCTTGCGCCACGGCACGACACAGGCGACGGAGCGCGATCGGACGAAGAACGGCGCATTCTCGAAACCGCGGCGCCCGCTCTGCCCGGCGGCGTCCTTGGATCGGCGCGGCTCCCGGACGATCTCGCGTTCATCGTCAAGCGCGGTCGCGGATCCAAGCTCTACGACGTGAGCGGGCGCGAGTATATCGACTACCTCATGGGCTCCGGCCCGATGATCCTGGGTCACGCGCACCCGGCGGTGGTGGCGGCGGTGCGGGCCCAGCTCGAGCACGGAACCACCTACTTCCTGGTGAACGAGCCCGTCGTCGCGCTGGCCGATGAGCTCTGTCGGGCGGTGCCGTGCGCCGAACAGGTACGCTTCACGTCGACCGGAACCGAGGCGACCTTCTTCGCGCTCCGAGCGGCGCGCGCCTACCGTAAGCGCGAGAAGGTCATGAAGTTCGAGGGCGGGTACCACGGCAGCCACGACTATGCGCTGATGAGCGCGTCGCCGAAGTCGCCCAAGGCGTTCCCCGCCGCCACGGCGGACTCGGCGGGCATCCCGCACGTCCTCGAGGGCGAGGTGCTGATCGCCCCGTACAACGACCTCGCCACCGTCGAGGCGCTCGTCGCGGTGTACGCCGACGCGCTGGCTGCGGTCATCGTCGAGCCGTTCCAGCGGCTCATCCCGCCCGAGCCCGGCTTCCTCGAGGGGCTCCGCACGCTCACGCGGCGCCACGGGATCCCGCTGATCTTCGACGAGGTCGTCACCGGATTCCGCTTCGCCTACGGCGGCGCCCAGGAGTATTACGGCGTTGTTCCTGATCTCGCCGCGTACGGCAAGATCATCGGCGGCGGCTTCCCGCTCGCCGCCGTCTGCGGGCGGATTTCGTCGCCCAGGTCGGCACGCTGAACGGCAACCCCGTCGCGGCCGTCGCCGGACTCGCCACGCTCGCCGAGCTCCGGAAGCCCGGCGCGTACGCGAGGCTCCACCGAACCGGCCGGACGCTGCGCGACGGCCTGGCCGACATCGTCCGGAAGTCCAGCCTGGCGGCGCAGGTGATCGGGGAGACCACGGTCTTCGACGTCGTCTTCACCGATCGGCCGATCACCGACTACCGCGCGACACTCACGGCGGACGGGGCGCGCCTCAGGGCCTTCAACGTAGAGTGCCTGCGGCGGGGCGTCGTCAAGGGCGTGTCCAAGATCTACGTCTCTCTCGCCCACAGCGACGACGACGTGGCCCGGACGCTCGCGGTGTTTGCACAGGCCATCGAGATCGTCGCGTAGTCGCCATCGCGTCTCCGCCCGACCCGTGACACGGGCCGGGCGGAGACGCTCGTTCCTCAGCCGGTCACGGACGCGCCGGTGTGGCCTGCGCATCGCCGTCCGCAGTCGTCGCCCGGATAGGCGCGGCGGCAGCGGGGGCGAGCTTCCGGATCTCGACGTGCACCCGACGGTTGATCTGCTGGCACTCCTTGCTCGGGTCGTCACAGAGGGCACCGTATTGCCCGATGGTGACGACCTTGACCGAGGCGTCCGGGACGCCGAGCTCGACCAGAAACTGCTTGACGGCCTCCGCGCGCCGGAGCGCCAGAACCCTGTTGTACTCGGGCGGGCCCTGACGGTCGGCATAGCCCTGAACGAGCACCACCCAGGCGCTCGCCCGGCCCAGGAGCGTGACGGTCTCCTGAAGGACGCGGACGGCGTCGGCCCGGAGGCGTGCGCTCTTGAAGTCGAAGTAGACGTCGCTGTGGACGACGCCGAGGCCGGGGCTCGTCGCTGCGCCGGCAAGGGGCGTGACCACGTCCGGCTTGGCCGGGGTCTCCTCCGTGCTCCTCGAGCTCACCCAGTATGTCGTGATCGTTCCGGCGACGACCATCAGGAGCACTCCGACGAGCATCGCCACCTCCTTCCCGCTTCGCGTCCCGGTTGCCTGCTGCTGTGTGTTGTCCATGGCCGTTCCTCCTTGGAAAAGGAGGGAGAGCAACACACGAGCCAGTTCGGCTAGACGCGACGGGACGAGTGGTCTCGGGCACTTGGGCGCGGGACGCGGTCCGCGTGATGCGGGGAGAGCCCCGCATCCCCGCTCTGGAGCCCCGCGTCCACGCAGGTTCCCGGTCAGACGCGGGCTTTCGGGGGTTGTCCCTCGAAGCGCTGGCGGACCAGGAACTCGAGCGAGCGGAAGTGACGCTCGGGCAGGTTCTTGAAGCGCCGCCGGCACGCGGCCAGCGCGGCTTCGACGGAGTCGATGCCCTCGACGGCCCTCAGCAGGTGCTCGTGGTATTCGGAAAGCTTCAGCTCCACGGCACGGCCGAGCGCCGGGTCGCCGGCCAGCTCCAGCGCGGCCTTCCGCCGATCCCCACCGGCCTCGACCAGCGCACGGAAGCCCAGGCCCTTGAGTCGCTGCGTCACCGTGCTCCGGTCCCACTGGAGCGCCCGCGCCGTCGCCTGCATATCGAATCCGTGCTGGCGCAGGCAGAGGAGGACCGCCGCGTCGCTCCCCGCGTCGACCCTCGCGTCTGGGGCCGGGGCGAGCCGCAGGTCCTCGGGGAGCAGGACCGCTCGATCGGCGAGCGCGACGGCCTGACGAAGACAGTGCTGCAGCTCCCGGACGTTGCCGGGCCAGGGGTGCCGTTCGAGCGCGCGCAGCGCGGCCTCCGACAGCGTGACGCGCCGGGAAGCCTCGGCTGCGGCTTCCTCGAGGAAGCGCGCCGCCAGCGGCGCCACGTCCTGGCGCCGCTCGCGCAGCGACGGGAGCCGGAGAACGAGGCCCTTCAGACGGAAATAGAGGTCCTCACGGAACCAGCCCTCCGCGACGCCGCGCTCGAGATCCCGGTTGCTGGCGGCGACGACCCGAACGTCCACCGCGGTGGGCCGTGTTGCCCCGACCCGGTAGAAGGTCTTTTCTTGAAGGACCCGGAGCAGCTTGCTCTGGTCTGGAGCTCGCAGCTCGCCGATCTCGTCCAGGAAGATCGTCCCGCCATCGGCTTGCTCGAAGTACCCCTTGCGCTCGGCGACCGCGCCCGTGAAGCTCCCCTTCGCATGGCCGAACAGCTCGCTCTCGAACAGCTCGGTCGGAATGGCGGCCATGTTCACCGCGACGAACGGCCCGCTGGCGCGCGAGCTCAGGCGGTGGGCCGCCCGTGCGAACAGCTCCTTGCCCGTTCCCGGCTCGCCGAGGATGAGGATCGGCAGGGACGAGCGCGCGGCCTTCTCCAGATCCCGGAAGCGCGACAGCACCGCGGGCTCGCGGGTGATGATGGAGACCTCCGCACACTGTCGCCGCAATCGCTCGTGGGCGGGATCGTCGAGCTGCACGTGTCGGGTGTCGGCGGCGCGTAGCTCGCGTTCGAGCTCGGTGAGCCGGCCTCGTGTCTCTGCCTCCAGCGCGCGTGCGTCGGTGAGCTGGGCCCGCAGCCCGTCCACGGCCTGGAGGAGCTCGCGCTCGGCCCCGGTCGATCGCGCCACCGCGGCGCGCGCCGCCTCGAGGTCTTCTTCCAGCCCCTCCACCGTGGACTCTCGGCGCACCAGGGCCTCGCGGATCGATTCGGCCTCGCCTTCGAGGCGCCGGAGGCGATAGGCGGAGCCGACCTGGTTCCACAGGAGCGCTCCGGCGCAGGCCACGACCACCGCTGCGAGCGGCGGGACCACCGGCAACAGGACGCCGATCAGCGCGGGCGCCAGGAGGACAAGCGCGGTATAGCCCGACGTCAGCGCCGCGACGCCGACCAGCCCCTTCCACCAGGCGAGCGCCAGGCCGAGCCACGCCGCGATCGCCGCGACGGCGAGCGTGGCGGCCAGGGCCCACCCGAGCGGCGCGGCTCTGAGCCACGAGCCCGCCAGCACGGCGTTGAGTAGCTCCGCCTGGATCAGGATGTCGGACATGGGGCCGACGGGCGTTCGAGAGAGCCCGTGCGCGGGCTCGGCGAGCACCAGGACGATCTTGTCCTCGACCAAGCCTCGGAGCGTCTGGGCCTGCGAGGCGTCGATGGCCGTCCAGATGTCGAGGAATGGCACGACCGTGAGCCGCTCCGGCGCGACGTAGCCGACGAGCGCCCGGCCGCGCGAGTCGACGGCGATCGTGCCCGAACGGGGGACCGTCACCCCGCGGCCATCCATCGCGATCCGATCCGCCGACGCGCTCGCGGACGCGATCGCCAGCGCCAGGCCGAGCGCCGGCACCGCGCGGTCGTCGACTCGGACGAAGAGCGGAACCCTGCGTACGACGCCGTCGGGATCGGCCGGCGCGAGCGTGTGGCCGACGGCCCTGGCGTGTCGGGCGAGCCCGGGCAGCGGGCCGACGCGCGACCCCGCGGCCGGCAGCGCCAGCGAGATCTGCGAGAGCGGTGGCCAGGATGCGTGGCTCGGGGAGCCGGGGTCCGCCGCTGCCCCGGCCGGGTCGAGCGCGATCGGGTAGACGACGTTGTCCGCCAGCGCGGTCGCCTGGCTCAGCAACGCGTCGCTCCCGGCGCCGCCACGACCGGGCAGGCTCGGCTGCCCGAGGGGCACGTCGACACCGATGACCGCGGCGCCAGCGCGGGAGAGGCCGGTGATGAGCCGGGCGAGCAACGCCCGGTCCCACGGACCCGCGCCAAATCGAGCCTCGCTCGCCGGGTCGCGCGCGACGACCACCAGCGCGGGGCTGACGGACGCCGGCTCGCGCGCGCGCATACGATGATCGTAGACCGACCACTCGAGCGCGGTGAGGCCGGCGCCGGCGAAGACGGCCACGGCCGTCGCCGCCAGGCTGGCCGCGAGGCCGATGACCGCTGCCGGGAGCACGCGGCGGAGAATCCCGAGTCCTCCTAGCGGGTCGGCGTGCGCAGACCCTCGGCGGCCGCGCGGCCGAAGTAGCCGCGGATTTGCGCGTCATGCGCGGGCAGCAATCCCTGGACGCCCTGGTCATAGAGGGTCTCGAGCAGCCGCTCGGCCGGCTCGCTCAGCGCGGAGGCCTCCCGGATCAGCACCGGCACCGCCTCGCGCGCGCGCCCCCGGCGCAGGAGCGCCCCGCCCACCGTGTCGTCGCCGTTCGATACCAGGTCCGGGAAGTCCCGCCAGAGTGCGGCCCGGTAGTCCCGGAACGCCTGCTCGACGGCCTGGCGATCGGTCGACACACGCCGGCTCCGCCCGAGCGCCAGCTGCCGAAGCTGTGCGAGCGCTTCCTCGGCCTGCGTCACCCCCTGCTCGGCCGCCCGAAACCACCACGTGATCGCGGTCACCAGATCGCGCTCGACACCGAACCCCTCGGCGTAGGCCGTGCCCGCGAAGTACTGCGCCTGCGCGTGCCCGGCCTGCGCGGCGGTGAGGAACTCCGACGCCGCCTCGACGTCGCGGTGTACCAGCTTCAGCACGAGCGCCATGTTGTAGCGCGCGTCCTGGTGCTGCGGGTCGCGCGCGAGGACGCGGCGGTACGCGTCAATCGCGCCGACGCGATCGCCCTGCGCGTAGCGCGCGACGCCCAGACTGTAGTACGCCTGGAGGAGGTCGGGGCGCTCCTCGAGGACTCGCTCGAGCTCGACGCGCGCCGCCGCCCAGTCCTGCTTCGCCACGAGCGCCGTGGCCAGCGTCAGCCGCGCCGATACGGCGTCGGGCCGCCGTCGCACGGTCGCGCGGAGCTCTTCGACCGCGGCGTCGAGGTCACCCATACCGTAGAGTGCCTGCCCGAGGCTCGAGCGGGCCTGGACCAGGTCGGGTTGGAGGCGGAGCGCCGCGCGCAGCGCGCTTGCGGCCGACGCCATCTCGCCCCGGGCGATGAAGGCCTGGCCCTCGGCGAGATACGCCTGCGCGCGGGCCTGGGGCGTCGGCGTGGCGCACGCGGCCTCTGCGATTCCGACGAGGAGGAGCAAGCGCACGACTCTCTGAGTCAGACCACGGCCTCCTCGGCAATCGTCCGGAGTTGAACCAATTCAAATCATAGCAGAGGCGTCCGCGGCGTCAGTACTTCGGGCGCCGGAGAGGGCGGATCGGGGATTCGCGGTCCACTCGCGGCGCGCGGCGGTCCCTCTACGGGCCGGGGGCGTCGCCCGATTTTCGGACGTCGAGCATCGGCGGCAGCGTTGCCGAGGGCTGCTGGGCCACCTCGATCCGGGTGATGCCAGCCATGCGGCCGACGATGTCCCGGATTCGCTCGGCGGCCGCGACGATCTTCGGGAGCCGCGGGCCGCCGGGATTCTCTCGCGCGAGGAGGGTCAGCTGGCCGAGGAGGATCGTGAGCGGATTGTTGATCTCGTGCGCGGCCCCGGTCGCGAGCATCGCGACGGCGCGGAGCTCCGCGGCCTCTCGCTCCGCCCGCGCGACGCGCTTGCCGTCTCAGATGTCGACGAGAATCCCCTCGAACGAGCCGTCGCCCGTCGCCCGGAGGTTCACGCGAAGCCAGATCGGCGTGCCGTCGCGGCGCCGCCAGTAGACCTCGCGCGCGTTCGCCGTGGCGCCGGGCTCGATGCCCCTCAGGACTCTCTCGCGGTCGCCCGGATCCAGATAGAAGTCTCGCGCGTTGCGGCCGAGAACCTCCTGGCGTGACGCGTAGCCCAGCAGGCGTGCGAGGCTCTCGTTGCAGTCGAGGATCCGACCGTCCTGCCGCGTCCGCAGAATGCCCGCCAGGTTCTCCTCGAAGAGCAGGCGGTATCGCTCCTCCGCGGCCTCGGCCGACCCGCGGCGCGCCTCCGCCAGGCGCGCGAGCCCGACGTTCTGGAGCAGCACCCCGACCAGCTGCCCGATGGCTGCGAGGATCGTCACTCCGGCCTCATGCTGCTGCTGCCGCGTGCGCCACCAGACGAGATAGAACGCGCCGGCCACCACGCCGCCGACCTGGAGTGGAATGATCAGGCCGGACTGATGCGGGAACACCCGAAACAGGGGGAACGCGAACCGAGGATCGTTCTGCACGTCGTCGCTCCAGGCCACGCGCCCCGCCGTGAACACGCTCTCGGCGAACCCCTGCGCGGCGACCGGAAGGGCCGTCGCCTGCAAGAGCTCGAGCGCGTGCGCGGGAACGTGATACGCGGCGACCGGCCGGATCTCCGTGCCCTCGGCGTCGAGCAGGTAGGCGGCCACCGTCTCCGCGCGGGTCAGGCGCGACAGTTCGCGGCAGACGCGCCGCAGCGTCTCGGTGAGGTCGGTCGTCTCACTGATGGCACGCGCGATCGCGAGCAGACTCTGAGTGGTCTCCACCATCGCCGACGCGCTCCGTCGACCGTCGTCCGCGTTGCGCGGACCGACCCGACGCTACTTCTTGGCCGCGAGCCCCAACCGCTGCTCCAGCAGCAGCCGGATCTCCTGGGCGGCGGCGCGCCACAGCGGGCCGCCGGGCACCTCGTACTCTTTCTGGATCTGCTTCCGGTACTCGGCCATCGCGGCGTCCTGCTTGTCCGGGGGCGCGAGCTCGAGCGTCTTGGCCCGGATCCCGACGACCTTGGCGGTCGCGGCGTGCGCACGCTCGATCCAGCGCCCGATCTCGTTCCAGTCACGGTCGAAGAAGACCACGACCGGGATGGACTGGTAGCCATTGTTGAGGAAGGCGTCGCGCAGGTCCGGGTTCGCGTCCCGTAAGAACACGCGCAGCTCGCAGCTCGGCATCGCTTCCGTGATGCGCGCGATCAGCGGCGAGTTCCGGTGAACGTCACCGCACCAGTTCTCGGCGAGCATGAGCACGTACGGGACCTGGCGGATCCCGCCGAAGAACTTCCGTTCCTCTTCGGTCAACGTCGCCTTCTGGTAGAAGTCCTCGGTGCGGGCCCGAGTGTCGCCCATCTGGGCCATGTACTCCTTCCAGGTCAGGCCTTTGGCGAATCGCTGCGCGTCCAGAGGAATCCTCAGCTGGGCCATGTCGTCCTCTCCTCCCGTTTTGCGGCCTCGATGTCATCCTTAGTACACGAAGCACGGAGGTGTGTCGACCCTCCGATC
>WNGC01001719.1_pt1 | contig 13361 bp, 13 predicted proteins | sample 5400051 | NCBI WGS metagenome assembly WNGC01 (sample SAMN13153368, study PRJNA577476) | soil metagenome | isolation source: 20 cm soil or saprolite under grassland replicate 2 | place: USA:California | collected 2016-06-15 | reverse complement strand
GCAGTCCGAGCCCGAGCGTGAAGACCGATATGACGCCAAAAAGCGCGACGCGGCGCAGGATCGTCACCGCGACATCGTCGCACGGAGCGACGGCTTTCGCCGCCGCTCCGGCGCGTGCCTTACGGGATCGAGAGGATCGAGATGACCTGCTGCTGGTAGTGCGACGGGTTGGTGCCGTCGTTGTACGTCGTGACCGACGTCGTGTAGACCTTCCCGCCGGCCGAGACGATCCCGAAGTAATCGCCGATGAACGTGTTGAGGCACGTGGGGCAGGAAGTGTGCGGCGCGCTGAGCTGCGGGTCCCAGGTGTGCTGCGTGAGCCGGATGTTGTGACCCTTCGGGGTCAGGGTCGGCGTGTAGAACTGGATGCTCGCGTTCACGCAGTAGTTCGTCGCGCCGTATGGCGGCAGGGCGCCGCTGTAGTTCGCGTTGATCGTGTCGAGCGCGATTCCCGATGGAGCCGCCTCCGCGGTTCCAGCCGCCGGGCACGCGAGGCGCCGGTCATAGAACGCGACGCTCACCGTGCCATCGGGGGCGACGTCGAGGTTCGGCTGGAACTCGTCGACGGCAGCGATGTTGTCGTTCACCTGGATGGGCGCCGTCCAACTCTGGCCCTCGTCGTAGGAGGAAACGAGGAGGATGTTCACGACCCGGGCGCTGTAGTCTTGCCAGGTCACGTAGAGCGGATAGTGACCATTGATCTTCCGACTGCCGACACCGAAGCTCTCCTCGATGCCGTCGCGGAACGTGGTGTTCGCGTAGACGAGTGGCGGCGCGGCGATCGCGTCCGTGATGAGCTTGCTCGTCCATGTGTGCCCGGCATCGGTTGACTTGTCGAGGAAGAGAACGTCGCAGCAATAGCCCTTCTTGGGCATCGTGGTCACAAGCGTCGTGAACAAAGTGCCGTCGGGCGTGACATGCGGCAGCAGGTACGTCGCGCCCTGCGGGGTTCCACCAACTTGCGGGAGCGGGATTGGCGCGGACCAATCGGTGTGCGTCCCGTTTGGCAGCGCATGCGCAATCGACACGAACGGATGGGAGGTCGAGGGTCCGGTGAAGATCACCCACATGACGTAGATCGTGTCCACGTATGGGCTAGCCGGGTTCGTGTCGATGGCGATCCACTGCTTGTCGGACTCCCGTCCGACGCTGTCATAGGTGGCGACGAGATCAGGCTTCCCCGCGCTGTTCTGGGTGATCCACTGCTTGGCCGTCGTAGCTCCGTGCGGGCGGACCGAGACGGAGATCGCTTCGGCTGGAATGGTCGGATTTGGTTCACGGTTCGGGTTGGTCTGGTAGCTCTTCGTGTCTCCGTCGTAATAGAACTGGTAGGGCAGGAGCACCGAGTAGAAGTTGCCGTACTGATCGAATGCGCCGACCGGGTCCGTGTTGTCGGTCCAACCCTCATATCCAGGAACGTGTCCCTGGACCGGCCAGGTCTTTCCTCCGTCCGTCGATTCGAAGAAGCCGAGAAGGTGGTTGTACCCCTCGGCGCTCACGAACCATTTGGACTGCCCGATGATGTGATTCGGGTTGGTCGGGTCTATACGGATGTCGGATTCAGAGTGGTCTTTGACGAGCTTGGGTTCCGTGGCCGGATAGCCCGAGTTGCTTCCCGCCTGGGTGGGGTACGCGGAGCGACGGCCGGTGTCTTCGCCGGTGTCCGCGCCGGGGCATCTGGTCATCCCGTCATAGCCGTTCGCCGGGAAGAGATTGGTGGCGTAGGGCACCTCAGGGCGGTAACAGCTTGTCCGCTGCGTGGTGGCGAGGGTATTTGTGACGACGGCGTTACTGGCGGCGTACGCCCTGTCGCTTTGGGTCTCCTGAGGAACGTTGCCGATCGCGAGCGAGTCCGTACTCGCCGGGACCGCGGCGAGGGCGATGATCGCGAGGGTCGCAAACATCGCGAGGCTGGTTCGGCGCAGCATCCGGGTCCTCCCCTATATATGGAGCTACTCAGCTCCCCATCCCCGGCGGCATCGTACCGCCCAAGAACGAACTGAGCGATTTCGCCGGCGCGAAAGCCGTAGCCTTTGCACGTGCGCGTTCGTCGGCGTGCCGCTGCGATCGCGTTCATCGGCCTCGTCTTCCTCGGGCTGCCGGCCGGAATGCTTGGCATCGCCTGGCCCACGATGCGTGCGTCTCTCGGTGCGCCCTTCGCAGGACTTGGGCTCCTCGTCGCCGCGATGACGGTGGCGCAGTTCGCCGCAAGCGCCGCGAGCGGCATCCTGCGCGAGCGCCTCGGAACGATCGTGCTGCTCCTTCTCTCCGTCGCGGCCGCGTGCGCGGGCCTCGGGCTCTTCGCGATCGCGAGCGGCTGGTTGGCCACCATCGTCGCGTCCGCGGTCCTCGGTTGCGGCGTGGGCCTCCTGGACGCGGCCGTGAACACCGAGGCGGCGCTGCGCGGTGACATCCGCTTCATGAGCGGGCTGCACGGTGCGTGGGCCATCGGCGCGTCGCTCGGTCCGCCACTCGTCGGAGCGACGCTCGTTGCCAGCGACTCGTGGCGTCCGGCGTATGTCGTCGCCGCCGCCGCGTTCGCCATCCTCGGCCTCGCCATCTATGCAGTCCGTTCCGATCTGTCGGCCGCGCCGGAGATCAAGGCCGAGCCTCCCGGCGCGAGAGGGATCGGCCGGCCCGTGGTCATCGCGTGCGCGCTGATGTTCGTATACGTCGGCATCGAGCTCGGCGGTGGCCAATGGACTTACACCCGATTCACGGCGGACGGTTCGCTGAGCGACGCCCTCGCCGGCCTTGCGGTGTTTCTCTTCTGGTCGGCGCTGGCCGCGGGCCGCATCGCGCTGGCCGCGCTCGGGGATCGCGTCGCGCCGGCTCGCCTATTCGACCTGAGCGTGTTCGGCGCGCTTGCGAGCACGCTCGGTTTCTCCGTCCTCCCTGCCCCGATCGCGGCCCTGGTCGCGCTTCCATGCCTCGGCGCGACGCTTTCGGTCTTCGTGCCGGTCCTTCTCTACCTCACGCCGCGCCGGATCGGAAGCGCGGCCGCGCCAAGGGCGATCGGGTACCAGGTCGCCGCGGGAATGATCGGTGGCGCCTTCCTGCCGGCGGCCGTGGGTCTCCTCATGCAGTCGGTCGGCGTCGCCATCCTCGGCCCGTGTCTCGTGACGATGGCGGCGGTGCTCACCGGGCTGCACCTCGTCGCGACGCGGCCGATCGGCTCGCGAGGCTACGCGCGCCAGCTCTTCAGGTAGAGCGACTCGGCGATCCCGGCGCGGACGAACCCCGGCAGGTCGCCGACATGCGCGTAACCACCACGTTCGTAGAACGAACGCGCGCGCCGGTTGGTCTTGGTGACGAGGAGGACGAGGTGTCGGCAGCCCGACGCGCGGACCTCGCGTTCGGCGCGGGCGAGGAGCGCGGCACCAAGGCCCTGCGATTGGCGTTCGTCGGACACGAGCAGCAGCCGCAGATAGGCGGCGCGGTCCAGCGCCCGAGTGACGATCAACCACGCGAGCCCGACGACCGCGCCGCGGTCCACCGCCGCGAGAACGAGGTCCCGCTCGCGAAGCGCCTCGGTGAGGCTCGCCATCGCGCCGCGTGACGTGACGCGGTACCGGCGGAGGAGCGGCGAGGCCGCCATCAGCGCAGCCATCGGACGGAGATGTTGTGGTGTCGCGCGCACGATCCTGCTCATCGGCGCTGCGGGTCGAGCGCATCGCGAAGCCCATCGCCCAGAAGATTGAACCCAAGCACGGCGATCATGATCGCGAGGCCCGGGAAGATCGCGAGGTGGGTCGCGAACTCGAGGTACTGCCGGCCCTCGTTCAACATCACGCCCCACGACGGCGCGGGCGGCTGCGCCGACAGACCCAGGAAGGACAGCGCGCCCTCGGTCAGCACCGCCCACGACAAAGCGAGGCTCACCTGCACGATGAGGGTCGAGAGAAGGTTGGGCACGATGTGGCGGAAGACGATGCGGGCACGCGTGGCTCCGATGGCGCGCGCGGCGTCCACGAAGTCGCGTGCCTTCAAGGCCAGGACGGGGCCGCGCACGACGCGCATGAAGATCGGCGTGTAGACGACCGCGATCGCGATGATCACGTTCCGCGGATCGGGGCCGAGCGCAGCCACGATCCCAAGCGCGAGCAGGATCGCCGGGAACGCGAAAAAGACATCCATGATCCGGCCGATCGCCAGATCGACGAGACCGCCGAGGTAGCCCGACACCAGGCCGAGCAGGCCTCCGACGATGCTGGCCGCCGCGACCGATAGCACCGCGACCTGCATCGACAAGCGCGCGCCAAACAGCACCCGGCTGAAGAGGTCACGCCCGAGCGGATCCGTACCGAACGGGAAGGCCGCACTCGGCGCGGCGAGACGGTCCGCCGAGACCTCCAATGGGTCACGGAGGGGGAGAAAGCCAACCGTCAACGCGATCGCCGCGTAGAGCGCGACCATCGCGAGGCCGGCAAGCGCGACGGGCTCGCGCGCGATAGCGGCGAGCACACCGGGTCGGCCCGCAGCGAAGGCTCCCGGCGCGCTACGCGAGGCGGATTCGGGGATCCAGGTAGCCATACAGAAGGTCCACCACGATGTTGAGCGCCACGAAGAGGATCGCGATCGCAAGCACTCCGCCCTGCACGAGTGCGTAATCCCGTTGCACGATCGCGGTGAGCAGCATCCGGCCGACACCCGGGACCGAGAAGATCTCCTCGACGACGACCGCACCTCCGAGGAGCTGCCCGACCTGGATCCCGAGGAGCGTCACCACGACGATCAATCCGTTCTTGAGGACGTGCCGACGGAGCACGAGCGCCGGACGCAATCCCTTCGCCCTCGCGGTGCGCACGTAATCGGCACTCAGCACGTCGAGCATCGCCGAGCGCGTCATGCGCATGGTCGCCGCCGCGAGCCCGAGACCGAGCGTGATCCCTGGGAACAGGAGAAGCTTCAAATTGCCCAGCGGGTCGCTCACGAAATCGACGTAGCCGCCGGTGTTCGGAAGCCAGCGCAGATACAGCGAGAAGAGGACGATGATCAGCGTTCCGAGCCAGAAGCTGGGAAGCGACAGTCCGATCAAGCCGCCGATGCGCGCCGCCACGTCCAGGCGAGAGTGCGGGCGGACGGCGGAGAGCAGCCCGAGCGGTATGCCGAGCGCGATCGCGATGAATGCCGCGGCCGCCGCGAGCTCGAGCGTCGCCGGCAGGCGCTCGGTGATCTCGACGAGGACCGGACGCCCGGTGCGAATTGAGTAGCCCGCGTCGCCGCGGAGCAGCGACGTGAGCCAGGTCCAGTACTGGACGAGGAGCGGCTGATCGAGACCGAAGTACGCGCGAAGGCTGGCGAGCTGCTCGGGCGTAAGCGCGGTGGACGTGCCGAGCCGCGCAGCGATCGCATCACCGGGGATGAGCCGGATGAAGAGGAATGTGAGCAGAGAAACGCCGACGAGGGTGGGGATGGCCCCGAGCAGTCGCTGCGCGAGATATCGGCTCACGCCTCGCGCAGCGACCGCCCGCTACTTATTTGTCGAGCCAGGTCTGCCGGAGATAGATGATCGAGCCGGTCGGAAGGTGCGTGAACCCCTTTGTCGTCGGCAGAGTCGCGACGTAGTCACGTCCGACGAACAGCCAGATGAACGGCACGCCGTTCACGAGCTCCTTTTGCGCGGTCGTGTAGAGATCCTTTCGCTTCGCGGGATCGGTCGAGGCTCGCGCCTGCTTGATCGCGTCGCTCGAGACGGGGTTCTTGTAGCTCGTCACGAAATTGAGGTTCCCGTCGTCGGTGAAGTAGCGGTACACGTAGAAGTCCGGGTCCGGCCCGCCGCCGTTCAGGCCGGGAGCCATGTCGAAGTCCGCCTTGAGCCAGCGGTCGACCCACTGCGTGAACTCGAGCGTCTCGATCTTCATGTCGACGCCGATTTCGGCGAGCTCAGCTTTCACCAGCTGGGCGATGTCCTTCGCGTAGGCGGGCTCGGTCGTCTGCGTGAGCATGGTGAACGAGACCGGACCGACGTTGGCCTCCTGCAGCAGCTGCTTCGCCTTCGCGACGTCGCGCGTGTAGAGGGGGTACTGCGAGGTCGGGAGCGCGTAGTTCGCGAGCGCCGGCGCGATCGGTCCGGTGACCTCGCCCTCGCCGAACGCGACGGCATCGATGATCGCCTTCCGGTCGATGGCGTACGCGATCGCCTGCCGCACCTTGATGTTGTCGAGCGGCGGCCGTTTCGTGTTCACGAAGAGCAGGTTGTAGGACAGGCTTGGTTTCGCATCGAGCGTCACCGAGGTCTCGCTGCGCAGCGTTCGCGCCACCTTGGCGTCGGTGATGATCGCCATATCGGCGGCCTTCGTGCGAAGAGCGGCCGTGAGGCCGGACTCGTCGGGCACGACGTTGATGCGGACTCCGTCGAGATACGGCTGGCCTTCGACGTAGTAGCTCTTGTTCGCCTCGAAGCGCATGAAGTTGTCCGGCACCCACTCGGCGAGCTTGAACGGGCCGCTCCCGATCGCCGTCTCCTTCTTGGAGAGGTCCGGGTTCGCCTCGCCGATCTTCTTCGACACGATGCCCGTGTTCGGGTGCGCCATGTATGCGATGAGGGCGGCGTTCGGGTTCTTCAGATTGAATACGACGGTCGTGTCGTCGGGCGCGGCGATCGTGTCGACGTCGGTGAAGAAGGAGCGCGCGACCGCGGCGGTCTTCGTGTCCAGGATGCGATCGAACGTGTACTTGACGTCGGCGCTGGTGAGCGGGTCGCCGTTGTGGAATTTCACACCGGAGCGGATCTTCACGGTGACCGTCTTCCCGTCGGCCGACGTGGTGGGCATCGAAGCGGCGAGGTCGGGCTGGACGCCGAGATTTTCATCGAGGCGCATCAGGTAGCTGTAAACGAGCTCGAAGACGCGGGCCGAGGTGAACGCCGGAACCTTGTGCGGATCGAGGTTGGTGACCTCGCCGGCACGCGCGAGGATGAGCGTTCCGCCCTTCTTGGGCTGGTTCCCGCTCGTCGGCGACGGTCCGCCGGAAGCCGTTGGCGCGCACGCGGTGATGACCGTCGCAAGGATCAGGGTCGCGGCAGCGAGAGAACGCTTCATGACCGGTCCCTCCCCAGGGGTAGGGCCCCTGTTGGGGCAGGCCCCCACGCTTCCGGCACATTAGCACCGCCGATTCAGCCGTCGGTCCGTCGCATGCCGGCCCCCTCCACCGAAAGAAGGAGGCAGCCCTCCGGCACCGCGGCGCGATGCCGTTCGCCCGCCGCGATGAGGATCGCTTCACCCGGTCCGGCAACGAGCGGACCTGCTTCGAACTCGACCTTGAGCTCGCCCTCGAGCACCACGAGGAACTCGTCGCTCGTCTGACGATGCCAGCCGCCATCGAGCCTTCCGGACCCGGCGTGGAGAACGGAAACCCCATTCACCGTACCGAGCTCCGAATTCGTCCAGGCGGGCAGCGCGCGAAGCGGCGCCGGATCCGAAGCCAGCGCGTCGCGGAGGCTGATCTTCCTGCCCACCGCCTAGGGTCCTGGCTCCGGCGAGACCGGTCGCTCGATCGTCTCGCGCGCCCGCGCGATCCGCACGCGCGCTTCGTCGATGGTGTCGATCCGTGCGAACAGGACATCGCGGAGGCGCGCCTCGAGCTCGCGTGTCAGGTCGCCGCGCAGACGGCGGGCCCATCGCCGCCCGAGCATGCCCGCATGCGCGCCGAGAACGCGCGCGAGCACGTAGCCGGCGAGGAGGAGCGAGGTCACGACCAAGAGCGGTGTCGGTACTGGTCCGAGGACCGGCAGGTCGACGCTCGCGAACGGAGCGTGCAAGAAGAACACGGCCGCGATCCAGAGTCCGGCGAAAAGAAGTGCCGCCGTCATCACGTACTGGAGCGTGCCGATGACGGACCAGACGATGCTCGTGGGCGGACGCACATCGGCGACCCGAGTGGCGACGGCCGCATCGATCGCGCCGGTGATCCGGGCGTGCAGCGCTTCCGCATCGATGAGCGCCGCGATCGCGCCGCGCGCTTCGGATGGAACGCGCGGCAGCAGATCGCCGACAAGGTTTCGGATCGGCTCGGCCGCCCGAGCGAGACTTCCGCGCTCGCGCCATCGCCGGAGATAGCCCTCGGGATCCGCGACGACCCGATCCCGTCCGGTGACCCGATAGAGAAAGGTGGTGACCAGACCGAAGGGCCCCGCGCCGCGCGGACGAGCGGCGAGCCGGGTCGCGGCGACGGCCTGCCGCTCCAGGCCCGCGAGATCGATGATCGTCGTCGCTTCCCGGGTCACATCGGCAAGCACCCGCGCGCGCTGCTCGGCGGTCATGAGTGGTTTCGCGTCCGCGGAGACACCGGCGCGCGTCGCGAGATCCAGCGCGGCACCCTGGAGCTCGGTCGCGACTCGCTCGCTGATGACTCGCTTCGCCTCGACCCCGTCCGCGATCCAGTCACGCAGCTCATGCGCTTCGCCGTCGCGGGTCGCGCTGGTAACCGCGACCCGGACGTTCTCGATCCCCTCCGCGCGAAGGCTCGCAGCGAGGTGCTCGCGCAGCCGCTCGACGTCCGGCCCGATACGGTCGGCTTTGTTCAGCACGACGAGCTGGCGCGCGAGTCGGGGAGCCCAGCGGCGCAGATATTGGTCGTGAAGCACCGCGTCGCGGTATTTTTCGGGATCCGCGACCCAGACGACGGCGTCGACGCGAGGGAGGAGCTCGTCGACACGGGCGCGATGCTCGGGCGTCGTCGAATCGACGTCCGGAAGGTCGAGGATCGCGACGTCGGCGAAGGCGCCGTTCACATGGTCTCGCACCTCGCGCACGTCGAGCCACCGGAGCAACGGAGCGGTCTCGTCGCGTGCGCTTCGGGCGACCCAGGCGACCGGTGCGCCCGTCGTTGGCCGGCGGGCGCCGGCTGGGCTCACCGTGCCGCCGGCGAGCGCGTTGAGCAGGCTCGATTTGCCGACACCGGTGCCGCCGACAAAGGCGAGCACGTACGCTGACCCTTCGAATCCGAGCCGTCCTCGGGCATCCGCGAGTACCTGCCGCGCGCGTGAGGTATCCAGTCCGAGAACCGCGGCCGCGTCGACCGCGTCGTCGAGCGCCGAGAGGCTCGCGGAGAGGGTCACTCGGAGAGCGGCGCCGTCGCGGCGCGCAGCTCCCCGGCGAGCACGCGAAGCTCCGGCGGATCTGCCGTGAGCCGGTCGTACCGGTTGCGCTCCTTCGAGAACTCGTCGCCGAGCAGGGCCTCCAGGCGTTCGCGCGCGCCGGCGATCATCTCGCGCATCGCGGCCTCACCGAAGATCGCCTGCAGGAGCTTCTGATTGAGGAAGCCGGTGGCGGCGACGATGCCGAGCTCGGTGCCGGTCACGCCGGCAGTGTGGGCGAACACGCCGACCATCGCGGCGATCGCGAGCGCGTTCACACCGAGCGACACGCCAAACGCGAGGTCACGCTTTCCGGCGCCGCGTGCCTGCACGTCGGTCGCGATGCTCGCGACCCACTCATGAAGCCGTGGCCGGACGCGTGCGGCCAGGTCCGGGGACGCCGACCACAGCGATGGGTCGTGCGCGAGCTGCTCGGCGGGCCCGGCACGGCTGGACCATTCGTTCGCGACCCGGCGCGCCGCTTCGGTCGCACGCGCGATCGCGACGGCGACGACGTCACTCGTCACCTCCTTCTCGACGACACCCACCGGTGCCTCGGGCATACCGCGGATCGCCGCGATGATCGTGCCGCGGATTCGTCCGAGACCGCGCGAGAAGAAGCGCGTGATCTGGTCTGCCTTCACGTACGACTCCCAGTGGCGCAGTACCTCGGTGCGGAGGAACGTGCCGCCCCGCAGCTCCTCGAACAACGCGGCGAGCTCCGCGTCGTACGACTTCGCGGTGATCGCACGGAGCGCCTCGCCCTCGGTCGCGGCACGCTCGACATCGGCGGCGACACCCGAAAGGAGCGGGTCCAGCCCGGCGAGAGCTCCTTCAAGCGCGCGCCGCGCGAGAGCCAGCCGGCGCTCGCGATCCCTGGCGAGGTCGTCGACGCGCTGGAGAACCGGAGCCGCCGCCTCGGGCTCGAGGCGCTCGCCCGATGGATCGAGCCGGCCCTCGGCAACGCCGACGATCTGGACCTGCGCTTCGTCGATCCCGCGAAGCGCCGTGTTTTTGAGAACGCGGCGAAGATCGTCGAGGACGACGCGCTGGTCCGCATCGTCGGCGGGCATGCGGTTGACGACGATGAGCACCGGCAGCCCGCGCGCCGCGATCCGCTCCACCACGTCGAACGGGACCCTGTCCGCGTACCGGACCGCGGACGTGACGAAAATGCCGAGGTCCGCCGCCTCGACGAGTGCGTCCGCGATGGCCCGATTGGCGTGTTCGACGCTGTCGAGATCCGGGGCGTCGACGATCGCCATTCCCGCCGACGCTGTCGTCGCAGCTGCACGCAGGATCCGCCCGGCGTCGATCCCGGCGAGAGCCCCGCGACGCAGGACCGCGGCGTCAGTGTCGGTGGCGAGGAGCACCGCCTCGCGCGTGGTCGGGCGAAGGACGCCGGTGCGGCTCACGGAGGCGCGCGCCAGCGTGTTCATGAGCGTCGATTTGCCAGCCCCGGTCGGGCCGAGCAGGACGACGAGGAGGGGCGACTCGAGCGCACGCGCTCGAGGGAGCACGTAGGCGCGGACGTGGTCGCGGAGCTGCCGCGCACGGTCCTTTGATCCGGCGGCTTCGTCGTCCCGCAACAGGGCGGTGCGCCGGTCGGCGAGCGATGCGATGACCTCCGCACGCTCGGCCAAAGATGTCACCACTTCCGCGGCTGCAAGGTAGAGACCTGCGGCTTGTGGTCAGTTATCGTGCGTAGCCATGCGTTACGGAGGCTTCCCGTGCCGCTATGGCGGGTGCGATGTGCGCTTCTCAGTCGAGAGGGGCGACTCCTATCCATCGCTCCTCGAGGCCAGCGCGAAACGCACCGAGCACGAGATCGCCGAGCACCAGTACCACCACATCCCGATGAGGACCGAGACTCCGCCGGCGGGGTCACTGCAGCGCCTGCCACGACGAGGTGCGGCTCCCAAGCGGATCGAGTAGCGCCGCTCACGGAACCGGCCCCGCGTTCGGACCGATCGACCAGACGACGAACTTGTGCGCCGCGCAATCGAGAGCGCCCTTCGACGGGAGCTGAGTGCCGCCACGGTCGAGGGCAAATCCAAAATTACCGTAGCCACTTCGCACCGAGCCCTCGCGGAGCGGTTGCTCCGAGTACCACTGGAATGCCGGGCCGGTCGCGAAGAATCGGTCGGCGAGACCGGTCTGGCCCTCGTCGTATGCGTCGATGAATGAGGCGATCAGGAGGCGGACCTGCTCGGGGTCCGCGCAGATGTCAGCACTCGCCGACGGTGTCGCGTCCTTCTGAGTTCCGCTCGCGCGTGGCGACGGCGCGTCCGGACGAAGGAGCAGCGCGAGGGCGAGCATGACGAGAACGCCGAGCAGTATCGCGAGCGCCACGGTCCTCGACCGCGCGACTCGGATGCGCATCAGCACGTCAGTGATCTCTTTCCGCCCGGGTGCCGAATGTGTCGCGCATCCCGGTCATAAGATCGCGCGGCGTGGTCCCGAGCGCGGCGCGGGCCTTCGCGTCGGTCGCCCAGAAGGTAACGCCGTCGGCCGACGACACGACCTCGCGCATGCTCGGGACGAGTCGGCCGGCGGCCCGCACGATTGCCGGAGGCACGACGAGCCGCGGCAAACCGCGCCCGGTCGCCTTGGCGACCGCGCGATATGCGTCGCCGAGCGTCGCGATCTCCCCACCGAGGACGTAAGACTCGCCGGTTTGGCCGCGGTCGAGGGCGCGCACGATGCCGTCGGCAAGATCGTCGACGTGCACGAGGTTCAGTCCCAGGTCTTCGAACGCGCGATAGCGCAGCCGCCCCTCCGCAAGCGCGCGAAAATTTGCGCCGAGCGCGGAGTGGTCGTTCGGCCCATAGACCTGGCCGGGCTGGACGATCACGATCGGCGCTCCGCTCCGTGCCGCATCGAGTGCGATGTCGTGCGCTCTCCGCTTGGTGTCCTCGTACGCGGATGTCGGCGGCGAGGTCGGGCGATAGCCCTCGGCCACGACCGCGCCGTGGGTGTTGCCGAACGCGGCGATCGTGGAGACATACACGATCCGCGCGGTCCCCGCAGCTCGCGCGGCGTCGAGCATGCGACGGGTGCCGGTCACGTTCGTCTCCTCCATCGCACGGCGGCGCATAGCCGTGACCCCGATCTCGTAGATCGCCGCCCCGTGGACGAGCGCGTCGGCACGATGGAGGTCGGGAATCGCGGCCGTCGGATGGACGACGTCACCGGCGACGAGCTCGCACCCGAGCGCGGCGAGGGGGGACGCGCGCGAAGGATCTCGCACCAGTGCGGTGACCGCATCGCCACGCGCGCGAAGCGCACGCACCACGGCGCCCATCACGAAGCCCGTCGCGCCGGTCACGAACACCCTCACAGGGGGAATACTCTCGCGCGTTCCCGCGTTCCCCACATGCCAACTCAGGCCTGGGGAGTCATGAACATCGCCATCATCGGAGCCGGTAACGTCGGCGGCGCGCTCGCTGGTTCGAGCGTTCGCGCGGGTCACAAGGTCACGCTGAGCGCAAAGGATCCGGCCGACGCGGACGCCAAGGCGAAAGAGACCGGGGCTCGCGCCGTTCGCAGCGCCGCCGATGCGGTAAACGCCGCGGACGTCGTCATCCTGGCCGTGCCGTACCCGGCCGTCGATTCCGTTCTGGACGAGCTCGGCGACGCGCTCGCCGGGAAGGTGCTGATCGACGTCACGAATCGACTGAAGATGGAAGCAATGGCCGACTCCGTCGACGGAACGTCGGCGGCCGAGCAGATTCAGAAGAAGGCGCCGAAGGCGAAGGTCGCGAAGGCGTTCAACTACGCGTTCGCATCGAAGCAGGCCGATCCCCAGGCCGACGGCCAGTCGATCGACGGATACGTCGCATCCGACGATGCGGACGCGAAGAGGACGACGCTCGAGCTCGCACGTTCGATCGGGTTCCGGCCGATCGACGCCGGGCCGCTCGCGATGGCCCGCGCGCTCGAGGCCATGGGGATCCTCAACATCGCGCTCCAGATACAGAACGGGTGGCCCTGGCAGAGCGGCTTCAAGCTCATCGGCCCAACTCCCGACAAGAAGCCTTCGTGACCGAACGGATGCCCGCGCTCTTCATCGGCCACGGCAGCCCGATGAACGCGCTCGTCACGAACAAGTGGACCGAGGACTGGAAGGTGCTCGGCGAATCGCTACCGCGTCCACGCGCGATCGTCGCGATCTCGGCGCACTGGTACACCGACGGCACCGGGGTGACGGCGGTCTCGACGCCGCGCACGATCCACGACTTCGGTGGCTTCCCGCGCGCGCTCTTCGAGGTCCAGTACCCCG
>WNGC01001718.1_pt1 | contig 13367 bp, 11 predicted proteins | sample 5400051 | NCBI WGS metagenome assembly WNGC01 (sample SAMN13153368, study PRJNA577476) | soil metagenome | isolation source: 20 cm soil or saprolite under grassland replicate 2 | place: USA:California | collected 2016-06-15 | reverse complement strand
ACAAACAGAATGCCTTCGCGATAACCGAGCGCCGCGATGGGACTACCGGGAGCGAGCTGCCCTTCGATGTACTCGCGCCGGTTGGCGATTGCTTCGACCCAACGATACGGCTCTTCGATCATGCAACCATTTCTTTGAATACGGCGGCGATTTTGCTCTCGGGCAAAGTGGTGATGCCTTCGCGCGACACAATCTTGATCACGGGATAAATCTTTCCGCTGCGATCCACGCCTGCTGTCGCCGTATCGGATTCCGCAGCGGTGTCGAGCGCACGCAATGCGAGGGATACTGCCTCCTGTTCGCTCAAGTTGTGCAGCGGCTTCGCGCCCCAGGTGTTTTCGTAATAGAGAATGCCGCGGACCGCAGGCGAACCGGACCCCGTCGCTGCGTAATCGGTTGCTTCAAATTGCGCGCCCATTGCATCATAGAAATACAGCCGCGCTTCGGGTTTTGAGTTTCCGTCGTAAGTCGCAAAGATCGGGACTACGACACCGATTCCTTGCATGACGAACCCGAAATTATCGCGCAACAACTTCGAGAGCGCCCGCACTTTGCCGTCGACAGTCATTTCCTGAAGCTGAGTTCTTCGAAAATATTCGAGTGAATGCTCGAGCACGCGCGCCATCTCCCACGCCGTCGCTGGCACACCGGCGATGGCCATTATCGAATGCCGATCAATCTCCAAAACCTTGTCCGCACGATCGTAGACGACGGTGTTACCCGCAGTTGCACGGCGATCACCCGCAACCAGAACGCCGCCGGTAAACTTGAACGCAAGGATCGTTGTCGCCTCGGTCGATTGCCACGTCTGTTGTTGCGTCGCGGTTTGCGTCATCGGACCGAACGCAATTGGGCCGAGCAGACCTTTGCGTCGCAGCAGCGAAGGAAAGTCATCCTCTGCACCAGAAACGTTCTGGTCAAATCCCAACTGTAAACGGTCCATTACTGACCCGTGCGCTGGCGATAGCGCTTGGATTGGTTGGGATCGACTTTGCGCATTTTCTTTAACAGATCGTTTGTGTCCGGTCGCGAAACGTCCGGCGAACGCGGGCCACCGCCATCGCCTTGTTTTGGTTCCCACGGAGCCGGTTCCACTGGCTTTTGAATGCGCTCAGGCATGAAAAAACGTACGAGCAAAAATTCGAAACGCAAGCTGCGCGCCGCCCGTGGAATCATTACACCATCACACCGAATTCGTTAAGCATTAAAAAAACAATGGTTCAGTGCGGCGAACCCGCTTGTCAGACAAATGTGCCGATGGCAAAATTCGTTGCCATGAAGGTAGCCGGCATTTTCTGCGCAATAAGCTCTCTCGCGCTTTGGATTGCTTTTGCGCAAAGCCCCGCCTCGCATGAAGCAAAATCAGCTGAGTCCGCGCAGCTTGAAGCTTTGGCAAAAAAGGTTGACGAACAAAACGCCAAAATCGACGCGCTTTCTCAGGAGATTCTCAGACTGGAGCAACAACTCTCGCATGCTCGGCCAGGTGTAATGATCGGAGAAGGTGCACCCGCCCCGGCAACCGCAGCCGCTCCGGCCGCATCTGCATCGCATTCCGTGGTCGCAGGCAATACGCATACTGTTGCGCGCGGAGAAACGCTCACGTCCATCGCGAAAATGTACAAGGTGACCGTGGACGACTTACAGAAAGCCAATCACATTGAGGACGGCCGTAAATTGCAGGCCGGTCAGACCATCACTATTCCGACAGCTTCGCCTGCCGATTCCGGCTCGCCGTCGCCTTAACGGACAACAAAATCTCCCGGTGAACGAAAAATGGTTTCTCCGCAAACACGAGGACGGTAGTACCTTCGGCCCGGTGCAGTTCGAGCAGATTACGCGTTGGGCTGCTGCGGCGCAGATCGCACCGCACGACATTCTGTCCAGCGACGGGCAGACCTGGATCAAAGCACCGATGGTCCCGCAGCTCGGCATGGACTGGCTGGTCGAGTTAACGAGCGAGCATTACTACGGGCCGACTACGCTCGGTACGTTGCGGGAATTTATTCGGCTCGGCGAAATCGACGGCGAAACGGTCGTTATCAACAGCTGTGAGGGTACTCGCCGGAAAATCCGGGAAATGCCCGACCTGTGGGAAACCGGCGAGTTACAGGTTGAAAATCAAATCGAAATTCAACTCGGCGATCCCGTCGGGCCGGCGGTGGCAAAGATGTCCTTGCATCTTCAAAAGCGAATTCGTGATCTTGAGCAAACGCTTCAGGAAGAACGCCGCGCCTTGGCCGAGAGCGAGCAACGTTACGGAGAATTAGAACGAAAATACCAGGATCTCTTGCTGCGCGACTTATCGTAACTCAGGCAACGTGTCCGCCAGGTTGTTAAACTTGCAATCGCTCCTCCTGCGCTTCCACGACTTCTGAGGCGACGATTTCCTCCTGCGGCTCTGATTCCCGCTGAGGCGACGACTCCAATAGACTCTGCCGGCATAGCTGCGCATATTTTCGGTCAAGCGCGAGCAATTCATCGTGTGTGCCGCGCTCGATGATTCGGCCGTGATCGAGCACCAGAATTTGGTCCGCGCGCACGATCGTGGAAAGCCGGTGCGCAATCACAATGGACGTTCGATTCGCCATCAAATGTTCCAGCGCTTCCTGAATCAGGCGTTCCGTCGCCGTATCCACACTAGCAGTTGCTTCATCAAGAATTAAAATCGGCGGATCTTTGAGTAGCGCCCGCGCAATCGAGAGCCGCTGTTTTTCGCCAACGCTCAATTTCACGCCACGCTCCCCAACTACGCTTTCCACGTGCTGCGGCAAACGCTCGATGAACTGTCGCGCGTTCGCAGCATCCACCGCGCGCCATAATTCTGCGTCAGTGGCCGTTGGTTTCCCCATCAAAAGATTTTCGCGAATCGATCCGTTGAAGAGAAAGCTTTCCTGCGTCACCACGCCGATCGCTCCGCGCAACGTGTGCAGGTCGTACTCGCGAATTGGTGTGTCATCGACGTAAATCTGGCCGGAGTCGAATTCGTAAAAGCGTACCAGCAAATTCACCAGCGTCGATTTCCCGGCGCCGGTCGCGCCGACCAGCGCAGTCGTCGTCCCCGGCAGCGCGTGAAACGAAATGTGCTTTAGCGCCGGCAATCCTTCCATGTAACTGAAGCTGACGTTTTCGTACCGAATGTCGCCAACGATTCGCACACTGTAGCCGCGATCGGTGATCGCGGTGCCGGCGTCACCGAACACGGCTACAACGCCGGGCTCAGCGTCTTCGTCGAGAATCTCGAAAACACGTTCGCCCGCTGCGCGGCCAGCCTGCACCAATTGATTCAGCTGATGCAACCGGCTGATCGGATCATAAAGAAATGCCGTGAGCATCAGGATCGCCACCAGATCGCCGAGCTGCAAGCTGCCAGTCAAAACGGCATGACTGCCGAATCCCAGCACGAGCAACGCGCCGATTGCTTCAAACATCGACATTGACGGCGAATAAATCGCCCATGTCCGCATCACCACCAGCGTGGCGTGCTGCAGTTGATCGCTGGCGCAATTGAAACGCGCGTGTTCCTCGCGTTCGCGCGCAAAACTTTTGATCTGACGAATCCCGGCAAGATTATCATGCAACAGCGCATTGATATTTGATGCGGCGCGCCGCTGTAACCGATACCGTCTATGCGCCGTTAGTGTGTAACCAAGCGCACCCGCGATGAGCAGCGGAAGCGGCACCAGCGCAAGCATTGCCAGCTTTGCGTTCCAATAAAACATCACCGACACCACGATGACGATCTGCAAAACTGCCACCACGCCTTGCTCGATTCCGTCGATCAACACGCGCTCGACCGAGTTCACGTCTTCGATTACCCGCGTCATCAGGTCGCCCGTGGCCCGATTATCGAACCAGCGCAACGGCAGCAGTTGAATGTGCGAATACAAATCGCTGCGCAGATCGAAGATAACTTTCTGCTCGAATGTGTTATTCAGAATAATCCGAAGCGAATTGAAAAGGTGCTGAATCAGAAATGCCACTGTGGCGAACAAAATCAGCGGCAGCAATTTGTCCGGCCGATTCGCGCGCACCACGTCATCAATGATCCATTTGGTCACGCTCGGAAATACGATCACCATTAACGTGCCCAGGATCGCGCACGCAAGCGTCCCCGCAGCCAACCAGGGATACCGCTTCAGATAAGCTAATACGCGCCAGACCGTTTTCATTCACCAGCAACGTCGCGCAGCGTAGTTCCTGTAGCAACCAGCCTGTGGCCGGTTTGGCACGGCGATCGCATAAACGCAAGCCTGCGGAATCAGCGATGCGAAACTTTAGGCTTGATAATTGCACCCCGCGGAGTCAAACCAGCTGTCGCTATGAAGACGTTATCTGGAACATTCCGGTTTGTTGTATTAGCCGTAATCGCGATGGTTGTGGTCGTCAGCTGCTGCGATTTTCCATTCATCCCACAGATCGCATCATACTGTGTGGAGATTGGAAGTCAGGATAAAGGTCCGACATACGCTGAGTGGAAGGATGATGGTACACGTTTCTACAGAGCGTTGGAACAGGTTCGTGGCCATAATGGGCAGTATTGCCTCTGTGTTATAAAGAAGCCCGGCGAAAAACCCCAGCCGTATGACTACAAATGCCATTCGCGTTACAATTGCCCTCCGGACAATGGCCCTCCGGGAAACATCAGGACTGTTAAGGTCACAAAATCCAAAGCCGCGGACAATCTAGCGGCTGGAGAATCTGCCGCTAACGATCCTAATGTTATGCACAGGGTTCAGTCTCCTGATCCAGGTGACATAAAACAGGTTCTCGACGCGCTCGCCACACCTACTTCCATGCCTAGTCACTAAACATCCGACGCACCTTGCGGCAAAAGTATGCTTACCTCGCCTGGCTCACTCTGCATCTTCTTCTGATCGTTTTGGTTTCCTGTCGCGACACGTTGCGGGTTGTCGCGGAAGGACCAACGATTCTTCCTGTTTCATTTAAGAATTTTTCCCAGAAAGCGGAGACGGCTCTTTCCGCTGCGCTCGGCCGAAAGCTGCCGGCGTCGAATTCGGCGCGCGAGGCGCTTGCTACGTACGTTCAAGTCGCCGGCGTTGAAGCCGGCTACGGGTACTTTGCACCAAACGTGCCGGGCGGTTACGGGCTAATCTTCGAGTTACATTACCCGGAGGGACGAGTAGAATATGAGTTGCCGTTGGTTAGCAGCCCAGCCGCCGCACTGCCGATAGCTGGTTTCCTGGATAGTATCGGGCGCACCCCTCACGATGCTTTACGCGAAATTTTGGTGAAGACGCTGGCGCAATCCGTCTGGCGCGAGCATCCCGACGTCGAGAGTGTTCGCGCGATACTTGGATCGATCAGGTTGCCGACCGCACGCGAATTCACGGAGGGAAAACGAGAATCATATGAGTTTCTGTATGCGTACGATTTCAATCTCGAGAACGCGCCTGCCAAAAGGAACCATCACTAAGCCAGATGCAAAGCGTTAAGACCAAACTGTTCGGGTTTCTGTTTCCTCCCAGCACCGATACATGGCTGGCAGTATTACGGGTCGGCCTTGGTTTGCAGGTAACGATCTACTCCCTTTCTCTTCGAAGCGATTGGATTTCTCTGCTTTCGGGAACTGCGCGCAAAGTGGCGGAAGCGTTGCTTTCTTTGGAAAGCCATTTTGTCCCAAGACTCGGATGGTTTGTTGCTTCGGCGGCACAACTTGGCATACATGAGGAGGCAGTACTCTTTCTCGCATGGGCTTGTTTGCTAGCTGTCGGCTGCGGTCTTGTTGTTGGAGTTGCCTCCCGGTTTTTAGCAATTGCAGCGTGGTTTTTACACCTGTGCGCGGCGAAAAGCGGAAGCTTCGTCTCCTATGGGATGGATAATTTTCTGACGATTGGCCTGTTCTATTTGATGTTGTCGCCGCTGCCGGACCGATATTCGCTTGACTGGCGATTGCGAAAATCGCAGCCGAAAAATCCGCAGCTTTTAGGATTCTGGCGGCGCGTCCTTCAGCTCCACTTATGCGTTGTCTATTTTTTCAGCGGCCTGACCAAATGCCTTGGTAGCGGCTGGTGGGATGGCTCGAATGTTTGGCGCGCGCTGATCCGTCCGCCATTCAATGTGATTGATCCCGAAATCCTGGTGAGATGGAAATACCTATTTCCAGTGGCAGGCATCTTCATTTTCGTGCTGGAATTTGGATATCCGGTCTTTATCTGGAACACCAGAACACGAAAGATTTGGCTCCCCAGCGTGTGCGCGATGCACGTCGTTATCGCAGTAGCCATGGGGATGTACCTTTTCTCGCTAGTCATGATCGTCCTCAACCTGGCCGCGTTCGGGACGGGTTTGTTTGCGCGGACGAAACAAATCCGTTTACAGCCTGAGACAGCTAGTGCCTAGTTGTAATGCGATTCTGCTGGCTCCGCAGTTGCCCGCGACCGAGGCTGTCACTATCATTTCCAAACGCGTGAACGCCCCGCACACGCCCGCGGAACCGACTCCTGATCTCCAGCCCGAGATTGCCCACCTGCTGTTACTCGACATCGTAGGTTATTCAAAACTGCTGGTGGAGGAGGAGGTTAAAGTTGTCCAAGAGTTGGCCGAAATCGTCCGCACGACGGAATGCTTCCGGAATGCGGCACGAAACGGCAAACTCATCCGAGTTCCAATGGGCGATGGAATGGCGCTGGCTTTCTTCTCAAGTCCGGAAGAACCGGCGCGGTGCGCGCTCGAAATCAGCAGAGCCTTGCAAAATCATCCGCGGATCCAATTACGGATGGGAATTCATAGTGGTCCTGTGAATCGCATCGTAGACGTTAACGAGAAGACGAACGTCGCGGGCTCGGGAATCAATGTCGCCCAGCGGGTGCTGGACTGCGGCGATGCCGGACACATTCTTTTATCGGCCCACATTGTGGAAGATTTGGCCGAAGTAGGCCACTGGAGGGCTTATCTCCACGATTTGGGCGCGTGCGAAGTGAAACATGGGCTGCGGTTGCACTTGTTTAATCTGTACAAGGATGATCTCGGCAATCCCCAGGTCCCTGAGAAACTCCGGCGACGAAGACGGAAAGAAACATCTGACGTCTTCCGGCCGGTTATCTTTACGCGCCGGACGAAAATGTTTGTCATTGTCGTGTTGCTGGGGTCAGCGGTAGCTCTGCTCATAGGTTCGCTGCTGCTTTCGCATCGAGCGCCCTTATCGGGCGTAGCGCCTGTAAACTCGGCGAAAACCGGCGCCTGGGCCAGCATTCCCGAGAAGAGCATCGCTGTTCTTCCATTCCAAAATTTGAGCGATCAGAAGGAGAACATTTACTTCGCAGAAGGGGTTCAGGACGAAATCCTCACGGGATTGGCCAAAGTTGCTGATCTGAAAGTCATCAGTCGCACTTCGACATTGCAGTACAAGAGCAGTGCCTCGCGTGATCTGCGCGAGATCGCGAAGGCGCTCGGCGTCGTGCATGTATTGGAAGGCACCGTGCAACGCGCTGGGGGTCGGGTCCGCGTCAACGCGCAGTTGATCGATGCTCGTACCGACAGCCAGGTTTGGGCCGAACGGTACGACCGTGATATTGCGGACGTGTTCGCAATCGAAAGCGAAGTGGCTGGAAAAATAGTGGCGCAGCTTCAAGCCCAAATCTCTCCGGTTGAAAAGGCGGCGATCGAGCAAAAGCCAACTGCTGATCTTACAGCTCACGATCTGTACATCCGCGCCAAAACGCTCATCACGACTGCAGTTTTCAGCACGCCTCAAGCGGAGAGCTTATTCGAGGCCGTTCGCCTGCTGAACCAGGCGATCGAGCGCGATCCAGCTTTTGCGCTTGCCTATTATCAACTGGCCCACACTCACGATTTGCTCTACTTCACTGGCATTGATCACACTCCTGCGCAGTTGGCGATGGCGGACGAGGCAATCCAATCGCTCACTCGCCTACTTCCAAATTCAGGCGAAGCGCATCTTGCTCTCGCCAAGCATTTATACTGGGGTTATCTCGATTACGACCGCGCTCGGAACCAACTTAGTCTGGCACAGAAGAGTCTGCCTAACGAGCCGTGGGCGTTTGTGTTGGCCGGCTATATCGATCGACGGCAAGGGCGCTGGGATGAATCGACAAAAAATCTTGAGCGCGCTATCGAGCTCGACCCGCAAAACCCTGCAGTCCTCGACCAACTGGCTGGTAGTTATCGGTATTTGCGCCGTTATGCCGACGTAGAGCGTGTATATGACCGCGCAATCGCGATTACTCCCAAAGATGCTGCGCTGCGAGCCGCACGCGCAGAAGTCGAACTCAACTGGCATGCCGATCCGCGTCCGCTGATCTCGACAATCGAGGCGTTTGTTACCCAAGATTCCAGCGAAGCCAAACACCTAGCGTGGGTTTGGCTGCGCGGAACGCTGTGTAAGCGCGATTTCGATGGAGCGCGTCGCTCACTCGCCGCGCTGCCCAACGATGGGTGTTACGACGACAGTATTCCGTTTCCGCGGGCGTGGTGCGAAGGCGTAGTCGCTCAGTTCCGTGATGATAAGGCGGCGGCCCACGCTGCCTTTAATAGTGTGCATGCCGAAGCCGCTAAAATGCTTACGGAACAACCTGATTATCCCGAAGGGCTCTGCGTGTTGGGAATGGCTGACGCTGCCCTGGGCCACAAAGAGGACGCAATTCGCGAAGGCCGCCGCGCGGTCGAACTGATGCCTGTTAGCAAAGACGCTATAAGGGGCCCATTGTTGATCCAATACCTCGCTGTTATTTATGCGTGGACCGGCGAGAAGGATCTCGCCTTTGAACAGTTAAGTCTTGTGGCACGTATTCCAAGCCATTTGAGCTATGGTCATTTGCGTTTGCATCCGTATTGGGATCCGCTGCGCGGCGATCCCCGCTTTGAGAAGGTTGTCGCTTCGCTCGCGACAAAATAGGCTGGAGCTTTTCAATCTCGCAGGAGGTATCCGCATTGGCTATGGCAAAAAGGGCAGAGAATAACACAGCCATGTTGGCTGGTTATCATACGGGTATCTTGTTAGCTCGACGGCACATCAAGAATGCCTGTGTTACAGCCTTCATCCTATTTCGTTTCGTCTTAAACATGATTTCGCGCAGGAGGCGAATGGCTGGCATGCCGTGATTGAACAGCAATGAGAAGGCGTCGCCTTGCTCCGCTTTGTAGTGGAGTCTGCTTTTGCGATTGCGCGCGGCTCGGGCGGAATTTCGATGTGCGTGGATAGCGAATCCAGTCACAATCGTCCAACACTACCCTTCCGCTCGTGCCCTGCCTGTTTCTTGTCGACCGCGGTCTATCTGAAAAGATTTGAAATTTTTCGGAAACTTCGCCTGGCAGCTGCCGAAGAAGGATGTAGAGGGAAGTACGCGGCCGATGCTGGAGACTCGGCCAACGGCATTATTAGTATTCCCAAACGGGTGAGCTCCCAAGACACGTCCGTGGAGACTGGACTCGATCTCCCGCTCGAGATCGCACACCTCTTGTTAATCGACGTATTGGGTTATTCGAAATTGCTGGTCAATGAGAAGATTGAATTGCTGCAAGAGTTAAATTATATCCTGCACTCTTTTCGGGTGGCGGAAGCAATAGGCTACGCGTAAAGGCAGTTGGCGATGCAATCGCGACGTTTCTCTGGGCTGCCGCTCATCGGGATCTTGGCCATCATCTACTTTATCGCCGGCAAGCTCGGTTTGATGCTGGCATCGTTGCATGCGAGTGCATCGCCGGTATGGCCGTCGGCCGGAATCGCGCTTGCCGCATTGCTCTTGCTCGGTTATCGCGCATGGCCGGCCATTTTTGTCGGTGCATTTCTGGTGAACGTCACGACTGCGGGAAATGTCGCCACGTCGCTGGCCATCGCCACCGGCAACACGCTCGAGGCGCTTGTGGGCGTCTGGCTAGTGAATCGATTCGCCGTCGGCGCATATGTCTTTGATCGCCCACAAGGCGTTTTCAAATTTGCGCTCGCGGCAGGGATCAGCGCCGTCATTAGCCCCGCTTTCGGCGTGACGAGTCTTGCAGTCGCCGGCTTTGCCGATTGGGCAAACTATGGCGCGATTTGGCTGACATGGTGGCTCGGCGATGCAACTGGCGATCTTGTTTTCACACCCCTGGTTCTCCTGTGGAGTGTTGCCTCAAAACGACGTTGGAATAAAAAGGAAGCCGCCGAAGTCGGCGCCCTGCTCCTGTTGCTGGTGCTGTTGAGCGGGGTGGCATTTGGCGGATGGCCTGCCGTTTCCGCCCGAAATTATCCAATCGCTTTAATTTGCGGATCGGTTGTGATTTGGATTGCCATCCGCTTCACGCAACGAGAAACTGCCACAGGAATTTTCATCCTGTCCGCGATCGCGGTGTGGGGGACGCTGCATGGCTTCGGCCCATTCGTTAGTGAAACGGAAAATCAGTCGCTTCTCGCCCTGCAATGGTGGACAGCCGTGCTGTCAATTACGGCGATGGCGCTTTCCGCCGGTACGGCCGAACGCCGGCGCCGTGAGGAAGAGCTTCAGCAACAAAAGAGAGTTGTGGAGAGCGGCAACAGGACCAAAGACCATTTCCCGGCCATGCTTTCGCACGAACTTCGTACTCCAATCACTCCGGTCATTTCCCCATTGAAATCGCTCGAGACAGAGCGGGCGCAAACTGAGGAAGACAGGTGGGTGGAACCGACGCCTGATCTCCAGCTCCGGATCGCGCACCTTCTCTTAATGGACGTGGCTGGTTATTCCAAGCTCTCGAACAATGAGCAGATTGAATTGCTGCAGCAATTAAATCAAATCGTGCGCAGCACCAAATGTTTTCGAGCGGCAGAAGCAAGCGGCAAGCTCAATCGAGTGCCGATGGGAGACGGGATGGCGCTGCTGTTTTTTCGTAATCCGGAAGAACCGGTGCGGTGTGCGTTCGAGATTAGCAGAGCGTTGCAAGATCGTCCGCGGATTCGATTGCGAATGGGGGTTCACAGTGGACCTGTCAGTAGAATCATCGACGTTAATGATAAAACGAACTTTGCAGGATCGGGAATCAATGTCGCCCAGCGGGTGCTTGATTGCGGTGATGCCGGACACATTCTCTTGTCCGCGCATGTCGCGGAAGATTTAGCGCAATACCGCCAGTGGCAACCGTGCCTGCACGACTTGGGCGAGTGTGAGGTGAAGCACGGACTACACCTGCACCTTTTCAATTTCTACAAGGAGAATCTCGGTAATCCACAGGTCCCTGAGAAACTCAGGCGCAGAAGAGGGTGGAAGGAAGGATCGGAGATAGTTCGCCCAGTTAGCCTGCGCCGGCGGCCAAGGTCCCTGCTGGTAATTACTTTAGTAGTCGCTGCCCTCGCTATGGTGATTAGTTCTTTGACCTTTTTCCAGCGAGTATCACTGAGGATGACCTCGTCGACTCCTCCCGAGGAGACGGCTAGCAACGGCACCGTTTTGATTCCCGAGAAGAGCATCGCCATTCTTCCCTTCGAGAATTTGAGCGGCGACAAGGCCAATGCCTACTTCGCCGAGGGCATCCACGACGAGATTCTGATGCGCTTATCCAAGATTGCCGATTTGAAGGTCATCTCGCGCACATCGACACAGCATTACAAAAGCGCGCCGGACAACCTGCCTGCAATCGCAAAGCAATTGGGAGTAGCTCACATCCTTAAAGGAAGGATTCAGAAGAGCGGCGACGCCGTGCGCGTCAACGTGCAGCTAATCAGGGCGGCCGATGATTCCCAGCTTTGGGCCGATACCTTCGATCGCAAGCTGACCGACATCTTTTCAGTTGAGAGCGAGATGGCCAAGGCTATTGCCGATCAGTTGCAAGCGAAGCTCACCGGTCATGAAGAGGAAGAGATTGCCGCGAAGCCAACGGACAATCCTAAGGCTTACGACGCCTACTTGCGTGGTCTGGCTTATACACAGAAAACTTACCCCACAAGCGCGAACGTCCTTGGCGCGCAGAAATATCTCAGAGAAGCGGTGCGGTTGGATCCGAAGTTCGCGCTTGGTTGGGCGCTGCTGTCATATGTTGATGCGCGCGGCTACATCACACAGAGTGTTCAACCAACGGTTGCCCTGCGTGAAGAGGCGCGGCAGGCAGCTGAAACCGCGCTCACTCTACAGCCTAACCTTGGCGAGGCCGTAGTGGCCAAGGGAGCTTACCACTACTGGATTCTAAAAGATTACGACACCGCAGTGCGTTACTTTGAGCAAGCACGCCAGTTTCTCCCGAATAGCAGCCTAATTCCTGAATTGCTGGCTTATGTCGCACGGAGACGAGGCCAGTGGGACCGGAGCAAAGCCTACTTCAACGAAGCCGAGCGGCTCGACCCGCACAATGTTAATATCCTCACGCAGCAGGCGACTACCGATGTCGCTCTTCGCCGTTTCCCGGAAGCTCTGCGAAAGCTTCATCAGGTTCTCGATATCACGCCAGGTGACATCGACACCCTCGTGACAATGGCGACTATCGCACAGGCCGAGGGCGATCTACCTCGTGCCGCGGCGCTCCTCGCTCCACTCCACCCGGGTGCCGACGACTCGGGGGCCGTCGAAACACAAGTTTACCAGGCAATCCTTGAACGCCGTCCTGCGCAAATCATCTCTCGCTTAAAGGAGATACTAGCCAAGCCCGATCCAGCGTTGGGTTACATTAATGGCGAACTGCGCTTTTGGTTAGGCTGGGCCCAGGACGTGGCCGGCGATCATGCCGCCGCCCAGGAAACTTGGCAGCAGGCGCGCAATGAACTGGAACCTTTCCGCAAAGAGCAGCCGGACAATTATACCCTCATTTACGATCTCGCTCTGACCAAGATGGGTCTCGGTGACAAGGCTGCTGCGTTGGCTCTGTCGGAACAGGCCATGGTCGTGAATCCGATCGAGAAAGACGCGTTAGTGGGTCCCATTCCAATCGAGATCCGGGCCCGGGTGGCGGCCCGTATGGGGGAGCCAGACCACGCCATAGCCGCTTTACAGAAACTGCTCTCGATAGGGTACGCTGGCGCGTTGCCTCAAAACGTGCCGCTCACTCCCGCGCTACTTCGGCTCGATCCAATGTTCGATCCGCTCCGGAATGATCCGCGCTTCCAAAAACTCGTCGCCTCACCCCCACCGAAGTAAAGGCTTCCGAATCTTGTGAACGTATCGGCATCGGCGTAGGCTGTTTGTCTGTGCCTCCTACCCCTGGCAAGCCTTGTTTGTCCTGAACCATGGCAAAGGTATTGTTAGGCTCTTAAAGGATGAACGCTCAGGATACGTCCGCTGAGCCGAAGCCCGATCTCCCGCTCGAGATCGCACATCTCTTGTCAATCGACGTGGTCGGTTACTCGAAGTTGCTGGTCAATGAGCAGATTGAGCTGCTCCAACAGCTGAATCAAATTGTCCGGGGCAGCGAATGTTTTCGGGCCGCCGAAACAAAAGGTAAACTCG
>WNGC01001717.1_pt1 | contig 13369 bp, 6 predicted proteins | sample 5400051 | NCBI WGS metagenome assembly WNGC01 (sample SAMN13153368, study PRJNA577476) | soil metagenome | isolation source: 20 cm soil or saprolite under grassland replicate 2 | place: USA:California | collected 2016-06-15 | reverse complement strand
ATCCAGACAACCGTTTATCGTCTGGAAGGGAAAAGCGCCTTGCGCCGCATCAAGAAGGTCGGCAACTTTCACATTTTCGAGGCCACCGTCTCCCGCAATGCCGCCGAGCGAAGGTTGATTGATGACCTGCTGGCCTTGTTCGGGGGACACACTCAACCCGTAATGGCACACCTGATTGAGTCCGGCAAACTCACGCTAGAGGATGTAAAGGAAGCCCAGAGGACTCTCCGGAAGCTTGAACGGAAGGATAAATCACCATGATTCCAGAATATTTGCCGGCGACGTGGACCGCTTTCGCAGCTGCGCTGGGCGATCACTTGTGGCAGTCGACGCTATTTGCCGTCGTAGCCGGACTATTGACGCTGATTTTGAGAAACAACCACGCCCGGGCTCGCTATTGGCTATGGCTGGCCGCGTCGATGAAATTCCTAATTCCCTTTTCGCTGCTGGTCGCTCTTGGAAGCCATCTCCCATGGTCACGCGGCTCGGCAGGAACGAAAGCTGGCTTGTACTTTGAGGAGGTCAGCCAGCCCTTTTCGCAGCCGGCGATGACAGTGATTTCCCGGGCCACTCCCTCAACAATTTCCCCGAGTGTGACCCATCTGCTTCCGGGCCTGCTTGCGGCCGCGTGGCTCTGCGGATTCCTGGTGGTCCTTTCCGTGTGGTACCTGCGCTGGCGGGGGATTTCCGTGGCCATACGGGAAGCGGTGCCACTACGGGAAGGACGCGAGGTGGAGGCGTTACGCCGACTGGAGCGCATGGGGGGAATGCGCACGCGTATTGAGATGTTGTTGTCGCGGGCTTCTCTGGAGCCGGGGATTTTCGGTATCGCCCGGCCGGTTTTGGTATGGCCGGAACGAATCTCCGAACGCCTCGAAGATGTGCACCTGGAGGCCATTCTCGCGCACGAGGTGTGGCACGTACGTCGTCGAGACAATCTGGCCGCTGCGATACACATGGCGGTGGAATCGGTTTTCTGGTTTCACCCCTTGGTTTGGTGGTTGGGAGCGCAGCTGGTGGAAGAGCGCGAACGCGCCTGCGACGAAGAGGTCTTGGAATTGGGCAACGAACGACAGGTCTATGCAGAGAGTATTTTGAAGGTCTGCGAATTTTGTGTGGGGTCTCCGCTGGCTTGTGTGTCCGGGGTTACCGGTGCCGATTTGAAGAAACGGATTTTCCGCATCATGACCGAGCGCCGGGCGCCCGACTTGGGTCTAAGCAGAAAGCTACTGCTCGGCGCGGCTGGATTTGTGGCCGTCGTCGTGCCGATCGTCTTTGGGCTGCTCCACGCAACGCCAAGCCGAGGCGCGTCTCAAGACGCAGCCGCCAGTACGCTTGGCTACGAGGTCGCTTTGATCAAGCCAAACAAATCTGCCAACAATATGGTCAGATTAAAGTTCTCGCCCAACGGGTTCGATGGAACGAACGTTACGCTGCAGGTGCTCGTTAAAGATGCATACGGCGTCGAAGACAATCAGATTTCCGGCGGACCATCCTGGTTTAACTCTGACCGTTATGACATCAACGCTAAAATGGACAGCGGCACAGCGGACGCTCTGCACAAGCTTAATGAAGATCAAGGCAGACTTGTGAGGCAACACATGCTGCAGGCGCTTTTGGGGGATCGCTTTAAGCTGACGGTCCGCCACGAAACGAAAGAACTGTCAGTGTATGCATTGATTGCTGCAAAGAGCGGCCCTAAGCTTCATGAAGCAAAACCTGGCGACACGTATCCCGACGGGATGAAAGGCCCCGACGGCGTCGGCAGACCAGGGTTTATGCTCAGGGAAAGGGGTGAAATAACAGGCCAAGGGATTCCCATGACGGCCCTGGCGGAGCTGCTGACCCAACAGTTGGACCGTTCCGTTGTCGACAAAACCGGGTTGACGGGCATATACGATTTCAAGCTACAGTGGACACCAGATGAGAGCCAAGGCGCGATGTTCAAAGGACCGGAGCCTGGACCACAAACTCCGACTAGCACGTCGTCTCCGGACTCCTCCGGGCCTTCAGTCTTTACAGCGATTCAGGAGCAGCTGGGGCTGAGGCTTGAGTCACAAAAAGGTCCGGTCGAAGTTCTTGTCATCGATCACGTCGAGAAGCCGTCGGAAAATTAGCAGCGGTGCCGATATTTCGTGGATATGAAAAGGATTGTTCGTATCATGACCGAGCGTGCGGCGCGCAGGCTGGATTCGAAGCCATTGCTGGTCACGGCTGGTTTGGTGGCGGTGGCCCTGCCGGTCGCTTTTGGCTGGCTACAACCAACGCAAGCCGGGGCTGCGACGCGGGCCCAAAACACTGCTGCCACTGGGCAGTGTACGAGGTCGCGTCGATCAAACCAAACAAATCTGACAACGGGTTGTTCAGGATGATGTTCGAGCAGGATGGGTTCAGTGCAGCGAGCGTCACGCTGCGGATGCCTATTCGAACGGCATACGAAGTCAACGACCATCAGATCATCGGGGTGCCGATCTGGCTCAACTCTGAAAAATACGATATTGAGGCAAGAATGGACAGTTCTGTAACGGATGGACTGCAGAAGATTAGCGAGGATCAACGCAGAGTTGAGAAGCGCCGCATGCTTCAGGCACTTCTAGCCGACCGCTTCAAGCTGATGCTGCATCGCGAAACCAAACAGCTCTTGGCATGTACGTACTGGTCATTGCCAAGAACGGCCCCAAACTTCAGGAGGCCAAACCCGGCGACGCTTACCCGAAGGGAATGAAAGATGATGGCCGGCCCCTAGGAGCGGGTATGTTCCGCCTGGGAAGGTACGCGGGAGGAAAGGGCGAGCTAGTCGGTCAAGGGCTCGAACTCTGTACGACTGTTGTCGGAAAACATTTTGAACCGCAGCGTTTCTAGACAACGCAGGACTCACGGGCAGCTATGATTTCACACTGCAATGGACGATAGCAGACGAGAGCCAAGGTCCCATGTTTAAGGGGGGGAGACGACCAGCAAGGTACCGGCAGCGCTACCCCGCTTGAATCTTCTGGGCCTTCATTTTTCACCGCGCTTCAGGAGCAGCTTGGGCTGAAACTGGAATCGCAAAAACTGGGCAAGTTCTCGTCATCGATCATGCTGAAAAGCCTTCGGAGAATTAACAGCGGGCAGGAGCAACGATGTTAGGGACAAACGGAAGAATTCTCCGGAGGTTTGAGAGAAAGGACAAAGCGCGATGATCCTGAATTATTTATCTGCAATGTGGATGGCCATTGCGGCCGCACTGGGCAATCACTTGTGGCAGTCGACGCTATTTGCCATCACGGTGGGTTTATTGACTTTGATTTTACGAAAGAATCAGGCCCGGGCTCGCTACTCGCTCTGGCTGGCAGCGTCGGTGAAATTTCTAATCCCCTTATCAGTGTTGGCAGGCCACTTACCTTGGTCGTACGGTTCCCTAAGGGCGCAAGCCCGGGTGCACGCTGCGATTAACGAGGTCAGCCGGCCATTTACGCAGCCGACGTTCTCGGTGATTGCTCGGGTCACTCCCTCGACGGCCTCCCCAAACCTGATCCGTGTGCTTCCGGCGCTTCTTGCTGCCACGTGGCTCGTTGGATTTCTAGTAGTGCTCCTCGTGTGGTATGTGCGTTGGCGCCAGATTTCCGCAGCCGTACGGCAAGCGCGGCCATTGCGAGACGGACGCGAAGTCGTGGCGCTGCGACGGCTTGAGCGTGCAGGCGAAATGGCGCAAATCGAGGTGCGCTTGTCACGGGCTGCTGTTGAGCCTGGGATATTCGGCATAAGCCGTCCGGTCTTACTATGGCCCGAAGGCATTTCCGGGCGCCTAGAAGACGCGCACCTGGAAGCAATTCTAGCTCATGAGCTGTGGCATGTGCGTCGTCGAGACAATCTGGCCGCGGCGGTCCACATGGTGGTCGAAGCTATCTTCTGGTTTCACCCGTTAGTTTGGTGGATGGGGGCGCGATTGCTGGAGGAACGCGAGCGCGCCTGCGACGAAGAGGTCCTGGAAATGGGCAGCGAACGGCAGGTCTATGCCGAGAGCATTTTGAAGACCTGCGAATTTTGTGTGGAAGCTCCGCTGGCGTGCGTATCGGGAGTAACGGGCGCCGATCTCAAGAGACGGATTGTGCGGATCATGTCCGAGCGCGTGGCAGAGAGATTGGGATTTGGCAAGAAGCTGCTGCTCCTCACAATCTGCTCAACCGCTGTCGCCGCACCAGTCGTGCTGGGTCTCGTGAACCGCCCACCGCGAATTCTTCGACAATTGCAACAAGCGGACGGTCCCGCGGTGCAACCGTTTGAGGTGGCCACAATTAAGCCGAGTCGCCCCGGAGACAATATGGTTCAACTCTTCATGTCTCACGGCAAATTCACCACAAAGGGCGAAACACTAAAGGGAATTATTAAGTTTGCCTACGACATCAAATCAGACAATCAGCTTTCGGGAGGACCAAGCTGGATCAATTCCGACAAGTACGATATCGAGGCAAAAGAAGAGGCCTCAGTAGCCGACAACCTGCAGAAGCTTTCTTTCGAAGAGCATGCGAAACAAGTCCGATTGATGGTCCAGGCGCTGCTGGCGGATCGCTTCAATCTGAAGGTGAGTCACCAGACGAAAGACCTTCCCGTTTATGCATTGGTTGTTGCGAAAAGTGGTCCAAAACTGACCCCGACGGAAGTTCCGCAACCTGCCGCGGACGGCTCTTCTGCTCCGAAGAAGGCGTTCCGCGGAGTCAGAATGATGGGCCCCGGCCAACTCAGCGCAACTAATATAAACATCGGCCTTCTAGCGGACATATTGTCAGGGCAACCCGAGTTGGGACGGCTGGTCATAGACCAGACCGGCCTCAAGGGTAATTATGATTGGACGCTGAAATGGACGCCAGACCAGACCGCCCAGATGTCCAAGGGCGCAGATGATGCCCACGCAACCGCCGATGCACCTCCGCTAGATTCCTCGGGGCCCTCCATCTTCACAGCGCTCGAGGAGCAGCTGGGCCTAAAACTGGAAGCGAAAAAAGGGCCGGTAGAAACCCTGGTAATCGAAAGTATCGAGAAGGCTTCGGAGAATTGACGGCCGGCGGGGTACATGACCGAGGATGTTGTTCGCAAACGGGATTTCAGTAGAAAGCCATTGCTCGCTTTAGCTGGATTCGCGGCAGTCGCCGTGCCGGTTATGTCTGGCCGGTTACACGCAACGCAAAGTCGGGCAGAGTTTCAGGCCTCGAACACAGCTACTGTGCCTGTGTACGAGGTCGCTTCGATCAGACCACGCAAGTTCGGTAGCGGCGGTATGATCAGCTGGGATTTCCGGCCGGACGGGTTCACTGCAAAAAACATCACGCTGCAGATGCTCATTCGAATGGCGTATGGTGTCGAAGACTACCAGATCTCAGGAGCGCCCAAGTGGCTCAACGCTGAAACATACAACGTTGAGGCGAAATTGGACGGTGCCGTAGCCGATAAGCTGCGCAAGCTGACCTTCGATCAACGTAGCGTTGAACAGCAACCGATGCTTCAGGCGCTCTTGGTGGACCGGTTCAAGCTGACGCTCCACCGCGAAACCAAGGAACTTCCAGTATATGCGCTGGTCATCGCGAAGAACGGGCCCAAACTTCAGGAGGCAAGACCTGGTGATACCTACCCCAACGGAATGAAAGACCTTGAGGGCCACGGCCATGGGGACATCATGCGCTTTGGAACCGGCATCTTAACGGGTCAAGGGGTTCCTATTGCGTTCCTGGTGCGGATGTTATCCCAGCAGCAACTGGGCCACCCCGTTCTCGACAAGACCGAGCTCACGGGCAAATATGATTTCACGCTGCAGTGGACACCAGAGGAGAACCGAGCTCCGATGTTTAAGGGGACGAGAGACGGCGGCCAAGGGCCTGACAACCCTGCTGATTCTTCCGGGCCTTCTATCTTCACAGCGATTCAAGAGCAGCTTGGGCTAAAACTGGAAGCGCAAAAAGGCCCTGCGGAGGTGCTCGTCATCGATCATGTGGAAAGGCCCTCGGAAAATTAGGTGCGGGCGGGGTATTCGATGGCGGCAGATCAAAAGCTGTCTCCGTCTCCTCTGCGCCATTGGGTGGCTGAGTGTCGCCAACCTGGCAGCCGCCTCGGAACACCAGGGACAGGTCACCTTCGCCGGCTTGCCGGTTCCAGGAGCAACGGTAACGGCCACTCAGGGCAGCAAGGAATTGAGCACCATTACCGATCGACAAGGCCTCTATTCGTTTCCTGACTTGACAGATGGAACGTGGACAATTGAAGTCAAAATGACGGGCTTTTCGACGATCAAACAGGATGCGGCGATTGCGCCGGACGCGCCTGCCGCGAAATGGGAATTGAAGATGCTGCCACTCGACCAAGTCAAGGCCGAGATAAAGTCGGCAGTTTCTCCCGCCGGCATTGCAGCTCCACAGGCCAAGAGCGAACAAACAACACTGCAGGACAATAAGGATCCTGAGATCAAGACATCCCCAGAGGATCTCAACCAACTCGCCTCCGACGGCTTGCTCATCAATGGCAGTGTAAATAACGGAGCTGCTTCACCGTTCGCGCAATTTGCGGCGTTTGGCAATAATCGCAGCGGCGCGAGAGGGCTGTATAACGGCGGAATCGGCATGATCCTGGACAACGCGGGGTTGGATGCCCGGCCTTTTTCCTTGAGTGGGCAGAACACACCCAAGGCCAGTTACAACCGAGTGACTGGTGTGATGACGCTGGGCGGGCCGCTGAGAATTCCCCATTTGCTCCAGCACGGTCCTAACTTTTTTGTCGGCTACCAATGGACGCGAGACCGCGATGCCACCACGCAGTCCGCACTGCTGCCGAATTTGGCCGAACGCGACGGAGATTTCTCACAGACGTTGAATGCGCTTGGGCAGCCGGTGCAATTGTTCGATCCGGCAACGGGATTGCCGTTCCCCGGAAACACGATTCCACAGAGCCAGATCAGCCCCCCAGCGAAAGCTTTGTTGAATTTTTATCCGTTGCCAAACGTCGCTGGGAATCTTCGGTACAACTACCAAATTCCAATCATCAGCAACAGGCATCAAGATGCTTTGCAATCACGGTTCGATAAGACACTCAATCGCAAGGATCAACTCTATGGCGACTTTGCATTCCTGAGCACGCGAACAGACAGCCCAAACTTGTTCGACTTTCTGGATGCGACGGATGTGCTGGGTATCAATACCGGCATTCATTGGTCGCACCGCTTCAACCAAGAGCTGTTCCTGAATCTGGGGTACCGGTTTAGCCGGTTGTCTATGCGGATCAAGCCATACTGGGCGAATCGCGAAAATGTTTCCGGAGAAGCGGGAATAACGGGCAATAGCCAAGATCCAATGAACTGGGGGCCGCCGAGCCTCACCTTCTCGAGCGGTGTGGCGGGATTGTCCGATGCCCAGAGCTCATTCGATCGCAACCAGACCAGCGCGTTGTCCTATTCCATGCTATGGAATCACAACCGTCACAACTTCCGGTTTGGTGGTGATTTCCGGAGACAGCAGTTTAATTACCTGTCTCAACAAGATCCGCGAGGCACGTTTACTTTCACGGGCGCGGCTACTCAGGGAAGCGCCAACGGCGTTGCGGTAGGTGGCTCGGATTTTGCCGACTTTCTGCTGGGAATTCCGGACACCAGTTCAATTGCTTTCGGCAACGCTGATAAATACTTTCGCCAATCCGTTTACGATGCCTACCTCGCGGATGATTGGAGAATGAGTCCGCAATTCACCTTAAACGCGGGAATTCGATGGGAATACGGTGCACCCATTACGGAATTGTATGGCCGCTTGGTAAATTTGGACATCGCCCCGAATTTCGCGGCGGCAGCGCCGGTTGTAGCAAGCGAGCCGGTTGGGCCGCTGACGGGCCAGAGATACCCAGACTCTCTCATTCATACCGACAAGCGCCTTATTGAGCCGCGTGTCGGAATCGCTTGGCGTCCGATCTCGGGGTCCTCACTTTTGGTTCGCGCGGGATATGGAATCTACTCAGACACTTCCGTTTATCAAACGATTTCTCTACAAATGGCGCAGCAGGCGCCGCTCTCGAAGAGCCTGAGCGTCGAAAACGGCCCGACATGCCCGCTCACGGTGGCCAATGGATTCAACCCTTGTTCCTCAGTCACCCCGAACACCTTCGCAGTCGACCCGAATTTTCGTGTCGGTTATTCGCAAAACTGGCAGTTCTCTATACAACGCGACCTGCCCGGCGCGCTGCAACTGTCCGCAACATATCTGGGCATCAAAGGGACGCGGGGAGTTCAGGAATTCCTGCCAAATACTATTCCCATCGGGGCCTCGAATCCCTGCCCTAGCTGTCCCATCGGATTTGCTTACCTCACCTCACATGGCAATTCGACCCGCGAAGCTGGCCAAATTCAGCTACGCCGACGGCTGCATAATGGACTTACGGCCACCTTGCAGTACACTTTTTCGAAATCCATCGATGATGATTCCGCACTGGGAGGCCAGGGAGCTCTTGCCGCCACACAAACCACGCAGCTGAGTTCGTCTGGCCCCGCTACCGTGGTGTTGGGTGGAACAAACCAGGGCACCAGCCAGAACTCCCCTACGATCGCCCAGGACTGGCTTGATTTGAGAGCCGAGCGGGGGCTTTCGACTTTCGATCAGCGCCACCTTCTGAACACGCAGCTGCAGTACACCACGGGCTTGGGACTCGGAGGAAAAACGCTGTTGCGCGGCTGGAAGGGGATGTTCTTCAAAGAGTGGACCTTCCTCACCCAGATCGCAGTCGGCAGCGGTCTTCCCGAGACACCCATCTATCTTGCAGCGGTGCCGGGTACGGGGGTAACCGGAAGCATCCGGCCAGACTACACGGGCGCGCCGATTTACACCGCCCCAGCGGGTTTGTTTTTAAATCCGGCGGCTTACACGGCTCCTCTCCCGGGCCAATGGGGGAGCGCGGGAAGAAACTCGATCAGCGGCCCTGCTCAATTCACCCTGAATGCTTCGATCGCACGCACCTTCCGCTTAGATGGTCGATTTAATCTCGATTTGCGGATGGACTCCACCAACCTTCTGAACCATGTCACTTTTACCAGTTGGAATGCGACCGTTAACAGCACGCAGTTTGGATTGCCAGCGACGGCCAATTCCATGCGCAGCCTCGAAACCACACTGCGCTTGAGGTTCTGAACCATGCGAGGTGTTATTGCCGCATTGTTGTTAGGGACGCTGGCTGCCGCTCCGCAGCAGACCGGGCAGAACACTCCGCTTGAAGGTAAAGGGACGGCTAAGATCGCCGTTAGCACTCAGTTAGTCATCGAGACGGTGGTGGTCAAGGACAAGAAAGGGAACCCCATTGAGGGCTTGACCGCCAAGGATTTCACGGTGGCCGAGAACGGCGTGCCGCAGGCAATCCGTTTCTGCGAACACCAGGAACTGGCGGGGGCTCAGAGCGCCGCGCCCGTCGCTCCATCCAAGCCTGAAGATATCAAGATCTACCGTGACCTTGCCAGGACTCGAATTTCGCCCGAGACGCCTGGGAACATTCGATACAAAGACCGCCGCCTGTTGGCGCTGTACTTCGACATGACTGCCATGCCGCCCCCGGACCAGTTACGTGCGCTGGCCGCGGCGCAGAAATTCATCAGGACGGAGATGACATCAGCGGATCTGGTCTCCATCCTTAGGTATTCGGGCGGCGCTGTCGACGTACTCCTGGATTTCACAGCTGAGCGTAACCGGCTGTTGAGCGTCATCGCAACGTTGATTGTAGGAGAAGGCCAAGGATCGGATGAATCCACAGACGACGCCAGCAGGTCCGATACGGGAGCCGCTTTCGGTCAGGACGACAGCGAGTTCAACATCTTCAACACCGACCGCCAGTTGGCGGCGCTCGAAACTGCCGCCAAAATGTTGGGGCAGCTCAGCGAGAAGAAATCGCTGGTCTACTTCGCCAGCGGTCTGAGGCTGAATGGCGCAGACAACCAGGCGCAACTCCACGCCACGATCGACGCTGCCATCCGTGCCGGTGTGTCGTTTTGGCCGATTGACGCGCGCGGCTTGGTGGCCCAAGCCCCCCTTGGAGACGCCACGAAAGGTTCGCCGGGTAACATGGGGATGTATTCCGGAGCCTCGGCACTGGCGGTAACAACGGGCTTTCAGCAGTCGCAGGACACGCTATATGCGCTCGCCGGGGATACCGGCGGAAAGGCTCTGCTCGACTATAACGACCTGACCAGGGGAATCGTCGAGGCGCAGCAGACCGTTTCGAGCTACTACATCCTGGGGTATTACACCAGCAATGCGGCTCAAGACGGAAAATTCCGGCGCATCAAAATCTCGTTGAACTCGAACTTGTCCGCCAATCTGGATTATCGCCAGGGCTATTATGCCGGCAAACAGTTCAGCAAATTCACCGCTGCCGATAAAGAACGGCAACTTGAAGATGCGCTGATGCTGGACGACCCGATTACGGAACTCACCATCGCAATGGAAATAGATTACTTCCAGTTGAATCGGGCCGAATATTTCGTCCCCATCGTTGTGAAGATCCCGGGACGGGAACTTGCCATTGCCAAGCGTGGCGGCGCCGAACGTACGCTCATCGATTTCATCGGCGAGATCAAAGACGACTACGGCGGCATGACGGTTACCAATGTGCGCGACAAGGTGAATATCAAGCTGAGCGATCGAACGGCAATCGAATTATCCAAGCGGCCGATTGAATACGACACGGGGTTCACGCTTCTCCCGGGAAAATATACGATCAAGTTTCTTGCCCGGGATGCCGAAACCGGGAGAATCGGGACTTATCAAACCAGTTTTGTCATTCCCAACCTGAACAAAGAGGAAAAGAGAATTCCCATCAGCTCCGTGGTACTGGGCAGCCAGCGCATCGACCTCAAGGAGGCGCTCTATAACGCGGCAAAAAATAAGGACAAAGACAAAGAAGAGGCGGTCAACCCGCTCGTCCAGAATGGTCAGAAATTGATTCCCAGCGTAACTCGGGTGTTCAGCAAAAGCCGGGACATGTATGTCTATCTTCAAGCCTACCAGCAGAACGCAGCAAGCGTTCAGCCGCTAATCGCATTTGTGGGTTTCTACCGCGCCCAGACGAAAGCGTTCGAAACGCAACCGATTGAAGTGACGGGTGGGCTGAATAATCGGCTGAAAACGATGCCTCTCAGCTTCAGCATTGCTCTCAGTCAGCTTGCGCCAGGCAAGTATGACTGCCAGGTGACCGTGTTAGACCCCACCGGACAGAAGGGCGCGTTTTGGCAGGCCCCAGTCATGCTCGTGCCGTAATCGTCCGCACCGGCTCCCTTTCGCTCGCTTTCACGCCCGCGCGCTCATTATGTTCTTTGCTTCTACCCATGACCGGCAGGCTCGACTCGCCCGTCGAGGTCCAGAAAACGGAGTTCGGAACGCGAACAACTTTCAACAGCGCATCACTTCCTCCACCCGGAGTTGTCGCGATTTAGCACGCCGCTGCGAGGGTGGATAGACTTTGCATCGCGGAGTCTGGAAGCTCCGATTCGCAGTTAATGCTGCAACATTTCTTCCAGCGGGCTTCTGAGCGCGACCACATCGTGCTCGTGAATGCGCCTTGCCCCTTGGCGCTTCCAATAAAGCCGTAAGACTTCTGAACATTGGCACCGTCGCGATCGAGGGTGTGCCCACGGCGGCAGAAGCGTTCGGATAGCTTCCGGTTAACGCCGTGATGCAGGCACGACGCGACCAAGTGCAGAAGTCAAAGGTGATACGACAAGACCGGGATGCGGGCCCTTTTTCATCCTTCGTGACCCCGAAGGGGCCATGACTTACTCGTATCGTAGCGCGACCATGGGGTCCACCTGAGAAGCGCGCCAGGCGGGCAGAAAACCGGCAAGCGCAGCAACAATAGTCAGCAGAGTTGCCGCGAGCAGAATTGCAACCGGGTCCGCGAAACCTAGCCCAAATAGCATGCTACGTACCAGATGAGTTCCACCCAGCGCCAAAGGCACGCCTATGGAGATTCCGAGCAATACCAGCACCAGCGTCTCGCGCAACACCTGCCAAAGAACATTTCCCCGCTCCGCGCCCAGGGCCAGGCGAATTCCGAAGTCTCTCGTCCGGCGCGCCACCGAGTAGGCCATCAGGCCGTACAGGCCAATGGCGGCGAGAAGAAGAGCCAGCAAGCTGAAAGCGCTTGCGAGTCGCTCGATGAAGCGGTCGGTTTCGAGCGAGTCGTCAACTAGTTCCGACATGGTATGGACCTCGATGGGAGGAAGCGTCGGAGCTGTTTCCCGGACAACTTGGCGAAGCGCGACAGCTACCGCTTGGGTATCGCCATAAGTGCGCACTTCATAGACGGCAGCAGGATTTTCCCACATGGGATTGGCGAGTGGAGCGTAGATGCGAGGCACAGCCTTCTCGCGCAAGTTGTTGTACTTGGCGTCTGCGGCGACGCCCACGACGACCATCTCGGCGGGGTTGCCGGAATATGTATCGCTCACGTGCTTGCCGATGGGATTGGCGTTGGGGAAAAAGCGGCGCGCGAAGGTCTGGTTCACGACGGCGGCGCGAATGCCGACCGCAGTGTCCCGTGCTTCAATTTCCCGCCCCATCAAGATGGGAATTCCGAGCGTGGAGAAATATCCCGGGCCGACATGATCCATGCGTGAATTCATTTCCTCATCGGGCTTGGGAGAGTACCCTTCGACGGCCACCGGATCTCCCGATTCCGAGTGGCTGAAGAGGCCGTTTTTGGAGACCGAGGCGCCGCGCAAACCGGGGATGGCGGAAATCCTGGCGAGCAAGTCGAGTTGAAACCGGGGGATCGCCGCGCCTCGGTAGCCTCCGGGGGCGCTATCGACTCGGAAGAGAATCAGGTTCTCGCGGCTGTAGCCAAGTTTTACCTCGCCCAGTTTGGAGAGGCTGCGGACAAAAAGCCCGGCGGAAACAAGGAGAATCACGGAAACGGCTACCTGGGTGACGATCAGGATTTTTCCCGCAGGAAAGCGACGATGGGACGGCTCGCTTGACGCACCGGTTGGAGTGGCCTTCAGGACCGGCGTGAGATCAAGGCGCGTCGAGTACCATGAAGGAATCAATCCAAAAAGGATGGTGGTGAGCAGCGTCACGCCCAGAGTGAAGCCGAGCATGCGCGCGTCGGGCTGTAGATGGAGGTCCATGCTTCGAGGGCCGCCGGAAACCATGCGCAGCAGAAGCGCGTCGGCCCAGCGCGCGAGCAGCAAACCCGCAGCGGCGCCCCATACGGCCAGGAGCAGGCTCTCCGTCAGCAGTTGCCTGATCAGGCGCCCGCGGCCCGCGCCGATGGCAATGCGCATGGCGAATTCTCTTTGCCGTGCTGCGCCGCGTGCAAGCAAGAGGTTCGCAACGTTGACGCAGGCGATAAGGAGCACGAGCCCTACCAGGGCCATCAA
>WNGC01003210.1_pt1 | contig 13377 bp, 15 predicted proteins | sample 5400051 | NCBI WGS metagenome assembly WNGC01 (sample SAMN13153368, study PRJNA577476) | soil metagenome | isolation source: 20 cm soil or saprolite under grassland replicate 2 | place: USA:California | collected 2016-06-15 | reverse complement strand
AGCCCGATGTGCTGGTCAGGCTCGCCGCCGGAGAAGCCGTGGGCACCCTGCTCACCGCGCAGACGACGCCGCTCGCGGCGCGCAAGCAGTGGCTCGCCGATCACGTGCAGGTCGGAGGACGGCTGAGCCTCGACGCCGGAGCGGCCAAGGCCCTGCGCTCAGGCGGCAAGAGCCTGCTGCCGATCGGGGTCAAAGGCGTGGAGGGAGAATTCGAGCGCGGCGCGGTGGTCGCTTGCCTCTCGCCGGAGGGCGCCGAGGTCGCGCGTGGACTGGTCAACTACAACGCGCAGGAATCCCGGCGCATCGCCGGCCTGGCGTCAAGCGAGATCGAGGCCATACTCGGATACATAGACGGACCGGAATTGATCCACCGAGATAATCTCGTCCTGCTCTAGCAGGCGCGATCGCCTACGCCAGATCTTTCACCAGAGAATCGCGCACCGCCGAAGGCGCCTCCAGCACGGCGGAATAGCGCGGATGATCGATCCCGATCGTCAAGCCCGCGCCCTTTTTGAGCGCCTGAGCCGTTGCTTCGGCGAGCTCGAAGCGCAAAAAATGCACCGCCGAGGTTTTCTGCCCGTTCTCCCGATCGAGATCCTCGTCGGCAATCGCCCAGACCCGCTCGTGGCCCGCAGCTCGGAGCCACACCTTGTCCTCGATGCCGATCAGCTCCGCGAGCCGCCTCGCGCGCTCCTTCGGATCCGGGTACTCGATCATCATGGTCGCCTTGAGATTGCGGCCGTCCGGAACGAGCGGGTTGTAGGCAGCGAGCTCCTCCTGGATGCCTTCATCCTCGAAGATCCGCTCGATGCGCAGCATTTCCTGCACCTGATAACGGATGGTGAGCTCGTCCTCGAAGACAAGAGTGAGGTGCTCGCCGAGGTGAACCGTGCGGTCCTTCTTGTGCGCAAGGACCCTCGCGCGGAACTGCGGGCGCTCGCGCGCGTAGGTTTCGAGGGTCATGAGGCTCGCGCGGTCGATCCTAGGCATAGCGTCCATCGTTACTCAGACGGGTTCAAATTCCGTAGGCCTTGCGAAGGAGCGCCAGGGGGTGGGCCTTGATTGCCCGGGTCCCGCCCATGCCCTGTTCTATATGGCGCGCGGCGATCGGGCAATCCGAGCTGATGTAGTCGGGCTCGTTGCCGGCCATCTGCCGGAACACCGGCCGCCCGATCTTCATGGAGTTTTCGTAGTGCTCGGATTTGGCGCCCCAGGTTCCGTCGTGGCCGGAGCAACGTTCCACGGTGTTGAGCGTCGTCCCCGGTACGAGCTGCAGCGTTTCGCGGGTCTTCTGTCCCATGTTCTGCACGCGCGAATGGCACGGGACGTGGTAGGACACTTTTCCGAGCGCGGTCTTGAAGTCGGTCTTGAGCAACCCGTCACGCTTGCGCAGCACGAAGTACTCGAACGGGTCGAACATCGCCTCGCTTACCGCTTTGACGTCGGCATCATCCGGAAACAGCAGCGGCAGCTCGCTCTTGAACATCAGCGTGCACGAGGGTACTGCGGTGAGAATCGCGTAGCCCTCGCGCGCGAGCTCGACGAGTCGCGGAACATTGAGCGCCTTCAGGCGCTCGACGCCCTCGAGATCGCCGAGCTCGAGCTTGGGCATGCCGCAGCAGGCTTCTTTCTCCACGACCCGGTAGGGAATCTCGTTGTGATCGAGGACCGCCAGCAGATCGTGGCCGATACCCGGCTCGTTGTAATTCACGTAGCAGGTCGAATATACCGCCACTTTCCCCGGCGTGCGCTCACCGTTTCGGGGCTCATGGCTCCGGCTGGCCGCAGCCTGTCCGCGAAACGTTCCGGGACTGTAGGGCGGCAACTTGCGCTCAGGATGGACGCCGATCGCCTTTTCCATGAGCGCGCGCGCGGCGGAGTTGCGGTTGATGGCGTTGACCACTTGCGCGACGACCGGGATCGCGGCGAGCCTGCCGATGGCGTCGGTGGAGGAAAGCAGGCGGTCCCGCAGCCGCACCTCACCCTTCCTGAACTTCACCGCCTTGGCGCGCAGCATGACATGCGGAAAATCGACGTTCCAGGGATGCGGCGGCACGTACGGGCATTTCGTCATGTAGCACATGTCGCAGAGATAGCACTGGTCCACGACCTTCCAGAATTGCGATTTCTCGACGCCGTCGACTTCGAGCGTAGCGCTCGCGTCCACGAGGTCGAAGAGCGTCGGAAACGCCGTGCACAGGTTGACGCAGCGCCGGCAGCCATGACAGATGCCGAATATGCGCTCGAGTTCCGCGAGCACCTTCGCTTCGTCATAAAAATCCGGCAGCCGCCACGCAACCGGATGGCGGGTCGGAGCTTCCAAGCTCCCTTCGCGGACGGTCATTTCAAGATTCGACGGATTTTCACGCGTGAACAGGTTTTCCGCGAGTCGAGGGGCTGAAAGACCGTCTCCAACTCGCGGAGTTAATCCGGCGCCTCCGGCGTCCGGATTAACCGCCTAGTCGGCGAGCGCGTCGAGTGCTTTCTGGAAACGGTTGGCGTGCGAGCGCTCCGCCTTGGCGAGCGTCTCGAACCAGTCGGCGATCTCGGAGAAACCTTCCTGACGCGCGGCCTTCGACATGCCGGGATACATGTCGGTGTATTCGTGGGTCTCTCCGGCAATCGCGGCCTTCAGATTCAAACGCGTGCCGCCGAACGGGAGGTCCGTCGCCGGATCGCCGCATTGCTCCAGGTACTCGAGATGGCCGTGGGCGTGGCCGGTTTCACCCTCGGCGGTGGAGCGGAACACCGCTGCGACGTCGTTTTGCCCTTCAACGTCGGCTTTTGCCGCAAAGTAAAGGTAGCGGCGGTTGGCCTGCGATTCCCCCGCAAATGCCGCCTTGAGATTGCCGTGGGTCTTGGAGCCTTTGAGCTGCATGGATGCCTCCGTGTGCTGGAATGAATTAGACTTACTCTAATTGATAGACACAGGATAATATTCAGGACACCCTGCTGTCAAGCGCGAATCGATGCCCCGGCGGCCGACTGGGGAGCGGGCCGAATCGTCAGACAGTCAGCGCGATGCGATTTCCGCTGGAAGGGGTTTGCGACCCTGGCCGCGAAACATATAGCGGGCAAGCTCGGTGAGCGCGTGCTGGTAGACTTCTCGCTTGAAGTCGATTACGGAGTCGAGGGGTATCCAATAGTCGTTCCAGCGCCAGGCATCGAATTCGGGGCGCTCCGAAGCGCGCAGGCGCACGTCGCACTCGCGCCCGACCAGCCGCAGCAGGAACCAGATCTGCTTCTGTCCCCGGTAATTGCCGCGCCAATCCCGTTTGAGCCACTGCGCAGGCACCTCGTAGCGCAGCCAGTTGCGCGTCCGTCCCAGGATCTTCACGTGACTGGGCAGCAGGCCCACTTCTTCACGCAGTTCGCGGTACATCGCCTGCACCGGCGTTTCTCCGAGCTTGATCCCGCCCTGCGGGAACTGCCAGGAGTGTTCCTTGACCCGCTTGCCCCAAAAGACCTCGTTGCGCCCGTTGCAGAGGATGATGCCGACATTCGGCCGATAGCCGTCTCGATCGAGCATACGCCATCCCGCAAAAAGTCTGTCCACGCCCATTCTTTCACAAATCGCCGGCGATTTGAAGACGAGGCCACCCCGCGCCAGTGAGATATGCGAGTTCAAGTAGAATGTCGCGTCCCCCCGCTATGCGCACTTCGCGATACTTTCTTGCAACGCTCAAGGAGGCCCCTTCTGATGCGGAGCTCGTCAGCCACAAGCTGATGGTCCGCGCGGGACTGATCCGCAGACTCGCGGGCGGAATCTACACGTGGCTGCCGCTGGGGCTGCGGGTCGTTCGCAAGGTCGAGGCCATCGTTCGGGAGGAAATGAATCGCGCCGGAGCGATCGAGCTCTTCATGCCGGCGGTGCAACCCGCGGAGCTGTGGCAGGAGTCGGGGCGCTGGCGGAAGTACGGGCCGGAGTTGCTGCGCTTCAAGGACCGCCATGAACGCGATTTTTGCATCGGGCCTACGCATGAGGAAGTGGTCACCGATATCGCGCGCCGCGAGATCCGCAGCTATCGCCAGTTGCCCGTGCACCTTTACCAGATCCAGACCAAGTTCCGTGACGAGATCCGGCCGCGCTTCGGCGTTATGCGCGGGCGCGAGTTCACGATGAAGGACGGCTATTCTTTTCACGCCGACTACGCTGACCTCCAACGCGAATACCGGAACATGTACGACACTTATACCCGGATCTTCGTCCGCCTGGAGTTGAAATTCCGCGCTGTTGCCGGCGACCCCGGCGCGATCGGCGGTACTGAGTCACGGGAATTTCACGTCCTCGCCGAATCGGGCGAGGACGCCATCGCTTACTGCCCGCAGTCCGAGTACGCGGCGAATGTGGAGCTCGCCGAGGCTGTAGCGCCGAAGGCTGCTCGAAGTGCCCCGACGGAGAAAATGAGAAAGGTCGCGACCCCCAATCGGACCCGCTGCGAAGATGTCGCGAAGTTGCTTGGCGTACCGATCGAGAAAACGGTGAAAGCGATCGCGGTCATCCGCGAGGAAGCTCGAGACGGAGCATCGGGATCGTTCGCAATGCTGCTCGTTCGCGGCGACCACGACCTGAACGAGGTCAAGACCCAGAAGGTAATCGGCGCGTTCCGGTTCGCAAGAGACGAAGAGATCGAACAAACATTGAAGTGCGGCCCCGGCTACATCGGACCGGTGACCAACGCAACTTTCACGATCTACGTTGATCGCGCGGTAGCGGTAATGAGCGATTTCGTCTGCGGAGCCAACGAGGCGGGTTATCACCTCACGGGTGTCAACTGGGGCCGGGACTTACCGGAGCCGCAGCCCCAACTGACCGGCGACATCCGCAAAGTCGTCGCCGGGGATCCCAGTCCTGACGGCAAAGGCGCCTTAGAGATCGTGCGCGGCATCGAGGTCGGCCACATCTTTCAGCTGCGCACGCAATATTCCGAATCCATGAAAGCGACGTTTCTCGACGAAGCGGGCAACAGTCGCCCTTTCGAGATGGGTTGCTATGGAATGGGCATCACCCGCATCGTGGCGGCCGCAATCGAGCAGAACCATGACGAGCACGGCATCGTCTTCCCGCAGCCGATCGCGCCGTTCCATGTCGCCCTGGTTCCCATCGGCTACGGCAAGAACGCCGCGGTCCGCGATGCCGCCGATTCGATCTATCGCGCGCTCACCGATGCCGGTTTCGAGGTGCTACTCGACGATCGCGACGAGCGACCGGGCGTGATGTTCGCCGACATGGAACTCATCGGCATTCCCCATCGCATCGTTGTCGGCGAGCGCAGCCTCAAGGACGGATTGATCGAGTATCAGGGCCGCCTCGACAAGGAGACCAAGAAGGTGCCGCTCGGCGATCCGCTTGCCCCGCTGCGCACGAGCTCATGCTGAAAGGCGCCGGCTTGGCGCTGGTCGGCATCGCGTGCCCGGGGCTTGCGCTCGCGGGAGCTCAGATCTACGAACCGCTCGCCCTCGAGGTGCGGGCGGGCCTGCAGGCGTCGATCGCGGACAAGCCGGCGCCGCGCCATGCTTTTACCGATTCGGAGTCTGCGGTCGACTGGCTCGCCGAAATGTCGCATCGCCTGGAAGCGAGAATGCCCAACTTCCAGTCGCGCGTGGAGTTCCTGCGCACGGTGCACTTCGAAGCGAACCGCGCCAAGCTCGACCCGCAGCTCGTGCTGGCGGTGATCCAGGTCGAGAGCAATTTTCGCAAATATGCCGTATCGCGCTCGGGCGCCCGAGGCTACATGCAGGTCATGCCCTTCTGGGTGGGACTGGTGGGACGCCAGGGCGATAACCTGTTCAGTCTGCGCTACAACCTTCGCTACGGTTGCGTCATCCTGAAGTACTACCTCGATCGTGAAAAAGGGAACCTCGTTCGCGCCCTGAGTCGATATAACGGATCTCTCGGCAAGCCCGAGTATCCCGACATGGTGATCGGCGCCTGGCGCAGCGTGTGGCACTACGAAGGCAAGCTTGCCGCCGCTCCCGCCTCCCCTCACGCACCGCCCGGTTAGCCCGTCCGGGCATCAGCCGGGAAACTCGCTCGCTATCGTCGCCTGGATGGCTTGCGCAGCGGCACGAGGATCGGGTGCCTCGCGGATCGGGCGGCCGACGACGATGTAGTCAGCGCCGTTCGCGAACGCCCGCGCCACGTCGACCGTGCGCTTCTGGTCGCCTGTGAGCCGATTCTGCACCGGTCTGATTCCCGGCGTGACGATCAGCAGTCGCGCGCCCAGCTCGCGCCTCAGTGCTGGCGCTTCCAGCCCCGAGGAAACGACCCCATCGCAGCCGGCCTCGAGCGCCCGCCGCGCTCGCGAGAGCACCAAGGTCTCGACGTCGCATTGAAAGCCGAGGTCGTCGAGATCGCCCTGATCGAGGCTGGTCAGAACCGTGACCGCGAGAATTTTTACGTCCCCCTTGGCCCGCGCCGCGGCCTCGAGCATCGCCTGGTTGCCGTGCACGGTCGCGAACGTCACGCCCCGATTGCCAAGCCCGCGCACCGCGGCCCGAACCGTCTCGGGGATATCGAAGAACTTCAGATCAACGAACACCTTCTTCCCCTCTTGCGCAAGCCAATCGGTGAAGCCGAAGAATCCCTCCGCCATGAACAATTCCAGGCCGACCTTGTAAAAGCTCACGCTGTCTCCGAGGCGCCGCACCAGGGCTTTCGCCTCTTCGACGCCCGCGACGTCCAACGCCGCTATCAGGCGCTCGGCGCGCGGGATTGTCTTCATCTGCGGTGTGATGGCATTCGGAGCGAGGATTCTAACGGATCAAGCCCTGTCCGCTTCGAGCAGGCGCCCGAGGGGCAGGTTCAGGGTTTCATCCGCGCGCACGGCAAACTGCTCCAGGAGTCGTTTCAGGGGTTCGCTGCGCTCTCGAGCCCCCGGCGCTTCGCCATCTAGAACGAACTCGCGGTACACGTCAGCCACGAGGAGTCGCTCCTTGTCGAAGACCATCGCGTAGCGCTCGCCAGAGGACCTCGCCACCCAACCACGCGCAACCAGGCGTTCAAGAAGCGACTCGGTCTGATCCACCGTGAGCGATGCTTGCCGAGCGATTTTCCTCAATTCGAGAATGTCCGGACCTTGCTGGGCGCGCGCCAGAGCCAGGAGGATCGCCAACACGTCGCCGAAGCCGGCTACCGACGCGCGCCCCGCTGTGCCGCGCAGTACGCTGAAATCCGGCGCCAGCGCGGCAATCAACGCACCGATCACGATCACCACCCAGGAAAAATATATCCAGAGGAGAAAGACCGGAATCACGGCGAATGCCCCATAGACCAGCGCATAAGTCGGGATTTGGGCGATGTAGAGCGCGAAGCTTCGCTTCATGATCTCGAACGCCAGGGCCGCGACCAAGCCTCCGATCAGGGCGTGGCGCGGTTTGACCGCGCGGTTCGGCACGAAATAGTAGAGCAGCGTGAACGCCGCGCAGGTGAGGACGAATGGGACGAGTCCGAGAATCGCGGCACCTGCAAAAGGACTCTGCCGGGCGAATCCGAGGGATACACCGACAAGGTACGAGGTGATCGAAAGGCTCGCGCCGATGAGAACCGGCCCGAGGGTGAGTGTTGCCCAATAGACGAGGATGCGTTGCGCCAAGGGACGCGGGCGTGAAACCCGCCAAATCGAGTTGAACGCGCGTTCTATCGTGAACATCATGAGGAAAGCGGTGACCGCGAGCACCGCAGAGCCGAGAGCGGTCAACCGCCCGGCCTGACCGGAGAATTGTTCGATGTATCCGGTGACGACCTTGCCCGCTTTCTCGGGCAGCATGTTCGCGAGCAGGAAGGCATGGATGTGCTCCCCCAGCCCCGAAAAAATCGGGAACGCCGCCATGAGCGCGAGCGTGAGAGTGACGAGGGGCACGAGCGCAAGCAAGGTCGTGAAAGTGAGGCTCGAGGCGATCTGCAGACAGCGATCCTCGTTGAACCGCTTGAACACGTGCGCCAGGAAGCGGCCGAGCTGTCGCAGCGGAAAGGGCATGGGATCCCGGAATCGGAGCGTGAACGTCTCCTATGATATAGGGGCCTTCACCCCTGCGGGTTGATTCGCTGCGTGCCCTGTAGCTTGTTGAGCGCATTGACGTACGCCTTGGCCGAAGCGACGATGATATCGGTGTCGGCGCCTACGCCGTTGACTATCCTCCCGCCTTTCGCCAGACGCACGGTCACTTCGCCCTGCGATTCGGTCCCCTGCGTCACGGCATTGACCGAGTAGAGCAGCAGCTCGGCGCCGCTCTTGGCCACGCGCTCGATCGCCTTGAAAGTCGCATCCACCGGGCCGTCGCCGTCGGCGTCGGCCTTGCGCTCCTTGCCGGCCTCGGCGAGCACGAGGTTCGCGTGCGGACGCTCGCCGGTGCCGCTTGCCTGGCTCATGCGCACCAACTGCCAGCGCTCCGCCGCGGCGCCCGTCGCTCCGTCGGAGACGAGCGCCTGCAGGTCTTCGTCGAAGATGTCGGCCTTCTTGTCGGCAAGGTCCTTGAAACGCTGGAACGCCTTGTCGTAGGCGTCCTCTCCGTCGAGCTCGATACCGAGCTCCTTCAACCGCTGGCGGAAGGCGCTCCGGCCCGAAAGCTTGCCGAGCACGATCTTGTTCGCGGTCCACCCAACGTCCTCGGCGCGCATGATCTCGTAGGTGTCGCGGCTCTTCAGCACGCCGTCCTGGTGGATGCCGGAAGCATGGGCAAAAGCGTTCGCGCCTACCACCGCCTTGTTGGGCTGCACCACGAATCCGGTGATCTGAGACACGAGACGCGAGGCCGGCACGATCTGGCTGGTGTCGATGCGCGTCGCGAGGTTGAAGAAGTCACCGCGGGTGCGCACCGCCATCACCACCTCCTCGAGCGAAGTGTTGCCGGCGCGCTCGCCCAGGCCGTTCACCGTGCACTCGATCTGGCGCGCGCCCCCGATCGTGACGGCCGCGAGCGAGTTCGCCACCGCCATGCCGAGGTCGTTGTGGCAGTGCACGGACCACACCGCTTTGTCGGAGTTCGGCACCCTCTCCCGCAGCTTCCTGATGAACTCGCCGAACTGTTCGGGCACCGCGTAACCGACGGTGTCCGGAATGTTGATGGTGTTGGCTCCTTCCTTGATCACCGCCTCCAGCACGCGGCAGAGAAAATCGGGGTCGGAGCGGCTGCCGTCCTCGGGGGAGAACTCGATGTCGTCACGGTGCTTGCGCGCGAAGCGCACCGACAGGGTCGCCTGCTCGAGCACTTGCTCCGGCGTCATGCGCAGCTTCTTCTCCATGTGGAGCGCACTCGTAGCGATGAAGAGGTGAATGCGCCCGGATTTCGCCTTTTTTAGCGCATCGACCCCGCGCTGGATGTCACGATCGTTGGCGCGGCACAGGCCGGCCACCGTCGTGTCCTTGATAATGCCCGCAACTGCCTGCACCGCCTCGAAATCGCCGTTCGAGGAGGCCGGGAAGCCCGCCTCGATCACATCCACCCGCATGCGTTCCAGCTGCCGCGCAATGCGCAGCTTCTCCTCCTTGGTCATCGAGGCGCCGGGGCTCTGCTCGCCGTCGCGCATGGTGGTGTCGAATATGATCAGTCGTTCTTTCATGATGCCGCTCCGCATCGAATGCTTGAGATCGTTCCGCGGCGCCTGCTTGCGCCGCGACCGGGTACTGCCGAATTGGGTTTGGGATTATGTGCGCGCGAGGCGCAGCAGCAGACCCGCCAGGAGCAGGCTGCCGAGGGTGAGGCTGAGAGCGACGGTGCGGAAATGCATGCGGGGCAATATTACTGCAACCGCGCGGCATCCCGAGGGCGGCGTTTCTTCCACAGCCAGTACACGTAACCGGACAGCCCATATGCGACAAACAGCAGGAACAGGACGATGGGCGGGTCCGTGGATATCAGGATGAAGCCGAGGACGATCAGCAGGATCACGAAGAACGGTACCGAACGCCGCAGGTTGATGTCCTTGAAGCTGTAGAAAGGGACGTTGCTCACCATGGTCAGCCCGGCGTAAAGGGTCAGGAACGCGGCCACCCAAGGCACGCCGTAGTCGTCGACGGGAATCTTGTTGTCGCTCGCAAGCCACAGAAATCCCGCCACGAGGGCCGCTGCCGCCGGACTCGGCAGCCCTTGGAAGAAGCGCTTGTCGACGACTTCGATGTTGGTGTTGAAGCGGGCAAGCCGGAGCGCCGCCCCGGCGCAGTAAACGAACGCCGCAATCCACCCGAATCGCCCCAAGTCCTTGAGCGCCCACTCGTAGATGACCAAGGCCGGCGCGGCGCCGAAGCACACCATGTCGGACAAGGAGTCGTACTCCGCGCCGAACGCGCTCTGCGTGTGCGTCAGTCGCGCCACCCGCCCGTCAAGGGTATCGAGGATCATGGCGACGAAGATGGCGACGGCGGCGTTGTCGAAGCGCTGGTTCATCGCCATCACGATGGCGTAGAAACCGGCGAACAGCGCCGCAGTCGTGAAGAGATTGGGCAATAGGTAAATTCCGCGGCGTCGGATCTCGGTGTTCAGCAACGGTCGGCGGAGATTGGGCTCAAGCATGATGCGGCAGCGTGGCAATCACGGTGCGGGTCGCGTAAACCTTGTCTCCCAGTGCGGCCACGAGATCCGCGTTCTCCGGGACGTAAATGTCCACGCGGGAGCCGAAGCGGATGAAGCCGAACCTTTGACCCCGCGCCAAGCTGTCGCCCTCGTTGACATAGCACAGAATGCGCCTCGCGATCAGGCCTGCCACTTGGACGCAGGTCACGTCCGCGCCCCGGGTCGTACGCAGCCACAGCGCGTTGCGCTCGTTCTCCAAGGACGCTTTATCGAACGCGGCATTGATGAAGCGCCCTGGATGGTACCAGCGTTTTTGCACACGGCCGTCCACCGGCGAGCGATTGGAATGTACGTTGAAGACATTCATGAAAACGCTTATCTTGATGGCGTTGCGCTCGAGGTAGGGGTCGCGGGCCCGTTCCACCGCGACGATTCGTCCGTCGGCGGGTGAAACCACGGTGTGCGCGTCGCCGGGCGCCTGCCGCGGCGGATCGCGAAAAAACTGCAGCACGAAAAGCACGGCAAGCCAGATCGGAGCCGACCACCAGCCGATCAGCCAGCCCGATGCGACCGCCACGACGAGCGTCGCGGCGAGGAAAGGCCAGCCTTCGCGTGCAATGATCGGATGCGGATAGCTCGCGCTCATTGCGGGCATGGCCCTCTATGCCGATCTCCGTCGCGCCCTAGTTCCGCGACTGATCGACCAATTTGTTCTTCTTGATCCAGGGCATCATCGCCCTGAGCTTTTCGCCGACGATTTCGATCGGATGCTCGGCGGTCATGCGGCGCCGCGAGAGCAGCATCGGCGCGCCGGCGCGATTTTCCAGGATGAAATCCTTAGCGTATTCGCCCGACTGGATGCGAGCGAGCGCCGCGCGCATTGCATTCTTGGTCTCTTCGGTGATGATCTTCGGTCCCGTCGCGTATTCCCCGTACTCGGCGTTGTTCGAGATCGAGTAGTTCATGGTGCCGATTCCGCCCTCGTACATCAGGTCGACGATGAGCTTCAGCTCGTGAAGGCACTCGAAGTACGCCATTTCCGGCGCGTAGCCGGCTTCGGTGAGCACCTCGTACCCCGCTTTGACGAGTTCCACGCAGCCGCCGCAAAGCACCGTTTGCTCGCCGAACAGGTCGGTTTCCGTCTCTTCCTTGAACGTGGTTTCGATCACCCCGGCACGAGCCCCGCCGATGGCGGCGGCGTAGGACAGGGCGAGGTCGCGCGCCTTTCCGCTCTGGTCGCGATGCACCGCGATCAGCATCGGCGTGCCCCCGCCCTGGGCGTAGGTCGAGCGCACCGTGTGACCGGGAGCCTTCGGCGCGATCATCACCACGTCGAGATCCTCGCGCGGCATGACCTGTCCGTAGTGGATGTTGAACCCGTGGGCGAATCCGAGCGTGGCGCCCTTTCGGATATTGGGTTCGACTTCCGATTTGTACACCGCGGCGATATGCTCATCCGGCATGAGCATCATCACGAAGTCGGCTCCTTTGACCGACCCCGAAACTTCCTCGACGTTCAAGCCGGCCTTTTTTGCCTTGTCCCAGGAGGCGCCGTCCTTTCGCAGTCCGACCGTGACTTTCACTCCCGAGTCGTGCAGGTTCAAGGCATGGGCATGTCCTTGCGACCCGTAACCCACGATCGCGACCTTCTTGCCCTTGACGAGGGACAGGTCCGCGTCCTTGTCGTAATAGACTTTCATGCTGTTTCCTTTTGGTTCTGCGGCGTGCCGGCTCAGACCTTCAAGACCCTCTCGCCGCGCCCGATGCCCGAAGCGCCGGTTCGCACCGTCTCCAGGATGGCGCTGTGCTCGAGCGCCTGAATGAATGGCTCGAGCGCCTGAATGAATGCATCGAGCTTGGCTCCGGTGCCCGTGAGCTCGATGGTGTAGGTGTTCTCGGTAACGTCGATAATGCGACCGCGGAAGATATCCGACATGCGCTTCACCTCCTCGCGCTCCTTCCCCATGGCCCGAACTTTGATCAGCATGAGCTCGCGCTCGATGTGGGCCGCTTCCGACAGATCGACCACTTTGACCACCTCGACGAGCTTGTTCAGCTGTTTTGTAATCTGCTCGACTACGTCGTCCGAACCCGTGGTGACTATGGTCATGCGCGAAAGCGACTCGTCTTCGGTCGGCGCCACGGTGAGCGTTTCGATGTTGTAGCCGCGCGCCGAAAACAGGCCCGCGACTCTCGAAAGAGCCCCCGGCTCATTTTCGAGCATGATGGAAATGATGTGTCGCATTGTTCCCTCGCTAAAGGCTCGGCCCTCGGGCGTTTCGCGCCCCTTGTGACGCGGCGCTCGTGGCGCCGCCGGACCAAGCTCCCTTCAGCCAACGTTGATCGAACCCGATGTGTGTCGGGCTTACAGCTCCTCGGCAAGAATCATCTCGGTCAGGCCCTTGCCGCCTTGGACCATCGGATAGACGTTCTCGGTCTGGTCGGTGACGAAATCGAGGAACACCAGGTCGTTCTTGCGCTTGAACGCTTCCTTCAGCGCCGCCTCGACATCCCCGGGCTCCTCCACCTTGATGCCGACGTGCCCATAGCTCTCAGCGAGCTTGACGAAGTCGGGAAGCGCGTCCATGTACGACTCGGAGTAGCGGTTGCCGTGGAAGAACTGCTGCCACTGGCGCACCATGCCCATGTACTTGTTGTTGAGATTCACTATCTTGATCGGGAGCCGCTATTGCTTGCAGGTCGAGAGCTCCTGGATGCACATCTGAATGCTCGCCTCGCCGGTGACGCAAGCGACGGTCGCGCCCGGGTTCGCGAACTGAACGCCCATGGCCGCAGGCAGGCCGAAGCCCATGGTGCCCAAGCCCCCGGAGTTGATCCAGCGGCGCGGCTTGTCGAATTTGTAGA
>WNGC01001797.1_pt1 | contig 13378 bp, 12 predicted proteins | sample 5400051 | NCBI WGS metagenome assembly WNGC01 (sample SAMN13153368, study PRJNA577476) | soil metagenome | isolation source: 20 cm soil or saprolite under grassland replicate 2 | place: USA:California | collected 2016-06-15 | reverse complement strand
CCTTTTGCCGCCACGGTTTTGCGCCTGACAAATCTACTTCGGCTTTGGTCTTTGTGTTCGCCAAACCGGAACGCCGCGCCGCGCGGATGGCCACAACCACATCGTGCACAGCCTGCGTGCCGCGGCCGTTCTCGATGATCTCGAGCTTCGCTTCTTTCGCTGCGGCTTTTGTCAAAACTTTCGCGCTCATTTCTTCTGCGCCATTTCGCGTAAGGTTTTTGGCTTCTTCGCCTTCTCTTCTTCCTCATGCTGTCGGTGCTCAGCATGTAAGGCCAGTAAGCGTTCGGGATGTTTAATGGCAGGCCGCACAATCACATAACTGCCGTTCGCGCCTGGCACGGCGCCGCTTATTAAAATGATTTTTTCGGCTTCGCGCACCTGCATCACCTGTAGATTTTGCACCGTTACACGCTGATCGCCCATGTGACCCGGCATTCCCTGGTTCTTCCAAATGCGTCCGGGCGTAGAGCGATTGCCAACCGCGCCAATGCGCCGATGCGTTTTCGAACCGTGCGCCGCTCCCTGCCCCGCGAAGTTATGCTTCTTCATCACGCCCTGAAAACCTTTGCCTTTCGAGCGGCCAATCACATCGACGAAATCGCCGGGCTGAAATTGCGTAACGCTCAAGTTGACGTCGCCTTCGGGAAGATCGTTTTGCAGGCGAAATTCGCGCACGAATCGCTGCGGTTCGACTCCGGCCTTCTTGAATTCACCGACCAGTGCCCTCGACACGCGCGATTCCTTTTGCACCCCGAACCCGACTTGCACCGCCGAATAACCTTGATTCTGTTCGGTCAAACGGCGCAACAAGACATTATCGCCGGCAGCGATCACGGTCACCGGACACAGTCGACCCTTCTCGTCGTACAGGCTGGTCATACCAATCTTTTGTCCTAGAAGTCCGATGCTCATGACCATTCAATCGCAAATATTTCAGAAGCGCCTCCGCTTAAATTTTAATAGTGATGTCAACGCCCGCAGGCAGATTCAGTTTCTTTAATTCGTCCACTGTCTTTGCGGTTGGCTCGATGATGTCGAGCAACCGTTTGTGAGTGCGAATTTCAAATTGTTCCATTGATTTTTTATCCACGTGCGGGGAACGATTCACGGTGAACTTTTCAATTAAGGTCGGCAGCGGAATCGGCCCGGCGACGCGCGCACCCGTTCGTTTGGCAGTATCCACAATCTCCATGGCGGATTGGTCGAGCATGCGGTGATCGAATGCTTTCAGGCGAATGCGGATGCGCTGGCCATTGCTCATTTCGCCTCCTTTTGATCAAGAATCGCCGCGACCAGATTCGCCGGGACGGGCTCAAAGGACGACGGCTCCATCGAATAACTCGAGCGGCCTTTCGACAACGACCGGATCGCCGTCGCATATCCGAACAATTCCGCGAGCGGCACCATCGCGTGAATGATCACCATGTTGCCGCGCGTCTCGATGCTGTTGATCGCACCGCGCCGCCGGCTTAAGTCGCCACAAATATCACCTTGATATTCTTCCGGCGTGATGTTCTCGACCTTCATGATCGGCTCCAACAGAATTGGTTTGCCCTGCCTGAAGCCGTCTTTCATCGCGAAAATCGACGCCATCTTAAATGCGAGCTCGCTGGAATCGACTTCGTGGAACGAGCCGTAAACGATGTCCACTTCCACATCGACAACGGGATAACCGCCGAGCACGCCGTTAAGCACCGCTTCGTCGATGCCCTTCTTCACCGCCGGAATGTATTCTCTCGGAATGACGCCTCCCACGATCTTGTTCTCGACTGTGAGACCGTCGCCGCGCGCGGCAGGACGCACGTCCACTTCCACGTGTCCATACTGACCGCGACCGCCTGACTGCTTGATCAGCTTGCCAACGCCATGAGCGCTGCTGGTGATGGTTTCGCGGTACGCGATCTGCGGTTTGCCAGCGTTCGCGTCTACTTTGAATTCTCGGAACATCCGGTCGCGAATGATCTCCAAGTGCAACTCGCCCATTCCGGCAATGATCGTCTGGCCGGTATCTTCATGCGTATAAACGCGGAAAGTGGGGTCTTCTTCCGCGAGCCGTTGCAACGCCGTCGCCATTTTTTCTTGGTCCAACTTCGTCTTCGGCTCAATCGCCATTGAAATAACTGGATCGGGGAACGATGGCGGTTCGAGAAGAATTGGGTGGTCCTCATCGCAGAGCGTGTCGCCAGTAGTGATATTTTTGATTCCGACAATCGCGGCGATGTCGCCGGAGTAACACGTCTCGATGTCTTCGCGTTTGTCCGCCTGGATCTGAATTAAACGCGAAATCCGCTCACGTTTGTTCGTGCGCGGATTGTAAACGGTGTCGCCTTTGCTGAGCGATCCGGAGTAAACGCGGAAGAACACGAGCTTGCCAACAAATGGATCGCTCCACAGCTTAAACGCGATCGAACAGAATTCGCCGTTGTCATCGGTCACCGCTTCCATTGGCTCGCCGGTGTCTGGGTTCTGGCCTTTGGCCGGCGGAATGTCGAGCGGGCTCGGCAGATAATCGACAACCGCGTCGAGCAGATACTGAATACCGATGTTCTTAAGAGCTGAGCCGCCAATGACCGGCACGAATTTGTTCGCGATCGTCTGGCGCCGGATCCCCGCCTTCAACAACTCCGGCGTGACTTCGCGTTCTTCAAGGACTGCCTCGGCGACTTCATCATCGATATTAGAAACCTGTTGGATTAGTTCGTTGCGTGTCTTTTCAACCGCACCCACGTACTCCTTCGGCACATCGGTCACTCTATAGGTCGAACCCAGCTGATCGTTCTCGGAATAGATTATCGCCTTTTTGTTAATGACATCGAGCTGGCCACGCAGCTGATCTTCCCTTCCCAGCGGCAGCAAAACCGGCCAGGCGTTTGCGCCGAGTTTTTTATGGATGCTGTCGACCGACATTTCGAAATCTGCGCCAACGCGATCCATTTTGTTGATGAATGCCAGACGCGGCACGTTGTACTTGGTCGCCTGACGCCAGACCGTTTCGGATTGCGGCTGCACCCCGGCCACGCCGTCAAAAACTGCGATCGCCCCATCGAGCACGCGCAATGAACGCTCCACCTCAGCGGTGAAATCGACGTGTCCAGGTGTATCGATGATGTTGATGCGCTCCTTGACCCCTTCGAACATCTTGTAGACGCCTTCTTCTTTGCGCTGTGACCAAGTGCAAGTTGTCGCGGCCGACGTGATCGTGATCCCGCGTTCCCGTTCCTGCTCCATCCAATCGGTCACGGTGGTGCCTTCGTGCACCTCCCCCATCTTGTGGATCATGCCGGTGTAAAAGAGAACGCGCTCCGTAATCGTTGTTTTGCCGGCGTCGATATGCGCCGCGATGCCGATGTTCCGGGTTCGTTCCAGCGGAAACTTGCGATTCGGCGAGTTTGGATTTTTCGCCGCGGCGTTTTTTCGTTCCATTGTCGCCGTCACCATAATTGTCACCATCTAAAGTGCGCGAACGCGCGGTTCGCTTGCGCCATTTTATGTGTGTCGTCGCGTTTTTTTATCGCGTTCCCCTGACCCGCCGCAGCGTCTTTGAGTTCTTGCGCTAGCGCGTCAGCCAGTTTCAGGCCCTTGCGACCGTCGGCAAATTTCACGATCCAGCGCGTGGCTAGTGAGATTTGCCGCGCGGGCGTCACTTCCATTGGCACCTGGTACGTCGCGCCGCCAACCCGGCGGGAACGCACTTCAAGCCGCGGACGAACGTTTTCGACTGCCTTGTTTACAATCTCCAGCGGATCGACTGAATCAGAGCCTTCGCGCGACCTATCGATCGCGGTGTACACGACGCGTTCTGCGAGCGATTTTTTTCCCCGCTTCATTACGGTCGTGATAAGACGGGCTACCGCCGCACTCCCATATCGGGAATCGACGTGCTCCTCTTTTTTGTGAACTCTCCTCCGCCGCGACATTGACGATCGTCCGTTTCAAATTTGTTTTTTTACTTGGCCGCTGTCGGCGATGCTTTCGCCGCGCCGCCTCCACCAGCCGCCCCGCCCTTCGGCCGCTTCGCTCCATATTTGGAGCGACCGCGCCGTCGCCCATCCACGCCCAGCGCGTCAAGGGTTCCACGCACAATGTGATAGCGCACGCCAGGTAAATCTTTTACGCGTCCGCCGCGCACGAGCACGATCGAGTGCTCCTGCAAATTGTGTCCCTCGCCCGGAATGTAGGCAATCACTTCTTGGCCATTCGTCAACCGCACTTTCGCCACTTTGCGGAGCGCAGAATTCGGCTTCTTCGGCGTGCGGGTCATCACCTGCACACAGACACCGCGCCGCTGCGGACAACCCACCAACGCCGGTGACTTCGATTTCACCGACACCTTCCGGCGTCCTTTGCGAATCAGCTGATTGATCGTGGGCATTTTTCAATCCTAAAAGTAAAGCGTCGCCAAAGGTTCGTTACTCCGGGCGACAAAAAAACCCGCTTCAGACCGCGCAATAAACTCTCTCACGCGCCTGATGCGGTAAGCGCCGAATATAGAAGTAGGATCGTGATCTGCAACGAATATTTTGTGCGTTGAATTGTCATTCCGAGCCAAGTCGAGGAATCTCTAACTCACATGCAGAACGACTTTGAACTCCTCGCGAGCGATAAACATTCAAAAGCCCGGTGCGCACGATTCAAAACCGCGCACGGCGTCATCAATACGCCCGCGTTTATGCCGGTGGGAACACAAGGAAGCGTAAAGGGGGTTAGTCCGCGCGAACTCCGCCAGCTGAATGCGCAAATTATTCTCGGAAACACCTACCACTTGTTCGTTAGGCCTGGCCTCGACGTCATCAAGCATTTTGGCGGTCTGCACAATTTTATGAGTTGGGATGACCCGATTCTGACCGACAGCGGCGGGTATCAGATTTTCTCGCTTGTGAAGTTGCGCAAAATCACCGAGAAGGGCGTCGAATTCCAAAATCATATCGATGGCGGCCGAGCGTTCATTTCGCCGGAGATCGCGATGGAAATCCAAGCCGCGCTCGGCAGCGACATCGCGATGGTGCTCGATGAATGTGTTCCTTATCCGTGCGAGTACGAATACACGGCGCAAAGCGCGGAGCTGACCACGCGATGGGCGAAAAGGTGCCAGGAGTGGAAACGGAGCAACAGCGAAACGGCGAAATCGGGACTCGCCGATTCGCCGGTTCGCCGATTCGCCGATTCAATGCTCTTCGGCATTGTGCAGGGCGGAACATTTGAAGATCTGCGGTGCGCATCTGCGCAGGCCATTGTGGAGCTTCATTTCGACGGTTATGCGATCGGCGGAGTGAGTGTTGGCGAGCCGGAGGAGGAAATGATGCGCGCGGTTGAATCGGCGGAACCGTTCTTGCCAAAGGACAAGCCACGTTACGCGATGGGACTCGGCACGCCGCCGCAAATGCTAGAAATGATCGGCCGCGGAATGGACATATTCGATTGCGTGTTGCCGACGCGTCTGGCCCGGAATGGCACGGCGTTTTCGGCCGCGGGCACGCTCAATCTAAAGAACGCAGAGTTCGCACTCGACAAAAGGCCCATTGAAGAAAACTGCAGGTGTCCGGCCTGCCGCGAATTCATGCGCGGCTATATTCGCCATCTGATCAAGGCGGAAGAAATTCTCGGTCTTCGCCTGATCACGCTGCACAATCTGCATTTTTATCTGAACCTGATGAGCCAAGCGCGCACCGAAATCGAATGCGGCGCATTCGATCAGTTTCGGAAGGCATTCGTAGCAGGATACAAAACGCGAGATGCAGTGGCTGCAAATGATGCAGCTTGAGAAACGATTGAGACCGCCGTAATGCCTAGCAATCCACCAAGCTTATGAGAATCCCATCCAAGTACCTCGGCGCCGCGCTACTGCTTTGTCTCTGCACACTGATCAGCGAACAAGCAACCTGCCAGTCAACAATTTCACCGCCGGCTTCCCAGGCCTCGCCGAACGATTCCCGCGTCAGACACAGACCAAAAGGATTGCTGGTGCCATATCATGGAATCATCTCCGCAGTGGACAAAGACGCGAAGACATTCACGATCGAGGGCCGAAGAGAATCGCGTGTTTTGAAAATCATCGACGGAACACCCATAACCAAGGGCGGGGAAACCGCGACCATCGACGATATTAACAAGGATGACGAGGTAAGCGGCTCCTATCTGAAGGATTCCGACGGAACGCTTCTGGCGAGGACCGTCAAAATCGGGCCGGTGACGCGAAAGGCAACGCCTACACCAACGGCGTCGCCGAATCGGTAGTCTGAACTTTTCCGTTAGGGAGCGACGTGCTTCTACTGACCAGCCGCGTTCACCGCTGCGCGCAAATCGGCAACGAAATGCTTGTATTCGCGTTCACGCGATTCCTCGTCGGGCTGTCGAAGAAGCGATGATGGATGAACGGTCGCGAGCACTCGCGGCGCAACCTTCGACGACAACACCTTGCCGCGCTCGCGCGTGACGCGGAATCCCGGGCCGAAGATAGTCTGTGCCGCTGTTGCACCCATTGCCACGACGAGCTTAGGGTTAACGATCCGCAGTTCCGCTTCCAGCCACGGGCGGCACGCTGCGATTTCGCGTGAGTTAGGCTTCTGATGAATGCGGCGTTTGCCGCGAGGCTCCCACTTAAAATGTTTCACCGCGTTTGTGACGTAAACCTGCGACCGATCGATTCCAGCGTCCTCGAGCGCGCGATCCATGATCTTGCCCGCAGGACCAACAAACGGTTTGCCCGCCACATCTTCGTAATCGCCCGGCTGTTCGCCAACCAGCATCATGGCTGCGCGCCGCGGACCTTCGCCAAAGACAGTTTGGGTCCCGCGTTTGTACAAATGACATGCAGTGCAATGGGCCGCTGCTTCCCGCACCGTGGCCAGACTTGATGTGTCCGGTGGCTGCGCCGGTCGCGCGTATTCGTCGGTCTTCATCGGCTTTTTTAATTACAAATCGAAATGCGTACTCAGAACGTATGTCACAGGTGGAACGCATTGTCCTCAACGCGTTGGCACGAAAAGCCGCGGCTCAGCCGCCAGGTCTGCCCCTGCGGCGATTGACATCGTCTTCGGAGAAACCGATTCACCTGTGAACCGCTCCTGATGAAGTAACGACCCCAGCGGCACCATGGAATTGCGAACACCACGTCTAATCCTGCGCTCCTTCCGCGAAGAAGATGTCGACGCGATGGCCCAGTTATTCGCGAATCCTGATTTCATGCGTTTCTCGTTAGGCGTTTTCACCGAACGAAAGAAGACGGTTGAGTTTATCGAGAAAGTGATGGGCTGGAATCGCGCGGGCATTCCATCGCAGTTTACCGTGGTCCCGCGGGGCGAGGATGCGATTGTCGGCTACTGCGGTTTTTTCCAACATGCTGAAGTGCCGGGGGAGATCGAGATCGGCTACCGACTGCATCCCGATTACTGGAATCGCGGCCTCATCACCGAAGCCGCGCGCGCGGTGCGCGATCACGGCTTTGCGGATCTAGAACTGCCACGCGTGATTTCGCTGATTCATCCGGAAAACATCCCGTCACGTCGTGTCGCGGAGAAAAACGGAATGGATGTGGAAAAGCAAATCATGTTTCGCGGTTTTCCGACGCTGGTGTATGCGATAACTCGCGAACAGTGGCTGGCGAAACGTGACGCTTCATGAACTCGCGCGCCAGCGCCCGATACGCCTGCGCGGCAGGTCCGCTCGAAGCGTATTCCAGAATGGATTTCCCAAAGCTCGGCGCCTCGCTCAACCGAACGCTCCTTGGGATCACGGTCTCATAAACGCGTTCACCGAAATGTTTTCGCACATCGGCAACTACCTGTTGGCTAAGGTTGGTCCGCGCATCGAACATCGTCATAACGATCCCGGCCAGCTCGAGACGCTCGTTCGCGCCTGAATCGAGTACTTGCTGGATGAGCCGCACAGTTTTCACCAATCCTTCCAGCGCAAAATATTCGCACTGGATCGGAGTCAGCAGCTCGTCCGCGGCTGCGAGCGCGTTACTCATCAAAATTCCAAGCGACGGCGGACAATCCAGGAAAACGAAGTCGAATGTCTGATCCGTGTGCAGCGGTTTGAGTGTTTCCGCCAGGCGCGTGAGATGATTTGGCATCCGCGCGATCTCAACCTCCGCACCGGCCATGTCGAGATCAGCCGGCACGATGAAAAGTCCTTCGCGCCGGGTTGGCAAAATCTTTTCAGTGATTGAAGCGTCACCAAGCAACGGATCATAAAGACTAACGTCCTCCACTCCCTGCAAACCAAACGAGCTGGTGGCGTTTGCTTGTGGATCGAGATCGACAAGCAAAATCCGCTTGCCCGATTCTGCCAACGCAGCGCCGAGATTCACGGCCGTGGTTGTTTTGCCAACCCCGCCTTTTTGATTAGCGATCGCGACGATTTTCATTCGGGGGAGCGCACGCGGCTCGTGGGCTGGTTTCGGCGCCCCCGCCGAAGCTTTCGGATTACCACGTTGCATGCATCCCGACGAAAAAGTTCGCGATGGCGAGGGCACCATCGCCAGCACGCGAGCCGCGTGCGCTCCCCGGAATTAGCAATCCCTTCAAGACTTATCATTACGCAATATCTCGAATGATGATGTTGCCGCTCGCCTGAAACGGAAACTAAATTTTTCGAATTTCAGGTTTGGAGTTTCAGTAGTAGCGGTTTAACGGTCACAGAGCTGTGAAAGCTTCTCCAGCAACAATTGAATCGGCATCGCGTCCGAAAATGTCCGAAGCCGAAGAGCCACTCATCCTGCGAAGTCAGGACGGGCGCGGAGTGGTCAGGTTGACGCTGAACCGCCCCGAGGCTTTCAACGCTTTATCTGAAGCAATGCTCGCCAAATTGCAACGCGAGCTCGACGCGATCGCCTCCGATGAATCCGTGCGTGTAGTTGTCATTGGTGCTGAAGGCAAAGCTTTTTGCGCGGGTCACGACCTCAAACAAATGCGCGCCGATCCATCGCTGGAGTATTACGAACGGCTCTTCGCTCAATGCTCCGAGATGATGCTCGCTATCCAGCGTTTGCCGGTGCCTGTGATTGTGCGCGTGCAGGGAATCGCCACCGCCGCCGGTTGTCAGTTGGTTGCGATGTGCGATCTCGCCGTCGCGTCGAGTGTCGCCCGTTTCGCCGTCAGCGGGGTAAACGTCGGTCTTTTCTGTTCCACACCTGGCGTGGCACTTTCACGAAATCTTTTGCGAAAGCAGGCGTTCGAAATGCTCGTCACCGGAGAATTCATTAGTGCGCAGGAAGCAAAGGCGCGTGGCCTCATCAACCGTGTCGCAGAACCCGAACAACTAGACGCCGAAGTCGAGAAGCTAGTTGCGGCGATCATCAGCAAACCACGCGTCGCAGTCGCAATGGGAAAACAGTTTTTCTATCGGCAGGCCGAGCTGGGTATCGCGGACGCGTACGACGCGGCGAGTCAAATCATGGCGTGCAACATGATGGACAAAGCCGCACTTGAAGGCGTGCAAGCCTTCATCGAAAAACGGCCGCCCCGCTGGAACAAAGATCAGAGCTAGCGTGTGGTAGGGCGCGACCGCCGGGCGCGCCGAACAGCCGGACGGCCCGGCAGTCCGTCCCTTCCATTTAATCTGGTTCGCGAATTCTTCTTCTCTTACCCTCTTCTCGATGAGTTTGACTCTTGAACAATTGGCCAATCTGTTCGGCGGCGAATTAGTTGGCGACCCGACACTGAAGATTACCGGCGCCGCATCGCTTGGCGAAGCAGCACCCGGAGAAATCAGTTTCTTCGCGAATCGAAAATATGTTGGGCTGCTGCGCAAAACCCGGGCATCCGCGGTCTTTGTTTCCCCCGATTTTGCCGAGCCAATCAACGCCGCGCAGGTTCGCGTTTCAAATCCAACTAAGGCATTTGAACAAGTCGTTCTGAAATTCGCACCGAAGCCGATTATCTTCGCACCCGGTATACATCCGAGCGCCGTCGTCGATGCAAGCGCTCAGCTCGCCGACCGTGTTTCGATTCAGCCGCTGGCGGTGATCGAACCCGGCGCAAAAATTGGGAACGACACAATCATTGGCGCGGGTAGCTACGTCGGACACGAGACGGTGATCGGTTCCGCGTGTCACATTTATCCGCACGTGACAATTCGCGAGCGAAGCCGAATTGGTTCGCGCGTAATCATTCACAGCGGAGCGGTGATTGGCGCTGACGGTTTCGGCTTCGAAATGGTCGATGGGCGCCAGCAAAAAATTCAGCAACTCGGGATTGTCCAAATCGACGACGACGTCGAGATCGGCGCTAACACTACGGTCGATCGCGCGCGGTTTGGCCGAACGTGGATCCAGCAAGGCGTGAAGATCGATAACCTCGTGCAGATCGCGCACAACGTCGTGATCGGAAAGAATACTGTCATGGCAGCGCAGAGTGGAATTGCCGGCAGTGTCCAGATCGGTCAGCGTGTCTTAATTGGCGGTCAGGTCGGTATCATTGGGCATATCGAAATTGGCGATAACACCGCCATCGGCGCGCAAAGTGGCATCTCCAAGAACATCAGTGGCGGAGCATGGTGGGCGTCGCCCGCCGTGCCGCTTGCGGAAGCAAAGCAACAGATTGCCTGGGTTCGCCGGCTCGGGAAACTCTTCGCGCGCATGAAGGAAGTTGAAAAGAAATTGGGGCTATAAAGGCGCCGTTGTAGCCACGGCCCTGTGGGCCGTCTCAGGTTAACACCAAACAACCGGCCACAGGCCGGCGGCTACAGAATTCCTAGGTCACTTCGGGTCGAGCATCAGCAATAAGTCCCCGCAAACCATCAGGCGAAATCGATTCCGCGCCACACGCCTGCACGGTTTCGGCCTCCATCGAGTCGGACGTGGCGACCGTCAGCTCAAACCGCTTGGCGTACTTGCTCGCCAGCCGTTCGATGATGGCATCGGCTGATTGCCCACTACGCGAATAGAAAACCTGCACGTCCGCTGGATCCGAAATCGCCTCCACCCTTTTGCCTGTGCCATCGAAAACTGCGACCACACGCACGCCGGTCCAATCCTGATAATCACGCAACTGCTTGAGCAACGCTTCGCGTGCGAGGGACGACCGGCGCGCGTGAAGTTTGCGCAGCTCCGGCCAGGCAAAAATAACGCTGTGTCCATCGACGATTAGATAACGCGCCCGCGATTGCATCGATACAATCTATGCGCGTTTCGCCTCGAAGGAATCGATGTATTCGAAACCCGCGTCATTAACACCTCGCTTCAACGAGGTGGCATTTCGCGTCGATACCCGCGAACCGCCTCAGCGGTTTTGTCTGCCTCACGAAACCATTCAAGCGCTTAGGAAAGCATACGGCTTTGAAGCACCTCGCTGAAGCGAAGGTGTTAATAACATCGGTCACTCCGATGCTGCGGATTCCTTCTGTGGCGGTTGTTTGGCTGGGGCCGGTCGGGTCGGAGCAGCTCGCGGCGCTGCATTCTTGCGCCGCAAATACGCCACCCGTCGCTTGCGCTTGATTCGTACCCGATGCTGCTGTCCCATAGAATCTCTATGGATTGAAAATCGCAGAAACGCAATCGGCGTTGAAACCGATCCTGCTTTTTCGACATGCCTTATCCTCTTTGCTCGCCTCTCCTCCTGCAAAGGGAAGAGATCTAGTGCGGGCTTTGAAATCGCCGCATAAGAATGAAAATCCACACCCTCCCGCTCTCCTCGCGAATGAAAGGCGACCTTTGGGCGTACTCGCAATCGCTCTCTGGACAAACGAACTGACAATCGAGCCGCACGGTTCTCCTGTGGACCGTGGAAATCGTAATTGCTTTTTCACGAGATTCGTTGTTAAAAGGCACGGTTATGGCGCAAAGGGAATCGGCGCTGTTTACGTTCACACCCGGGAGTTTGAGCGGGTTGGCCGTGATTTTTCTGTTGTTTGCGGTGTTTTTCGCTCTCCTGAATGGCCAGAAGGTGAAAGCGCTTCGCGCGAACGCCGCAATGCCGCGCACGGCCGTGCCGGCGAAAGTGAACGCTCTGACGAATGGAACATTTGGAGCGCAACAACACGGCAAGACCGCTGACACAGAAGATCGAGTCGCAAAAGCAGAAGCAGCACGCACCCAAGCAGAGAAAGAAAAAGCGGATCTCAAAGGCAAACTAGACGCCAGCCAACAGGAAATTGCAGCGTTACGCCAACGCGCGGCGGGCACACAAACGAACTCCAATCCGTCCGTGCCCGGCACCTCAGCGCCGGCCGATAATGCGCAGAGCGCCGATTTAAACTCGCAACTCGATGACCTCCGGCATCAGCTCGATGGCGCTGAGAAAGAAAAAGCGTTACTGGCTGAAAAACTCCAGGACGCACAACGCCCGGCCCAGGTGAAAGAAGCTCCCAAAGCAGAGACAAGGAAAAGGCGTGAAACCGCGAGTGTACAACGAGAAAGCAGCAGCAGCCATCGTGCGGGTGTGCATGGGACCGTGCTCGCCTACAATCAAGCCTATAATTTTGTGGTGTTAAATCTCGGCGCGCGCAACGGAGTGGAGCCGAACTCCGAAATGCTCGTGTTGCGAGACGGGACGTTGATTGGAAAAATTCGCATTTCTTCAGTTGAACCAGCCACTGCTATCGGCGATATCATGACCAACAGCTTGGCGCGCGGCGTCCAAGTACAACCTGGAGACAGTGTGATTTATGCTGGCACAAGTCCTTAAGCTCCGAACAATCGTCGTTCCGGTTTTGCTCTGCGCATTCGTGGTCGCATTGACTTCATGCGCAACACAGAAGGAAACAGCCCTCGTCAGCGATCCCGACGATCATGGCGGATCGTCAATCCCATGGAACAAGCAGGAACCATGGGAAAAAGGCGGGCAGTTCCAGGCCATGACCGACCGACGCTAGATCCGATTTTCGGATCAGCTTCAAAATTGCGGCCGCGCGACCTGGGACGCCAAAGCAGGCACGCGAGTGGAGGACGTGAAGCGACACAAAGTGCTTTGGTCGATTCTCGATTCGCATCGCAGCTTATTGGTCGCTGACGATGGCAAGCATCTTGTTGAGCGGTACGATGGGGTTAAATCTTCTCCCTACCGATTTCAGTGATGATCTCGTGCTGCTCACGTTTTGCGCGAAGGAAAAAAGCTTCGCGATGTAAGAGTCAGAGATTTCGTGCCGGACCACCACATTCTGGGGCAGACTGCTTCGTACTATCATTGGGGCAAGGTAGACGGCATTGACGCGCAAGGTCGCTTAAAGGTTGAGCGTGCGGACGGAAAGATTTTCCTGTTCAAATGTCACCACAGGAAAAACCACAGAAGCCTAACGAATCACCGCAGCGAGCCGCTGAGATTGTTCTTATTAGCCAATCCAAAATTCCAGATGAACGGCACATTTGGCAACGTGTACGAACACGAGGAATGGGCGCGCGCGTATGCCACGCTTGAGTTTCCTGGAACGTACTATCTCG
>WNGC01006241.1_pt1 | contig 13383 bp, 8 predicted proteins | sample 5400051 | NCBI WGS metagenome assembly WNGC01 (sample SAMN13153368, study PRJNA577476) | soil metagenome | isolation source: 20 cm soil or saprolite under grassland replicate 2 | place: USA:California | collected 2016-06-15 | reverse complement strand
CCGTAGACCTGCTCAACAAAGCAGTTACTCGTGATCCCAACTTCTTTCTCGCCTATTGCCAGTTAGCCTTCGCACACGATTTGGTTTATCAGGAGGAGAAGGACCATACGCCCGCTCGTCTGGCCTTGGCAAAGTCGGCCATAGATTCTGCATTTCGGTTGAGGCCGGATTCGGGGGAAGCGCATTTGGCGCTGGGCTGGCATCTCTATTGGGGATATTCCGATTACGCCCGCGCCCGCGCTGAAATTGCTGTTGCTCAACAGAGTTTACCCAATAACCCGCGAGCTTTTGAGTTAGCTGGATTGATTGACCGTCGAGAAGGTCGCTGGGCTGAGGCCACGCACAATCTCGAGCGCGCATCTGAGCTTGATCCTCAAAATATCCCTTACCTGATTACCCTCGCAACGACCTACCTGCGGTTGCACGACTACGATCAAATGGCCAGAGTTATGGATCGTATCATTGCAGTTCAACCAGACCGCCAGCGAGCGCGAATCATTCGTGCTGGCATCGAAGTAGACAGACGAGCGGACACACGACCTTTGCGTGCTGCAATCGAGAAGGCCCTGGCCAATGAACCTGGGTCAGCGGAAGATCCATTTGTGGCGAGCTATCGCCTGGATCTTGCTTTGTCTGATCGCGACTTGGACGCTGTTAGTAGCATTGCCGCGGCGCTTCCCCTGAAGCAGTCGCTCGACGCCGGCTTCAATGAAGGTAGCCGTGACTTTTGGCTAGGCGTAGTTGCTCGCTTGAAAGGAGACGCGGAGGCTGCGCGCGCTGCCTTTATGAAGGTGCGCACAAAGCTGGAGGAAGAAGTACGTGTTCACCCCGATAACATGGGTCTACTTTCTGATCTTGGGCTGATCGATGCAGCCTTGGGAAGAAAAGAAGAGGCGCTGAACGAAGGCCGACGCGCGATGGAGCGCCGGATGGAACTGGTGCCCACCGCCCAAGACCCAATGTTCGGGTCATATACTAATGAAGGATCTATACAAAGGTCCTTTGCCATGATTTGTGCCTGGGCGGACGAAACTGACCTGGCGCTCAAGCAACTTGAAGCCGTCACTAAAAATCCGGGCGGTCCGAGTTATGGCGAGTTGCGGTTGGATCCGATGTGGGATCCGCTGCGCAGCGATCCGCGCTTTGAAAAAATCGTCGACTCGTTAGCACCGAGAGAAATGGTTTCCAAATAACGCCACTCGTTCTCGGAGCAGAAGAGTGGTGGAACGCCTTGTCCTCAAGGCGTTGGAAATGCGGCTACGCCGCCGGACTTTGCTGTGCACGCAAGGGAAAGCGGATTCTTGCGGCCTTCGGCGATGCCCATCGTCTTGAGGACAAAACGATCCACCTTGACCAGCGCTAACGACTAAGCGCGGCTAGCCTGGATTGAGCTTGCCAATAATCCCTTGGCTAACCCAGACTCCGGAACCAAGAGGACGGCTGTCCATGAAAGTTAGCGCGATCCTGTCGCCAGCAAGTCAAAGATCCTTCGTCGTTTCCGTCGGTCTTAGCCTGTTGATCGCCCCCAAGCTTCCCGCTCAAGTGATTGCGCCAGCGGCGATAGCGTCGCCGCCTCCTGCGCAAGTAACAACGGGCGCGACGGCCGAAGTGGCGCGTGTCATTGTCACTGGCTCGAACATTCCGACCGCTGAAGAGACCAGCCCTAATCCGGTCGACACCTATCGTCCGGCGGACATCGAAAAACTGGGCATTCGCAATGCAACGGACCTGACAACTTTTCTGCCACAGGAGGCGGGAGGAACCAAGAACCTGAACGCCCGCACCGGCGGGGACGGCACCGTTCAATTCAACCTCCGCGGCTTGTTGTCCAAAGAAACCCTGGTGCTCGTTGACGGAAAACGTGTCGCCCTTGGTTCGTTAAATGCCGTCGGGTTCAGCGGAGGCGTGGATATTAACCTGCTTCCGTTTCCGATGATCGATCATGTCGACATCCTGAAGGATGGCGCCTCGGCTGTGTATGGCTCCGATGCCATCGCCGGCGTGGTTAACTTCTTTTTGGTCCACAAGTTTCGTGGCTTGGAGATCGGAGGAAGTTACGGAAACACAAACTTGGGAGCGTCTAACGACATGGGCGAGTGGGAGGCTTGGATCAAAGCCGGCACTGGAGATGACAAGACTGATATTGTAGTGATTGCCGATTTCTGGGAACGTACCGGTGGCCTCTTCAGTCGCGACAGGGATCTGACGGCGAATGCGTTTTACATACCGTGGGGAGGATTCGATGATCGCGAGTTCGGTGTACCTGGCGGCAGCGTAGCTGGACTCCGTTCTTTTTTTGGGTTCCGTTTACGACCGAGCATGTTTTTCGGTCCAGGCGGTAAACCGCTGCTAGGCCTGAACACTCCCCTTCCGCATTCGGCTCCGAACGCCCAAACTTCTCCGTTTTATAAGATCGACGTTGTGGTTAATCCCAATGCCTATCCAGGCGCTCCCGGAATCCATAATCCGAGAGTACAATTTGACCAGACCGGCACAAAGTATAGAGGAGGTGGCGACTACTTCTTCTATAACTTCGCGGCTGTAACGCCAGAGCTTCCGCCGGCTGATCGCCAAGCATTCTACGGTTCCTTCACGCGCGATCTGTGTGACAAATACCTGACGGTGTTTGGCGACTTTAAGTATGTCCGCTCATTTTTCGATTCGTCCGCCGCAGCGGTGCCAATTATTCCCGATCCATTCAAGGTCCCAGGCACGAATGGGCCTTTTAGTCCGCGCGCGTTTAGTGTGCCACTTCAGAATCCGTTTAACCCCTTCACGGTAGCCGATGCGACTATTCCAGGTTTTTTTCCCGATGGAAGCGGTCTCCCCGTAAATACCGGAGTTCAGTTTCGCGGCGTTAATGATACCGGCACGAGACACGAAAAGTTCACGTATCATGACTATCTATTTGATGTCGGTCTGCGCGGCGAGATGGGGGAAGTTGGCGATTATTTCAAGACCTGGAACTGGGAAGCTGGTTTCCGTTACTCTCGGAATGAGGGGCAGCACTTGTCTACCGGTGCAGTCAGCGAGCCTGGATTGCGAGAAGCACTCTTGGATACAGATCCAGCTACGGCATTTGATCCGTTCCTGAACTCCAATGCTCACAATACCAAGGCGGCCAGAGCGAGAGTTTATGTTAACCTGCATAACTCGGGCGAATATGAGTTACCCATAGCTTATGCCACTGTTAACGGCGACCTGTTCACACTTCCCGCCGGGCCGATCTCATTTGCTCTGGGCGGTGAGTATGATGCGCCTAGGTGGACGCTCGATCGCGACCCGCTAAGTACAACTTTTCAATTGATTGGCCCAACAAATGGTGGAAGCGCACGAGTGAACCGGGATGTTTGGTCAATCTACCAGGAAGTGCGCGTACCCTTCACCAGCCCAACGTGGAACTTCCCCGGTTTCTATAGCTTCGAGGTCGACTGTGCCGAACGCGAGGAATGGTACAGCCAGAACACTTCTGCAGTTCTACCTTCTGCTAGCTTCCCCTTTCAGCCGGCGGCGCATAGCCAGTATAACGCGCAGAAGCCAAAGGTCTCCGTTCGCTGGCAGCTGCTTGACCCCAAATGGATAGGGGCTCTGACCTTGCGTGGCAGCTACACCGAAGCGTTTCATGCTCCGGCTCTATCGGAGATTTCGCCCGCCTCCACGGAAGTGCCCATAGGCATCCGCGATCCGCTTTTGAACCCCCCATTCTATGGCGCGGAGGGACACTTTTTAGGAAATCCCAACCTACAGCCGGAGGTTGCCTATGAATGGTCTTATGGGGCCGTTTACAGTCCGAAATGGATCAAGGGCCTGACGCTCAGCACAGATTGGTGGCATATTGATATGCGATCGATCACGTCGTTCCTCGGTTTTCAATTCATTGTTAATAATGATATCCCCGGTCTGGTTTTCCGTGGCCCTTCTACGGTTCCCGATCAACCGGGACGAATCGTCCTGGTCATTGACCCTAACAAGAATCTTACGGGCGCGGTCTTCGAAGGTCTCGACTACGAGGCGATCTACGCTCTGGACTCTTCGATCTTTGGTCATGGGGATTTTGGCCGGCTAACGGCCACGATCAACGGCACCTGGCTATCGCGGGCTGAGCTTCAGATTACGCCTGATACAAAACGGTTCGGTATCGCGGGCGAAGTCATACCACCGGGATTCAGCCTGACCGGCTCGCTGCCATGGAGCCGTGCCAATTTTAGCCTGTTCTACGACGGTCCGGCCGACACGTGGCTGCAGGGTTTGGATATTGGCGCGGTGGTCCACTACACTGGACAATACGAAGATGACAATGTCACTCTCACTGGATCGCCGAAAGTAAATATGCCCAGAACCGGCGGTCCGGGGGCTAACGCTGCTTCTTTTCCTTTCCGTGCGCGCAAAGTGTCGGCGTGGACTACGCTGGATCTGATCGCCAATTACACGTTCAACCTGCCACCACCTACTCCTGTTAACGTGCCTGGTTTCGCCAAGGACGGCGGTAAAAATGTGAAGATGAACGACGGCAAGGAGAAAAATGTCATGCCTGTCTCCACGGCCGAATACCATCCTTGTATTTGGGGCGCTTGGTTGAATAACACGACGATTTCCCTTGGAATGCAGAACGTGTTTGACGAAGACCCTCCGTTTGCAGCTGGCTCGGGTGGCTATGACGCATCGCTTGCCACAATCAAAGGCCGGTTCTGGTACGTCCAGCTAAAGAAAAGATTCTAATCAGTCGAAATAGCCTAGGCCCGATCTGAAATTCGCTGCGCGGCGATGCGACCTTGGAGCGTTTCGCTGAAGTAAAGCTGTGGTGGCAGGCGTGTCGCCTGCACTTTTCGAAGAACCTGTCTTCCGCAGCCGGCACGGCTGCCTCTACAGCACGCGGTCTGCATTTTCCGCGTAACGCGCCGCCAAATCTTACGGAGTACCTCACTGACGAGGTTTTAATGATGAAAAATCAAAGAAGGCGAAAACAAGAAAAGGAAAATGAGATTATGAAAACTCAAAATACTCAGCTCAAACCAGGAGCTCCACACATCGCTTCGATAAGTGCGGAATTTCTGATCCGATCGAACACTTACAAGGCAGCAGTCCTTGCTCTCTTTTTCGCCGGCGCAACCCTGCTTAGCGCAAGCGCTGCACCAGCAGATACGATCACCGTCATCAACACCAATGACAGTGGCCCAGGCTCGCTGCGCCAGGCGCTGGTTAACGTAAATGACGGCGACACGATCAATTTCGATTCGTCACTCGACGGGCATAAAATCACGCTGACTAGCGGCCAACTGAGCGTGGATAAAGATGTCACCATCAGCGGGCCCGGCGCGAAGAATCTGGCCGTGGACGGCAACAGGCTAAGTCGGGTGTTTTACATCAATCCAGACAAAACGGTCACCATTGACGGTCTTACCGTTGCGACTGGCCACACATTCGGCAACGGTGGCGGCATCTTTAACGATGCTGCCGCGCTGACGGTCACCAACTGCGTGCTGAGCGGCAACTCGGCAGACTCCTACGGCGGCGGCATTGGTAACCAAGACGGCGCGGTGACGGTCACCAACTGCGTGCTGAGTGGCAACTCGGCGTACTCCGGCGGCGGCATCCGCAATGAGGGCACAAACGGCAGCGCGATGCTCGCGGTCAGCAACAGCACTATTAGCAGCAACTCGGCCGCCGGCGGCGGCGGCATCGCCAACCTCACCTCCGGAGGCAGCGCAACACTGACGGTCACCAACAGCACTATCAGCGGCAACTCGGGCGACTACGACGGCGGCGACGGCATCGCAAACTATGCCTACGAAGGCGACGCGACGCTGACGATTACCAACAGCGCTATCAGCGGCAACGGGAACCCGGGCAGCCTCCCCGGCGGCGGCGTCTCGAACCTAGCCGACGGAAGCATAGCGACGCTGACGATCACCAACAGCACTATCAGCGGCAACTCGGCCGGCGAAGGCGGCGCCGTCTCCAACCAAAGCTATAACGCCAGCATCGCGACGCTGACGATCACCAACAGCACGCTTAGCAGCAACTCAGCCGGCTACCACGGCGGCGGCATCTTGAACTACGCCCTCAAAGCCGGCTTCGCCGAAGTCGAAACGGGAAATACAATCTTCGACGCGGGCAGTTCTGGCGAAAACATTTTCAATTACAACGGCACAGTCACCTCGCTCGGCTACAACCTGAGCAGTGATAGTCGGTTCGTTTGAGGTGCAGGGCCCTAGACCGACTCCTACACCAAGGCCCTCACCCACACCGAGGCATCGACCTACACCGTTCCCGCGCCAGCAATCGTAGAGCTAATTGGAACCGTTGGGGCGAGGAACTCGCGAGTTCCTCGCCCTGTGCTAGCGCGAGTGACTCTGGGTAGCTCACTACCTGCCCTGAGCGCAGCGGATGGGCGTCTGGTGTGCTGTGTCCTCGGTGTGGGTTCGCGGAGCACCCATGGGGTTCAATCGTCTTTGAACACATTCGTGACATCCGTGTGATCCGTGATTTGCAAGTCTTCTGCACTTTCCGCGTAACGCCCCGCCAAATCTTACGGAGTACCTCAGTGAACGGCCAGAAATGATTCCTCACGATGAGAACTCAAGAAGGCCAAAACAACAAAAGGAAATCACACTTATGAAAACAAGATTAGTTAAGAGCATAATGGCTCCCTTGGTAGTCGCCTTTGCGTTACTCCCCATGGTTGCCGCACCGGCAACCACGCCGAGCATGGAAGGCGGAAAACTTCAAGGAACTTGGGAGATGCAGATAACTCTGACCGATTGCTCCGGTCACGTGATAAGGAGCTTCCCGTCACTAATAGAATTCGCGGCGGGAGGCACGGTCGTGGAGTCGAACGCAGGGACACCTCAGGCTCTGAAGACGCCTGGGGAAGGTGCGTGGCGCCATACCACTGACAGTAACTATGCGTTTCGCTTCAAATTCTTCACGTTTAATCCTCAGAACGTCTTTACGGGCTGGACGATTATTGCGGGCGAAACAAGCGTGGATGAGACGGGAAACGCCAATACGGGGTCCGCAACCGTCAAGGTCTATGACCCAAACGGCGTGTTACTTGTAAGTCTATGTGCTGAGACTGCTGGCACGAGATTCGAGCTCTGATCAACTATGGGCTTTGGCGCGTTCCATCCACGTCAAATCCTATTTACTCGCGTTGGAGTGCGCTGAGGACAGCGCACGCTACAGCCGAATGCCCGCTTTGTTCCCTTATTTTTCCATTCCGGCAACATGCTCGGCATGCTCATGCCCAGCATGAGCGTGTAAAGAGGGGCGGATACGAAGGAAAAACTGAAAGGCGTAAGCAAGATCGTCGCCGTAATAGCGATCAAGAGAGTCGGGTCGATCGTTGATCGTGAATTGGGTGCCGAGCCCAATGTCCACGCCGTTTCCATGCGACAGATCGCGCACGTAACCGATCGTGTATCCGCCGATGGGGAAAATGCGGGATTCATCTGGCGGATCGAGAACCAACTCATGACCGGATTTTTCCACTCGCTCCCAGCGAAAATAAACCGTGTTTCGTCGACGCTGGAAATTTGATTCGATCAGGAAGGATTGCGTTTTGCCCTCGCCGGTGGTGTTGTTTTGGCCCCAAACAAAGCTGTTCGACCAATTGCTGTCGGGACCCAGCGGCAGATTGTAAATGGCTGACGCAGTGGTGCGATGGACGTTGGTCTTGGGATCGAGCGCTTCTGGGCTTTTGATGTAGCCGAACGAACCTTGCAGCGCGAGATTTTGAGTAGGATTCCAGGAAATCCGGCCGCTGTAAGAATCAAAACGCGGCCGATCGAAGTCGTAACGATTTTCATCCGGTTCGCGCCCGGTGAAAATGCTGCCTTCCACTTTGATATTTCGCCAAACGAGACCGGCCGTGGCCACGCCGAACGTGATGTGTGTTGAATCCTGCCAGTGATGGCCGATTGGCGCGTCGGGATCGTCCATTGCCGACGGGCGATGCATAAACGTGGGCGGGCCTAGCGCTGGCTCGCCGGGATAGCCGAAATAGAGATACGCGCTAAAATCGTGATCGAACTTTTGTGACAAGCTCAGTGAGAGTTCGTCGAACAGATCATGCGGATGCTGGCGATCGTGCAACGGCTGATCGTTCCAGGATTCGCCGGTTTGAAACAGGAGCGGATAACCGCGGCCGCCTTCGGTCAGAGGATCCAGGCTCATCATCAGGCGCCCGCCGATCTGCGTGCTGTCGCCGAGCGGATGCGAATACATTCCCATGATCCAGTTGGGCGCATCGATGCGGTCATCGCCGCGTCTTGTGCTCACGTTTGTGTAACGCGGAAAAATCGCGCCATGTAACATCAGCATGTCTTCACCGAACATGAACATTTTGCCGTACATTGGGGATGAATCTGGCAACCAACTGGTGCCGGAACCTTCGCGGCTCATCGGATCGGCAAGGTCGATGGACGAATGCATTTCCATCTGCATCTCGTGACCTTCGTGCGAAGGCGGCTGGATATCGTGGGCGCCATGATCGTAGTGGGGGATCATCATTCCGCTTGCATCGTGCATTTGATGCGACTGATGCTGCGCGTGTTGCGAACGATTGGGCCTTAAGTGTTGGACGTTGGGCGTTTGGCGTATTTTCTTTTCTTCCATCGGCACCAGTTTCATCCCGCATTTTGGACAGTTGCCGGGATGATCCATGACAACGTCGGGATGCATCGGGCAGGTGTATTTTTGTTTCTTCTCATGATCGTGCTCGCTGGGCGGGCGATTCGGGTCAATCGCCCCTACCTGTGCGCTGGCGCTAAGCGCGACTGTCATCGCGCTGATGAGAATAAGAATCTGTTTCTGCATATTGGGTTGTACGTCTTCTGTGGTGGCGGCCGTGCCGGCTGCGGGAGTCTGCGTAAGTACAGGCGGCACGCCTGCCGCTACAGCGGAAGATTGGCGAACCCGAAAGCTTTACGGGCTTAGGCTAGCGACGGCGGAGCGTGAGCGAGAAGGCTCTGCTGCAAAATCAATTCAGCGAACGAATGGGCATCGGGCGGCCCCGTGTCGAGAAACAGAGGCGCCAGCGTTGTGTGTGAATACGCACTGATGAGAGCGCGCTCATCATAGTAACCATGGGCGTCGGAGAATTTCGCATCGTCGCGAGTCCAGTTCTTTGTCGCGACTGAGGCAACCGCGCGCAGAATTCTGCAGCACTGGGCTTGAGTCGACTGCTTTTCTTGTTTGGCAGGCTTGGAATGAAACGGGCACCCGATTTGTACCAAGTCTGTCTTTGTTGCCAATGCGGCGAACGCACAATGATTCGAGATCGCGATCCAGGAACAGATCGTAATCGCAATGATCGGGCAACGCGCAATCCCTTTCACACCAACTCAATCGCCGACGCGACTCAAAGGCTCAAATGTTTTCTTTCGCTTCGTTAATCGGCGCAGCGCCGGTCGCGGTGACTTCCGGTGGCGTTAATGGCACGTTCTGCGGCATGGCCATTTCTGACTCGACTGGTTCTTGCTTGATGCGTGTCGACATCAACATCGCGGTAAAAAGAAGAGCGCCCGCGAGGTAATACGGTGCGCCAGGAAGGTGAATTCTATTTTTCGGATCGATGAACCATCCAAAAATCCGAAGAAACAACCATGGGCCAATAATGAACGTGATCGAACGCATGCTCTGGATCGCGCCTTGCAATTCGCCTTGTTCGCGCTCGCTGACGCGATGAGTCATCATGCTTTGCGCGGCTGGCATGGAAATATTCCAAAGTGAAATGATTGGGATCGAAGCCAGCAGCCACGCTCCTGTTTTGGCCAGGCCGGCGACAAACATTCCGCTCGATCCAAAAAACTGGCCGATGTAAAGAGTCCGTTTTTCGCCGAAACGTTTCACCATTATGCCGGTCAGTCCGCCGGAAATCGCCGCGGTAACGATTCCGACAACCATCAGCGACAGTCCGATCATTCCCTGACTCCAGCTGTAGCGATAAATAGCGTAAAGGGCCCATACGCTAAACACATTGTGCGCGAGATAGGCCAGAAATTGGATCGTTGTCAGCCTCCAAAGTTCGTGATGAGAGCGTAACAGCGTAAGCGAGCCGACCGGATTCGCTCGCCGAAGCTCGAATTTTTTTCGCTGATTTTGCGGCAACGATTCCGGAACGAAGAAGTAACCCCAAAGCCAATTCGTTAGGCTGAGAACGGCTGCAATCCAAAACGCGAGACGCGGACTGAAGTCGCCTGCCAATCCACCAATTGCTGGCCCGAACGTGAATCCGATCCCAAATGCCACGCCGATCATGCCAAATGCGCCGGCTCGCTTTTCTTTCGGGGTGACGTCGGCGATGTAAGCCATCGCGGTTGGAATGCTTGAAGTCGTGATTCCGGAAATAATTCGACCAAGAAAAAGCCAGTTCAACGTGGGCGCCATCGCCATCACGATGTAATCCAGTCCGAGACCGAGATTCGAGAGTAGGATGATTGGGCGCCTTCCAAATCGATCTGACAAGACTCCGAGCCAGGGTGAACAGAAAAACTGCATCAGCGCGAAGACCACTGCGAACCGGGCAGTCCATTTCGCCGCATCGGTCATTTCGCCGCCAAGAAAATCAAGAATCAGCTTGGGCAAAACGGGGATGATCAAACCCATCGCCAAGATGTCGAGGGTTACTGTGACGAGAATGAAAATGATGGCGGCTGGGCGTGCTTTCATCGGAAGCGGAGCCTGAACGCAACGTTGTAGCGGCGGGTGTGTCAACCGCCGAACCAAATGGAGGCGCTTGGCACAAGCGGCTCGACAACTAATCTGTCGCTAGTGATGCGAATTTCCTACCTTTCGCCGAAAACCGAAGTCCGCGGGAGTAAAATCCACGGACTTGGTTTGTTTGCGATTACCGATATCACCAAGGACGAAATCGTGGCGGTAAAAGGGGGCCGAATTGTCGATCGAAAAACTTTGCGCGAAAAGATCACGCCACGACTTGGACCGGTGGAGATTCAAATCGACGACGATTTATTCATCGCGCCGGTAACCGATGAGGAACGCGACGTGTCGATGTTGTATTTGAATCACTCATGTGATCCTAATCTCGGGGTGCGCGGCGAAATCACCTTCGTGGCGATGCGGGAGATCCGCGCGGGTGAAGAACTCACGCATGATTGGGCAACGACGGACGACGATGATTACTCTCTTGAATGTAAATGCGGCGCGCCCAATTGCCGGAAAATTGTGACTGGGAAAGAGTGGCAGCGCCCGGAATTGCAAAGACGTTATGCAGGATATTTCTCGGCTTACCTGGCGCGAAAAATCGCAGTGCTCAGTACGAAGCGCTTAGGATGAAAAAGTTCTTATTAGGTGGTCTCGTTGCAGCGGCCGTGCTGAGCGGAATGGCAGGTTGCGCCCAGATAAAGAAGCCGACGCCACAGGTCAAGGCAGCTGCGGTCGGTTTGCGTTTCGATCAAGTCGGGCGGGTTTCGCTGTATGCCGGTGAACCGTGCACACCCCAAATCATGTTCAATTTTCACGGCAGCCGAGCAACAGTCTGGCTGGCAGCACCGAGACGTGAAACGGAAATCCTTACCGACGCTGCAAACAAAAACCAACGCCTTCACATTTTGGGAAAATGGCAACGTGGCACACAATCACAGTGCAGCTACGTTGAAGTTACGGGCGCGGAATTAACGAGATGAACTCTCACGGACTTTGAGAAGGCCCGCGCAATTCGTGCACTTGCCCAAATCGCCCAAGACGCCGAATCAATAGCGATAATTCTCTGATTTGAACGGGCCGTCGACTGGAACGCCGAGGTAGTCGGCCTGCCTTTCAGAAAGCCTGGTGAGCTTCACACCAATTTTTTGCAAGTGAAGGCGCGCGACTTCTTCGTCGAGTTTCTTCGGCAGCACATACACGCCGACCTTGTAGGTGTCGCGATTTTTCCAGAGATCCAGCTGGGCCAGAACTTGATTGGAAAATGAATTCGACATGACGAAGCTTGGGTGACCGGTCGCGCATCCGAGGTTTACGAGTCGACCTTCAGCGAGAAGGAAAATCTCGTGGCCATCCGGGAACGTGTACTTGTCCACCTGCGGCTTGATGTTGGTCTTCTTCACGCCCTTGGCTGCGTTGAGTGCATCGACCTGAATCTCATTATCGAAATGGCCGATGTTGGCGACAATCGCCTGATCTTTCATCCGCTGCATGTGATCGAGTGTGATTACGTCAATATTGCCGCTCGCAGTGATATAAACCTCACCGCGACCGAACGTATCTTCGATCGTCGTCACTTCATAGCCTTCCATCGCCGCTTGCAGTGCATTGATTGGATCAACCTCAGTGATGACAACACGCGCGCCCTGGCCGCGCAACGATTGCGCGCACCCTTTGCCGACATCGCCATAACCGCAAACCACGGCGACCTTCCCGGCGAGCATCACATCCATCGCGCGATTCAATCCATCGACCAACGAGTGCCGGCAGCCATAGAGATTATCGAACTTCGATTTGGTGACGGAATCGTTCACGTTGATAGCAGGAACCAGAAGTCGGTTTTCCTGATGCATCTTGTACAGCCGGTGCACACCGGTCGTGGTCTCTTCGGAAACGCCACGCCAATCCTTGACGATTTCGTGCCATCGATAGGGATTCTCACGATGAATCTCGAGCAGCAAATCCTTGATGACCTGTTCTTCCTTGTTTTCCGATTTTGTCTTTGCCCAATCGCTTCCTTCTTCGAGCTCGTAGCCTTTGTGAATGAGCAGGGTAGCGTCCCCGCCATCGTCGACCACCAGTTGTGGGCCTTTATCTTCCAGATGTGAAATCGCTCGATAGGTGCATCGCCAGTAATCTTCCAGCGATTCACCTTTCCACGCGAACACGGAGATACCGTCCTTGGCGATCGCCGCTGCAGCGTGATCTTGGGTTGAGAAAATATTGCAGCTCGCCCAGCGCACGCTTGCGCCAAGATCGGTCAGTGTTTCAATCAAAACCGCGGTCTGGATCGTCATGTGTAATGATCCAGTGATGCGCACGCCCGCGAGCGGTTTCTGCGGGGCATATTTTTCGCGGATTGCCATTAGACCCGGCATTTCCTTCTCTGCGATGGAAATTTCTTTCCTTCCGAAATCGGCCAATGAAATGTCTGCGACCTTGTAGTCGGCTTTCGTACGTTCGAGTATCGATTGTTCCATAATTTATTTTGCGGCTTTCTTTAATTCGTTGGTTTTGTCCGGCTTCTCCCACGTGATGTCTGGATCATCGACTTTGCCGAAGTGGCCATAGTTCGTTGTTTTTGAGTAAATCGGGCGAAGCAGGTCGAGTTGCCGAATGATGTCGGCCGGCGTGAAGCTGAATGTGGCCAACACCGCGCGCTCGATCGCTTCTTCGTCGACGGTGTTCGTGCTGAACGTGTCGATGTGGACGCTAAGC
>WNGC01001712.1_pt1 | contig 13384 bp, 12 predicted proteins | sample 5400051 | NCBI WGS metagenome assembly WNGC01 (sample SAMN13153368, study PRJNA577476) | soil metagenome | isolation source: 20 cm soil or saprolite under grassland replicate 2 | place: USA:California | collected 2016-06-15 | reverse complement strand
GAGGATAAGTGAGCGCCAGGAGACAAATTCAACCGAAGCGGACCGAAGAAGGGATTGCCCTGCTGATTTCCATATTTATTCTGCTGTTGATCAGCATTGTGGCGATTGCTTTGATCGTCGCTTCCGGGACGGAATCCTCGCTGGCGGGGAACTATCGCTCTGCGACGGGAGTTTATTATGCGGCGCTCGCGGGGCTGGAAGAAGCGCGCGGGCGGCTTTTGACGAATAATGCAAGTTCCTTCAAATCCACGGCGCCAGCGGGCTTCCTGCCCTCGCCAGGAACTGCCCTGCCAATAGGTTATGTTCGCTACGTCCTGAATCCCGGTCCCGGGGATGGAAACGTACTCACGACCTATCTGGACAACGAATATTCGACGGAATTTACTGCCGGGCCCTCGGACACAAAGACGACGGCCTCGATATGGACCGCCCCCCCCCTCAATACCTCCTTGAACTTTCCTGGTCCTCTCTACAAGTGGGTCCGCATCAACGCAGTCTCGGAACAATGGCTCCATCAGGGGCTCGGTCAGGACGTCGCCCCGTTTGACGGCACAATTGATTCCACACCCCTTTTCTACGACGGAACAAATCTAACCGACTCCCCCTCCGCTGGCTCTCAGGTGCTGGAGATCACCTCGCTTGCGGTCCTTCCCAACGGCAGTCAGAAGCTCTTGCAGTACCTCATTGCCCCCGCGCCAGTTGCGCTGCCTCCTTTTCTTGCTGGGCTGACCCTTTCAGGCAGCCCTGGCAACAGCCCTGTCTTTCAAGCTCCAGCCAATAACGCCAGCTATGCAGTAAAGGGGAATGGTGTAGACTGTTCCGGCAATCCTACGGCTGTCGAAGCGATCGGTCTTTTCGGCGATTACAGCGGCAACACTTACGCATCGCACGTTAGTGGTATTGTTGGCGGAATTTCAACTAATGCTGGTGGAACCGATACCCGGCCGAACTATACTGGGCAGCAGCCCGCGCCGGATGTGGAATACCTCAGCGCGTTTCCCGCAAACCTACAGTCGCCGAGTCAAATCGATGCCTTTGCACAGACCATCATTCAAAATGCGGATGTTGTACTTGGTAGCGGCGCATCCTACACCGCTAACGCATCCGACCTGCATACGGCAACAACAACGGCGGGGATGTCTTCCTCTAATCCCGTAAGTGTCGTGATTAACGGAAACCTCGACATTAGCAACTGGGGCGGCGACGGATATGGTCAGGGATATGGACTTCTCCTAGTCACGGGTACATTTACTTACGATCCGGATACGACTTGGAATGGGATCATTCTTGTGATCGGGCAGGGCATCATTACTAATACACAAAACGGTGGGGCCCAGCAGCTCAATGGTGCGGTGTTTGTGGCAAAAACCCGGGACGCAAGTGGAAATCTGCTGACGGGAAGAATAGGAGGCGCTTCCGTGTCTTTCGACGCTTCGATGCAAGGCAATGGCATTGGATACAGCTCCTGTTGGATCCAGAAGGCGCAACCTAAAGGCAACTACAAGATTCTCTCCTTCCGTGAAATCTCTCAGTAAAAAGTGGCTCGCCAGCATTTCGTTCACTCCGTTTTTTGTTCGGAGGCCTTGAGTTTGTTCCGCACCGACTCGCCGGTGGCTTCCCATGTTCTACCCATGTTCTGGTCGTTTTGGCGCATGGACTCTTCGGGGGCTATAATGGGCGGATGCGCAATCGCCGGGAAAGCCCACTGATGCACGGCACCACGGTTCTGTGCGTACGCAAGGACAACAAAGTCGTGCTCATCGCCGATGGCCAGGTGACCATGGGCGACCACGTCATGAAGCACACCGCGCGCAAGACCCGCCGCCTTTACAACGACAAGGTGGTTGCCGGTTTCGCCGGCTCCACGGCCGACGCGATTACCCTTTTTGAACGATTCGAAGGCAAGCTTCAGGAATTTTCCGGCAATCTCCAGAAGGCCGCGGTCGAGTTGGCCAAGGAATGGCGCAAGGACCGCGCGCTCCGCCATTTGGAAGCCCTGCTTATCGTTGCCGACACCAAGGGCACTTTCATTCTTTCCGGCACTGGCGATGTCATCGAGCCGGACGACGGTCTGGTGGCCATCGGTTCCGGCGGAACTTTCGCGCTCTCGGCCGCCCGCGCGCTTGTGAAGCATTCGAAACTCAATGCCAAGGACCTGGCCATGGAGGCCATGCGCATCGCCAGCGAAATTTGCATTTTCACCAACGCCAACTTTACAGTCGAAGAGCTCTAGGGGTCAGGCATGAGAACGCGACAAGCTGTTTTCACGCATCAAAGGAACCGAGCAACTCATGACCACTAAGCCCGAAAAAGAAGTGATCTACGCACCGGGAGGAAACGGCGCCGAGCCCGTCGAGGGGCAGGAACTTCTCCCCGCCCTCGATGACATGACGCCGCGCGAAATCGTCGCGGAGCTCGACAAGTATATCGTCGGGCAGACGGCCGCCAAGCGCGCCGTCGCCGTGGCCTTGCGCAACCGCGTCCGCCGCCAGAAGCTTCCGCCGGAAATCGCCGAAGACGTGCTGCCCAAAAACATTCTGATGATTGGCCCCACCGGCGTCGGAAAAACGGAAATTGCCCGCCGGCTGGCGCGCCTCGCGGGCTGCCCGTTCGTCAAGGTCGAAGCTTCGAAATACACCGAAGTCGGCTACGTCGGCCGCGATGTGGAATCCATGGTGCGCGATCTCGTCGAGACTTCCATTGACATGATCCGCGAGGAAAAACTCGACGAAGTCGCCGACCGCGCCGAGCAGGCCGCGGAGGAACGCGTGCTCGACCTGCTGCTTCCGCCGGCACCTCCTCCCGCGCCCGGCACTCCGGACGCCGAAATTGCCGCGCAGCGGGAACAGACCCAGCGCACACGCGAAAAGCTGCGCCTCCAACTGCGCGAAGGCAAGCTCGACCAGCGCATGGTCGACCTCGAAGTCCGCGAGCGCGCCATGCCCGCGTTCGAAATCATCTCCAACCAGGGCGTCGAAGAGATGGACGTCAATATCAAGGACATGCTCTCCGGCATGTTCGGCCAGCAGAAGAAAAAACGCAAAATGAGCGTCGCCGACGCTTTCGAATACTTGATCCAGGAAGAAGAAAACAAGCTCCTCGACATGGACCAGGTCACCCGCGTGGCTGTGGAGCGCGCCGAGCAGATGGGCATCATCTTCATCGATGAAATCGATAAGGTCGCTGGCCGCGAATCCGGCCACGGCCCGGATGTCTCCCGCGAAGGCGTGCAGCGCGACATTCTGCCCATTATCGAAGGCACCACCGTCAACACGCGCTACGGCATGATCCGCACCGATCACATCCTTTTCATCGCGGCCGGCGCGTTTCACGTCACCAAGCCTTCCGATCTGATCCCCGAGCTTCAGGGCCGCCTTCCCATTCGCGTCGAGCTGCAATCGCTCAAGGAAGAAGATTTTATTCGCATTCTGACCGAGCCGAAGAATGCGCTGATCAAGCAGTACGTCGCGCTCCTGGAGACCGAAGGCGTCAAGCTCAACATCACCGAAGATGCCGTCGCCGCCGTCGCCCGCTTCGCCACCAGCGTGAACGAACAAACCGAAAACATCGGCGCCCGCCGCCTGCACACGATCCTCGAAAAAGTTCTCGACGAAATCTCATTCGAAGCGCCCGACCTCAAGAAGAAAAACGTGAAGGTTGACGCCGCCTACGTCACCAAGCAGCTCGCGGACATCGTCAAGAACCAGGATCTGAGCCGCTACATTCTCTGATTCTCGAAACTTGAAAATGGCCAATAAGGAAGGGACGGGAATTCACATCGCCAGACGCCCCGCGCAAATCTTTGCCCTTTTCCATTTTCCCTTTTCCATTCTCCTGCTAGCGGCCGGCTGCGGCGCTCCCGGCGATCCCGTTCCGCCTGCGCCGCCGGTTCCCGCCGCGATCAAGGATCTCACCGCCCACCAGGCCGGGGACGGTGTGCAACTTTCCTTCACCCTCCCACCGAACTCCATCTCCGGAGAAAAACTGCCAGCGCCGCCTGCGGTCGAAATCCTCCGCGGCGCCGTCAGATTGGACGGTTCTGCCGACGCGAAGTCATTCCGCGCTGTTTACACCATTCCCGGGGCTCTCGTGGACAATTACCGCGCCGATGGCCGCGTGCGCTTCACCGATCCCATCGCGCCCGAAGAAACCAAAGCGCATCCTGGGGGCGCGGTCACGTACATCGTTCGGACGCGCGCTTCGCAGAAACGCTCTTCCGCGGATTCGAACGTCGTCACACTGCGCATGTTTCCTGTTCCGGCTCGCATCGCTTCCGTGGAGGCCCGCGTAACCGAGTCGGCGGTCGAATTGACCTGGCCGGTCCCGGCCCGCACGGCTGCCGGGGAGCCTGTATCAACCATCACCGACTATCGAATCTACCGCTTGGAAATTCATCCTTCCGCTCCTTCTTCGTCTCCTGAAGATCTTCCGCAGGGCAAACCGGAATCACACGCTGCGCTGCTGGCTTCTTCTGAAAGCAACAGCTACCGCGACACATCCTTTGTGTTCGAGCATACCTACCTCTACACTGTGCGCAGTGCCATCCAGGGTGAAGGCGAGGAGCTGGAGTCCTCGGACTCTCCGCCCGTGAAGGTCACTCCGCACGATACTTTTCCCCCCGTCCCTCCGCAGGGCCTGGTCGCCGCCTCGCTCCCTGGCTTGGCCCCGGGTGCGGTTCTAGTTGACCTCTCGTGGTCCATCAACCTTGAAACCGATTTGGCCGGCTATCGCGTCTATAGAAGTGAGCAGGAGGGCATAAGGGGCCAGCTCGTCACCCCGGAATTGTTGCTCACGCCCGCGGTTCGTGATAGGTCTGTACAGCCCGGCCACCGCTATTGGTACACCGCGACCGCCATAGACCGCGCGGGGAATGAAAGCGAGCCCGGCGCACCGGTGGTTGTCGACGTCGCGCAACCATCGCCGTAAATCCGGGTTAAACGATTGCTCGCATCTTGGGAGCCGAGCACTTCATGCTGGTTCGTCCGCATCTGCCTGGGTATCGCTGGTTCCATGTCTTCCGCAACGCGGCGATTCGCACCGGTGTTTACGTTGGTGTTTGTCTGACCTTGGTTTTCACCGCCTGGGTCGTTATTGCCAATCATGCCCCCTTCCTGGAGCGCTTTGCGTTGGAGCGCAATATCGCCGCCGCGGTGATTCTGTGCTTCCTCGCTGCGGTTCCCATTTTTCGGTTTCTGCGCTTTCCGGGGCATCTCCTGGCGTCGGGCCTGATCGCTTGGCTCATTTTCTGCCTCAGCTATCGCGCGCTCTGCACACTTTTCCGCGGGCTCAGTAATCGGCTCAGCACGTTCCATGTTTTCATGCTGGGCGCCGTCGTCTATATGATTCTCACCACGCTCTGCTGGATTGTTGCCACGATCTGGAGAGCCCGTGGAGCGCATGACACTCATCCCAACCACCACGCGAGTTGACTACCAATGAAAATCTGCCGCTACCTGATGCGCGACGCTTCTTCTTCGGACGCTGCTCCGCCGCGTTATGGACTAATCGAAGGAGAGAGTGTCATCGAAATCTCTGGCCCGCTCTGGGGGCCCTGGTCGCGTGGCGCGCGTTCTTCGCGGCTCGCCGATGTTCGGCTGCTGGCTCCGGTTGAGCCCTCGAAAATCGTTTGCATCGGACGCAATTACGCCGCGCATGCAGCGGAAATGGGCAACGAAGTCCCGAAAGAGCCGCTGATGTTCCTCAAGCCGCCTTCTTCGATCATCGGTCCGGAAGAAGCCATCGTCTTGACAAAATATTCCCAACGCGTAGAACACGAGGGCGAGCTCGGCCTGGTCATCGGCCGCCGCTGCTCGCGGTTGCGCGATACCGACGATGCTTTGTCCTTTGTGGGGGGTTACACCTGCCTCAACGATGTCACCGCGCGCGACCTTCAGAAGAGTGATGTTCAATTCACTCGCGCCAAGGGTTTTGACACCTTCTGCGCCGTCGGTCCGCACATTGAAACGGCTCTCGACCCGTCCAACGTGCTCGTCGAGACTCACGTCAACGGCGCGCGCCGCCAGTCCGGGGTCACCTCGATGATGACCTATCCGCCCGGGTTTCTTGTCCGCTGGATCTCCCGCATGATGACCTTGATGCCCGGCGACGTCATCGCCACCGGTACGCCCGCCGGGGTCGGTCCGCTCGTTGCCGGGGACACGGTGGAGGTCAGTGTTGCCGGTGTTGGCGTGTTGCGCAATCCGGTGTACGCTCCGCAAGCGTAGTTTCGCGTACGCTCAAGGTTTCGATAGAATACACATCAGTGGGCATCGGCGGGTGCAGGGAGTCCTTCCGCCGCATTGCGTGGACTCAATCTTCCGCGCGCCGTGGGCAATTCCACCGATCTGAGAATACGGAGTTTGCTCGTTGAAGGCTTTGCTTGCCGATTGGAAACTAGTGCTCGCCATGGGTGGCGCGCTGATCGCCGCGCTGGCGATGATCGCTTACGCTTTCTTGCGTCCCGCGGCGGATCCCGAAGAAGAGGAACGCAAGCGCCGCCTCCATCTGAACCAGATCGGCCGCATTGCCGAAGGGCAGATCGTTGAGCTCGTCGAGCACCCGCCTGTATCGAAAGAGGCGCGCAAGGGTTTGTTCGGCGCAGGCGCTCGCCCGCTTGCAGACATGCGCCCGCGCCATCTCGTTTCCTATAGTTATTTGATTTCCGGCGTCACCTATCACACCGCGCAGGACATCACCGGACTCGAAAGCCAGATTCGCTTGGAACGGCTCGTTGCGGGCCAGCCCGCCAGCATCAAGTACGACGCCTCCAATCCCAGCGATTCCATCCTGGTGGCTGACGATTGGTCCGGCCTGCGCTAATTGCTCTCCCGCTGGCTGACCGTCTTCTGCGTTCTGCTTTCCCTCCGGTTGCGCTATCCTTCTTCATGCCGCTTCCGGGCGGCCCAGGCTCAATCCCATGAAAATGATTCTCGCTTCCGTTCTTACCACCATCCTCATCGTGGCGATGACCCTCGGTGCCATGTTCATTCTCGTCCGGGCCACGAAATACGTGACTTCGCTCGAATCTCCCCTGCAGCGTGCCGCCGCCATGGGTGCGGAGCTACTCCTGGGCGTCGTGCTGCTCCTCGGAACCGTCTGGCTCGCCACACATCTTGCCGTGCGCATTTTTACCTCGAAGGAATCCCCTTCCGCGGGAGGACCCGTTGTCTGAGCCCAAGCCCAGTTTGATTCCCGAAGCCAGACATCGCGACCGTATGGAAGAACTTCGCCGCATTTCCGAGGAAGCCGAAGCTGGCGGCGGCCCGGAGCGTCGCGAGCGCGAACACAGAGCCGGCAAACTCACCGCGCGAGAGCGCATCCACTTATTGTTGGACGAAGGCACCTTCGAGGAGCTCGACAAATTCGTTCGTCACCGCTGCGTCGATTTCGGCATGCAGGGGCAACGTCCCGCCGGCGACGGCTTTGTTACCGGCTTCGGCCGCATCGATGGTCGCCTGGTCTATGTTTTTGCGCAGGACTTCACCGTTTTCGGCGGTTCGCTTTCTGAAACCAACGCGCTGAAAATCTGCAAGATCATGGACCTGGCCATGCGCGCCGGGGCTCCCGTCATTGGCCTCAACGATTCCGGCGGCGCGCGCATTCAGGAAGGCGTCGCCTCGCTCGCGGGTTACGCCGATATTTTTCTCCGCAACACGCTGGCCAGTGGAGTCATCCCGCAGATCAGCGCCATCATGGGCCCATGCGCGGGCGGCGCGGTCTACTCCCCAGCCATTACTGATTTTATCTTCATGACGCGCGAGACCTCGTACATGTTCGTCACCGGACCCGACGTCATCAAGACCGTTACGCACGAGGAAGTCACCAAGCAGGAACTCGGCGGCGCGATGACCCACAATGAAAAAAGCGGGGTCGCCCATTTTGTTTCGCGCGACGATGCCGATTGCCTGGCCATGATCCGCGAGCTGATAAGCTTTCTCCCTACGAACAATCTGGAAGATCCGCCGCGCCGCGCTACCGCTGACACCCCGGTTCGCCGCGATGAATCACTCAACACCCTCGTTCCCGCCGATCCCCAGAAGCCCTACGACATGAAAGATGCCATTCACTCCATCGTCGACGACGGCTACTTCTTCGAAGTGCATGAACACTATGCGAAAAATCTCGTCGTCGGATTTGCGCGCCTCGACGGCCGCCCCGTCGGCATCGTCGGCAATCAGCCGGCCTTTCTTGCCGGTGTTCTCGATATCAATGCCTCTGTGAAGGGCGCGCGTTTCGTGCGCTTCTGCGACGCTTTCAACATCCCGCTCATCACCTTCGAAGATGTTCCCGGTTTTCTTCCGGGCACCCAGCAGGAATTCGGCGGGATCATCAAGCACGGGGCCAAATTGCTCTTCGCTTTCGCCGAAGCCACCGTCCCGAAAATCACTGTCATCACCCGTAAAGCATACGGCGGCGCGTACTGCGTAATGGCATCCAAACACATTCGAACCGATGCGAATTTCGCCTGGCCCACCGCGGAGATCGCCGTCATGGGCCCCGAAGGCGCCGTAAATATCGTCAACAAGCGCGAGCTCGACAAAGCTCCCGAATCCGAGCGCGAAAAGCTCCGCCAGGAAAAAATCGCCGAATTCCGCGACCGCTTTGCCAATCCCTTCGTCGCCGCCGAACGAGGCTACATCGACGCCATCATCGAGCCCGCCGACACCCGGGCCCGCATCATTACCGCTCTCCGGGCCCTCGAAAACAAGCGCGACACGAACCCTCGCAAGAAACACGGCAACATCCCTCTGTAGTTGTAAATCTTGTGTAGGGGCGGGGCATGCTGCGCCCGACAGTCGAGACGCAGTCAGAATGTAGTCGGGTTTATTTCAGCAAATACTCCTGCAAGAACTCGACCGTCGCATAAAACTGAAAATCCTGGTGCGGCTTTTTTCGGTATCCATGGCCCTCGTCCTTCGCAATCAGGAGCCATACCGGCGTTCCTTGCTTCTTCAACGCGTCGGTGATCTGCTGGGACTCGCTCACCGGCACCCGCGGATCGTTCTTTCCCGCAATCACGAACATGGGCTTCTTGATCTTCTCGATGTTGTTCATCGGCGCAATGTTTTCGAGGAACTCCCGCATCTTCGGCTCGCGCTCGTCTCCGTATTCCACGCGCCGCAAATTCCGCCGGTATGCCTCCGTGTGCTCGAGGAACGTCACCAGGTTCGACATGCCCACGATATCCACCGAGCAGCGAACCCGGTCGCTGTAAAACGTCGACACCGCAAGCGTCATGTGCCCGCCGTAGCTCCCGCCGGTTACCGCGATCCGCTCGCTATCCAGTCCCGGTTGCGTCGCGATCCAGTCGAACAGCGCGTTGATGTCCTTGTACGTGTCATCACGTTTAAACCCGTTGTCCATCAGCGAGAACGTCTTCCCGTACCCCGTCGACCCGCGCACGTTCGGATAGATCAGCGCGATCCCCAGTTCGTTCAGCAGATAATTGCTGCGCCCGAGAAATGTCGGCTGCGACTGCCCTTCCGGCCCACCGTGAATCACCACCAGCACCGGCCGCTTCCCGGTGAACTTCGCCGGTGGCTTGTACAAGAATCCCGAAATCATCGTCCCGTCGAAACTTTTCCATCGCACTAGCTCCGCTTCCGGGAAAACATCTGTCTTCACTGCCGTCTCGCTCGTCGTCCACCGTTCCACTTTTCCGGTCAGCACATCCAGCGAATGCACATCTCCCGGCCCCCGCGCATTGTTCAGCGAGAATGCGAGCTCTTGCCCATTCTTATGCCAGCGCAGGGAGCCCACCACTCCAGTCGGCAGCTTCGGTAGCGAGACCTCCCTCTTCGTCGATGTGTTCATCACGTGCATTACGCTTACGCCCTCTTCATTCGTCAGGAACGCGATCATCTTTCCGTCCTGCGTCAAGTCGAACGACTCCACGTCCCACGGAATGTTCGTGGTGAGGTACTGCGGCTGCTTCGTTGCCAGATCGATGTATGACAACCGGTGGAATTCCGAATCCTTGTCCGTCGTGACGTACATCCCCTTGCCATCCTTGCTGAACTGCCCTTCGCCATAAGAAATTTTTTCGGTTGTATTCCTCGGCGTAAGCTCCGTCTTCTCGCCGGTCGTCGCATCCACAAGCCAAAGGTACGATTCGTTGATGGAAAGCTCTTCCTCCAACAGAAGTTTCTTGTCATCCGGCGACCAATCCAGCGGCTGCCATCCGCCGCCCGCCAACTGCGTCAGCAAGTGATCCGTCTTCGGGTCACTCGGATTCATCACCCACAAATCCGTATCTTTTCCCGTGCGCCGCGTGGACATGTACGCGACCTGATCGCCGCTCGACGACCACGGTCCGGCGAGGTTCCGCGACTTGCCGTCCGTCAGCAGTGTCACGTTGCCCGTGGCCACGTTGTAACGATAGAGCTGGTACCACTCCCCGCCGCCAATATCCTTCGCAAAAAGTATGTAGTCGCCGCCATTCGGATGAAAACGCCCGGCGCCGACGGAGTCCGCGAAAAAAGTCAGTTGCTGCCGCGTCCCACCCGGCATCTTTACCAGATGAAGCTGAGGCGTATCCCCAAATCGCGTCGCGATCAGCATCTCTCGCTTCGTGGGATGCCAATCCGCCAGATTGGCGCTACGATACGACCCGTATCGCCCCGCCGTCTCTGCCAGCGACGCCGGTATCTTCGGCACGCCATCTGCGATCAAATTGTCTGCTGGCGCAATGACCGGCTCTTGCGCCGGCACAGCCGCAGCCACGAGCAGCCTCACTGCCACGTTCAAGAGCAATTTTTTGCTCATCATTTCCCCTCTCCCATGAATTCGCCACACCTTCTTACACCGCAAATGATTGGACACGCAAGCCGCACCGCAAGCGTCGTCTTGCCGCCGCCCATGCTAAAATCCCGCTGCATCGCAAACCAGCCATGTTCCGGAAAATCCTGATCGCCAATCGCGGTGAGATCGCCGTGCGCATCCTGCGCGCCTGCCGCGAGCTGGGCATCCGCTCCGTCGCCGTCTTCAGTGATGTCGACCGCAAATCGCTTCACGTCCGCCTTGCCGATGAAGCCTATCTCATCGGCCCGGCGCCTTCGCGCGAAAGCTATCTTTGCATCGATAAACTCATGGACGTGGCGCGTCGCGCCGGTTGCGATGCCGTGCATCCGGGTTACGGGTTTCTCGCGGAGAACGCCGCACTGCCGCGGGCCTGCACGGATGCGGGCTTCACCTTCATCGGGCCGCCCGCCGACGCCATGGAATCTCTCGGCTCCAAAACCGCCGGCCGCCAGCTTGCGCGCCGCGTCGATGTCCCCATCGTTCCCGGCACCAACGATCCCATCGAAAAGCTCGCGGAAGCTCAGTCGCTAGCGCACAGCATGGGCTATCCCGTTCTGCTCAAAGCGGTCGCTGGTGGTGGCGGCAAGGGCATGCGCCTTGTCCACAGCGACGCAGAATTCGAATCCGCGTTTCGAGATGCTTCCTCCGAAGCCAGGAACGCCTTCGGCGACGAACGTCTCTACATGGAAAAATATCTCGAACGGCCCCATCACGTTGAATTTCAGATTTTCGCTGACGCCCACGGCCGCGTCGTCTCTCTCGGTGAGCGCGAATGCTCCATCCAGCGGCGCCATCAAAAAGTGATCGAAGAGGCGCCCTCGCCCATCGTCACGTCCGATCTGCGCAAGAAGATGGGCGACGCCGCGGTGCGCCTCGCGCGCGCCGGCGGCTACGTCAACGCCGGGACTGTCGAATTCCTCGTTGACGCCAATCTCAATTTTTATTTTTTGGAAGTGAACACACGTTTGCAAGTCGAACATCCCGTCACCGAGCAGGTTACCGGCCTCGACCTGGTGAAACTCCAGATCGCCATCGCCGCCGGCCACCGCCTGCCCTTCGCTTGGGAATCCATCACCCCGCGCGGCCACGCCATAGAAGTTCGCCTCTACGCCGAGGATCCCGATAATAATTTCTTCCCTTCACCAGGAAAAATTCTTTCTCGCCAGGTTCCCAGCGGCCCGGGCATTCGCCTGGACGACGGCGTCTACGAGGGCTGGAGCGTGCCTAACGATTACGATCCGCTTCTCGGAAAACTCATCGCCTGGGGCAATAGCCGTGAGGAAACCATTGCCCGCCTTCGCCGCGCCCTTGAGGAGTACACCGTCACCGGCATCAAGACCAATGTGGGGCTTTTCCGCCGCATCCTTGTTGAACCCGATTTTCTCCGCGGCGAGGTGCACACCAGGTGGCTTGACGAGTTGCTCCGCCGTCCGCGTTCCGCCGCGTCTCCTGCGGACCAAAATCAGCCCGCAAACTCCGCCTCTGATGCCGCCGCCATCGCCGCCGCATTCTGGCAGGCAAACCAGTGGGACAGACATTCTTGTCTGTCCTCTTCTTCCGCAGACCAGCCCTCTCGCTGGAAGCAGGAAGGCCGTCGTGCGCAACTGGAGCGCCTGCCATGAGATACGAAGTCCAACTCGCGTCCCCCTCCGAGCAAAAAAACCACGTCATCGAACTCGAACGCGATGCTTCCGGCTGGCGCGTGATGCTGGATGGCCGGCCAGTGGCAGTCGATGCCGTCGAGATCGCTCCCAACACAATCTCCATTCTGCTTGATGGGCAATCCTTTGAAATCAGCGTGACGCCGTCTCCCGACGGCACACTGAAGCTCCAGACCGGCGCGCGTGAATTCACTGCCGAAATCATCGATCCTCGTGCCTGGAGCGGCCGCCGCCACGCCAACGTCGAAGCCGAAGGCCGTCAGCAGATCGTTGCGCCCATGCCCGGTAAGGTCGTGCGTCTTCTCGTCAAAGCAGGAGACCACGTCGAAGCCGGCCAAGGCCTTCTGGTTGTCGAAGCCATGAAGATGCAGAACGAAATCCGCTCACCCAAGAGCGGCACCGTCGAGCGCGTCCTCGCCAGGGAAGGCCAGCCCGTGAACGCCGGTGAAGTCCTGTGTGTGGTCGCTTAAGCTCTAATCGATTTGACGAATTTTCTTTCCGGGCGGAACGGGAAAGTCCGGAATTTCAGAGGGGAAAAGTTTCTTCAGTGCCCGATGGATCGCTGCGGCATGGTGGTCTTCGCTGCGTCCGGTAACTTGCCTGCCGCCTCGATGACCTGCTCCGCCAGGAAGTTCGTCACCCGCGCTCCATCCCGGGCGATCGCCAGATACGCGAGGCGCAGCAATTGTTCCTTGCGATTGCGCAGCGTGTCGCGGATGGTTTGCTGCACCTGCGGTTCGGCTATGCCACGCAGCCCGGGGGATTCACGGGTAAGGAGCTTCAGGATCAGGATGCGCGGGCCATCTTTCGGCTGAACCTGAATCGGCTGGCTTACCTGCCCGGCCTTCAATCCAACCACAACCTTTTTCAGCGCCGGGTCGGATTGATTCAGCGCCGACTCCGGAACGTAGCCCAGGTCGCCG
>WNGC01004019.1_pt1 | contig 13387 bp, 11 predicted proteins | sample 5400051 | NCBI WGS metagenome assembly WNGC01 (sample SAMN13153368, study PRJNA577476) | soil metagenome | isolation source: 20 cm soil or saprolite under grassland replicate 2 | place: USA:California | collected 2016-06-15 | reverse complement strand
TGAGGTCGTGTTTCTTGGCGTACTCGGGACCCCATTTCATATGGGTGCGGATAGCGGTCGGCGCCGTATAGAGCACGTCGACCTTGTAGCGCTCGATGATCGACCACCAGCGATCCTTGTCCGGGAAGTCTGGGACGCCCTCGTAGATGACACCGGTGGTGCCGTTGCACAACGGCGCGTAGACGATGTAGCTGTGTCCGGTCACCCAGCCGATGTCCGCGGCGCACCAATAGATCGAGTCGGGCTTGATATCGAAGATGTAGTGGTGGGTCGCTGCCGTGCCGACCAGGTATCCGGCAGTGGTGTGGACGATGCCCTTGGGCTTCGCGGTGGTGCCGCTGGTATACAGCAGGTAGAGCAGGTCCTCGGCATCCATCTCCTCGCAGGGGCAGGTCTTCGGATCGGCACTGGCGTCCTTGACGACGTCCTGCCACCAGACGTCTCGACCCTCCTTCATCGGCGTCTCGGTCGGGGTGCGGCGCAGGACGATGGCTTTCTTGACCTTCGGCGTCTGGTCGAGCGCGGCATCGGCGTTCTTCTTCAAGGGCACCGGGTTGCCTTTGCGCAAGCCCTCGTTCTGCGTGATCAGCAGCTCGCACTCCATGTCGTTGAGCCGGCCGGCGAGAGAGTCGGCGCTGAAACCGCCGAACACCACCGTGTGGGGCGCCCCCAGCCGCGTGCAGGCGAGCATCGCCAGCGGCAACTCCGGCACCATGCCCATGTAGATCCCGACCGGCGTGCCTTTCTTGACCCCGAGCTTCTTCAGTGCATTGGCGAACTGGACAACGTCACGCTGCAAATCCGAAAAGGTAATGGTGCGCTTCTGATCGACCGGCTCGCCTTCCCAGTAGTAGGCGACCTTGTCGCCGCGACCAGCTTCGACATGCCGGTCGACGCAGTTGTAGCATACGTTCAGCTTGCCGCCTAAAAACCACTTGGCATAGGGCAGCTTCCACTCGAGGACCTTGTCGAAGGGCTGGAACCAGGACACGCGCTTCAGCGCCTCTTCCTTCCAGAAGTCCTCGAAAGGCTTGTTGTAGATGTCGGGCTTCGCGTTGGCGTTCTTGGCAAACTCAGGCGGCGGCGGATACCGCCGCTCCTCGAGCTGCATCGACTCGATGGCATGCGTGCCGGATTGAATCGTCATCGCCTCATACAGCCTCCTTCAGGGGAATCACCAGACGTTACGGACGGCGCCGCCCGCCCTTCCAGACTACTTGGCCGACGGGCCACACCGGTCGGCCTGCCATGTTGGAGATGACGTCGGCAGCCGACGTGTACCAGGCCACCAGCGCCGTGATGATCCCCATGTATCCGCCGGCCTTGATCAATGTATCGCTGCCGGAGAAGAACCCGAGGAACAACAGGATCTCCGTGATCTCGAGCGTGAGGAAAACGCCGAAGACCGCGGTGTTGATCCGGGCGCTCCACAGCAGCATGTAAGTATTGAAGATCGCGAACGCAAGGAGGAACCAGCCCAACGACGGCAGCACGTCCGCGGCTTTCACTTTGCCGGTCAGATCCAGCACGAGGTAGGTGCCAAGCGATAGCCAGAAGGCGCCGTAGGTCGAAAACGCGGTGGCGGTAAACGTATTGCCGCGCCGGAATGACCACATACCGGCCGCGAACTGGGCGAGGCCACCATAAAAGATTGCGAGCCCCACGACGATCGTGTTTCCCACAGTGCCGAAGAGCCCGGCGTTGTGGGCGCTGAGTACGAACGTTGTCAGGGCAAAGGCCGCCAGTCCGAGTGGTGCTGGATCTGCCACTGCCGGAGTCGCAGCGGCTCTCATTTCCTGTGCCATCGATGCTTCACTTCCTTTTCATTGCTGATAAACGCAATGCGTCAGTGCCTGAAGCAGGTCATGGGGCATGAGGGCGGTGAGCAGAGAGCGCCAGCCGCGAGGGGTAGTTCGTAACTTCCACCTTCCCCTGCTGCGAGATCGAGTCAAGCTCATCCTAGCGCAGCAGCGAGAGGTCGGGCCGGCGGAGGCTGGCGGGCAGCCTCTATGTTGCCCCTCCTCCTCCATATCCGGTCAAGGACGATTCCCTCTCACGAGCCCAAGAGGCCGCCCGCCTGCAGCCGACGATACGCCGTCCGCAGCCAGAGTCAAGGCAGCAAATTCACAAAATGGGCGGTGAGAGGCTCGAACTCCCGACATTCTGCGTGTAAGGCAGACGCTCTACCAGCTGAGCTAACCGCCCGCGGCGACTAATTATGCAACGTGGGCGGCGATCGTCTCCGGCACGGCGAAACGGTTGCTGAAGTGCGCCATCACCCTGGCCTCGACCTCGGTCATTGCCGGCGCGCGGCCGACCTCGAGGGCCATGGACGTCACGCCTTTGTCGGGGATGCCGCAGGGCAGAATGTGCGTGAACAGGCTGAGGTCGGTGCTCACATTGAGCGCGAATCCGTGGGTGGTCACGCCCTGAGAGACCTTGACCCCGATTGCCGCGATCTTTCGGTCCCCGATCCAGACGCCGGTGTACCCGCTCAGCCGTCCGGCCGCAATCCCAAAATCCGCCAGCGTTTCGATCAGGCAATCTTCCAGATTGCGGAGATAGCGTCCGACATCAGGCTGGGGGCCCAGGTCGAAGATTGGATAGCCGACCAGCTGCCCCGGGCCGTGATAGGTGACGTCGCCACCGCGATCGACGTCGAGGCAGGTGATGCCCCGCGCCGCCAGCTCGGACTCGGTCAGAAAAACATGGTCCCGGGTGCCGCTGCGTCCGATGGTGTAGGTGTGCGGATGCTCCAGCAGGATCAGCGTGTCAGGCGCCAGTCCGGCGCGGCGGGCGTCGGCGAGCCGATTCTGCAGCGCCCAGGCCTCCGGGTAGGGCACCAGGCCGAGGCGGCGCACCTCCATGATCAGCCGGCCGCGGCCCGGGCGGGCACCTGGTTGGCCGCATGGTACGAGCTGCGCACCAGCGGTCCGGATTCCACGTGGCGGAAGCCAAGCTGGAGCGCCTCCACCTTCAGGGCCGCGAACTCGTCCGGAGTTACGTAGCGGGCGATCGGTAGATGGTTGGCGGTCGGACGCAGGTACTGCCCGACGGTCAGGATCTCGACGTCGTGGGCGCGCAGGTCGCGGAAGACCTGAATCACCTCGTCAATTTCCTCCCCCAGGCCGAGCATGATGCCTGACTTCGTAAAGACTGTGGCGTCCATCCGCTTGGCCCGCTGCAACAGCTCGAGTGAGCGGGGGTAGCGGCCCTTGGGCCGAACCTGCGGATAGAGGCTGGGCACGGTCTCGATGTTGTGGTTGAGGATGTCAGGCCGGGCCCGCATCACGGTCGCCAGGGCCGCCTCGTCACCCATGAAGTCCGGAATCAGCACCTCGATGCCGCACTGCGGAATACGCTGGCGGATTTGCCGGATGGTGCCGGCAAAGATGGCGGCCCCGCCGTCCTCGAGCTCGTCGCGGTTCACCGAGGTAATGACCGCGTGCTTCAGGCCCATCCGCTCGACCGCTTCCGCGACGCGTACCGGCTCGCCAAGGTCGAGCACCGTGGGCCGGCCGGTCTTGACGGCGCAGAAGCCACAGGCCCGGGTGCAGGTATCACCGAGGATCATGAAGGTGGCCGTGCGTGCCTCCCAGCACTCGCCGATGTTGGGACAACGCGCCTCCTCGCAGACGGTGTGCAGCTCGAGCCCGCGCATGATGTCCTTGAGCTCGGAGTAGTTCGGCCCACCGGGGAGTCTTACCCGCAGCCATTCGGGCCGCCGGGTGTCGATAGGCACCACCGCATTGCGCTTGGAGCGGCCGTAAAACTTGATGGGAGCGACGTCAGCCATTGCTATCAGTATCCCAAAGGACTCACGAATTCCGTCTCAATAGAGTGGGACTTGCTCCGAAAACCCCTCCAGCCAGCGGCGAACACCCTGCAGGAAGCGGGCGGCGGAGACCCCGTCCAACACCCGATGGTCGAAGCTGAGGCACAGATTCATCATCGACCGGATGGCGATCGCATCCCCCTCCACCACCACCGGCCGCTTGACGATCGCGTCCATGGCGAGGATGCCCGCCTGGGGCGGCGCGATGATCGAGTAGGACAGGATTGTCCCGAAGGTGCCGGGGTTGTTGACCGTGAATGTCGCTCCCTGGACATCGGCGATGGTCAATTTTGTGGCGCGCGCCCTCCGGGCCAGGTCGTCGATCGACTTCGCCAGTCCCGCGATCGACATCCGATCCGCCTGGTGGACGACGGGCACGATCAGGCCATCGTCGACCGACACGGCCACCCCGACGTTGATGTCTTTGTGCAAGACCACGCCATCGTCGCTCCAGCTGGCGTTCAGGGCCGGCACGGCTTTGAGTCCCTCGACGACGGCCTTGACGATGATCGGCACAAAGGTCAGGTCCACGCCCTCGCGTTGCTTGAAGCTGTCTTTGACTTGATGGCGGAAGCGGACAACGTTTGACATATCGACCTCGGCCACGGTCCACGCATGGGGGATCGTCTGCTTGCTCTTCAGCATGTTGCTGGCGATCGACCGGCGCATGGGCGTCAGCGGGACCTTCGTCTCCCCCGCCGGGGCCGCCGGGCCGGGGCGCGCCTCCGCCGCCGCCTGACGCTGTTCACCATTTGCCGCGACGGTTTGGGCGCGCCGCCCGACGAAGTCCTCGACGTCTTTCTTGCTGATCCGGCCACCGACGCCCGATCCCTCGATGCGGGCGAGCTCGGCGTCGGTGATGTGGTGCTCCTCGATGAGGGCGCGGACGGCGGGCGATAACCGGGTTCGCGACTCCGTGGATGCCACACTCTTAACCTCTTCCGGAATCGGGGCCGCAATCGCCGGCGCAGACTCTTGGGCAACGGGTTCCTGCTCCCTCCCCGGCACGCGGGGGAGGTTCGGGGTGGGGGCTCCAGCGGCCACGGATTCTTCGATCACGGCGATCTCGGTTCCGACCGTCACGGTGGTGCCTTCCTTTACCTTGATTTCCTTCAGGACGCCGGCGAGTGGCGCGGGAACTTCCGCGTTCACCTTGTCGGTGATGATTTCGACCAGGCCCTCGTATTTCTTGACCTGGTCGCCCGGCTGCTTCAGCCATTTCGAGATGGTGCCCTCGGTGATCGATTCCCCGAGCTGCGGCATTTTGACGGACGCCATTTGCCGGTTGGCTCGCCCTAGTAGGCGGCCAGCTCCTTCGCCTTGGCGAGGATCCGGTCGACGTTTGGCATGAAGGCCTCCTCCAGCACGTGGTTGAAAGGCATGGCCGGCACGTCCGGCGCGGTCAGTCGCATGAGCGGAGCATCCAGCGCATCGAAGGCATGCTCCATGATGATCGCCATCACCTCGGCGGCGATTCCGGCGAAGCGCGTGTCCTCGTGGACAACCAGGACCTTCCCCGTCTTTTTGGCCGTGGCGACGATGGCGGCCTCATCGATCGGCTTGATGGTGCGGAGGTCCAGCACCTCCGCGGAGATGTCGTCGGCCGCGAGTTTCTCAGCCACCTGGAGACAGTAGGTCAGCATCAAGCCGTAGGCGATCAGGCTCAGATCCGTGCCTTCGCGCTTGATGTCGGCCTGGCCGATCGGCACCACCCCATCGCCGTCAGGGACTTCGCCCTTCACCAGGCGGTAGGTCCGCTTGTGCTCGAGAAAGAGGACGGGATCCGGATCGCGGACCGCCGCCTTGAGCAGCCCCTTGGCATCGGCCGGCGTTCCGGGCGCGACCACCTTCAGGCCAGGGATATGGGCGAAGGTCGCCTCGATGCTCTGCGAATGGTAGAGCGCCCCATGCACCCCGCCGCCCCAGGGTGCCCGAATCACCATCGGCAGGTTGAAGTCGCCGGCGGTCCGGTAACAGAAGCGGGCCGCTTCCTCGATGATCTGGTTCATCGCCGGGGCGATGAAGTCCGCGAACTGGATCTCGGCGATCGGGCGCATGCCGTTGACGGCGGCCCCGATCGCCACCCCGACGACGCACGACTCGGCCAGCGGAGAATCGATCACCCGATATTCCCCATATTTCTTGTAGAGGCCGTCACTGGCGAGGAAGACCCCGCCGCGCTGGCCCACGTCCTCGCCGATCAGGAAGACGGAGGGGTCGCGCGCCATCTCCTCATCCATCCCTTCGCGGATGGCCTCGATCACGGTTTTCTGAGCCATCAGCTCACCGTTCCCTGTTTGTAGACGAAGGTCATCAGGTCGTCCGGCGTCGGGTCGGGTGCCTGCTCCGCATACTCGGTCGCCTCATCGACCTGCTGGTCGACCCGCTCGGTAATTTCCTTCTCGACCGCATCCGTCAGGGTTGCGCTCTCTCGCAGGTACTTCGCGTAGCGCTGGATGGGATCCTTCTGCCGCCAGATGGCGACCTCTTCGGCCTGGCGGTAGCGCTTGTCGTCGTCGTCACTCGAGTGCGCCGTGAACCGGTAGGTCTTGGCTTCGATCAGCGTCGGCCCCTCGCCGCCGCGAGCCCGCTCGACCGCCTGCCGGGTGACTTCATAACAGGCCAACACATCGTTGCCGTCGACCACGACGCCCGGGAAGCCATAGCCGGCTGCCCGGTCGGCGAGGTTCTCGATCGCCATCTGGCGGCTCTGGGGGACCGAGATCGCGTAGCCGTTGTTTTCACAAACGAAGATCACGGCCAGCTTGTGAATGCCGGCGAAGTTCATCGCCTCGTGGCAATCACCCTGGCTGGCAGCGCCTTCGCCGAAATAGGCGGCGGTTACCGCGTCCTCCTTGCGCTGTTTGGATGCCAGGGCAATGCCCGCCGCGTGGAGCAGCTGCGTGGCCACCGGGCTCCCGCCGGTCAGGATGTGCCGCTGCCGGCTGCCGAAGTGCCCGGGCATCTGGCGGCCGTTGCTGTTGGGATCTTCGCGTCGGGCAAAGAAGGACAGCATCTGGTCTTTCGCCGTCATGCCGAACCAGAGGATGACGCCGGCGTCGCGATAGTAGGGTGCCACCCAATCGTGACCCGGACGGAGCGCCGCCGCGGTGCCGACCTGGGCCCCCTCCTGGCCCTGGCATGAGATCACGAAGGGCGCCCGGCCCTGCCGGTTGATCAACCACATGCGCTCGTCGACGGCGCGCGCCAGGCGCATCACCTCGTAGATGCGCAACGCCTGGTCGTCACTCAGCCCCAGCGACCGGTGGCGGCTCTGTCCGCCTTTGGCCTCGACCTCCTGCGTTTTGGTGGCCATGGTCAGATGTGGATGGCGAGCCCGTCGACGGCCAGCGCGGCTTCCTTGACAGATTCCGAGACCGTCGGGTGCGGATGGATGCTGGCCCCGATCTCCCATGGGGTCGACTCGAGCAGCTTCGCGAGCGCGGTCTCCGAGATCAGCTCCGTGGCGTTGGGCCCGATGATGAAGACGCCCAGCAGGTCGCCGGACTCCTCGTCGCTGATGATCTTGACGAAGCCTTCGGTTTCGCCCAGGATGACGGACTTGGCATTGCCGACCAGTGGGAATTTTCCGACCTTGACCTTTAGTCCCTGGTCTTTGGCCTGCTTCTCCGACAATCCGAGGCTTGCCACCTGCGGATAGGTATAGGTCGCGCGCGGCACGCGATTGTAGTCGAGGGGCTTGGGATTCTTGCCAGCGATGTACTCCATGATGTGTTCACCCTCGTAGTAGGCGACGTGGGCCAGCAAGAAATTCCCGATGACGTCACCAGCCGCATACACGTTGGGATGCCCGGTTCGATAATGCTCGTCGGTCTTGATGTAACCCTTTTCAACCTGGATGTCGAGCTTCTCCAGCCCGAAGCCGTCGGTGATTCCCTCCCGACCGACAGCCACCAGCAGTCGCTCGCCATCGATGGTCTGGCTCTGCTCGCCAGTCTTTACCGCTACCGTCAATTTGCCGTTGGCCCGTTTCAGGGTGTCTGGCTGGAGTTGGGCTCCGGTCAGCACCGTGATGCCGCGCTTGCCGAGCACCTTGGCGAGTTGCTGCCCGACGTCGGAGTCTTCGAGCGGCAACAACGTGGGGAGAAATTCGACGAGGGTCACCTTCGCGCCGTAGCCGTTGTAGACGCAGGCGAACTCGGTGCCAACCGCGCCGGCGCCGACGATGACGATCGATTTCGGCATCCGGTCCAGGCTGACAGCATGGTCGCTGTTGATGACCCGATCACCATCCATGTTGAGGCCGAGCAGCGACTTGGGCCGCGATCCGGTCGCGACTACCAGGTTCTTGGCATTGATTGCCTGGCCGGTGTTCTTGACGACCACCTTGTGTTCCGACTCGATCACGCCCTCGCCCTGAAAAACGGCGACCTTGTTCTTCTTGAGCAGGAACTCGGTGCCGCGCCAGAGCTGGTTGACCACACTCTCCTTGCGCTTGAGGACCGCCGGCCAATCGATTTGCACTCCGTCGGTCTTGATGCCGAGCGCGGCGGCACCCTGAATCTCATGAGCCAACTCCGAGGAATGGAGGAACGACTTGGTGGGAATGCAGCCGCGATGCAGGCAGGTTCCGCCTACCTTCTCTTTCTCGATGACCGCGACCTTGAGCCCCAGCTGGGCTCCCCGAATAGCACCGACATATCCGGCGGAGCCGCCGCCGATGACGGCTACGTCAAACGCCTCATCGGGCATACGAATCGATTGTACCCAGCCACCGACGGGTCAGCTAACTCTCCAGCATCGCCAGCGCCGCGGCCAACTGCAGGTCCTTGGAGAAGTCATTCGGTGTGTGGTCGACCGCATACTCGTCCTGGGCGCTGGGTAGCGTCACGGTCTTGTCCGGGGTGATCCCCGACTTCTCGATCGAGTGACGGTTGGGGGTCAGCCAGTATGCGATCGTCAGGTGCAGGTCGCCGTTGCCGTTGCGCAGCGGGAGGTCTTCCTGGACTGAGCCCTTGCCGAAGGTCTTGACGCCGACCAGCTTTGCTCGGCCATGATTGGTGAACGCCCGCCCGTTACCGCTGACACTCCGGACCTCGTCCTTGCCATTGCGCGGCACCAGGATCGTGCTCGTCCCGCTACTGACGAATTCGCTGATGACATCGTTGGCCGCATCGACGTAACCACCCGGGTTGTCGCGCAAGTCGAGCAGGACGCTGGTAACCGATCCCTTGAGGTTGGCCTTGAGCGCCTGGTCGAACTCGGTGGACGTCCGGCTGCCGAAGTCGAAGACCCGGATGTAGAGCACCCGGTTGTCGAAGACATGGGTGGCGACGCTGGGCACGTTGATCTCCTGGCGGGTCAGATCGAACGTCAGTGTCTGGCCGTTGCGATTGACTTGAACTTTGACCTGGGTGCCGGCCTTTCCCCGGATGTGGTTGACCGCGTCGTCGGCCGTCCATCCGGTCGTGCTCTGCCCGTCGACGGCGGTGATGATGTCCCCCGGCTTCATGCCGGCCTTCTCCGCCGGCGTGCCGGGAAGCACGCTGGCGATCAGGACCTGGTCACCCTTCTGCTGGACCGAGGCGCCGATTCCGGCGAACTGGCCGTTGAGGAAACTCTGGTTCGAACGGTACTCATCGGGCGTCAGGTACCGGGAGAACTGATCGCCCAGGCCGCCCACCATCCCGGAGGCCGCCCCCTGCGTCAGTTTCACGCCGTCGGGGTTTGATTTGACGTAGTGCTGCTGGATGTTGGTAAAGACTTCATCGAGCACGCGGTAATCAACATTCGACTTGGGCGGTGTGTAAAAGAGCAGCGCCCTGGTCCAATCCGGGGCATAGCCTCCCCACTGGAACTCGGCCAGGCTGCCCGCGTAGAAGGCGCCAATGGCGACCACCAGCAGGATCGCAATGTTCTTGAACCGACCCATGAGTGGATTATCGTCCCGGGTTTCCCTCCTCCCTTGTGGGGGAGGGTCAGGGTGGGGGGTCTTCGGCTCGATCACGAGAGGGGCAGGTAGGCCAGTGGGTCGACCGGCGTGCCGGCGATATCGATCTCAAAGTGCACGTGGGGCCCGGTCGAGTTCCCGGTCGAACCCTCGTAGCCGATGACGGTGTCCTTGTCGACCTGGGCCCCTTCGGCCACTGCCCAGCCGGAGAGATGGCCATACAGCGTGGTGAAGCCGCCGGCGTGGACCATCACGACGTACCGCCCGTAGCCGCACAGGGCGCCCGGGTTCCAGGTGCACCCCATGGCGAAGTTGTGCACGATGCCGCCATCCGCCGCATGGACGGGGGTGCCATAGTCCGTGGCGATGTCGAGGCCGCTGTGGAAGTGATGGCTGGGACAGCTGGGGTCATACGGCTCGAACGGATAACTCGTGCACCCGAAGCCCTGGGTGATGACCCCGTCGATCGGCGCCTCGATGGCGGCGATCTGCTGTTGATGGGCCGCCCGCTGGTCACGCATCGCCTGCAGCTGGGTTTTCTGATCCTGAATTTGCTTGACGACCTGCGCCTGCTGAGCCTGCTTGCTCTCGAGGTCCGCTTTCATTGCCTCCATGGCGGCCCGTTCCTTCTGGAGCGCGGCGACCTGGCGGCGATCTTCACGAACGATGTCATTGAAGAAGAAGACCCGGTTCATCAGGTCGGTGAAGTTGGCGGCGGAGAAAACCAGCTCCAGCCCGCTGACCTGACCGCTCTTGTACATGATGCGCATCCGCTGGCCGAAATCGGCGATGTGCTGGGCCAGCTCCGCCTGCTTGAGCGCCAGCTCCACCTTCGCCTGGTCGATCTGCTGACCGATGACGACCAGCTTTACCGTCTCCTGGTCAATCTGGGTCTGCACCGTCCGCAGCTGTGAGTCAAGGGCCGCGATCTGTCCCTGCAGTGCCCGTTCCTGTGCGAGCAACCGACCGATCTGCGTCCGGGCGGCGATGATCTGCCCGTTGAGGCCCTGCAGCTGTCGCTGCTTGTCGTAGATGCTGTCCGACACCGCGCCCAGCAGCACGACGGTCAGCACGGTCACGGCCAGGGCCGCACGGAACCGAGACGGCCTCACTGCTTGAGGAACCGCCTTACGCCCAGATAGCTCCCAACGCTTCCGAGTAACAGACCGAAGACGAGCATCGCCGCCAGCACGACCCGCAGATACGCGGGATCAAAAGCCAGTGGAATAAAAATCAGCACGCTCTGCAGATTGATGACGGCCGGCCGGTAGCCAAAGCCGACGATGAGCACAGCGACGGCCGCGCCAACGACGCCGACGATCAGCCCCTCCACGATGAACGGCCAGCGGACAAACCAGTCCGTGGCGCCGACCAGCTTCATCACCTCGATTTCCTTGCGGCGCAGGTAGATCGCCGTCCGAATGGTGAGCATGATGATGAACACGGACAGCCCGGTCAGCCCAATGATCAGCACCAGCCCCGCGATCCCCGCGACCCGAGCCAGCAGGATGATCTTGTCGATCACGTTGGGCTCGTAGTTCGTCGAGGGGGATTTGTCGACCAGTGGCGAGGTCCGAACTTCCTGGTCGATCGCCGCGAGATCGCGGATGTCCCTGACCGTGACGTCCAGGCTGGCCGGCAGCGGGTTGGTGCCCAGGGTGTCGATCACGCTTGGGTCCAACGCCGGCAGCTGCCGAAACCTTGCCATGGCCTGATCCTTGGATACGTAGGTCACGTCGGTCACCCGCGGATCATTCTCCAGGTGCAACTTGAAATCCATGGCGCTGCTGAGCGGAGTCGTGTCGGCCAGGTAGACGGAGATGGCGCTGGCCTTCGTCTTCTCGAGGGCCACGATCTGGTCGAGTGAATGCAGGACGAGCAGCAGGCTGCCCAGGGCGAGCAGCACCACCCAGACGATGAGCACGCTGGCCACGCTGACCGCAGCATTCCGCCAGAAGTTCTGCCAGGCGCTGCTGAAGGCGAAGTCAATGCGATTCCAGAGCCGGTGCATGGTACCCTCCTGCATCTTCGTCTCTGACAATCTGGCCACCTTCAATAGCCACCACCCGCCGCCGCATCACGTCGACAATCTCGCGGTTGTGCGTCGCCATCATCACCGTCGTCCCGCGCGCGTTGATCTGGAGCAGCAGCTGGATGATTTCCCACGAGGTCGCCGGGTCCAGATTGCCGGTCGGCTCATCGGCGAGGAAGATCAGCGGATCATGGACGAGCGCCCGCGCGATGGCCACCCGCTGCTGCTCACCGCCGGACAGCTGGTCGGGAAACTTGGTTTCCTTTCCTTCCAGCCCGACGATGCTCAGCACTTCCTCGACCTTCGGCTTGAGGTGGCGCAGGGCACCCTCGGTCACGCGCAAGGCAAAGGCGACATTCTGGAAGACGGTGAGATTGGGCAGCAGCTTGAAATCCTGGAAGACCATGCCGATCTTGCGGCGCAGGAAGGGTAGGTGGCGGCGCTTCAGCCGGCTCAGATCCTGTCCCTCCACTAAAATCGTGCCGGCCGTGACTTTCTCCTCGCGGATCAAGAGGCGAACCAGGGTCGACTTCCCCGCACCGCTCGGCCCGACAAGAAAGACGAAATCCTGTTTGGGAATCTCCAAGGTCACATCCCGCAGCGCGACGGTGCCGTTCGGATAGGTCTTCTCCACGTGCTCGAGGTGGATCTGCGGGCCAGTCTCGACTACGGCGGCCACGCGCGCCCTCGCTGGCAACGATGTCCGGGTCGGCAGTAGCGTGGTTGGTGCTGGCACGTAAACAAATCCATTCCGAAAGCCGGTGCCACAACGGGCTGGGCCCTTGGGGGCCGAATGACTCCGGAAGTATAGGGCATCCTGTCGCGCATTGCTGCCTCAGTTCACTGTGGGTCCAAAGCTTGGCCCGCCTCCCTCTTTATACTCAGGTCGAATGCCCAACTCGGCCGCTCCACTGGTGAGTGTCGAGCGGGCTGGCGTGGAGGAGGCCATTCACCTCGGGCACCTGGCCGTCGTCGGGGCGGATGGCCAGGTCCGCGCAAGGCTCGGCGATCCAGACCACCTCACCTATTTCCGTTCCTGTGCCAAGCCGTTTCAGTCCATCGGCAGCCTCGGGACCGGAATCGCCAGTCGCTTCGACCTGCGCCCCGAGCATGTGGCGATCATGTCGGCCTCGCATAACGGCGAGCCGCGCCACGTCGAAATCGTTCGCGACCTGCTGGCGCGCACAGGGGTCCCCGAATCGGCTCTCCAATGCGGGGCCCACTGGCCGATCCACGAACCATCGGCGGCGCTGGCTCGGCGGCAGATGGATGAGCCACTGCCGATTTTCAACAACTGCTCCGGCAAGCACGCGGGGATGCTGGCGGCGGCGACGGCGCTCGGCGCACCGCTCGATACCTACCTCGAGCCCGATCATCCGGTCCAGCGGCGAATTTCGGACGTGATCGCCGATTACACCCATCGCCCATCGGCAACGATCCACTACGGCACCGATGGTTGCAGCGCCCCGAATGCGGCGGTCCCGCTGGCCGCCATGGCGCGCAGCTTCGCCGCGCTCGTCCGGGCCACGGAGGAAATCCCGCTCGGCGTAGTCACCGCCATGACCGAGCACCCCTTCCTGGTCGGCGGAACCGATCGCTTCGACACCCG
>WNGC01006521.1_pt1 | contig 13391 bp, 7 predicted proteins | sample 5400051 | NCBI WGS metagenome assembly WNGC01 (sample SAMN13153368, study PRJNA577476) | soil metagenome | isolation source: 20 cm soil or saprolite under grassland replicate 2 | place: USA:California | collected 2016-06-15 | reverse complement strand
CAGTCGCGATCCCGCGCCGCCTCCGCAGACGTATATCAAGACCTCGGGCGGCCTCATGCGGGACATGACCATTCACGATTTCGACATGGCGCGCTATCTGGCGGGCGAGATCGCGCAGGTGCACGCCTTCGGCGCGAACCTCGTCGATCCGGCCATCGGCAAACTGGGCGACATCGATACCTGCAGCGTCTCGCTGCGCGCCAAATCGGGCGCGCTCATACAGATCAACAACAGCCGCCGTTGCGTGTATGGATACGATCAGCGCATCGAGGCATTCGGATCGAATGGCATGCTGCAGGCCGGAAACCAGTACGCCACGACCGTCGAATCCTGGAGCGCGGAGCGCACGGGGGCGCGCGAGCCGCTGCTGAGCTTCTTCATCGAGCGCTATCGCGAAGCCTACATTTCCGAGACGGATGCGTTCGTCTCCTCGCTCGAGGGGGGGCGGCCCATGAGCCCGGACTTCGCCGACGGGCTGGCAGCGCTGCGGCTGGCCGTGGCGGCCGAGGAGAGTCTGCGAACCGGCGCGGTTGTCGGCCTCGACTGAGCGCACCGCGCGGTCACGGGCGGGCCCGCCACTGTCGAGTGCGCTCGAGCCGTCACGCGCGCCTGCCGCCGGCCCGATGCCGGTACTGATCGGCGATCACGGCCGCGACGATGATGGCCCCTTTGACGATCTCCTGGTAGTACGCGTCGATTCTCAGGAATACTGATCGGCGATCACGGCCGCGACGATGATGGCCCCTTTGACGATCTCCTGGTAGTACGCGTCGATTCTCAGGAAGGTGAATCCCGAGGTCACCACACCCAGGATCAGGGTGCCGATGACCGTGCCGGTGATGCGCCCGATGCCGCCCGAGAGCGATGCGCCGCCGATCACGGCTGCCGCAATGGCGTCGAGCTCGTACATCATCCCCATGCCCGCCTGACCTGACACGGCACGCGCCGAGGTGACGATTCCGGCCAATCCCGACAGCGTCCCCGCGATCGTGTAGACCACGATCAGGTGCCCGGCCACGTTGATGCCGGAGATCCGCGCCGCCTGCGGATTTGCGCCGATCGCATAGGTGAACTTGCCGTAGCGCGTGTACCGCAGGGCAATGTGGAATATCAGTGCAGCTGCGAGAAAGATCATGACCGGAACCGCTCCGCCGCCGATGTCGGCATAGGCATCGGTGAGCATGCTGACCGGCTGTCCGTGGGTGTACCACTTGGCGATGCCGCGGGCGCTGACCATCACACCCAGAGTCGCGATGAACGGCGGGATGGACGTGTAGGCAATCAGCGTGCCGTTGAGCACACCCGCGGCGGCGCCGACCGCCAGACCCGCCATCACCGGCACGAGCACCGGCAGATCGGTCAGCGAGGGATAGACGGCCCTGACCGCATCCGAGGATTGAGCCAGGCTCGCCGCGACCATCGCCGTCACCGCGACCACCGACCCGGAAGACAGGTCGATGCCGCCGGTGATGATCACCTGGGTCACGCCGACGGCAATGATGCCGATCACCGAGACCTGCAGGATCATGATCACCAGGCGCTGCTCGTTCAGCAGGAAGCTTTGCCTGACGAGAATCCAGCCGAGCAGCTCGAAGGTGAGCGCGAGTCCGATGAGCACCATCAGGATGCTCGCCTCGGGCGGCAGTCCTCGCGCACGCCTCCTCGAGCGGGCATCGACGGTTCGCTGTGCCAGTGCCTGCGGCATGCTTTGCCTTGGGCGAGCGCCTAGCGCGCGGCGAGGTCCATGATCTTCACCTGGTCCGCCTGCTCGCGCGCGAGGATTCCGGTCACGCGCCCCTCGTGCATCACCATGATGCGGTGGCTCATGCCGAGGATCTCGGGCATCTCCGAGGAGATCATCAGGACGGCGGCGCCCTCGGCGACGAGCCGCGTGATGAGCTGGTGGATCTCGGCCTTGGCCCCCACATCCACCCCGCGCGTCGGCTCATCGAGAATGAGGATCTTCGGGCGCGTGAGCAGCCAGCGCCCGAGCAGCACCTTCTGCTGATTGCCACCCGAGAGGTTCTCGATGCGCTCGTGCAGGTCGGGCGTCTTGACGCCGAGCAACCGGCTCATCGCCGCGCAGGCCTGCGTCACGGCGCGCCGGCGGACGAACCCGCAGCGCACGAAGTCGCCCTCGAGCACCGCGATCTCCAGATTCTCGAGCACGCTGAGCCTGAGGAAGCAGCCCGTCTCCTTGCGATCCTCGGTGACGAAAGCCATGCCGCGCGACCTCGCCGTCTGCGGCGAATCGAGCTTCACCTCGCACCCTTCTATCCAAACCCGCCCGGAGCTCGCCGGGGTGAGGCCGAACAGCGCCTCCGCCAGCTGGCTGCGGCCGGCGCCGATCAGCCCGGCAATTCCGAGGATCTCCCCCGCGTGCAGGTCGAAGCCGATCCCGTAAAAATGCGGCTCCAGAGTCAGATCGCGCGCCGACAGCACGACCGCGCCCGGGCGCGCCGGCGCGCTCGGGAAGATCTGCGACAGCTCGCGGCCCACCATCATGCGAATGAGCTCATCGCGGGTGAGGTCGAGGGGACTTGCCGTGCCGATGTATCGGCCGTCACGCAGCACGGATACCTCATCCGCGATCTCGAACAGCTCGTCCATCTTGTGGGTGATGTAGAGAATGCTCTTCCCCTGCGCCCGCAGCTCGCGGATGATCGCGAACAGGTGCTCCGCGTCCTTCTCGGTGAGCGCCGAGGTTGGCTCGTCCATGATGAGCAGCTCGGACTCGTGCGAGAGGGCCTTTGCGATCTCGATCATCTGGCGGCGCGCGATCGAGAGGGTGCGCACCTCGGCCTGCGGGTCGATATCGACGCCGAAGCGCTCGAACAGGGCGCGCGTCCTGCGGCGTAGCTCGCGATGACTGATCAATCCGCAGGCGTTCATGGGCTCGCGTCCGATCCAGATATTCTCCGCCACGCTCATGAAGGGCATCAGGTTCAGCTCCTGATGAATCATGGCGATGCCGTTCCGTAGGGCCTGCCGTGGAGAGCTCAGGTGCACCGCAGCGCCCCGCAGGCGCAGCTCTCCGGCATCCGGGGTGTAGATCCCCGCGATGATTTTCATGAGGGTCGACTTGCCGGCGCCGTTTTCGCCGATGAGTGCGTGCACCGTACCGCGCTTGACCCGAAGGGAGACGTCGTCCAGTGCCACGACTCCGGGGAACGCCTTGCCGAGGTGGCTGACCTGCAGGAAGCAGCCATCGGGCACGTCGGTGGCCAGGCTGTGCACGGTCAGTGCCTGCCCAGGTAATGCGTCAGATTCCCGGGCGTCACCAGCTCGAACGGGACCCACACGAAGCTCGGAACCTTCTCACCCCTGACGAGCTTCAGCGCGGTATCGACCGCTCCCGTGCCCTGGGCAGGGGCGTTCTGGAACACGGTCGCCTTGAGATCCCCCGCTTTCATTGCGGCGAGTGCATCGGGCGTGGCGTCGATTCCCGCGACGATCGTTCGCGACAGCAGTTTTGCCTGCTTCAGGGATTGGATGGCGCCGATGGCCATCTCATCGTCGTTGGCGACCACCGCCTGCGGACGCAGGCCGGCGCTCAACCAGTTGGTCATGAGGTCGGCGGCCTCGGTGCGCTTCCAGTTGGCGCTCTGCTTCTCCAGAACCCGTATGCCGCGGCACGGCGGCCTGGCGATCACGTCATAGATGTCCTGGGTACGCTGCCGGGCGGCCTGATTCGTGAGCTCGCCGACCAGGATGACGATGTCGCCCTTGCCCTGCAGGAGCCGGCAGACTTCCGCCATCTGCAGAGTGCCCGATTGAGCGTCGTCGGATCCGACGAAGGAGACCCTGGGCGGCAGCTGCTTGTCGGCGGGCATGCGGTTCACGTACACGAGCGGTATGCCGGCGCGCACCGCGAGTCGAGTCATTGTGGGCGTCGCATCGGTGTCGACGGGGTTGACGATGATGGCGTCCACTCTCTGCGCAATGAAATTCTGGATCTGGTTAAGCTGTCTGCCGATGTCGTTCTGGGCGTCTTCGAACTGGATCGGGACGCTCAGCTGTTGCGCCCGCTCCTTCATGCTGGCACGGACCGCAGTCAGGAAGTTGTCATCGAACAAAGCCATGGAGACGCCCAGCGTGGCCGCGTGCGGGGCCGCGGACAGCGCCGGCAGTACGCCGGCGAGGAACGCCAGACAGGTGCGCTTCATCCCCACATCCTTTGCCGGAAGTCTAAGCGTGAGGCAGGCAGGATGCGATAGACGCGCTACAATCCCGGCCGCGTTCGGTTTTAAGTGATGCACACGGCGTGAAATGCAGCTCACCAGACGGGCGCCTCCGTACGCACAGATAGCCATTGTCATTGCCGTCTTCGTGGGGCCAATGACAGCTGCGGCGCCGCAGCCGACGGCGCCACGGCTCGACTTCGAAGTTCAGGAAGGTCTCAACCTCAACCGCTTCGCGCGCGAAGGCAACGTTGCGGCGCATCTGTTGCTGCGCTCCGGAACCGACCCGCGCATCCTGATCGCCTTTCCGGCCGGCAACAGCGGCGTGGGTCTCTGGTTCGTGCACCACGCCGACAGGGCGAGCTTCAGGCTGCGCGGTCCGCCGGTGGCCGTCCACGACTCCGACGCCCGCGGGCGCGCGCTGTACGGCATCTCGGCGCAGGCCACCGTCGAGGGCCAGGACCTGCAAATCCGCCAGGCGGTGCTCTCCAGTATTCGCGTGCTGCGCGACTATCAGTTGCTCGGCACCATGCCCTCCGCCGTTGCAGCCACCCCCACCGAGCACGGGCGCACGCTCAGCTGGTCCCGCGACCGGCTCGACGGAGCCGCGGGCTATCGGCTGGTGCTCGAAGTCACCCATGGGCAGCTGAGTGATGGACACATCCGCGCGGGCCCCGACGGCAAGATCGGTTTGCGGATCACGGGCCTCACGGGCGAGACGCCGCTGACTCCGCTCCTGGGCCGCCAGCTGTTGAACGACTCGGCCGGGTCGGATGCCGCGGCTCGTGACACGCTGACGTTTCTCGCGTATCGCGAAAAGCTGCTCGCCGGCTCGTGGCGCTTCGACACTTACTTCGGGCGGGATACCCTGATGGCCGTGCGCCTGCTGATGCCCGTTCTGAGTGCGACGGCGGTCGAGGCGGGACTCTCCTCGGTGCTCGCACGGCTGTCAGTGCAAGGAGAGGTTGCGCACGAGGAGGACATCGGCGAGCGCGCGGTGCTCGATCACCTGCAAAGCGATGGCTCGCGCTCCGCCGCGCCGGTATTCGACTACAAGATGATCGACGGCGACTATCTGCTCGCCCCGGTGGCTAGCGCCTGGTTGGTTCATCAGGCACGGCCGCGGGCCGCCGCGTTCCTGGCCGCGCCCGCCGGCGAGCCGGGCGTGCGCGGCACCCGCGGCGCAGCCCTGGTCGCCAACCTGCGGTTCGTGTTGCAGAGCGCGTCGGCGTTCGCCGCAGACCCCGGCACCGCGCATCTCATCGGGCTGAAGGCCGGGTTCTCGGTGGGCGACTGGCGGGACAGCGAGGAGGGCATCGGGCGGGGCCGCTATCCGTACGACGTCGATGCGGTGCTGGTCCCGGCGGCCCTCGAGGCCGCGGCGCAGCTCAATGACAGTGGTCTCTTGTCACCGTATCTGAACCCGGCTGATCGTGCGCTGTTCGCTCGCGCCCCGCAGATGGCGAGCGTCTGGCGTGCGAAGGCGCCGCAACTGTTCGAAGTGGCCATACCTCGCAAGCAAGCCGACGGCGCCATCGAGGCCTATGCCACCTCACAGGCCATTGCGGCGCAGCCCGCCCTCGCAGCCTTGGGCCCCGACGATCTGCGCTTCCATGCGATCGCGCTCGATGCGTCGGGAAAGCCGATCCCGGTCATGCATTCGGACGAGGGCTTTGCGCTGTTGTTCGCAGACCTGGATCCGGAACAGGTCGACCGGGCCGTCACCGTGCTGGTGCGTCCGTTCCCCGCCGGCCTGATGACCGACGCAGGGATGCTGGTCGCCAATCCCGCATTCTGCGCGCCGGCGTTGCAGGCGCGCTTCACCCGCAACGCCTATCACGGCACCGTCGTATGGTCGTGGCAGCAAGCCCTGTTCGCCGCCGGGCTGGAGCGGCAACTGCGCGCTTCACCCGCAACGCCTATCACGGCACCGTCGTATGGTCGTGGCAGCAAGCCCTGTTCGCCGCCGGGCTGGAGCGGCAACTGCAGCGCCGCGATCTACCGCTCACCGTGCGCACTCATCTCCTCGAGGCGCAGCAGGTCCTGTGGTCGGCCATCAACGCAACCCGCTCCATCAACAATTCCGAATTGTGGTCGTGGTCGTTCGACGCCGGCCACTATCGGGTGGCGCCATTCGGGGCCGCCGCCGCGGACGCAGACGAGTCCAACGCAGCGCAGCTGTGGAGCACGGTGTATCTGGCCGTGAAGCCGCCGCACACCGCGCTGAACGCATCCTCCGATGCGCAGGTTGGCGTGTTGCGGGCAGACTCCGCGTCCCGGCAGTTGCCAGAGAGGTAGTTCCACCCATGAGTCGCATCGGTGCTGTGCAGTACGCGCTTTTTTTCCTGGTTGCCACCGCGAGCGCCCGCGGCGAGACGGATGCGAGCTTTCGCCTGAGCGCCGGGCTCGAGGATCTGCCCGCCTATTTTCCGGCTTATCTCGCCAATGGTTACATCTCGGCCCTGAGCGCACCGCGGGGCACCGAGGCCACGCGGGCCTACCTGGTCGCGTTCATGGACTACGCTGCGGGCGATATCTCGCGCCCGGCGGCCGTTCCCGGGTGGACCGAGATCGACTTCAGCTCGAGTCCCACCGGAGCGGGTCAGGCGTGGATGAACAGAGCCCCGCTGAACGAGCGCGATTTCAGGGACTACCGGCAGACCCTCGATCTGCACGAAGCCACGTTGACGACGAGTTATCGCTACCTCGATCGCGGCCGGGAAACCGCGGTCGAGGTCACAACGCTGGTCAGTGAGGCGTCCCCGCATCTGGCGGCGAGTCGTTTCAGGATCACGCCGGATTATGACGGGGTGGTGCAGTTGTCGTTTGCGCTCATGCTGTGGGCACCGCACGCTCCGCGGTTTCCGCTCGCGCAGATGAGCGGTCCCGAGATGGAGGAGGCCCTGGCGGCGAATGGCTTGTCGCTCGAGCCGCGAGCCCCCGCCACGCCCGACCGCGAGGCGCTCTGGTACCCCGGCTACACCGAGGTGCGCGCGAGCGAGGGCGATGGGGGCTCGCTGTCGCTGTGGCTCGACGGCCAGGCCGAGCAGGGCCTGCCCATGGCGATGGCCGCCGCGGTAGCGCTGCCGGAGGGGGTGCCGCCGGAAACGGTGACCGTGCACCGTGACCGCTACCGGCTCGCGCTCGATGTCAGCATCAGGGTCGAGCGGGGCCGGACGTATGACTTCACCAAGTTCATCGCCGTGTCGCGCGCCGGGTGGGGCGGCAACGCAACCGATGATCTGGCTCTGGCCCGCGAGGCGCGCGACCGCGGATTCGCCCGCCTGCTGGAGGAGCATCGTGCGGCCTGGGACGCGCTGTGGCAGCCGGACATTCTCATCGAGGGGGATGCGAAGGCTCAGCAGGTTGCCCACTCGGAGCTGTATTACCTGCTGGCGAGTGCGACGGCCGATACGGCGTGGCCGGTCGGTCCCTGCGGGCTGACCACCTGTTACGCCGGTCATGCGTTCTGGGATGCCGACACCTGGATATTTCCGGCGTTGCTGCTGCTGCACCCCGAACGCGCAAAACCCATGGTCGCGTTCCGCGAGCGCACCCTGGATGCGGCACGGCAGCGGGCGCGGCAGCGCGGCTTCGACGGAGCCATGTACCCGTGGGAATCAGACCCGGAGAACGGCAGCGAACAGACGCCGCACTCTGCCTACGTCCTGGGAGAAACCGAAATTCACGTGAACGCGGATGTCGCGATCGCGCAGTGGCAATACTATCTGGCCACGCACGACCGCGATTGGTTGCGAGCGCACGGCTGGCCGGTGATCCGCGAGGTCGCCCGCTTCTGGGCGAGCCGCGCCACCTACGATCCGGGCGCGCAGCGCTACGGGATCGCGCACGTCAATTCCGTGGCCGAGTCGAACACGGACATTCCGAACGATACCTTCACGAATGTATCGGCCGCCAAGGCGCTGAGCATCGCCACCGCTGCAGCAGGCGTGCTCGGCGAACGCCCCGATCCGCTCTGGAGCCGCATCGCGCGGCTGCTGTACATCCCGCTCGCCCCGGGCGGGGAGCATCACCTGGCCTTCGACCCCGCCGTGATGGTCGACCGCAGCGACGAGGACTTCGGAGGCGGCCCGATGGCGCTGTTGTTCCTGCCCTCGCTGGATCTCGCCATGGACGCGCAGTTGCGACGCCATGATTACGAGTACGGCATTCGCCCGAGCTCCGTCGCACGGGTTGCTGCGGCCAGCATGGGCATTGCACCGCGGTCGATCGCCGCCGACACGATCGGTGCTGCGGCCGATGCCGCAGCCTGGTTCGCCACCAATTTCACCGGCGGCACGCTCAAGCCGCCCTTCAACGTGCGCACCGAGACGGCCGGCAACAATGTCGGGTACTTCCTGACGGGCTCCGGCGGATATCTGCAGAGCCTGATCTACGGCTTCAGCGGACTGCGCATTCGCGAGGCGGGACTCATCGAGGCGTATGCGCCCGTCCTGCCGCCGGGCTGGAAGTCGCTCACCTTGCGCAACTTGAGCTTCCGCGGCCAGCGCCTGAATATCCGCATCGCGCGCGATGCCGCTGGCGTGGTGCGCTTGAGGCGCCAGGTGCATTGACGCACGCCGCATGCACTCGGCAGCAGACGGCTTGCGCTCAGCAGCAGACGCTAAGCAGCAGGTGGCGTTGGTCGTGAGCTCACCACACCGACGCCCGGCATGTGGCAGCGCGGCGTCGGTGGGGCGGATCTAGGTGCCAAGGCTCAGCCGATGCAGGCTCCGGGCTGTGCCACGCCTCGTTGCAAATTCGCAACAAAGCTTGTTAATGCCAATCATTCGAATTAGAGTTTCGCGCGAGATGCCAAGGCGCGCGACGCGCCTACGTCCGGCGACGATTGAGGGGAAGGCGTAGAGCACAAGCAGCCGGCACTCCTTTAATTACGGCGACTTGCAGATCCGATTCGCTTTATCCATCAGCATTTCGGGGAGGGGGGATCTCCATGAGAGTGAAAAGCAACAAGGCGCTGCGCAGGAGTGCGCGGCTGGCTCGACGAGCGCCCATGTCAGCAGTCGCTGCGCTGCCTGCGCAGGCATCGATCCTGCGACGGCCGGGGCTCCGAGTCGGTGCCGCAAACAGCGTCGCGGCCGCGGTGGCCGGGATTCTCTGGGGCACCGGGGGCGCGGCCTACGGGCAGGAACCGGCTCCCGCGGGCGGACAAGCTGCCGAGGCGCTGCAGGAGGTCGTGGTGACGGCCAGCGCGACGGGCGTGAAGAAGCTCGACGCCAGCTACAACATCGTCGCGGTCGACGCCGAGCAGATCAAGGAAGCGAACCCTAAGAGCACCGCCGACATTCTCAAGGTGTCGCCCGGAATCTGGCCGGAATCATCCGGCGGCCAGACCGGCGCCAACATCGAGATCGCCGGCATTCCAGGTGGCGGCGACGCGCCGTACTTCACCAACATGATCGAAGGGATGCCGCTCTATGGTATGCCTTCGCTTTCGTTCATGGACTCGAGCTCGTTGTTCCGTCTCGATAACACGATCCAGCGCGTCGAAGTAGTGCAAGGCGGGCCGGGCGCTGTGTTCGGTCCGGGACAGATGGGCGCCACGGCCAACTTCCTCCTGAGGCGCGGCACGGCCGAGCCGAGCGGCGAGGCGGGGGTCACCTACGGCAATGAGCACTTGATCAGGGTCGACGGCTTCTACGGCTTCCCTGTCATACCCGGGTGGCTCGCGAGTGTCGGCGGCTTCTACCGGTCATCGGACGGTGTCCGCTCGCCGCAGTTCAAGGCCGACGAGGGCGGCCAGATCACGGCGACCCTAACCCACGATCTCGATGGGGGGTCGCTCATGTTCTGGGCCCGCGGGCTGGACGACAAGAATCAGTTCATCGTACCGATCCCAGTGATTCAGTCTGGCAGCGACAGTTTCGGCGCCTATCCGGGCTTCGACCCGCTCACTGGCTCCTATGGAAGCCACGCCATCCAGCATGTGACGATCCCGAATCCGGGCGGCGGTTTCGAGGGTGCCGATCTCGCCAACGGGCGCGGGGGAGAGCTGTACTACTTCGGCATCAAGTGGGACCAGAAATTCGGCGACTGGTCGGTGCTCAACAACTTCCTGTTCGACGGCGGGCACCTCAACACCAATGCCCTGTTCTCGGGCCCGAATCCGCGGCCCTTGAGCTACTACCTCTACGGTTGCCAGGTGCCGCAGCCGGCGGGCTATTGCGGACCGGTCACCGTCAACGGGAACTTCTACCCGAACGGGGCGATAGATCACAACAACCTCGGGGTCGATGGACAGGGTCTGCCGCTCGCGACCAACGTCCAGTCAGCCTATGCCGGCGGTGGTGCCGCGGTGGCGGGGGGCCAGAGCGTGATCCGGCAGGGCTGGTGGTACATCCAGAAGGAGCTCCAAAGCTTCGTAGACGAATTTCGCGTGAGCAAGACGATCTTTGAGGGCAACACCGTGACCGGTGGCGTCTACCTCGCCCGGTACAGCGATGACGACAACTGGTCTCTCGGCAACCAGATGCTGATGACCAACACGCCCAATGCCACGGGGATTACTTTGAATTACGTACAGGGCGGAAACACCTTCAACCTGACCAGTCCGCAGGGCATCGTCGACTCGAACGGCAACTACAACATCCTCGCGCACGGGAACGCCACGAACATTGCCGGCTTCCTGTCGGATTCATGGAAGGTCAACCAGTGGATCTTCGATGCCTCGGCGCGGGTCGAGAAGATCGACGTGCATCAGCGCACGTGCAATCGGACCAGTACGCAAATGGGGACCGCATTCGACCTCTGGGACAATGCGGTGCCGCTCTGTAACGGCACGTGGGACTTCGAGCACTATCAAACGACCAAACCGTCGTTCACCGGCGGCGCAAACTACGAGTTCGCGAGCAATATGAGCGCGTATGTCCGCGCCAATACCGGTGTGCACTTCGATGACTTCGACAATAACGTACGGGGTGCCAACGGCAATTTTGCGCCGACCCAGACGATCACCAATTACGAAGTCGGATTCAAGTTCCAGAGCGCGATGGCGTACCTCGATGTCAGCGCCTACAAAAAGCAATTCACGGGTCTGCAGTACACGCAAACCGATAAGAACGGAATACAGATCCCCGGTGCCACATCCACCTACGGCGCCGATTCCAAGGGCATCGATTTCATCGGCACCCTGACGCCGATCGAGCATCTGAAACTGACAGTAGTCGGCGACTACATGGACGGCACCTACTCGGATTACCACGGTTGTCTACGGTACACAGATATCCTCGGCAACCTGGTTGCGTGCGCCTCGCCCAATGGTGCACCGCTGCAGCGCCAGCCGAAGTTCCAGGTCCGGCTCACGCCCAGCTACACCCAACCGTTCCCCTGGGGAGACGTGACCGGATGGGTGACGTATGAGCACGCCGGCCAGCGCTACGAGGACATCGTGGGCGGACAACCCCTCGGCAGCTACTACATGGTCGGGGCCGGACTCGTCGCGACCTTCCAGAAGAACTGGGAGCTGCGCGTCCAGGGCACGAACCTGACCAACGAGATCGGCCTCACGGAAGGCAATGCACGCAAGCTCGGTGCGGCGACTGGCCTCGGCAATGTACTCCTTGCTCGGCCGATTGAGGGTCGCGAGCTCAACTTCACGGCCCAGTACAAGTTCTAATTTCCAAGAAGAAACGCCCCCTCGCGCCCCATGGCGCGAAGGGGCGCGCGGCCGCGCGGGGAGGCGGCTACTGCATTCCGGACGATTGAGGGACAATCCGGCGAGCTGAGGTCGGCCTGCCGGACGCGATAGACCATGCCCGTGACGACCCCTGCGCTCATCGAGTCCATGCGGCGCATCAGCGAGCTGCTGCGAACCGGCGCTTACCGCGCCGCACACGACGAGCTCGAACCGATCGTCGCGGCCAACCCCGCCTTCGTGGAAGCGCTGCGCCTGCTCGCGGGCGCCAAGCAGGCGCTGGGCGATCCCGCAGCGGCGGAAGAGCTGCTGCGCCGGGCACTCGCGCTGGATCCGAACTGGATGCCAACGCTCACTACGCTCGGCGAGCTGTTGCTCGGCAACGGTCGGGGGAGCGAGGCCGAGCCGCTGCTGCAGCGTGCGGCGGCGGGCGCGCCCCCCTATCCCCGTGCGGCCCTGCTGCTCGCCCGCTATTACAACGACACGGGCCGACCGGGCGAGGCGCTCGCCGCGGCCGCACCGCTCTGCCTGAGTGGCAAGGCCGACGCGGAGCTCGCGGCGCAGCACATCGCCGCACTCGCCGCGCTCGGTCGCCAGGAGGAAGCGGTCGCTGCTTACCGGAGGATCATGTCCGCGGCGCCGGACAACCTCGCCGCGGCCCACGCGCTGGCCATTGCCCTGAATACTGCCGGGCAGCCGGCCGAAGCCGCGCAGGTCGCACAGCGGACGCTCGCGCGCGGGCACCAGAGCGCGGCGCTTCATAACACCTATGCCCGCAGCCTCATCGCGCAAGGCGCCCTCGACCGTGCCGAGGCCGCGCTGCGCAAGTCCCTGGAGCTCGAGCCGCGGCTCATCGAGGCGCAAACGAGCCTCGCGCAACTGGTTTGGATGCGTGCCGGCGACCTCGAGCAGGCGACCGCGGCGCTCGAACAGGCCCTGCAGCGCTTCCCCGGCGACGACACGCTCCGGGCAGCCAAGGCGGCCATCCTGCAGGGCGCTGGGGATGCGCGCGGGGCCTATGCGTGTCTCGCTCCCGCGGCTGCGCGCGCGCAGGCTCCGCCGATGCTGCTCATCCGCGCAGGCCTCGCGGCGCTCGATTCTGTCGGATAATGCGCCGGCCCGAAACCTGCTGGCGGCGGCCCAGCTCGGCGTCGGCGACGTCCGCACCGCTCTTGCCCACTGCGAGAGGCTGCTGGCGGACGCTCCAGATGACCAATATCTCATCGCGCTGCAGACAACCGGGTGGCGCCTGCTCGGCGATGAGCGCTACGCACAGCTGTGCGACTACCGCAATCTGGTGTTGCCGTTCGAGCTCGAGCCGCCGCCACCGTGGCGCGATCTGGCGAGCTTTCTGGCCGAAGTCCGGGCGAGTCTCAACCGCCTGCACGACCCCAGTGGCCATGCGCTGCTGTTTCAGTCGCTGCGCCATGGCACCGAGACCACTGCCGATCTGACGCGCAGCGCCGACCCCGCGATCCGCGCGTTGTTCAGCGCCTTTGCCGCCCCCATCCGCCGCTATCTCGAGCACGTCGGCCACGGCTCCGATCCCTTGCGCC
>WNGC01007624.1_pt1 | contig 13397 bp, 6 predicted proteins | sample 5400051 | NCBI WGS metagenome assembly WNGC01 (sample SAMN13153368, study PRJNA577476) | soil metagenome | isolation source: 20 cm soil or saprolite under grassland replicate 2 | place: USA:California | collected 2016-06-15 | reverse complement strand
GCGCGGACGGCGCTTGATCGATTGTTTTTCGTTGTTAACACGAAGTCGTGACCCGGCCACCGAGAAGCCCACACGCATAATCCAAAATCCAAATTTTATGCGAGAAGCGGCGCATATCCGTGCAAGGTCGCGAAACCCTCGCAACCGTGATATCTAATTGCCGACGCTCGGCACTTTTGCGTTTTCTGTTTTATTGAGGCCCGCAAGGTATGTCTGGAAGCGCTCCGCTGTTGAAGTTAAGCGAATATCGCCAGCCACTATCCTCCTTCCGGCAGCGGAACTGGCTCGGTGCGCTATTCCTCATCGCGCTCGTTTTCATCGCCTACGCCAGGGTCTTTACTGCTGGATTCATTTGGGACGATGAATCGCATTTGACCCAAAATCCGTGCGTGATTGGGCCGCTGGGATTGAAAGAAATCTGGACCAGCGCGCGGGCGGTTTATTACCCGCTGGTGCTTACGACCTTCTGGGCGCTGCACAAGGTCGTCGGCCTGACTCCATGGTCATACCATCTTCTGAATGTGCTTTTGCACGCTGGCTCGGCGGTCCTGCTCTGGCAGGTCTTGCGGCAACTCAATGTTCGCGGCGCCTGGCTCGGAGCAACGCTCTGGGCGTTGCACCCGGTGATGGTGCAATCAGTCGCTTGGGTGACTGAATTGAAAAACACGCAGTCGTGCGTTTTCTATCTTTTGTCGATCTTCTGTTTTCTGCGATTCGATGCCGAACGAACCAGCGATCGCGCACGCTGGTGGCGCTTTGGTTTGGCATTTCTGTTTTTCGTCATGGCGATCGCGAGCAAGCCGTCCACGGTGATGTTGCCGGTTGTGCTCGCGCTTTGTCTCTGGTGGCGAAGCGGACGAGTCCAGTGGCGCGACATTGCGGCGCTCGCACCGTTTGCACTAATATCAGCGGCTGCCAGCGCCTGGACGATTTTGGAACAGAAATTCCATGCTCGTGCAATTGGCGCTGAGTGGGCGCAGACCTTGCCGGAACGCCTTATCATCGCGGGGCGCGCGATATGGTTTTACCTGGCGAAACTGGTCTGGCCGCATCCGCTCATATTCATCTATCCACGGTGGGAGATTGAACCGTCGAGGCTCACAGCCTATCTGGCGCTGCTTGCGGCACTAGCTGGATTGCTCGCTTTGTGGTTGATCCGGGCGAAATGGAGTCGCCCCGTGTTCTTTGCCGCCGCGTACTATGTGGTTTCCTTGTTTCCTGTGCTCGGCTTTTTCAGCGTCTTTTTCTTTCGCTACTCGTTTGTGAGCGATCATTTCCAGTATCTTGCCAGCATGGGGCCGCTCGCTCTAGCTGGCGCTGCCGTCGTAACCGGAATCGATTCACTGCCGTTGAAACCGTTTCGACGCGAGGCGACAACGCATGGAGCGGCGGTTTCCCTGGCACACCGTAGCGGCGCGAAGGCGGCCCAACCGCCCGGGGCGCTTACGAAACCGCCCTTCCTTGGGCTGTGCGGATTACTTTTGCTCGGACTTGTTTTTTTAACGTGGCAGCAAACCGCTGTTTACCATGATCTCATTTCCTTGTACACAAGGACCCTTGCAAAAAATCCTCGTTGCTGGATGGCTCATTACAATTTGGGAATCGTTCTTCGCGATAGAGGCGAAGCTGATCAGGCGATAGCTCATTATCGCCAGGCTATCGCACTACGGCCAAGTTATGCGGAAGCCCACTATAACCTTGGACGCCTGCTGTCTGAGAAAGGCGAAGTCAATGATGCGATCGCTCATTACGAAGCAGCGCTGGCCATTAATCCTCTTGACGCGGAAGCGCACAACAATCTTGGCGTCACGCTATTTCAAAGCGGGCGCGTTGATGATGCGATCGCTCATTACCAGAAGGCACTGGCGATTCGACCGGACTACGCCGATCCGTCGTGCAATTTGGCGAACGCGCTTCTTTCCAAGGGCGACATAGATGGCGCGATCACTCGTTACTTAGCGTGCGTGGCAGTCTTGCCTGATCAGGCCGATGCTCAATACAATCTCGCGAGTGCTCTTCTTCGCAAAGGGCGGACGGACGAAGCGATTGCCCATTACCAAAAAACTCTGGAGCTGGTTCCCGAGAACGCGGACGCCCATGCAAACTTGGGCAGCGCGTTTCTTGCGAAAGGGCGTGTCCGAAACGCAATTGCGGAATATAGGGACGCACTCCGTGTCGCGCCGAACAATGTTGCCGCTCAAAGCAACCTGGCCTGGCTGTTAGCGACTTCGTCGGACCCATCGCTCAGAAATGGATCAGAGGCTGTCCTTCTGGCCGAACAGGTCGGCTCGGAAAGCTCTCGAAGTGAAAATCACCCGATTGTTCTGCGCATCCTGGCTGCGGCATACGCAGAATCTGGCCGGTTTGCTGAGGCTAAGGAAACTGCTCAACAGGCATTGCAGGAGGCAGAGATCCAAGGCAATTCCACTCTGGCCAATGCTCTCCAAGACGAAATCGCGCTCTACGAACTCGGGTTGCCATATCACAAGTGAAATCGTAGTCACGGCGCTCTGTCGCCCTGTTTCGGGAGCAATGGGACCGGAACACCTCGACCCAGAAAAGGGGTCTCACAACGACATCCGTTAGTCGGTAGACGAGCAACGTGCCGTGAGCGCCCCGACACAGCGAGGCGACTACAACTTGCGGCCAATGCGCTTAATTTTCGGCTCCCGGTTCTCGCAGCGGCGTATGCGCCTGGTAGAGGATGACTTCTTTTTCAAGAATAGTCGTTAACTCCGATTTGCCCTGCACAATGGCTATTTGCATGGCTTGCTCTGCTGTGCCGATAGCCTCAGAAAACTCACGGACCTCCGCGTAGGCAGCCGCGAGAGTCCGGAGATAATTGGGATCTTTGCCGCGGGAAAGTTGGACGGTTTGTTTGGCGACCTCGATTGCCCGGTTGCCATCGCGAATTGAAGCATCGAAGGAAGTCGCGAGGAGCCACGCCAAGTTGTTGCGAGCCACGGGGTCGTGCGGGGAGATCCGTGCCGCATGCTCGTACTCGGCGATTGCATCTTTCTGTAATCGTCTTTGAAGAAACGCGTTGCCCAGAGCAGTGTGGAAGCCTGCGTCGTTCGGCTGGGTCGCAAGCGCCTTCTGCCATTGTGCAATCGCATCGTCAGTGCGGCCCTGCTGAAATAGTGCCATTGTGCAATCGCCTCGTCGGTGCGGCCCTGCTGAAATAGAACGCTCCCAAGATTGAAATACGGGTCGCCGTAATCAGGTCGCAGTTTTATCGCTTTCTCGTAATGCCCGATTGCTTCACTTAGCCGACCTTTTCGGGCAAGGGCGCTGGCAAGAGTATTCTCGATGAGCGCCCCGCCAAAATTGTAGTGGGCGGCGGCAGCGTTGCGCGATCGAATCTCCAATGCCGTCTTGAAGTGCGAAATCGCGCTATCCCATTGACCCCGTCGAAGGAAAAGATTGCCGAGACTGTTATGCGCCATGTCGTTGTTAGTCGTAATAGCCAGCGTGTGGTTCCAGAGCATCTCGCTATTTTTCCAATACGACGTCTGCACAAACGCGCGCCAGCTCAACGCAATGATGATTGCCGCCGCGATCGCGGCGCAGAATGGCTTGTAGCCACGGCTCTGTGGGCCGTCTGTTCGGACTCCGCGCGATCCACGAGTGATCGGCTGCAGGCTGGTCGCGACAGATCGCGAGCCGGATTTGCGCGTCATTATGCTTGCCATCAGATCCGTGATGCCCCACGTAATCAGCACATACAAACCGATCTGCGGCAGGTAAGTGTATCGATCCGCGCGCGCTTGCTCGCCGGCTTGTATCAAGCCGATCACGGGCACGAGCATCCCGACATACCAAAACCAGCCGGTGAAAATGTACGGTCGTTCTTTCCTCCAAAGGATTGCCGACAGGCTGACTGAGATCAGAAACGCAATTGCCAAAAGAACCTGCCAGAAAGGCAGCTGGTCGTTGGGGTGCGGATAAAAAGCCCCCAGCCGTGCGGGCCAGAACATCTGCCAAATGTAGGCAACGTAACTGACAGCCGCGGTGTTCAGTCGCCACATGAATGGCAATTGCTCGATTGCTTCTGTGCTGTAGACCTGTGCCAGGAAAGTCGCTGCACAAGAGATAGCGGACAGTACGAACAACGGAATCTTTTCCGTTACGAGACCACTGACCACTGCCTGTCGCGCCGTAGCTTTACACGAAGGCTGGTTGGCGAAGGCAGGACCACTGACTCGCCGTCTCTGACGTCTGACGTCTGACGTCTGACTCCTAATTCGCCCGAGCGGCCAGTAATCCAGGAGCAGAAGCACGAAAGGCAGCGTCACGAGCATCGGTTTCGACATCAGACCGAGAGCAAATAAGAATGCGCCAGTCAGATAGCGACCAACGGATGGCTTGCGCACATAACGCACGTAGGCGCCTAGCGTAAGCATGAAAAAGACGGCGCTGAGCACATCTTTGCGCTCCGAGACCCATGCGACGGATTCGACGTGCAGCGGATGAATGGCGAACAGCGATGCCACGAAAGCGCTTTGCCAAAACGCGCCGGTCATTTGATTGAGCACGAGAAAGACCAAGAGCACTGCTACCGTATGAAGCAGCACATTGGTAAAGTGATGCCATCCCGCCTGCATTCCGTATAACTGGCAATCGAACATATGCGAAATAGTCGTCAGCGGATGCCAGTTTCGTGCGTGAGTATGGGTAAATGCGTCGATGAGGCCATCGGCTGTGAGTCCCCGCGTGATCTGCGGGTTTTCATACACATACACGTGATCGTCGAAATTGACGAAATCGTGCCGCAGAGTTTGACCAAAAACGAACCAAGTGATTGCAACCAAAGCGAGGCAGACATAAAAAGACGCGAACCTCCACGAGGAGTCCTTTTCTGACGGACTGTTGGACAACTCGCGCGTGTTCTTCTTGGGTCTGCTCTTGTTCTTGCTCACAGTCTTCAGAATCCCTTACGAAAGAGTTTTTAATGTCGAACGCTCAACGTCCAATTCAGATGACTTGCGCATTCCGCTTTGGCGTTGTGCGTTTTCGTCATGGAGACGAATTACCATTTGTTGGGCTAGGGTCACGCAGCGGCTGATTAAATGGCGAGTCGTGGTGACGCCGCTTCTTCATCATGCGGCCTTTGTGCTTCCTTCGTCATTTGTCATTCGGGCTTCGTCATCGCAGCGCTGCTTTCAATGGTGTCATCTTTCTGTGATATCCGCATAATCCATCGTGAATTAATTACCGGGAGGGTTTTCCCGAAGCGGCAGGCGTCCGCGATAGAGCACAAGGTCTTTCTCGAGACGATTCGCCACGTCGCTCTTCCCCTGCATGGTAGCTATGATTGCAGCTTGTTGGGCCACAGCGAGGGCTTCAGAGAACCGGCCGCTCTCCGCATAAGCAGCTGCGAGCGTCCTGAGAAACCGTGGTTCTCTACCACCTGTAAGCTGCACTGCTGCCTGGGCAAATCCGACCGCTCTGGCGCCGTCGCGGATTGAGGCATCAGGAGCTGTCGCCAATACCCAGGCAACGTTGTTACGAGAATGAGGATCTTCGGGAGCTAAAGCCAAAGCTTTTTCGTAATGGGCAATCGCCTCCTGTAGCGACCCCTTCCCCAAAAGAGCATTACCAAGCCCGGTATGGGCATCCGCGTCATTGGGTTGTATTTGGAGAGTTTTCTCCCAATCAGCGATTGCTTCGTCGATGCGACCTTTTGCAAAAAGAACATTACCGCGGTTGTAAGAGGCATCTGCATAATTCGGTTGCAATCTTATTGCTTCCTCGTAATGGACCATCGCTTCGTCGGAGCGCCCTTTTCTGGCCAGAGCGTCGGCGAGGTTCATTTGCACAAAAGCTGAACCCACGTCGTAGTGGGCGTCGCGCTTACCGGACCTAATCCTTGCGGCACTCTCAAAGTGTGAGATCGCTTGGTCTAGCTCACCGTGGTCGACACACAGATACCCGAGATTATTGTGGGCAACGTCGTTGTCCGAAGTCACCGCAAGAGCATGGGTCCAAAGAGTCTCGCTGTTGCGCCAGTAGGAAGTCTGAATGAATGCCGCCCATGACAGGGCAATGATGATTACTACCGCGGTGGCTACGGCAAACCGTAATCTGGACTGGCGGACTGCTAGCACGTCAGCAGTGAGCCAAACTGCAAGCAGAAACAGACCGATATGGGGGAGGTAGGTATAGCGGTCGGCATGACCTTGTTCTCCAACCTGAACGAGGCCAATTACTGGCACGAGCATAGCGAGATACCAGAACCAGCCAGTGGATAGGTAAGGTCGTTCACGTCGGAAAACGATTGCTGCCGCAGTGACGGCGAGCAGGAATCCGATCGCAAGGATAACTTCCCAAGCTCCGAGGGTGTCATTTGGATGAGGATAGAAAACAGCGAGGTGTGTTGGCCACAATGTTTCCCAGACGTAAATCACGTAACTTACAAACGCGTTTTGCACGCGCCAGGAGAACGGCAACGGCGGGATCGCGCCAGTAGCGCGCTTTTGCAGGACAAATGTGATGACACAGGCGCCCGCGGAGAGAACGAGCAAGGGAATCTTTTCCAGGAAGAGGCGTTGTATTATGCGCCTTTGATTACCGGATTTTAAGATTTTAGCCTTTCTTTTTGTTGAGGAGGGTTGTTCAAAGCGGCGTAGCGGCCAGTAATCCAGGAGGAGAAGGACGATGGGGGCGCTTACCAGCATTGGCTTGGACATGAGCCCGGCCGCGAACAGGACAGCGACCGTCAGATAGCGTGTTACAGACGGTGCGCGTGCATAACGAACGTATGCGTACAGGATCAGTAAAAAGAAGACTGCGCTCAGAACGTCTTTTAGCTCGCTCACCCATGCCACTGATTCGACATGGAGTGGATGAACCGCGAATAATGCCGCGACAACAGCACTCTTCCATACTGCGTCGGTCATTTGCCGTAGCGCCCAGAACAGCAGGAGCACTGCGATGGTATGTAGGACGACGTTGGTGGCATGATGGCCTCCGGCCTTCAAACCGTATAGCTGACAGTCCAGCATGTGCGAAACAGTCGTTAGTGGATGCCAGTTGCGTGCGTGTGGGCTGGTAAAGGCGAGCGCTATCCCTTTTGTCGTTAGTCCAGACTGAATGGCTGGAGCATTATAGACGTATAAGTCGTCGTCGAAATTAACAAATTCATAACGTATTGTTTGACCGAATACCGCTAGGCTGATTGCAGCAAGAAAAAGGGATATACCGAGAGTTATACCATGTCTGCCAAGGCTTCTTTGTAATCCGCATTGGCGGTTTTCAAATTGCCGCTTGTTGTTATTTGCTGTGGGGCTCTGAATTGCCATGTGTTAAACTAGGATCCCGAAGCGGCCGCTGTTCTTGGTAAAGTGCAATATTGCCCTGGAGTTCAGTAGCCAGGTCAGAGTTTCCCTGGCTGTTGGCCAATTCAATCCCCTGCTGCGCAGCCTGGATTGCCTTGGAAAACTCGCCACTTTCAGCATAGGCGGCCGCCAAGGTGCGAAAGATTATTGGGATTCGGCGGCCCGAAATGCGCAGGGCCTCCTCTGCCAGTTGAACTGCTTTCGTACCGTCTCGAAGAGCATCGTCTGGCGACGTTGCAAATACCCACGCGAGATTGCTGAGTGCGTTTCCGTTATCGGGTTCAATCGCCAGCACCTTCTGCCATTCTTCGGCTCCCTCCCTGATGCGGCCCTGCTGGATCAGAACCGTGCCTACAATATTGTGCACCTCTATATTATCAGGCTGTAGCTCGAGTAATTTGCGATAGTGGACCAGCGCATCGGCTACTCGACCCTTTTGAAGAAGGGCCTTGGCAAGATTCTCATGGGCAGGGCTATTTTCCGGTCGAAGATCCACGGCTGCTTGCAGCAGAGAGATAGCTTCGTCCACTTTGCCTTTTCGCAAAAAGACGATGCCGAGGTTATTCTCAGCGACATCGTTGTTTGAGGTTACTGCAAGGCCCTGTGTAAACAGTGTTTCGCTATCGCGCCAATAAGAGGTTTGGATCCAGGCACGCCAACCTAAGACGCTAATGATAATGGCGGCGCTGGCGCTCAAAATTTCGCGTTGGCGACGCCACCGCGCTGTTAAGTCAGCAACAGACCAGGTTAGCAGAAGATAAAGACCAATCTGGGGCAGATAAGTATATCGATCGGCGTGGCCCTGCCACCCGACCTGCACCAACCCAATCACCGGCACCAGCATTCCCAAATACCACAACCAGCCAGTAACCAGATAAGGCCGCTTTTTTCGCAAAATGAACGCGGCTGCCGTTGCGGCGATGAGAATAGCAAGTGCCAGCATGATTTCCGAAATCGGGAGCCGGTTCTCTGGATGCGGGTAGAACACGGCGAGCTTCAGCGGCCAGAGCATCTGCCACATATAGACGACGTAGGTTGCTACGGCATTGTTGATTCGGGCCGATACCGGCAACTGCTCGGTCCAGCCGACCGCACCTCGCTGGGCAAGAAATGTCACGACACTGGAGACTGCGGAGAGCCCAACGAGTGGAATTTTTTCCACGAGCAGCATAGCCAACTTTCCATGACTGCTGACGTCTGACTTTTGACCTCTGATTCTACCGAGCGGCCAGTAATCCAGGAGCAAAAGCACGAACGGCAGCGTCACCAGCATTGGTTTAGACATGAGACCAAGAGCAAACGCCAGTGCTACTGCCAGGTAGCGCCCGATGGATGGTGCACGCGCGTACTGGACGTACGCGAGCAGGGTTACCATGAAGAAAACACCGCTCAGCACATCCTTACGTTCTGCCACCCAAGCAACCGATTCCACGCGCAACGGGTGAATGGCAAACACCGCCGCCACAAAAGCGCTTCGCCAAAGCGCACCGGTCATGCATTGCAGGGCAAGAAAAAGAAGGATCGCCGCAACGGTGTGCAGGAGCACATTCGTAAAATGATGGCCTCCGGCCTTCAACCCGTATAGCTGGCAGTCTAACATGTGCGAGATCGTCGTCACCGGATGCCAGTTCATGGAATGGATGTGCGTGAACGCCCAGGCAATGCTGACGGTGTTAAGACCGCTTGTTATGTTGGTATTTTCATAGACGTAACGCGGATCATCATAATTAATGAAGTCGTGCCCAAGAGTTTGACCAAAAACAATGCATGTAAGCACCGCAAGACAGATGCAAACGCCGACAGACAACCAGCGGCGGCTTTTTTTGGGGAGAGCGATTGATTGAGAATTAATACGGTGCACGTGCGGGGCTAGAATTTCGTGAGAAAGCCGGCTTAAGGGTTCCGGTTATAAATCAAAATGTAGTCTTTTAGATCCTTGACCGACGGCGGGACATCTCCAAAGAAGTAGTCTGTTTCCGTAGGCGTCATGTTCACAAAACCGGCTGCGGCGTAATTTTGCGCCGTGCATCCGTCGCGCATATTTTTGCGGTTCCATTAAGCCGTAACTGTAAATATATCCGGTCGCAGAACGGCGCTGTGAATAAAAATAAATCTGCGGCTCCGATCCCAACACTGCGATCGTATCATTGGGAGATGTGTGCTCCCGCACGTATTCCGCAATCCTGACGGACTCTGGGAATGGGCTCTCAGGATAAATCATTCGGCACGCTTCAACTGGAGAAGCCACAAGAAAGAATTTTTTATCCCGAAAAATTGGCAGGCTCAGGGCTGCGCCAAGCAGAAGAAGCGGAAGGAATCCAGCCGTCATCATCCGACCAGCCACAAGTTCCGACAGTTTGCTGATCGCAACACCGGCAAGGAGCGAAACCGCAGGAAGAACGAAAATAAAATAATGGTATCGAAAATAGAATCCCGGGCAGAGAGCCAAGGCCGCGCAGAAGAGAAAGCTGAGCAGAAAAACTGTGCTGCCACGCATTCGGCGATCCCACAAACCCGCAACTCCTCCCGCTCCAGCCAGAACCCAGAGCGCCCAGCCAGCTCCAATCACTTGCCTCACGCTGTTGAAGAAAATCTCCGGTGCCTGGGCGAGAGGAACTAAGCTGCCATATTGGCCCGCGTAATCGATCGTCCAAAACCAGAACTGTTTGGATACACCTGCATACGATAAAGTCAGACACGTGATCCCAACGGGAAGAATTGCGCCGGCGCTGAAGATCAGATTTCGCAGCAGAATCCTCTTTAGCTTGAATCCGCTGAGAACATCTGTGGAGATGAGATAGACTGCTCCGAACAGAATAAAAAAAACTCCGGGCTGCTTCATCAGAAGTGCCAGACCGAAGAGCAATCCGCTCGCGAACAACCGTCCCAGCCGTTGCCGACCGAATTCGTGGAGCAAAAGCAGCGCTCCACCAAGAACGGGCAGCATCACGAAATGCGTCGCGTGGCCAGCGAAGCCCAATACGGATGGACTTACAGAAAGAACCGCGTAGCTAGCAGCGGCCGCGATTCCAGCCGTGTAATTCACTAATCGTTGCCCGAGAAAAAAAATCAGCACGATTGAGGCAGCGTTGACGAGGAGCAAACCCAAATGAATCCCAGCAATCGTTTGGCCGAAGATTGACATGATCACGGCATACGCCGCATAGGTTCCCGGGAACTTCATGTTATAGGCGACCTTGTAAGGAGGGATGCCTTGCAACATCAGTTGGCCGGCATAGGCGTATTCGCCTTCGTCGCGTTCCAGCGGAATTCCGAGGAGTCGAATTCTAATTAGGATAACGAGAGCAAAAATGATTGCCGCAAGAGCCCACCACCCAAAACGCAAGAGTTTGCCGTTGTTATCGATTTTATGAGCCACGAAACGTGCTATTTCAATGAGAAACGGCAGGTTGCAACTGAGCCCGTCGAAATATGCCGAGTTTTCAGGTGCCCGCGAATCACGCCAAGTGACGCGAATAAATTCAGAGATCAGCAGTCAGAAATCAGTCGGCAGAATTTCGCGCGAAGCGCTATGGAGTGCAGCGAGTTGGCGCGGCTTTTTTCGCAGCAATTCGCATGATTCCCGCGTCGTTTATGCAAGAAATCGCTAGGCGTCTTTTTTCTCTCCCCAGTCGTGCCTGCATCTTTGCTCTGATGCTGATAGCTGTGACGATCTTTGCGTATAGGCCGGCATGGAATGGCGGGTTCATCTGGGACGATGACGCCTATATTATCAATAACGAGTTGTTGACGGCGCCCGATGGCCTGCGCCGGATTTGGTTTTCGCTCGATTCGCCCTCGCAGTATTTCCCATTGGTTTATAGCACGTTTCGCATCGAGCACGCTCTCTGGGGACTGAATTCAACTGGTTATCATTGGGTCAATCTTTTGCTTCATATTGCCAACGCGCTGCTGGTGTGGCGGGTGCTAGCGCGATTGCATGTGCCGGGCGCGTGGCTGGCGGGAGCGATCTTCGCTCTACATCCGGTGCAGGTGGAATCAGTTGCCTGGATCACGGAACGCAAAAATGTGCTGATGGGCTTTTTCTTTCTATTGACCCTGCTCGCCTGGGTCGCGTTTGTTGGCGAACGGACGAAGCGGCCATGGCGCTTTTATGGATTGGCATTAATTCTTTACGTGCTGGCACTGTCGGCCAAGACAACGGCCTGTACTCTTCCGGCGGCGTTGCTTTTGATTCTCTGGTTGCAGAAAAAGCCGATTAACAAGCGGCGTCTGAGCCAGGTCGTTCCGTTTCTAATCATGGGCATCGGCATGGGTTTGCTGGCAGTCTGGTGGGAACGCTACCATCAGGGCACACGCGGGATGCTTTTTGCCTTGGGTCCAATTGAGCGCCTCCTCATCGCTAGTCGCGCGGTCTGGTTTTACCTCAGCAAACTCATCTGGCCATCCAATCTGACTTTCATTTATCCAAAATGGAACATCTCGCCGGCGCATCCGCTGGACTACGCATGGTTGCTGGCGGGAATCGCGTTATGTGCGGTGATTCACTTCGTGAGGCGTTACGTGGGGCGCAGCGTCGAAGTCGCGGCCGCATTTTTCGTCGCGACACTCAGCCCAGTGCTCGGCTTTATCATGCTTTACACATTTCGCTACACGTTTGTGGCGGACCATTACCAGTATCTGGCGTGTATCGGCCCGATAGCCCTCGCCTCGGCAGGCGTGGTCAGTTTGGCCGACGTGCTTAAGCAGAGTCGCCCTTTAGTTCTTAGCGCAGCGCTGTGTGTGGTTGCAGTGTTAGCGGTACTGACTTGGCGACAAGCCGCGATATATACCGACATCGAAGCGCTATGGGGGACAACGCTGGCTAGAAATCCCGGGTGCTGGATGGCTCACAACAACTTGGGTATTGTGCTTTTCCAGAAAGGTGACACCGACGAGGCCGTCGCTCATTATCGGACAACCTTGGAGATGCAGCCGGATTTTTGGGATGCAGAGTACAATCTTGGCATCGCGCTTCTGAGCAAAGGACAAGTGGATGAGGCAATCGCTCATTGTAGCAATGCCGTAAGGATCGCGCCAAATGATCCAGATGCTCTGGTTGCTCTTGGCAACGCACTTCTTCAAAAAGGGCGAATTGATGACGCGATTATTTATTACCAAAAGGCGTTGGCAATGCGACCTGATTACTTCCTGGCCCACCACAGTCTTGGCCATGCCTTTCTTAAGAAAGGCGATCTCGATGCTGCGATCTCCCATTGCCGCGCTGCTTTGTTGATCCAACCTCAAAATGCAGATACCCACACAAACCTGGCCATTGCCCTAGATGAAAAACGTCAGACCGCAGAAGCTATTCGACATTACGAAAAAGCGTTGGAGATTTCTCCACAATCCATCTCTGCCTTAGCTAATCTGGCGTGGCTGATGGCGACGTGTTCCAACGCGTCGTTCCGGAATGGGAGCAAGGCGATTGAACTTGCCGGCCAAGCTAATCAACTTTTAAGGGGTACCAACACGCTCGTGCTGCGCACATTGGCAGCAGCGTATGCGGAGAGTGGGCAATTTGGAAAAGCTATTGAAATTGCGCGGGCTGCGATGCAACTGGCACAGACCCAGAGCGACAACTCCCTAGCCGCCGCGCTTCAGCAAGAAATTGCGCTTTACGAGTTGTCGTTGCCTTATCGCGAAACGCCGAAGTAGGTCGAACAGTGACTAATTTTTTGTTGCATATGCAACAAAAGGTTGCGTGGGGCGGCGTGTCGTTCGACGGGAAGCCAATCTCTTGTCGGCAGAGCTCGCAGTGATCAAAGCTCGTCGCGCAGAGTTTTGAAAACATCTGTGCTGTCCATTACACCTTCCAATGCGTCCGTTCCTGGGCCGCTGCCAAACGCAACGACGTCTTCAACAGTGACCAACGCGGATTTTGTATAAAACGCCGCCGGCTCCGATTGTTCTCCTTCCGGCTGTTTGCTCTGATTCTCATCTTGCTTGCCTGGTATTTTTGCCGCTCCGTAGGATTTCGTGCCATTTGGACCGGTTGCCCACGTAATCCAAGGCTGGCCAGCTGAATTAAATCCCAGCAGGGCGATGCCGCTATCTTTG
>WNGC01004053.1_pt1 | contig 13397 bp, 13 predicted proteins | sample 5400051 | NCBI WGS metagenome assembly WNGC01 (sample SAMN13153368, study PRJNA577476) | soil metagenome | isolation source: 20 cm soil or saprolite under grassland replicate 2 | place: USA:California | collected 2016-06-15 | reverse complement strand
AGGGCGACCTCGACCTCGATGTCCCCCTTCTTGCCCTCGAAGTAGAGGACCTTCGGGTGGATCGGCGTCTTGTTCTGGTTCAGGTGCTTGACGAATTCGACGATGCCGCCCTTGTAGAGGAACGTGTGGGAGCGTCCGTCGCGCTCGTCCTCGATGACGATCTTGAGGCCGCGGTTCAAGAACGCGAGCTCGCGGAGGCGGTTCGACAGGGTGTCGAAGGAGAAGGACGTCTCCTCGAAGATCGTCGGGTCCGGCTTGAAGCGGATAATCGTGCCGTGCTTCGCGGTCTTCTCGCCCGGGGTCAGCGGGCCGGTCGGCCTGCCGCCCTTCTCGTAGCGCTGGGTCCACACCTTGCCGCCCCGCCGGATCTCGACCTCGAGCCACTCGCTCAGCGCGTTCACGACCGAGATGCCGACGCCGTGGAGACCGCCGGAGACCTTGTAGGCGGAGTGCTCGAACTTCCCTCCGGCGTGCAGGACCGTCAGGACGACCTCCGCGGCCGACTTCCCGCTCTCCTTGTGGAGGTCCACGGGGATGCCGCGCCCGTTGTCACCGACCGAACAGGATCCGTCCGAGTGGAGGATGACCTTGATGGAGTCGCAGTGCGCCCCGAGCGCCTCGTCCACGGAGTTATCCACCGCCTCGTACACGAGGTGGTGGAGCCCGTAGGCGCTCGTGTCGCCGATGTACATCGCGGGGCGCTTGCGGACGGCCTCGAGGCCCTCGAGGACCTTGATGTCGCTCGCGGTGTAGGTTTCGTCGCTCATACGGGCGCGATGCCTCCTGCGTTGACCTGGAAGACTGCGGCCCCCTCGACCGCGAGCGTTTCCGGGGACGTGAGGAACACCTGCTCGGCGGCGCCGAGCTCGCGGAGTACCAGCTCGCGCACCCCCGGGTCGAGCTCTGAGAGCGCATCGTCCAGCAGCAGCACCGGCGCGGTGCCCGCCGCCTCGGCGACCGGCAGCACCTCCGCGAGCCGGAGGACCAGCGCGACGAGCCGCTGCTGCCCGCGCGAGGCGAAGGCCCGGGCGTCCACGTCGTCGATCTCGATCGCGAGGTCGTCTCGGTGAGGCCCGACCAGCGTCTGACCCCGCCGGAGCTCCGCGCGCTGCGCCCGGTGGAGCGCGGCCAGGAGCGCCGAGGACTCCGTCGCCTCGCCGAGGGCGGTCCGGTAGCGCACCTCGACCTTCGAGCGCGCCGTGGACAAGGCGCGGTAGATGCGCGCCAGCTCGGTCTGGAGGGCCGCCACGGCCTTCCGACGCCGGTCCACGAGCTCCATGCCGACGTCCGCGAGCTGCTCGTTCCACGGCTGGAGCCGCGCGGCCGCGTCGTCGCCGTGGGCGTGCTGCTGCAGGAGCCGGTTGCGACGCGCGAGAATCTGGCGGTAACGGACGAGCGACGCCAGATGGGTCGGATAGAGCCGCCCCGCGAAGCCGTCGATGAAGTTCCGGCGCGCGCCCGGTGCCCCGTTGACGATCTCGAGGTCCTGCCAGCCGAACGCGATCACCCGCGCCCACTCGACGGACTCGCCGGCACTCTGCCAGCGATCGTCCTCGCGCTTGGTGAGCGTGCGGCGCACCACACGGCGGCCGGCCGAGCCGGCGCCCCGCACCAGCTCGCCCGAGATCGTGCTTCCCTCGACACCCCAGCGCGGCATCTCAGCCAGTCGAGACGTCCGGAAGGAGCGCCCGGCGATGAGCATTCCGAGGGCTTCGAGGAGGTTCGTTTTGCCCTGGGCGTTGGGGCCGATCAGGAGGTTCAGCCGTGGCGTCGGACTGTACTCCAGGGTGCGGTAATTACGGAAGTCGACGGCGTGGATCCAGCCGATCTGCACCCTTGATAAACTCCTATTTTATAAGGCGAAAAGCCTTTCTATATGCGCATAGGCATTATAACACAGAGGTACCCTTCGTCCTCGATGCTTTTAATGACGCCGGGGCTCTGGGGGTCCTTCAAATCGAGCAGGACCTGGTCCCTCTCGATGGCCGAAACCGCGTCGAGCAAATAGCGTGAATTGAACCCGATCACGAGCTCCTCGCCCGCGTACTCGACGTCCAAGACCTCCTCCGCCTCTCCGAGCTCCTGGCTCGACGCCGAGAGCCTCAGGGAGGCTGGCGCCAGCGTGAACTTGACGGGCTTGTTCCGCTCCTCGGCCATCACGGACACACGGCGGAGGGCCGCGCTCAGCACGCCGCGCGACATGACGAGGCGCTTCGGGTGCGCCTTGGGGATCACGGCCTCGTAGTTCGGGAACTGCCCCTCGATCAAGCGCGCGGTCATCACGAAATTCGGCATCTGCAAGACGAACTGGTTCTCGGTGATGGCGAGCTGGACGTCCTCGCCCGAACCGAGCACGCGCATGATCTCGGTGACTGCCTTGCGCGGCACGATTCCGGCCACGCCTCCCAGGCCGCGGCCGAGGCTCCGCTTGGCGAGCGCCAGCCGGTGACCGTCGGTAGCGACCATCTGCAGATCCTTCCCCTGCAGCGTGAAGAGCACCCCGTTCAGGGCGTAGCGCGTCTCGTCGTGGGAGACCGCGAAGCTCGTCTGCGTGAGCATCTCCCGGAGCGTCTTCGCCTCGAGGCTGACCCACGACTCGGGCGACGCGGGCACGACGGGCGGAAAGTCGTCGGGTGAGAGCCCCATGAGCTTGTACGTGGCCCCCCCACACCGGAGGGTGACGGTCGCGTTCTCCGTCACCTTCAGGGCCACCGCCGCCGCAGGGAGCTCCTTCACGATCTCGCCGAGCTTCCTCGCCGATACCGTGATCGCGCCCTTCGAGGCCACCTTGGCCGGCACCGAGACGCGGGCGCCCACCTCGAGGTCGGTCGCGGTGAGCCGCACGATCTCGCCGTCGGCCTCGAGCAGCACGTTGGCGAGGATCGGCAGCGTCTGGCGGGGCTCCACGATGTTCTGCACCATCTGCAGACCCCTGAGGAACTGGTCGCGATCCAGCACTACTTCCATGCAGTTCTCCGTTGGTTAAGAAGGAAAAAGTACAACATCGTCGTCGTAGTAGGAGATCAGCGGTGTGGACGGGGCGCATGCGCGCCAAGTGCGGGCGCCGCTGGCCGTTCGCGCGCGTGCGGTGCGGGGATAAGGGCGTGGAGACGCGGGGGACGCGTGTGGATCACAGCGTGATGCCCTGGATAAGGCCGTCGATCGTCTTGCGCAGTTTGGGATCATCCTGCAGTAGCGTCTGCACCTTATCCACGGCGTGGAGGACGGTCGTGTGATCCTTGCCGCCGAAGGCACGGCCGACTTCGGAGAGGGACGCGTGGGTGAGCTGGCGCGAGAGGAACATCGCGATCTGGCGCGGGAAGGCGACGGCTTTCGTGCGGTTCTGGGCCTTGAGATCGGCGACTTTGATCCCGAAGAAGTCGCAGACCTTCCGCTGGATATGGTCGATCGTGATGACCTTCTCTTCCTCGCCCCAGAGCTCGCCGAGGACCTCCTGCGCGAGATCCACCGACATCTCCCGGCCGGTGAGCGCGCAGAAGGCGATCATCCGCGTGAGCGAGCCCTCGAGCTCCCGGATGTTGGACTTGATCCGGCTCGCGATCAGGTAGGCGACGTCGTCGGGCACCCGGACCCGCTCGATGGCGGCCTTCTTCTTCAGGATCGCGACGCGGGTCTCGAAGTCGGGGGGTTGGATGTCGGCGATCAGCCCCCACTCGAATCGGGAGCGTAGCCGCTCCTCGATCTCGGGGATGTCCTTCGGTGAGGAGTCGCTCGAGACGATGATCTGCTTCCGTGACTCGTAGAGGTCGTTGAACGTGTGGAAGAATTCTTCCTGCGTGCGCTCCTTGCCCGAGATGAACTGGATGTCGTCGATCAGCAGGAGGTCGATGGTCCGGTAGCGGGCGCGGAACTCGGCGGTCCGGTCGTAGCGGATCGCGTTGATGAGCTCGTTGGTGAACCGCTCGGACGAGAGGTAGGCGACCGACATCCCGGGGAAGAGCCTGGTGCTCTGGTGGCCGACGGCGTGGAGGAGATGGGTCTTGCCGAGCCCGACCCCGCCGTAGATGAAGAGCGGGTTGTAGGCGCGCGAGGGCAGCTCCGCCACCGCCTGGCACGCGGCCTGCGCGAACTGGTTCGAGGAGCCGACGACGAAGGTGTCGAATGTATAGCGCGGGTTGAGCCCCTCGGCGGTACCCCCCGTCACGGGTGGGCGGCCGGGCGACGGCGGCGGCGCGCTCTCCGCCGCGGCCTCGTCCACGACGATGGCGACGTGCGGCTGGCCGCCGAGACACTCTTGCGCCGCGTCCTGGAGCGCGTCGAGGTGGTGCTGGACGAGCCAGTCGCGCGAAAAGGGGTTCGGCGCCCCGAGGCGGAGGCGGTCGCCCTCGACGGCCAGGAGCCTGCACGGGCGAATCCACGTATCGAGGACGGTGTCGGGGAGTTTGCGGGAGAGGGACTCGAGGAGCCGAGCCCAAAGGCATCCGCGCCCGGACGCGCGCGCATCAGGACAAAACTCCCCTCGCGCGATCACTCGATCGATGGATGGCGGACTCTAGCACGCGCGCGAACGACGTCGCAAGGGTCTTCGCGTGTTGACTCGCCTCGACGCGCTGTCTACACTGTCTCGGCTCGACCAACTCGAGGAGGATCGGCGCGTGAAGCGCACGTTTCAGCCGAATGTACGCCGCCGGAAGAAGACGCACGGCTTCCGCGAGCGAATGAAGACGAAGGGCGGGCGGAAGGTGCTGAAGCGCCGGCGCGCGAAGGGGCGGAAACGGCTGACCGTCTGACCGGGCCCTTTCCTCGACGCGAGCGGTTGACCAACAGCGCCGATTTTCAGGCGCTCTTCCAGCGGGGCAAACGCATTGATCGACCAACCATGATCGTTCTCTGGCGAGAGAGCCGCGCGGCGCGGCGCGCAGGCTTCGCCGTGAGCCGGCAGGTGCGGACGGCGGTGCAGAAGAACCGCGCGCGCCGGCGTCTCCGCGAGGCGTACCGCGCGGCGCGGGGTGCCGCGCCCGCTAAGGTCTCGCTCGTGCTCATCGCCAAGCCGGGCGTGCTCCGCGCGGGGGTCGCCGCGCTCACCGAGGACCTGCGCGCGACGTTCGCCTCGATCCCCGGAGCGCGGGCGTGACGCGCGTGGCCGTCGCGGTCATCACGCTCTACCAGCGGCTCCTGTCTCCCCTGCTCCCGCGCGCGTGCCGCTTCGCGCCGACGTGTTCCGAGTACGCGAAGCTCGCGCTCGCGGAGCACGGCGCCCTGCGCGGCACCTGGCTCGCGCTGCGACGGGTGGTGCGTTGCCATCCCTTCCATCCCGGCGGGTATGACCCGCCGCCGGTCCGGGGGCGGCGAAGCTGACGATGGAGAAGCGCGCGATCCTCGCCGCCGTGCTCATGGCGGCGCTCCTCGTGATCTACCAGACCTTCTTTTTCCCCGCCAGCCAGGGGCCCGCACAGAAGCCGTCCGCGACCCCGACGGCGCAGGCCCCCGCCCCCGCGGCGGTCCCGGCCCCGCCCGCGCCGGCCCCGACGGCCGCGGCCGTGCCCCGCCCGTCCGGGGCGCCGCGCCCACCCCAGCGCCTCGTCCCGGTGGACGCGCCGCTCTATCGCGCCGTCGTGAGCAGCGAAGGGGGTAAGCTCCAGGAGCACGTCCTGAAGTACCGGGGTGAAAAGCCGATGGTGATGGTCGGCGATCTCGGCCCCGCGGGCCTCCTCCTCGGCGCCGATCCTCTATCGCCAGGCGAGCCCGTCCCCATGACCATCAGCCCCGAGCGCCTCACGGTGCGTCCCGGGAGCCCCGGCGAGCGGCTCGTGCTCACCGGCGAGACCGACGGCCTCCGGATCCGCGAGGCGCTCGTGTTCCACACCAACGGGTACGCGATCGACGCCGAGTTGCGGATCGAGAATCCGGGGCCTGCGCCGCGGACCGTGGGCGTCTCGCTCCCCTGGCTGACCCGCGAGCGATGGCCGGCGGACACCGAGAAGTTCAAGGGCCAGCATCCCACCGAGATCGTCGTCGCGCGCGGGGGTCAGGTCGAGTGGATCGAGGATCTTACGTCCCCGATGAACCACGAATGGGAGGGCGACTGGATCGCTACCGGGAGCGTGTGGTACTTGACCGCGCTCGTGCCGAAGACGGCCGGATTCAAGCTGGTCGCGACGAGCGAGGGCAAGCCGCCCGCGACGAAGAACGGGGACAAGGCGCCGTGGGGCCGCGCCAGCGTCGCGGTGCGGGCCACGCCCACGATCGCGCCAGGTCAGGCCTGGGAAGGCCGCGTCGTCATGTACATCGGGCCGAAGGAGTACGAGCTCCTGAGGGCCCAGGGCCTCGAGGGATCGATCAACTTCGGTCACTTTCCACTGCCGCAGCGTTGGGTGCCGTTCATCCCGATGCTGCCGATGGCGTGGATCGGCATCCCCATTCTCCTGCTACTGAAGTGGATGTACCAGCACATTGGCAACTACGGCGTCGCGATCATCGTGCTGACGGTGCTCTCGAAGCTCCTCTTCTATCCGCTCACCGTGAAGAGCATGCGCTCGATGAAGGCGATGCAGGCCCTCCAGCCGCAGGTCAACACCCTGCGCAACAAGTACAAGAGCGACCCGCAGCGGCTGCAGCGGGAGACGCTGGAGCTCTATCGCAAGAACCGGGTCAACCCGATGGGCGGGTGTCTACCGATGATCGCGCAGGTGCCGGTCTTCTACGCCCTCTACATCGCCCTCTCGGTGTCCGTCGAGCTCCAGAACGCCAAGTTCATCTGCGTCGGCCGGCTCTTCGACATCGACTTCTGGATCTGCGATCTCGCGGCCCATGACCCCACGTACATCCTGCCAATCCTCATGGGCGTGACGATGTTCGCCCAGCAGAAGATGACGCCGATGACCGGCGATCCACGGCAGCAGAAGATGATGCTCCTCATCATGCCGGCGTTCCTCACGATGATGTTCGTGAACCTCGCCTCGGGGCTCGTCCTGTACTGGACGGTCTCGAACATCCTCCAGATCCTCCAGCAGTGGTATATGAATCGGCCCCCTCGCGAGGCGCGTGAGACGAAAGACGCCTGAGGCGCCGCTTGTGGCGCTTTCTCGGGGGGCCAGGGCAATCCTCGGCCGGCCACTCAGCGAACGCGAGATCGGCCTGTTCACTAACTATCTGAATTTATTACGTAAATGGCAGAGAACTCAGCGTCTGGCAGGCTCGTCAGAATCCGGCTGGGTCGTGAAGACCTTGTTCCTGGACAGCCTCCTGTTCCTCCATGTCCTGCCACCATCCCTTACCTCCCTGCTCGACCTTGGATCCGGCGCCGGCATTCCTGGGATCCCGATCAAGATCGTGGTGCCCGAGGTGAAGCTCCTTCTCGTCGAGTCGCGGCGCCGTCGGGCATCGTTCCTGTCGACGGTCGTGAGAGAGCTCAGCCTTGTGGAGACTCGGGTTGTCGTGGCACGCGCTGAAGACTTGGTGGACGAGGTGGCGGGCCGCGTCGATGCGGTCGTCATGCGTTGCGCGGGAAACACCGCGACTCTTCTACCGATCGCCGCGCGGCTCGTCTCCCCAGGCGGAGTCGTGGTCGCCTCGGGCCCCCCGAGGCCGAAAGCCGCCCCAATCGGTGAATGGATCACCGTCGATGACAGGGCGCATGGCGGAACCCGCGCGTTCCTGGTTTACCGCAGAGCGGTCGCCGGGCAATGAAAGGCCGTCCCTCGCACTCGAAACGCCGGCGGCGCGATCCCGGCACGCGGCTTTCGATCGCCCTGAGGAGCGGGAGATAACGGGCCGCGGGTTTCGAGCCATCCGCAGGGACTGCCGTCGACTTGGATCCGCGCGCCGCTGGCGGCTTCGCGTAGGCGCCGGCGGCGGTAGCGAGCGGGCCTCGTGGGGGCGCTTCGCCGGCCGCCCGAGGCTCGGGAACGCCGCACCGATTCCCGGCAGACCTCGTGCCCGTGGGACCACGCGGAGCCTCTCGTGCGCGTCGCTGAACCTGGCGTAGGTGCTCGTCATGAACACGGCTATTGTGGCGCAGAGCTTCATCGGCAAGTCGCTGTGGCGAGGGTTGCCTCCGGTCGACGTGCCGCAGCGCCGGGGCCCCACCGGTCACGACGCGGCGCTCGAGGCGCTGGACCGGGCGGACGATCAGCTGCGGGGTGGCCCGGGGCAGGTCCTTCCGGCTCATCGTGAAAGTCTCCATGAGGGCAAGGCACGTTCACGGAGCAGTTACCCCATGACATGTTCACGTAGCACCAGCGGGGTCTACCGCGAAACTTGACGCCAAGCGCCCTGCGACCGCAGAGTGTTGCCCGTGGAACACGATCGCATGGCCGTCATATGTAGAGTAGTGTTGCTCGTGGAACACTCCGAACAGCCATACGACCGAAGGAGATTGGGTTTATAGCCAGGGCCCTCGCGGTCGTCAACCAGAAAGGTGGCGTGGGTAAGACGACGACCGCCGTCAATCTCGCCGCCGGGCTCGCTCTCGCTGGGCGGGCCACGCTCCTCGTGGATCTCGATCCTCAGGGCAATACGACTACCGGTCTCGGCGTTCAGAAGTCGGGGCTCTATCCAACCATCTATCACGTGCTCCTCGGGATCGAGCCTGTCGGCAAGGCGGTGCGGGACACTGGTCTCGCTCAGCTGAAGATTCTCCCGTCGGACATCGATCTGGTCGGAACCGAGATCGAACTGGTCTCCGCGGAGCACCGCGAGCACCGCCTGCGGATGGCGCTCGAGCCAATCAGCGGGTCGTACGAGTACATCGTTGTCGATTGCCCGCCGTCGCTCGGTCTGCTGACGGTCAACGCCCTCGTAGCCGCCGACCGGATCTTGGTGCCGCTCCAGTGCGAGTTCTACGCGCTCGAGGGGCTGACGCAGCTACTCAAGACGGTCAAGCTGGTCCGCGAGCGCCTGAACCCGAAGCTCGCCGTCGAGGGCATCGTGCTCACGATGTTCGACGGCCGGACGAGCCTGGCGCTCCAGATCCGTGAGGAAGTTCATCGCTATTTTCCCGGCGAGATCTTCGACACGGTGATTCCGCGCAATGTGCGGCTCACAGAGGCCCCGAGCTTTGGCAAGCCGGTCATGCTCCACGACGTCCGCTCGAATGGTTCGATCGCCTATCTCGACCTCACGAGGGAGGTGCTCAAGCATGAATAAGCGCGGGCTCGGCCGCGGTCTCGGCGCTCTCCTTTCTTCGACGCCGGCCGTTGAGGATGTGCTGATCGAGGTGGGGATCGATCAGATCGAGGCAAACCCGAATCAGCCAAGAAAAGACTTTGATTTCAAATTATTAGATGAGCTGGCGGCTTCGATCAAAGCCTCGGGAGTGATCCAACCCGTCATCGTGCGGCGTGAAGGCACGGGCTACCAGCTCATCGCGGGCGAGCGGCGCTGGCGTGCTGCACGCCAGGCCGGGCTCGACCGGATTCCGGCGATCGTTCGCGATGCCACCGACGCCCAGAGCCTCGAGCTCGCGCTCGTGGAGAACCTGCTTCGAGAAGACCTGAATCCGATCGAGGAAGCCGAGGCGTACCAGAAGCTCCTCTCCCAGTTCGGCTGGACCCAGGAAGAGCTCGCGGGGCGCATCGGCCGTGATCGGAGCTCGATCGCGAACGCGTTGCGCCTGCTGCGGCTGCCGGACGAGATCCAGGCCGACCTTCGGAGCGGGCGACTCACGATGGGGCACGCGCGAGCCCTGCTTGCGCTACCGACCGCCGCCGATCAGCTGCGGCTCCGAAACGAGATCCTGGAGCACGACTGGTCCGTCAGGGCGACGGAGGACTCGATTCGCGCCGTGGAGGAGCTCGGGCGACAGCACGGCGCCGCGCCGAAGAAGGGGCGCCGGCGCTCCCCGGAGCTCGCGGCGCTCGAGGACCAGTTCCAGCGCACGCTCATGACGCGGGTGAGGATCGTCGGCAACGACCGGAAGGGCAAGATCGAGATCGTGTACGCGAACCCCGACGAGCTCGAGCGCCTCGCGGGGTTGCTCGGCGCGCGACACTGAGGACGGGGCGCAGCATGCCGGAGCGCATCGTTGTGGGAATGAGCGGGGGTGTCGATTCCTCCGTCGCCGCGGCCCTGCTCGTGGAGCAGGGCTACGACGTCGTCGGCGTCACCATGCGCGTCTGGCCGTGGGCCGAGCCGTCGGACGCGACGAAGCGCTTCGGGAGCTGCTGCGGAACGGAGGCCGTGGACGATGCCCGCCACGTCGCCCGGAGGCTGGGCATTCCGTACTATCTCCTCAACATGGAGGACGCGTTCGAGCGCGCGGTCGTCGCCCGCTTCGCCGACGAGTACCGCCGCGGACGGACCCCCGTGCCCTGCGTTGCCTGCAACAGCGACCTGAAGTTCGGCTCGCTCCTGGCGCGCGCGCGGGCATGGGACGCGGTCGCCGTCGCGACGGGGCACTACGCGCGCGTCGCCCGCGACCCGGCGAGCGGTCGTCACGTCCTGCTGCGCGCGCGAGACGCGGAGAAGGATCAGACGGACTTTCTCTGGCCCCTCACGCAGGTGCAGCTCGCCGCCGCGCGTTTCCCCGTCGGCGAGCTGACCAAGGCCGAGGTGAGGGCCCACGCGCGCCGGCTCGGTCTCGTTACGGCCGACAAGCCGGAGAGCCAGGAGATCTGCTTCGTGCCGGACGATGACTACCGAGGCTTCCTGCGGCGGCGCGACGCCGCGATCTTCCGTCCGGGCCCGATCGTGGACCGTGAGGGAAAAGTCCTCGGCCGGCACGAGGGCGTCGCCGCGTACACGATCGGCCAGCGGCGAGGGCTCGGGCTCGCCGCGGGCCACGCGCTCTACGTCGTCGACGTCGACGGGGAGCGCGACACGCTCGTGGTGGGCGCGGTGGAGGAGCTCGAGCGCGACCGGCTGGTGGCCCGCGCGGTGAACTTCATCGCCTGCGACCCGCCCGTCGCGCCGCTCCGGGTCGAGGCAAAAATCCGGCACCAGCACCGGCCGGCGGCGGCCGTGGTGCGGGCGCTCGGCGACGGCGCCGTCGAAGTCGTCTTCGACGAGCCGCAGCGAGCCATCACGCCGGGCCAGTCGGTCGTCTTCTATCAGGGCGAGTGCGTCGTGGGCGGGGGTGTCATCGAGCGGTAGGCGGGCGATTGACACGAACGCGCTCGCGTGATAGTTTTCACAAACTTTGGCCAGTATCACGGGCCCCCGGGGGAGCCTCCTTATGTCTCGGCGTGAAGCCCTGTGGATCGGCAGCCTCGCGTGCGTCGTCACGCTCCTCCTCGCGGTGCCGTTCGCGCCCGGCGTCGTCCGGGCGGCGAGCGAGGGCGGCGGCCACGAGGGCGGGCTCATCAGCCTCGACAGGTCGTTGATCGTCCAGCTCATCAACTTCGTCATCCTCCTCGTGATCCTGACGCGGCTCCTCTACAGGCCCTTCCTCGCGAAGATGCAGGAACGCACCGAGGCCATCCAGAAGTCGCTCGACGAGGCGCAGGCCGCGCGCGCCGAGTCGGCGCGCCAGCAGGCGGAGAACGAGACGCGGCTCCGTGCGGCTCACGCCGAAGCCGCCGCGATCCGCGCCCAGGCGCTGAAGCAGGCGGCGGACGAGCAGCGGCGTCTCGTGGAGGCCGCGCGCGCCGAGTCGCAGCGGCTCCTGGACTCGGCGAGGGCCCAGATGGATGCCGACGTGCGTCGCGCGCGCGAAGAACTCCGGCGCGACGTCGGCGAGCTGGCGATCTCGGTGGCCGAGAAACTGATCCGGAAGAGCTTGCGAGACGAGGAGCACCGGCGCATCGTCGACGATGCGATCGCGAAGGTCGGGCACTAGGTGGCGTCCGTCGCCCGAGTCGCCCGCTCCTACGCGAAGGCGCTGTTCGAGCTCGCCCGCGAGCGTAACGAGCTCGAGGCCGTCTCGCGCGAGGTCGAATCGCTCGCGGCGCTGCTCCGTGACGAGGCCGAGTTGCGCGCGTTTTTCGCGCGCCCGTGGATCGCCGCCGCGACCAAGCGCGCCGCCGCCGCGGAGATCGCGACGCGGCTCCAGCTCTCCAAGCTCGCGCGCGACTTCCTGACGCTTCTGGCCGCGCAGGGGCGCACCACGCACCTGGACGCGATCGTCGCAGCCTTCCAGGACCTCCGGGATGTCGCCGCGGGCCGGGTGCGCGCCCGGGTGCGCGCCACCGTGGCCCTGTCGGATGCGGAACGCACGGCGCTCGCCGGCCGCCTGGGCCGGGTGCTCGGCGGCAAGCAGATCGTCCTCGAGGCGGTCGTGGACCCTACGCTGCTGGGAGGATTCGTCACCGAGATCGGGAGCCTGCTGGTGGACGGCAGTCTGGACGGCCAGCTCGCGCGGATGCGCGAGCGGCTGGTGAAAGGGTAGGGAATGATCAAGGCCGGAGAGATCAGCGAGATCATCAAGCGCCAGCTCGCGGGCTACGAAGCCGAGGTCGACCTGCAGGAGGTCGGGCGCGTCATCGAGGTCGGTGATGGGATCGCGCGTATCTACGGGCTCGACCGCGCGATGGCGGGCGAGCTGCTCCAGTTCCCGGGCGACGTCGTGGGCATGATCCTGAACCTCGAGCAGGACCAGGTCGGCGCGGTGCTCTTCGGAGACGACAAGCGCATCAAGGAGGGCGACGTCGTCAAGCGCACGAATCGCATCGCGCAGGTGCCCGTGGGCGAGGCGTTGACGGGCCGCGTCGTCGACGCGCTCGGGCTCCCGGTGGACGGCAAGGGCCCGATCGCCACCAAGGAGTTCCGGCCGATCGAGCGTTACGCGCCGGGGGTCGTGGACCGCCGGTCGGTCAAGGAGCCGCTCCAGACGGGCCTCAAGGCGATCGACTCGATGATCCCGATCGGACGGGGGCAGCGCGAGCTGATCATCGGCGACCGCGGCACCGGCAAGACGGCGATCGGCGTGGACACGATCATCAACCAGAAGGGCCAGGACGTGTACTGCTTCTACGTCGCGATCGGCCAGAAGCGCTCGACCGTCGCGCAGGTGGTGAAGGTGCTCGAGGACGCGGGCGCCATGAAATTCACGACGGTCGTCGTCGCCTCCGCGTCGGATCCCGCGCCGCTCCAGTACATCGCGCCGTACGCCGGCGTCACGATGGGCGAGTACTTCCGCGACAGCAAGCGCCACGCGCTCTGCATCTACGACGATCTCTCGAAGCACGCGGCGGCGTATCGCCAGCTCTCGCTCCTGCTCCGCCGCCCGCCCGGACGCGAGGCGTATCCTGGCGACGTCTTCTATCTGCACTCGCGGCTGCTCGAGCGTGCGGCAAAGCTCAACGACGCGCTCGGCGGCGGCTCGCTCACCGCCCTGCCGATCATCGAGACGCAGCTGGGCGACGTGTCGGCCTACATTCCGACGAACGTCATCTCGATCACCGACGGCCAGATCTACCTCGAGTCGGACCTGTTCTATGGCGGCGTCCGGCCGGCGGTGAACGTCGGTCTCTCCGTGTCACGGGTGGGCGGCTCGGCGC
>WNGC01001708.1_pt1 | contig 13399 bp, 12 predicted proteins | sample 5400051 | NCBI WGS metagenome assembly WNGC01 (sample SAMN13153368, study PRJNA577476) | soil metagenome | isolation source: 20 cm soil or saprolite under grassland replicate 2 | place: USA:California | collected 2016-06-15 | reverse complement strand
AAGTGTATAACGGGATGATCCACAAAAAGCCGCGTCTGATTGTCCGCTGCGCAGATGTGGCCGACATAATTCGCTCGGTAAATTTTGCCAGAGAAAACGACCTGCTTCTTGCCATCCGCAGCGGCGGACACAACGCGGGAGGCTTGGGAATCTGTGATGACGGCTTGGTTATCGACCTCGCACCAATAAAATACACCCGTGTTGATCCCGCAGCCCGCACCGTCACGGTCGGGGGCGGCTGCACGTGGGGCGATGTTGATCATGCCACGCATGCATTCGGGCTAGCCACTCCCAGCGGAATTATTTCTACCACTGGCGTTGGCGGATTAACCCTGGGTGGAGGAGTGGGTCATCTCACGCGCAAGTGCGGCCTCACTATTGATAACTTACTCTCCGCTGATCTTGTGCTGGCTGATGGAAAATTTGTGAAAGCGAACGCCGATGAAAATCCCGATTTATTCTGGGCCGTCCGCGGCGGTGGCGGAAACTTCGGCGTTGTGACTTCGTTTACGTTCGAGCTGCATCCCCTTGATACGGTATATGGTGGTCCAATGCTCTATGAATTGAGCGAGACAGCGGACGTGATGAAATGGTACCGCGACCTGATCCCCGCAGCCCCCGACGACCTGAACGGCTTTTTTGCCTTTCTCACTGTGCCGCCTGTTCCGCCTTTCCCTGAACATCTTCACATGAAAAAAATGTGCGGCGTGGTTTGGGCATACGCCGGGCCACAAACAAAAGCAGAAGAAATATTTAAACCTATCCGAGCTTTTAAAAAGCCTGCTCTCGATTTTGTCGGTCCGCTGCCGCAGCCTGCGTTGCAAAGCATGTTCGACGCTCTGTATCCGCCAGGTTTGCAGTGGTACTGGCGCGCCGATTTTGTAAACGAGATAAGCGATGAGGCGATCGTGCAACACGTGCGTTTTGGTGAGGCGCTTCCTTCAATGCACTCCACCATGCATATGTATCCGATTAACGGAGCCGCATCACGCGTCGGCAAAAATGATACTGCGTGGAATTATCGCGATGCTAACTGGGCGCAGGTGATGGTCGGCGTTGATCCCGATCCGGCAAACAACGAAAAAATCATCTCCTGGACGAAGGGTTATTACGACGCGCTGCATCCCTACTCAGCCGGTGGAGCATATGTAAATTTCTTGATGGGAGATGAAGGAGAAGATCGCGTGAAGAAAACTTACGGAGATAATTATGAACGGCTGTTAACCATCAAAAACAAGTATGACCCTGGTAATCTCTTCCGCGTGAATCAAAACATTAAGCCAAGCTTGTAGCGGCGCCTGCGCCAAGCGCCGAATCCAAAGCGCAGGCGTTTGGCACAAACGCCTCTACACCACAATTGAATCAATTGAATGCTGACGAGCTGAGGTCACTGCAAGCGGCACTGAAGGCGCAATATAGAGAGCATCCTGAGAGTGCGTTGGTCACTCTCCACGCCGAGGGGCGAATCGGTACAGGTGTCACCTGTAAAGTCGAAACGGGAAAAGCGCGTGTCGAAGCTGGGCTTCATCCCGGGACCGGTGGCGATGGGCAGAGCGCGTGTTCCGCCGACATGTTGCTCGAAGCGCTGGTCGGGTGCGCAGGCGTCACATTGCGCGCAGTCGCTACCGCTCTCGGCATTTCGTTACGTGACGCGATAATTCGCGCTGAAGGCGATCTCGATTTTCGTGGTACGCTCGGCGTTTCAAAGGATGTACCCGTTGGCTTTAAGAAAATTCGATTACATTTCGATCTGGACACCGACGCGAGCGAAGAACAGCTCGCCACGTTGATTCGACTGACTGAGCGCTACTGCGTCGTTTATCAAACGCTGAGTCACGCTCCCGAGATCAGCGTTTTGCACCGCGTTATATCTCGCTAAAATCTGCGCCTATGCCGCTGTACATGGACATCCACAACCTTCCGGAAGGAACCACTCCGGAAGACGTCGCGAAGGCCCACGCGAAAGACATGGAGACCCAGAAAAAATATGGCGTCGAGTACACCAAATACTGGGTCAACGAGAGCGGTAAAAAAGTTTTTTGCCTCGCTCACGCGCCGAGTGCCGAGGCAGCAGAGCAAGTCCATCGTGAAGCCCACGGTTTGATGCCCGATAAAATTATCGAGGTTCAGCCTGAGCTTGCCGAAGGCTTTTTAGGCGGCGTCGAAACCAATTCGGCGGGAGCGGTCATTTTTCCCGGCGGCGGTCCGGATGCGCGCGATCCCGGGATCCGAAACCGTACTGTTCACCGACATTGTAAATTCAACAACGTTGACGCAATCGCTGGGTGATGAAGCGGCGCTTGCAATCCTCGGCGTGCACGACACGATCGTGCGAGATGCGTTGTCGGCTCTCGGCGGACGCGAAGTAAAGCATACCGGGGACGGAATTATGGCATCGTTCGTTTCGGTAGCGAGCGCGGTGCGATGCGCAATTCAGATTCAGCGCGAATTGGAAAAGCACGCGCAGGCAAATCCCGGGCGTGCGCTCAAAGTTCGAGTCGGCGCCGCAGCCGGCGAACCCGTCGAGCAACACAACGATCTGTTTGGATCGACAGTTCAACTCGCTGCCCGTCTCTGCGCCCACGCGCAGCCGGAACAAATCCTTGTCTCGAATGCAATCGCCGAACTGTGCCTCGGCAAAGGACTCTTGTTCGAGGACGTCGGCGAAGTAAGCCTCAAAGGCTTCAATTCCCCAGTGCGCGCACATGCTGCCACATGGAAGCAGTGATTATACAGATTTTATCTGCAACGAATTGCAGATTGTTGGGGCCCAATTCTCGTTAGGTCCATGTTTCCACGAGCGGCAATTGCAGTCCTCGTAGTGTTGCTGGTTACCATCCCGACGATCGTGGTGATTGCCTCGGTGCGGATCAATCGTGCTGAGGATGTCGCGAAGTGTGAAAGAGTTGCAAGCGATAGTCTGTTCTTTCGGACCCAGCTGCCGAAAACGGGGATTTCGTTCTTGCGTTCCCGCGCTTCGCCGCATATGACGAGGGAGCTTTAACTATTCTTCCGTTTGGCGAACAAACGACGATGAAACGGCAGGACCGTCCATGGCGATTCGACCTTCTGGAGGCGCGCGACCGCATTGGTGGCTGGCTGTGTGAAGCGCCATTGCGGCATGCGCCCAAACTTGAATTAGGCGGCGTGGCCGGTCGGCTTTCAGTGGCGGGCGAGGCTGAATTTCACTACGGGGAAATCGCTGGATATTGGCTGAGTTGGGCTCTACGCCCCAAATTCGAATCTGATGACCGCAGTCGTCAACTGGCTGGATCGTCAGTGGTCGGGTCCGCATCCGGCCGCAACGCGCATCGGAGTGCGCGGCGACTGGCGCAATCAAGGCGTCTCCTCTTTCGATCTGGCCATGATCGTGCGGGGCCTTGCGGATGCTGCGCCCCTTGTTGGCGACGCGGCGTGTGGGAGGGTTGCTGCCCGGATTGCTGGCTGGCTGGACCGCATGAACATCCGCTATGACTCGGCACTGAGCGAATAGTGCAGTCTAACAGACCAACGGCACAGAGGATAAATCTGGCGATAGATTATCAGCATCAGCCGAGAGCCAGAAAACCTCTGGTTGCGGGCCTATGACGCTTTGTACCTTCTTGATCCCCTGAAAACGCGGTGACCGGAGATATCGAAGAGTAGTTCTACGGACTCAATATCCGTTGTTAACCGAGATCCCCGCTTCTCCGCGAGTGAGTCGCGCGTCGCAACTCGAAAACAGATTGGCTAGAAAATGATCCCCAAATTGACCGCGGCTGTTACAAGCGAAGTTCGCATCTTGCGGTAAGCTTGTTCTTAATTCCCATGAATGTTACCCAGCTCACGCCCATGTCCTGCACGCTGGCCTGCTTCGAGGCTTTTTCTGCGCAAAACGGCGGCAGTTTACACAGAGGGATATTATTTTGCGATACTCTCATTATTGCCAGGGCAATGAACCGATACACATGACTATTAGGCTTCGGCCCGATTTCGGGAAATGACAGCCGACGACAAACTGAAAGACGGCGGAACAGAAACGATCTCCCCGTCATTGCTAACGGGTTCCCGTCGATCTTCACTTCCTGTAGCAACAGGTATTTTCTGCTTTGTTCTCGCGCTTCTTTTTTACTGGGGTGCCGTTCTTCGAATTGATTTTAAACGGACGGACTTTCTTGATCTTAATCCTTATCCGGATGCGGTGGAATATTTCGCACAGGCTAACTCGATCTTGAAAGAAGGCGCGCCGACGATTCAGATTGGCTATGAGAAATTACCCTCCCGCTACCCGCCGGGCTACCCCATTTTGATGATCCCCTGGCTCAGATTTCTGCCTCATAACGGGATTCTGGCCCCGTTTAGAACAAATCAGACGATCGGCGCATTGCTATTGACAGGCAGCTTCATGTTTTATTTTGTGATTGGAAGGCCGCTCGGCGGGGGATTAGCGGCATTGTTGATCGCGACTCAACCTGCCTTCATTACCTTTAGCCGATCATCCATGAGCGATCTCAGCGGTGGAGCTTTTATAGTGCTCGCCTTTGCGCTGGTCTACTTAGGTCTCACTTGGCGCCGCCGTTTGCTGATTTATTGTGCCGCCATTGTTCTTGGATTGTCTTTGTGTATACGGCCACAGTTAGTGTTCATGGCGCCATTATTAGTAGCTATGGCTCTCTTTCCGGCTAACGTATCTTGGACGAGGTGGTTCATTCATTGCTGCCTTGCCGTTGCTGTATTCGCGCTGGCCGCGAGCCCGTACTTTATCCTAAACACTTTGGAGTTCGGCCATCCGTTAAAGACTGGTTACGAATTCTGGGTACCCATCTTGGCGGACAAGCAAGCTGCTTTTTCCTTGCACAACGTCCCTCCCCAAGCTGCCCTGATCTGGTCTGAGATTACCGCCAGCCGGGATCAATTTACGGCAGCGAACTTATTTGGCACGGGCACTTACGTAGTGCCAGCTTTCATTTTTCTCTCTGCCCTTGGTCTGGCCTTCGTGCGAATGCGGCGGTTCGAGATCAGCGCATTCCTCGCGGGAATTGTGTACGTTATGGCGACCGTAGCGTTTAGCTATATTGAGGCACGGTTCTACATCCCTGTTTTTTTTCTTTTGGTTGCGCTCGCTGTTCTGCCTGCCGAATGGGCACTGAATGAAGCTCTCAAGATGCGCTTTTCGATCTTGGCCGTTGGAGTGCTGGCGGTATTCCTCCTTAGCTGTATCGGTTATCCATCGCAATCAGGCTTTAAGCCCAAGGGCGGTCGATGCCAAGCCTGGGACGCTCTTCATTACGCAAACCGCAACGGGAAATCACTCTGGTACGAGGCGCAGAAGGAGTTCATTCGCATCTTCCGAGACGCACCTGGCATTGTTTTATCCGACATCGACCCCGCGTATTTGAATGTCCTCCTGCCCAAGCCATTTGTAGCTGCCCCCATCGACGATAGCCATCAGTACGGCTATAGTCGGCTGTGGCATTATGGGAAGGCCGAGGCTATTCAACTAGTCGCAAATGGCGTCAGCCGCGCGACTCCTGTCTACGCTCTTCTATTATCCTCAAAAGATGTCCCGATCAGCGGTCGAATCGTCCATCAAGACATCAAACGCTTGCCCGTGATCCAAGGTTATAGTTGGAAACGAAGCAACAGGACCGGTACAGCAGCTGTAATCATGACATTGATAAAGGATGCCCCTGCTCCGAATTTGGAACCCACTTTTTACTCAATGGAGTAGTGACGATGAAGCTATCCGTGTTATCGCTTGTTACAATGAGCGAACGAAGATCGAAACTGTGGTAGAATTTTTTCAGGAGCAACTTTCGTGTTGGACTAGCCGGGCAAGCGTAGTTTTTGAAATCCACGTTCCCGTAGAAAGTGCAATCAATTGCCATGAGCGGTTTTCTTGCTTGCCCAAAACAGATGGACGCGAGTGCGAGCGACATCATTACTGCGATTGTTTTGGTTTTGGTGAATTAATTCGGTGATTGCGGCCGTTCGTATCATTTCGTCATTGCTATGTGGGCGAAAAACAGGCAGAATCCGCCCGTGTGAAGTACTGGGAAATAATCGTCAACCGTCTGATGAAAGCTGGATGGAGCTTGGGGACGGTTTCAGCCGTTGATTGTGGGGGACGAACGATCTGGATTGTTGACGCACATCGCGACGACGGAAAGCGCTTTATTGTGCATGCCGACAACAAGCCCAGCGGGTTTGTTGAACTTGAACCTCAGGTCCTAATCGTAACGTTTTATCTCGAATCTATTCATGCTGCTACACCGCAGTTGAGTTCCTTCCATAGTTGCGCGCAGAGGCTGAGCAGTTCTGGCAGACACATGAACCCACAATGCAACGAAACGCCTAACGAGGCGATGCAACAAACGCCTGCATTACAGAAGGCGTTCAGCGTGCTATGACGATGAAACGGCACGACCGTGCATGTCGATTCGACCTTCTAAAGGCGCGCGACCGCATTGGTGGCTGGCTGTGTGAGGCGCCATTGCGGCGCGCCCCCAACCTTGAACTGGGCGGCGTGGCCGGTCGGCTTTTAGTGTCGGGCGAGGCTGAATTCCACTACGGGGAAATCGCTGGATATTGGCTGAGCTGGGCAGCGCTCTACGCGCCAAATTCGAATCTAATGACCGCAGTCGTCAAGTGGCTGGACCGTCAGTGGTCGGGTCCGTATCCGGCCGCAACGCGCATTGGAGCGCGCGCCGACTGGCGCAATCAAGGCGCCCCCTCTTTCGATCTGGCCATGATCGTGCGGGGCCTTGCGGATGCTGCGCCCCTCGTTGGCGAAGCGGCGTGTAGCAAGGCCGCTGCCCGGATTGCTGGCTGGCTGGACCGCATGGTCGGTACGGACGGCCGACTTGATCCCTGGCTTGTGCTCGACTCAGTAGGATTTCCAGATCGCTGGTCGACTCGCCGCGGCCCTTATCAGATCAAGACTTCAGCGACGCTCCTTGGTGCGCCCACCGGCTGGGTTCCCAACCGCGTCCTTCGAGCGGCTGAAGAAACAATTGTTGACTGGTCTACGCGAGGGGACGAGCAACTGGACTGGCACGCACGGCTCTACGCCATGGAAGGCCTCGCACGGGTGTTTCCCGAGCAGCGCGCGAAAATCGGTTTTGATCACGCCGCGGGATTTCTCCCTGAACAGGTTGGATCGTCCTGGGGCCGACCGCGTGCCGACATCCAGGCCCAGGCGTTGCGACTGCTTTGCCTTGACCCATTGGCATCGGATACTATCCGCTTGCAGTTAGCTGAGGTTGTTCTTGCACACGTCTCAGTTCAGGGCGCCGTCAGGTTCTGGCCCGATGATGGAACGGCAAATGTGTGGTGTGCTATTTTTGCCCATCAAGCGCTGGACTGGTGCATCTATCGGCAAGGCATCGGTGGCATTCGGAAACCGGATTCGCGCGAATTAATCTAACTTGGTCTGATGAAGAGCACTCGGAACGTACCCCTCCTTTGGCGTCGGCCCCCGCACAGCGCGATCCCGCACGCCCCGACCCCGCGCGTGCTGTGGATCGAGTTGACCTCCAAGTGTCCGTTCGACTGCGTCTTCTGCTCACGAAGATTGCGCCACGGCAATGGCGTGCACATGGAGATGCGCCTCTTTGAGCGGATCATCGGCGAGCTCACAGACCCAGAGATAATCCGCCTAAACTACTCGGGCGAATCCACACACCATCCAGGCATCATCAAAGCGATCCGCCTTGCGTCGGCGACCGGAGCCACCGTCGAGATTGTGACGGCCCTGAGCTCGCTGCCGGACCAAATGGTCGAACGGATACCCGACAGCGGCCTCGACCGCCTGACGCTGTCGCTGCACACGCTGGATCCGGATCAGTACCGTGAAATCTACGGCTTCGGATCGGTCGATGCGTTGCGTCGGAAGCTTGATGTGCTGCTTTCCGCCCGGGAGCGGTCCTGTCTGGCGACGCCCATGCTCGACATCGCCTTTGTCGCGATGAACCGCAACCTTGCCCAACTGCATCAGGTCGCGGCCTATGCCTCTAAACTCGGCGCCACCGGCATCTCTATACATCCAGTCATCCGCCGGGACCCGATCACGGAGACCTTTGACAGCGAACTCGAGGATGGCGTCCTGCGTCCGGAATTTCTCGACCGTCTCCGCCAGGTCGTCGATCGCGTTCGAAGCGCCCAGCCCGAGCTCCCCGTGGCGGTCTCAACGCCGGAATTGGGTGATGCGACTCCAGTCAGCCACCAGCCGACTGCTTTTCCAGGCAAACTACCGCACGGCGCCTGCATCCATTCGTGCGAACAGAATCCCTGGGAGACAATCCACATCCTCGCCGACGGAACGGTGGTCACGTGCGAAGTGCGCGATCGTATCCCGTTTGGCCGTATCTCGGCCGACGACCAGGGAACCAGCCTAAAAGACGTCTGGGCGGGGCCCGCCTACGCCGGTTTTCGGGAGTCCTTCCAAGCTGGCGCGGCGATCGAGTGTAAGACGTGCCCTTACAAGACAGCCTACCTCCCGGCGCGGCCAACGAATTCGATCGATGCATCCATGGGTGCCCACCCCCAGCTGCTGCTCGGCTGGAATGTGCCGGACGGCTCCGGGCTGCTCTGGAGCAAGCGCTCCGCCGTGCTCGAGCTTGCGAAAGCCGGCGGTGAGGAGATGCTTCACGTAGAAGGCTTTGTCCCGAGGGAGGTCGGTCGGGTTGAGGTTCGAGCCAACGGTGTCTTGCTCGGCCAATTAGGCCGCGATACCCAAGAGAGCGGCTGGATTAACATCGCATTCAAGGCAGCGAACATTGGAGCCCGGATTCTCGTCGAGTTGAAGGCCGATCGTTCCTTCGTCCCCGCCAAAGCTGGCGTCGGCCAGGACGTGCGCGAGCTGGGCTTCGGCCTCAAACGCATCATGCTGCGATAGGGGATGCAGCTCCGGGATAAGCTGAGTTTCCGCCGGATCCTTCCCCGAAGGATCAGGCGTAGGCTCTTTTTCCGCCGGATCCTTCGGGCCATCCAGCTGAGTGCGCCCACCGACAGTCCAGCTTCAAGGCCCTTGAGGGCAGATTGGACCGGCGGCGTGAGTGTCGTCATTCCCGAACGCGCAACGCCCAATCTGCTCGCCCGGGCGCTGGCGTGTCTGATGGCGGCTCTGGATAGAACCCGCGAACCCAGCGAGATCATCGTTGTCGTAAATGGCGCGCCGATGGAGGAATATGTCCATCTTGCCGCTGAGTATCCATGCGTGCGCTGGGAGCACAGTGAAGAACCGTTGGGCTTTATAGGCGCCATTTCGCGCGGCATCGCGGTCGCTCAGTATGGCGGCATTTACCTCCACAACAGCGATATGGCGATCGAACCCGACGCGATCGCGACGCTGCTTCCCTGGCGGTCGCCAAACGTCTTCGCTATCGCCTCGCAGATCTTCTTTGACGACCCCGCGAACCGACGCGAAGAAACCGGCTGGGGCGATCTTCGGGTGAAGAATGGCCAGTTCGACATTTTCGACCGCACGCCTGAACCGCATAGCGAGGTTTGTAGCGGGCTTTATGCAAGCGGCGGATCCTCACTCTTCGACGCAAAGCTGTTGAGGCTATTTGCCGCCGACTCCCACGCATACGCGCCCTTCTACTGGGAAGACGTTGAGTGGGGCTTACGCGCATGGCGCAATGGACTACAGACTTTGTTCCACCCGGGGTCCATCGCTTGGCACCGCCATCGAGCGACAGTGTCGAAGTTCTACACTCCGAAAGCGATCGGCCGGATTGTGGCAAGAAATGCCCTTCTCTTTGAACTGCGGAACAGGCCCGAAGTGCCCGGCGTTCGTACACGTCTGGAAGCGCTCGACTGGACGTCGCTGAACGAACTCGCGACGCGTCCCGTCTGCCGCGAACTGTCCCGTATTCGCAGTTCAAACCACCAAGCCGTCTTAACCAATCTACAGCCTGACGGCCGAACAGACGCCATCTACACCCGCCCTCCAGCGGCGGACGGTCGGCCGTTGGTTTTGGTGATTAGCCCCTTTCACGTGCTGCCGCCGCGCCACGGCGCGGCATGGCGCATTTGGCACATGTGCGAGGCGCTGTCAGCCGGCTGGCGATTTGCTTTGTTGAGTGACGAGATCACGGAATACAACACGTCCTCCTGGAAGCAATCGGATCCCTTCGAGTCCGTGCGTCTTGTGGGTGGGCGTCCAGACGGTCCGACAGACAGGATTGGTCGGATTCGGTCGCACTCCCATCCGAACATCCAGAGGGAACTTGACGTCGCGGTGCACACGCTGCATCCCGATCTCGTCCAGTTCGAGCATATCGAAGTGTCCGGGCTGAAGACGCCTCCAGGCCCGCGATCACTCCTCGTGGCGCACGACGTTCTCATCTCAGGAGAGAACATCGAGGCCGATCAAGACGAACTGAAGCGCCTAGACGCATTCGACGCCGTTGTCGTCTGTTGTGAGGAAGATGCGCAGCTTGTTCCGTCCCGACAGGTCGACATCGTGAGAAATGGGGCAATGTTCGGCGTTCCGTGCCAACCGTCCCGCGGCCGCCGCACGCTGCTGTTTGCCGGCCCGTTCCGCTATCAGCCAAATCTTGAAGGAATCCGCAGGTTTCTCGCGCACGTCTTTCCGCGCCTGCGAGAATGCTTGCCTGATCTGGAACTAGCTGTGCTTGGGGGAGACGATGCGATCGCGATCGCTTCCGGCGATCCTGTGTTTCGTCAAGCGGGCGTTCGGGTAGCGAATTCGGTCGGGAATGTTTCCACATGGCTCGAGCAATGCGCCCTAACCATCAATCCACTGGCAGGGATCCGAGGGTCTAGTGTGAAGTTGATCGAGTCGCTTGCCGCCGGTCGTGCATGCGTGAGCACTAGCGACGGCGCACGCGGCTTTCGCGAAGGGATCCTATCGCAGTTGATCATTGTTGACAGCGTCGAGAACATGTTCGAGCCGATTCTGGAACTCATTCGGGACGAACCACTGCGCCTTGACCTCGAAACTATTCGGCAACATGAACTGGAACCCTATTCGTGGACACAGTCTGCTGTGGCTCAGGAACGGGTCTATCGTCGGCTGCTTGGACGCGACGTATGATGTGGCCTTACGATCTGACAGCCGAGTTCTACGATGAGGACATGGGGCACAACACAAGCGGTCTGGATATACCCTGGTATGTGTCGCTCGCCGCAAAAGCGCATGCGACGCTAGGCGGATCGGTGCTTGAGCTGGGCGCAGGCACGGGTCGCATCACGCTGCCTCTTGCTGCAAGCGGGCTGACTGTCTGGGCGGTCGACCGCTCCCGACCCATGCTTGCAGAACTTTTGAAAAAGGCACGCGCTGCCGAGCTAGAGCCGCGCGTTCGTCTCATGAGGGTCGACATGGGCCTGCTCAAAGTAAACCAAGATTTCGCTGCGGTCCTGTGCCCGTTCTCAACCTTCTGCTACCTCACTGAGGATCACGAACGGACGCACCTGTTTTCCCTTGTGCGACAGCAACTGATGCGAGGCGGCGTGTTCGCGCTCGACGTTTTCATTCCTAATCCGCTGGCGGAAGCGGCCGCGGCGTTCCCCAAACTAGACTATCGGCGGCCTCTAGGCGCTCAGGAGTGGGCGCCAGCCGTGATGCTCGAACGCGTCAAGACCATCACCCGAGAGTCGGCCTCAATCAACCGCATAGATCGCATCTATCGATTCCTGGATGCGGCCGGCCACCTGCTTCGGGAGGTCAGAACGACAAGTCGGCAACGATGCTGGTTGCCAAACGACCTTGTTGGGATTCTTGAGGCCGCCGGATTCGACATCATCGAAAGCTGCGGCGATTTCAATCCAGCGGTTCCTGCCGTCCTCCCGGCGACGATGGCAAGTATTGTCGCCACGTCCCGTTACCCATGAAGCGGCAAACCCGCATCGCGATCGTATTCGGCACTCGGCCCGAAGTCATCAAGCTCACGCCGGTGGTGCGCGAACTGCGGCGGCATGGGTGGTGCAACGTCCTCCTCGTTGCGAGCGGCCAGCATCGTGAACTGCTCGCCGAATCGATGGCGGAGTGCGGACTTACGTCCGATGCCTTGCCTGCCATGCCTATTTCGGCGACGAACCTCGCGGAAATGTTCTCGAAACTGACGTCCCGCTTGGCGCTCGAATTCTCCCGTTGCCAGCCAGATCTCGTTCTCGTGCACGGCGATACGATGACGGCGCTGGCCGGCGCGCGGGCCGCCAGCCGGCTTGGACTCTCGCTGGGTCAAGTGGAGGCCGGCCTGCGCACCTTCGATCTCAAGCATCCGTTTCCAGAGGAGTTCATCCGCCAAGCGATCACGCCGCTTGCTCAACTGCACTTCGCTCCAACACCAACCGCAGTCGCGAACCTCGTCCAGGCCGGGGTGGCCCCCGGGTCCGTTTTCCTGACGGGAAACACAATCGTTGACCACTTGAAGCACACTTTGAATGACGAACCTGCTGGCATGGCGCCAAACCCGTTCATTCTGGTGACGCTTCACCGGCGCGAGCTTGCCCCTCACATCGACTGTGTCGTCTCAGGACTGCTCGCCGCGCTCGAAGCGAACGCGGTGCTACGCGCCATTGTGGTACTCCACCCCAATCCATTGATTTCGACGCCGCTCCGCGAACGGCTACGCCGACGCCCGAACATCGAACTGATCAGTCCCCTGCCAAATAGACAGTTCCTCGAAGTCGTTCGCGCAACCTCAGCTGTGGTGACCGACTCCGGCGGCGTGCAGGAAGAAGCCGCAATACTTGGCACGCCGCTTGTCGTTGTCCGCAAAGTGACCGAGCGACCCGAGATCATCCTGGGAAACCGGGCCATCCTCGCCGGCTTCGATCCAGTCGCCATCAAGGAAGCAATCGACTGGGCGATCACCCTTCCAGCAGTACGCGGCCTGCAGAAATGGTTCGGCGACGGTCACGCGGCGGAGCGAATTGTCGACGCCGCTCGCCAGTTTCTTTCCGCACGACAACGCAAGCACAATGATTAAAAGGGCGATCACGGCAAGAATCCTTCCAGACATATTAATTTCCTTGGTTCTTAGTTCCAGTGCGGCACTTGGGGCCGCGGTACCACCGTAAGCGCTATTCCGCCTAGACTGCGAAGATTGTCTTTTCTACGGTCGGGCAAAATTTTGCTGCAAAGTGCGCAATTCTGCGTGACGCGCTGTAAATATGGGATTGCCAAAATGTTTAGCGTCCGCAACGTTTTGTGCGACGCCGTGAAAGCGAGTGGAAACAAACTTTCTCTAATTACAAATCAACTGCTTTACCAGTTGAGCGACTGATTTTTGAGCAGGTGCGTGGCGAACGAATGCCGAAACATATGACAACCCGCTGGCTTGTTTATACCAGCCTCTCGAATCGCCTGTTTTACTGCACGTTGCAAGATGCGATGTTCGGCTGGTTACAGGATTGTTAGCGATCGTTCGTCGAGATGGCACCCTGCTGT
>WNGC01002659.1_pt1 | contig 13404 bp, 14 predicted proteins | sample 5400051 | NCBI WGS metagenome assembly WNGC01 (sample SAMN13153368, study PRJNA577476) | soil metagenome | isolation source: 20 cm soil or saprolite under grassland replicate 2 | place: USA:California | collected 2016-06-15 | reverse complement strand
GCCGTGGTGAGCGAGTGGGGTCAGTCGATCGAATCGAACGACAGCTACACCTTCGGACACTGCGAGCGCGTCGCGACCCTCGCCCTCGCCGTCGCCCAGGAGCTTGGTCTGGACCAGCACACCCAAACCACGATCCGGCTCGGCGCCTACCTGCACGACGTGGGGAAGGTGCGCGTGCAACACGAGGTGCTCAACAAGCCCGGGCCGCTCACGCACGCCGAGCGCGAGGCGATGCAGATGCACCCGATCTGGGGCGTGGAGCTGCTCCTGGGGGTCGGATTCCCCTGGGACTTCAGGCCGATCATCCGCTGGCACCACGAGAAGTACGACGGCAGCGGTTACCCCGACCGTCTGCGGGGCGACGAGATCCCGCTGGCGGCGCAGATCGTGGGAATCGTGGACGTTTTCGACGCGCTTACGACCGACCGCCCCTACCGCCCTGCGCTGTCGCACGAGGCGGCGCTGGACGAGATCGAGCGCTGCCGCGTATGGTGGTCGCGCGCGGTGTATGCCGCCTTCCGGAAGGTTAGAGCAGCAGCGTTTCCACGCGATACGCGTGCACCATGTTCGCTTGCGGTGACCAGCCAAACACAGTAAACCGGCCGTCCTGCGAAGCCACAAGCGCTAGAGAATCTCTCTGTTCGTGCACGAATTGCGCGGCGGAAAGATGGCGGGTGCCGCCGACCTCCGAGGCAGGCACCTTGATCGGCGTGTGGCCGACGATCGGCTCGCGCACCAGCACTTGTTCGACGAATGGGCCGGACTCGGTGCGCCCGATCTTCGCGCCGAAGGCCAGCACGTCCCACCGGTCGCTCAGCACCACCGCTCCATCCACCGCGGTCAGCCCGCCAATGGCGTCGATCGCCTGCGTGAATGCGGCGTCGCGCGCACCTCTGCGCACCAGGTCGCCGAGCTTCGAGAAGGGTGGTGCGACGGTGTAAGGCACCGAGACGATCGAGCGGCGCCACGCTTCCGTCCCGTGCGGCACGACCAGCAGTGAGCCGCCGTGCTTGTGCGCGCGCATCGACAGCGCGAGCGGCAGGAGCACGTTGTCGGGCGCGGCAGAATCAAACCCGAGCAGCACACTGACGAAGTCGGGGCACTCGGAGGCCATGGTGCCCTCGACGTCCACGATCTTGACCTGATCGCCCTCGAGCACAGCGACATTGGCGAACTTGCCGTCCGGATCGGCGCGGCGGTGCTTGATGACGAGCAGTCCCGGCTCGATCACTTCGACCACGAAGCAGAACGGCGGGAGGGCGCGCGTCGCACCCCAGACGGCGAGTCCATCCCCGTTTTTCCAGACGCCGAGATGAATGCCGGGTCGCTCGACGGCGGGAGCGAGCTTTGTCAGGATCGTGGGATCGAGCGGCAAAGGCCGCTCGACGTAGAGCGCCGTGCCGCCGGCTTCGCGCGGGAGGTAGGCGAGCGAGATCGTCGGGGTGCGGCCCTCTTCACGTCGCAAACTGGCCCAGAAGGCGGCGTTGATGATGCGCTCGATGGTCGCGGCATCGGGGATCTCGGCCTTGATCCCAGCGCGTGCCACGTGGTCCCGGAAGTGCTCGGCGACCGTGTGCGCGACCGAGTGGGCGGGTGGATAGGACTGGCGGTCCATGCTGAAACTTACTGTGTCAAAAGGAGGCTCTGTACTTCGACGCTTCTTTCGACGTCTTATATTTGACGCAGTACTCAAGGAGAGCTCATGTTGATGATCGTGCTGCGGTTCCTCCACGTCGTGTCCGGTGCGCTGTGGGTGGGGATGTTCGCCTTCATGACGTTTTTCCTCATGCCCGCGTTTGCCGAAGCAGGTCCCGAGGGCGCGAAGGTGCAAGGAGCGCTCATGCGCCGGCGCATTCCCGTGATCATGCCGGTCATCGCGTTGGTCACGCTCGTGACAGGCTTCTGGTTGTTCCAGCGGCTGTCGGGCGGCGCGGCCGGAGCGTTCATGGAGACGCCCACGGGTCGGGCTTTCGGCGTGGGCGGTTTGTCGGCGCTGCTGGCGTTTGTGGTGGGCGTCATTGTCGGGCGGCCGGTGATGATGCGGATGGCAAAGCTCGGCGAATCACTGCCGACCGCTGCACCCGCCGACCGGCCGGGGATCACGGCCGAGATGCAACGCCTGCGCGGGCGCAGCGCGACGCTGAACCGAGTGGTGATGGCTCTCCTGTTGATCGCGCTCACCGCGATGGCCGTGGCGCGCTACGTGTGAGCTCTAGTCGGTGCCACTCGGCCCAAGTCAGTAGGATCACGGCCACATCGAGCGCCGTCAGCGCGATCAGCCAGCCGGATGGCACGATGAAGTAGCGATAGATCTGATAGATCCCGAACGCGGCGAACACGCCGATCGCCAATGGAAACGCCCACAACCTTTCCCGCAGTAGCGCATACACGAGGACGCCTTTCACGACGCCGTGCGACAGCAGGTACATCGCGGCGAAGCGCTCGTCTTGTGGAGAGATGTGCTGCGCAATGCCGGGATTGTGCGAGAGACGGACGACAAACTCGCGAATCGCGCTCGGCGGGAAGACAAGCAGCAAGATGCCACCGATCAGCTCGAGCAGGCCGTTCAGCCCCTTGAGGATGACGCCGACTTGGAAAGCGACGTGAATCTTGGAGCGCATCGGCTCCCCGTTCACAACGTCAGCTCCCACGTCTGTCCGACGAGGTCATGGCCGAAGCTGTGATGTTTCTCCTCCTCGACGAGCTTGTATCCCACATGCTCGTAGATGCGGCGAGCGGCATGGAGCACGCTATTGGTCCACAACACGATCTTGCGGTAGCCCACCTGACGGGCAAAACGGGTGCACTCATCCACGAGCCGAGCGCCTAGCCCCAGGCCGCGCGCGTTTGGCTCGACGAGCAGGAGCCGCAGCTGCCCAACGGTGCGGGTTTTCTGAACGAGGAACACGCAGCCGACGTTCACGCCGTCTCGCTCGGCGATCCAGCAGCGCTCGCGCTTGCTGTCGAAGTCGCGCATGAACTTGGCGACGATCTCCGCCACGAGGGCCTCGAACTGCTCGTCCCAGCCGTATTCCTGGGCGTACAGCTCGCCATGGCGTTGGACGACCCACCCCATGTCGCCGGGGCGGGGTGAGCGGAGGACATAGGGAACCTGCGGCCCCGGCCCCGGCTGCGGCCGGAGGATGCCTTCCATCGTTTGTATCGCGCTGACCAGGCGACGCTGCGCATCCTCCGGCAGCTGCCGCAGCATCGCCCCCACGTCCGCACCGGAGTCGCGGTTGAGCTTGGCGAACGCGGTTTGCCCGCGGGCGCTGAGGCGGAGCAGGGTCTGACGGCCATCGGTCTCGGAGCGCTTGGCGTCAATGAGGCCCCGTTTTTGGAACCCGCGCAGCATGCGGCTGAGATAGCCGGCATCGAGCCCCAGTTCCGCGCCGAGGTCGCGCGCGGTCGTGTGATCGTGGTGGGCGAGCTCGTAAATCACGCGCGCTTCGGCGAGCGAGAACGGGCTTTTGAGGAGATGCTCCTGCAGCACGCCGATTTGCTTGGTATAGAACCGATTGAAGCGGCGCACGGTATCGATGCGCGGCAGCAGCGCGTTCGGGGCCATAGGCGCTGAGTTACCGCAATTAGTTGACTATGTCAAGTATTATGCCAACATCTGGTGGAGCTTCGCTGCCATGCTAGCTTAGCCGCCCATGGCTCTCGCCGAAGCCCTGGCTGGTCGGTACCGCATCGATCGGGAGCTCGGTCGCGGCGGGATGGCGACGGTCTATCTCGCGCATGATGAGCGGCACGACCGGCCCGTCGCCATCAAGGTGCTGCGCCCGGAGCTTGCCGCGGCGCTCGGTGCCGAGCGGTTCCTCCGCGAGATCGCCATCACCGCCCGCCTCGACCATCCCCATATCCTCACGCTGATCGACTCGGGCGAAGCTGACGGCTTCCTCTTCTACGTCGTGCCATTCGTGCGCGGCGAGTCGCTGCGCTCGCGGCTCGCGCGCGAGAAGCAGCTGCCGGTCGCCGAGGCGGTGGGCATCACGCGGCAGGTCGCGGGCGCGCTCGATTGCGCGCACCGCCAGGGCGTCGTGCATCGCGACGTGAAGCCCGAGAATGTTCTATTGCACGAAGGTGAAGCGATGGTGGCGGACTTCGGGATCGCGCTCGCGCTGCAAGCCGCGGGGGGAGGCGATCGCCTCACCGGGACCGGAATCTCCGTGGGCACGCCGGAGTACATGAGTCCCGAGCAAGCGCAGGGAGTCGCGACCTCGATGCGCGCAGCGACGTCTACGCGCTGTCGGCGGCGCCGAAACACAGGCGCCGGAAGACCGGAGCCGCACGAGCCGGCGGCGCGTCCTCGTCGCCCTCGCGGCGTTTGTCGTACTCTCAGCCGTGGGCTGGGGTTTGCTCTTCTGGCGGGCGCCGTATCGCCCGCTCGTCATCATGATGGATTCGCCGCATCCCGAACGCATCTACGACGAAGAGACGATTCGCAAGAGCGGCACGAATGCGGACGTCATCAGCGACATTCTTGCGGACGTACCGATCATACGGCAGAAGGAAACCGGAGGCCCCGGCTGGCACCGCTACGATGAGATGGTGGAATTCAAACCGGATCTTGTCATCATGCATTACTCCACGTTTCGCGGACCCGCCAGCGACGATCCGCGACCGCCTCTGAAGACATTTCTCAGCTATTTCGCCGACCCGGACCGCCACACCCGGTTTCTGATTTACACGCGTGCCCGTGAGGCCGAGGTCCGAAACACTGTGGATTCGATGATGGCGGACGTCGAAGCGCGCCATCCTGGACTCCTTGCGCGCCTCACATTTTTCGGGACGCCGGATCATGGCGGCGGGCCACATTGGCGCGATCCGGTGACGGCTGGGGAGCTGAAGCTGGCGGTAAAGCGGATCCTGGGGCTCGAATAGCGTTGCACAACTCCACAGCTCGTGCTCATTGAGGCGTCCGCCGCACCAGCTTTAGCCTGCGTCAGATCACGTAACTCACTTGCAGACAATGCATTAAGCGAACTGGCGCTCAAGTTGCCGTAGACCTAGTCTACCCTCGACGAGCGACCTATGACCGCCTGGCAGGACTCTTGGACGTTCCGAATCGTGGACCAGGACACAGGGGCGGCAGTCCCCGGTGTCCCGGTCAGCGTGCTCGAGAGTGGCGGCCGGGCCGGCGGTTACTGGGTGAGTGACACCGACGGGCTCGTCCGGATCCCCAAACACGATCAGCCGCGGCTGCGGCTCCGCGTCGGGTTGCGCAACGAGGAAGCGATCGAGTTCGACGCCCGCTCGCTGCCAGACGACCCCATTCCCCTCACCGCTCCGCGCGACCTCTCAGTTGCCGGCAACGCGGCGACGTCCACGCAATCCAGGACGCCCACGCCGCCTCCCGCCGTGGCTCCGACGCTGACTGCGGCACAGCCGCAGCCTGCCGGGGCGGGCGGTGCGGGCGGGGCGGGGGCCGGGAACGGACACCTCATGCGGTTCGCGCGCATCGGCGTGCTCCCGCAAGACGTAGAAATCACCGCCACTCCCGACGCTCAGCAGAGCGTCGGGCCCGCTCCGGACCCGACGGCCGTGCGCTACGGCGTGCTCCTCGAGATCGAGCTGGTGTGGCAGTCGCTAGGTGCCCAGGCAGGCGAAACGCTGTACAGCATCTCGCTCGGCCCCGGCGAAGAGGTGAAGCTCGCCGTGTCGGATGGGCGCTGGCGCAAGTCGTCGGACGCGCGCGAGCGCCCGCTGCAGATCGTCGCGAAGATGGTCGGCGCCCGCCAGCTCGGCGACGGCATGGACGCGGTGCCACTCGTCCCCTGCGTCGCTTCCGACCTGCCCGGCACCGCCGCCGACACGGTCAAGCTTCTCGCCGAGCGCACCGCGCGGACATGCGAGGCACTGCGGCGCCGCGCGCTGGGCGTCACGGAGCTCGACGGCGAGAAGCCGGCGGCCACTTCGGTGCGCACCCTGCGGAACATGCGGTCCGAGGGGGTCCTCACCTATCATTTCGTCGAGCCGATCGAGCGCCATCGCGTGATCGTGCGGTCGCCGACCTTCCGGCCGGCGCTGCTCGTGCCCTTCCGCTTGCCGAACCTCGCCACGCGGGAAGTGCTGCAGCGCTTCGGGCACGTCCTGCGGCGCAGCCTGCTGGATCGCACCCTCGCCGCCGACATCGACCAGGTGCTCGGCGCGGACGCGCCCCCGCGGGCAGTGGAACGGCGTCTGTACGAGCACATCGCCGCGCATCTCCCCTACTACTCAGCCACGATCATCGCCGCCGGCGACCCGGCGGAACGGTTCTTTGCGCTTGCCAAGCTGCGCGATCCACGCGGTCGCCCCCTGACCGACGTGATCGAGAACATCGTGGTGGATCGCGTGGGCAACTACGTCGCCTTTCCGCTCCGCTCCACGGACTACACAACGCCCGAATGGCGCAGCGCGCTGGCCGCGGGCGCGGCGCAATCGGCTCGCGCGTCGCGCGAGTTCAGCGTCGCGCTGCCGGTTCCGGGCGTGTGGCTCCGCTCGGAGTTGTTCCCCGCCCACGTCGTCACTCAGAGTGACGCCGGCGCCGAGGACGTACAGCCCGAGGCGGGACGTACGGAGCGGCGCAAGCGAGGCTAGTTTAGCGGGCGATGAGTTGCTGTGACGCCCCTGCGTGGGTCTGCCAGTTCGATCGGAAGAGGGCGGCCGGAGACCTCCGGGACTATCGGGAGGACGGTCCTGCGGCGACGACGCGGGCGCTGATTGACGCGCTGCTACGCGCCGGCGTGGAACAGCGCACGGTACTCGACATCGGCGGTGGCGTAGGCGCGATCCAGCTCGAGCTGCTCAAGGCCGGTGCGCGCGCGGCGACGAGCGTCGATGTCTCGGCGGCCTATCTCGCTGCGGCGGGCGAAGAGGCGGCACGCCAGGGCGTGAGTGAGCGCATCACCTTTCAGGTCGGCGATTTCGTCGATCTCGCGCCCCGCATTCCAGCGGCCGATATCGTCACACTCGATCGCGTCGTCTGCTGCTATGCCAGGATGGAGCCGTTGGTGAAAGCTTCGGCGGAGCGGTGCCAGCGCTTGTACGGCCTGGTCTATCCGCGCGACCAGTGGCTCACACGCACTGTGGTTCACACCCAAAACTTTTTTCGCGGCTTGTGGCGGAATCCGTTCCGCTCGTTTGTGCATTCTGTCGCCGCTATGGATGCACTGATTCGCTCTTTGGGATTCACGCTGCGACACAAAGTGCGGACGTTTGTGTGGGAGGTTGTGGTATATCAACGGCGAGGGTGAGAAGGTCGCTTGACATCGGTAACCGATCTATCTAGCTAGCTAGGTAATGATCTACACGATGTGCGCCGCCTGTCCCTGTAGCATGCCCCATTTGCCCGGGAAGCGGCCGTAGTGTAGGCGAGGAGTTTCGGAGTGTGACGCGGCTGTGGTTCCCCGGGGGATTGGGAACCACGGCCGTTTTGTTTTTGGACAGGCTAAAGCCTGTGCTCGGCCGGCATTGTCCTTAAGGACAATGATTGCCGAGCACACCCTTGAGGGTGTGTACGAAATTCATGAGGAGGAACGATGCCGCAAACTGTAACCGCCGTACCCGACATTGCGAAGCGTGGCTACGCGCGTCCCGATGTGCTGGTTTCCACCGACTGGGTGGAGGAGCATCGCAACGATCCGAAGGTCCGCCTTGTGGAGTCGAACGAGGACGTGCTGCTCTACGAGACGGGCCACATTCCCGGCGCCGTGAAGGTCGACTGGGTGACCGATCTCAACGATCCCCTGGTCCGCGACTACGTCGGTCGCGAGCGCTTCGAGCGGCTGCTGCGCGCCAAGGGGATCAACAACGACACGACGATTGTGTTCTACGGCGACAAGAACAACTGGTGGGCGACGTATGCGTTCTGGGTGTTTCGGCTGTTCGGCCTCGAGAACCTGAAGATTCTTGACGGCGGCCGGCTGCGCTGGGCGGAAGAGGGTCGCGAGCTCGTCACGACGGTTCCCCAGTATCCGGAAGGCAACATCAAGGTGCGCGAGCGCGACGACTCGGAGATTCGCGCGTTCCGCCCGGAGGTAGAGCAGCACGTCAAGCGGCGTGGGAAGCTGGTTGATGTGCGCAGCCCTGAGGAGTATCGCGGCGAGCGGCTCCACATGCCGGAGTATCCGAATGAGGGAGCGCTGCGTGGCGGGCACATCCCCGGCGCAAAGAGCATTCCGTGGGGACGCGCGATCACCGCCGAGACGCACACCTTCAAGCCTGCGTCGGAGCTCAGGACGATTTACGAAGCTGAGAACGGATTACAGACGACTGATGACGTCGTAGCCTATTGCCGCATCGGCGAGCGCTCCTCGCACACCTGGTTCGCGCTGACCTACCTGCTCGGCTTCGAGAACGTGCGCAACTACGACGGCTCGTGGACCGAGTGGGGCAATTCTGTGGGCGCACCCATCGAGAAGCCCTGATGGATCGGGAGACGCGTCTCGCCTGGTTGGTGGACCATTATCGTCGCCCGAGGCACGTCGGCACGCTCCCCGACGCGGATGCCCGTGTCCCAGGCGGCAACCCCGGTTGTGGCGACATCATCACGATGTACCTGAAGGCCGAGCCGGGGGAGAATCGGGTGGCCGCTGTAAGCTTCGAAGGGGTGGGCTGCACGCTCAGTCAAGCGGCGGCCTCGATTCTCGCGGAGCGCATCAATAAGGATCGGCCGAGTTTCGAGGAGATTCTCGAGTATCCGCAGGAGCAGATGATCGAGCTACTCGGCCGAGATATCGCCGAGGCTCGGCCAGGGTGTGCGCTGCTGGCGCTCGGCACACTCAAGGGAGCCGTGAAAACGGTCGAGATGAATCGGAAACTGCGGGCGGCGGGGCACACGGAGGAGCAGATCCGCGAGCTGCGAAACATGATGCTTACGGCCCCCGCAGCAGCGCCCGCACCCGCTGCACCTCCTGCTTAGACAGCACGTCGAGCCGGTGCAGCGCCGTGTACGCCTGGACCGTCTGGCCGGCCATCAACGAGAGCGGCGAGCCCGTGGCCGTGTCCTTCTGGAGCAGGAACGTGCCCTCCTGGCCGGCCGCGAATCTCGGCGTGCCGACGAAGGCGACGTCGCGCGAGCCCGGGAAGCGGACGACGACGCGCTCCCCTGCGGTCGCTCCCTTGAGCCCCTCGTCCACGTGAATGATCGCTTCCTGCCAGTTGGGGTCGTGCTCGGTGAAGCGCTTGGGCCGCGGGGCGCCGGGGGTGCCGTATTCCATGGGCCGGAGTTGCTCCACGCGACCCACGACCACCATCGCCGCCGCTTGAATGCGTGCCTTGAGATCAGCGTCGTTCACCTGTTGCCGAGCCCTCGCGACCAGGTCTTGCTGCGCGGTTCCGCCGGCGCCGCCCGTCATCGCGGCGAGCTGCGGACCGATGGCTTCGTGTCCCACCTCACGCACGGTGATCCAGCGTCCGTAGATCCAACCGGTCGTGTAGAAGGTCGCCTGCATGCCCGGATTCAGGGAGCCCGCGCGCACAGGCAGGACGGTGACCGAGTCGCCCTTCATTAGAGAGACGGCGGGGGGCTTCTCGAACACCTGGTCCACACGAATGACGCCCGCGCGAGTCACCGTTCCTGCGAAGATGATGTCGGACTGACGTACCAGCGCCGCACGGCTCATTTGCGCGGAGAGCGGAACCGCGAGCGATATCAGGACGATCGGGACGATCACGAATCGAGTGCGCATGTGACGCTCACGGCATGACAGGGACACTAAAGAAGAAGGGATCGATCGACACGTCCACGGGCGATCCGGAGCCATCGAGCAGCTGGTGAGTCGCCTGGTTCACGCGGCGCTGAAACACCACCCCTGACGGGAAGTTAGCGGGGTCGGGCGTGTTGGCGGCGGAGAAGATGCCGAGGAATTCGTGGCCCCGCGTGAGCAGCATGTTGTAGTCGCCGAGGTAGGGGAGGAACTGCATGACCGGCGTGCTCGCCGACGCGGTGGCGAGCACCAGATCCTGGTGGGTCGCGAAGCCGTCACGCGACTGCTCGAAGCGGTTCACCCAGCGGCTCGCGCTCCCCGTGCCGGTGAGCTGTTGATACAGCAGCCCGACGGTGCCGTCGGCGGCGACCGCCAAGCTCGGGTTAGTCGTCTTCGGCAGCGTGCGCAGGTCGTTGCTCCACGTCGCGCCGCGGTCGGTCGAACGGCGCACGTGCACGGTCTGGATGTCGCCCGATCCGACCCTATCCGCCCAGGCGATGTAGACCGTGTCGCTGCGCGCCGCGTCGACCGCGAGCGACAGGGTCGAGCCGATGCGTTCCTGCCCCAGGGTTGGCTCGTTCGAGAAGACGATCGTGCGGTTCGTGGCGACGAGGCGGCCGGGCTGGTTGTCCGACGGGTCGCGCAGGTCCCGGAACGGCGTCGTGCCGGTGGCGCCGTTGTCGTCGCGCGCGACGACGATGTCGCTCGTGATCGTATCGCCGGCATTGCTGCGCCAGCCGAAGTACGCCACGTACACCGTGTTGTTTTGCGCGACTGCGGGGCGGATCGAGGGCCCGTTCTGGCCCAGCGTGTTGCGTGACTCGATCCGGCGCGACGTGAACGTCGAGCCCCCGTTCAGCGAGACGTCCACGGTCGCGGTGCGGCCGTTCGGCGCGTCGAAGTCATTGATGCCGACGTAGAGCCGGTCGGTGCTCGCGGCGCGGATGGCGCGGACGAAGGGCTGGTCGACGTTGGGCCGCGTCGCGTCCTTCGTCTCGAGGTCTTTGAGCGCGATGCTGGGAGTGCTCAAGATCGTGGCGTACAGCGCGGGCGACTGGCCCCCGGCGTGGGTGATGTCGGCGGTCTGCACGTTGCTCGGCAGCGTGTTGCGGAGCGACCAGGTGTTGCCGCCGTCGCCCGTGACGTAGATCGGCGCCGTCGTGCTCGCCGGCCCGCCGGGGTTTGGCGTGAAGGCGGAGGCGGCGAGGATGTTGGGGTTGGACGCGAAAGTAGTGAGGAAGGGCTCCGCGTCCTGCCACGTCTCGCCGCTCAGCGACGCCGGGATCATGTCCACGACGCGCACGCCCGCCGGGGGCGGCGGGGGTGACGGGGGTGGAGTCGAGGGCGGGGGTGGGGGGTTGCCTCCACCTCGTCTACAGGCTGCGACGAGGACGGCGACGAGGATGGTGGTGGCCCGCATGGCTACGGGTTACACCGGCGGGAGCTGAGGGTTCGTTCCGACTAGATCCCGAAAACGACGCGATCGAGCGCGTACTTCCCGCCGCCCCTGATCGCAAGCGCCAGCGCGATGACGAGGAGCAGGAATTCGAATTCCCACCCGGGCGCGTTCGCCTCTTTGAACTTGCGATGGGCTTTGGTGATGAGGAACGTGATCGCGCCCAGCATCACGATCACGAGGCCGAGGGCGGCGAGCTGCGTGAGGAAGCCGAAGATCACGCCCAGGGCGCCGGCGGGCTCGGCGATCGAGAGGATGCGGAGCCTGGTCAGCATGCCGGCCGGCATTTGCGCGGACGGCTGAGCGCTCCAGAGGCCGCGCTTGGGCAAGCCGTGGACGAGAAAGACTGCGCCGAGGGCGAGGCGGAGGATGAGGAGCGCGACGTCGCTGAGGTAGTGGAGCGAGACGAAGAATCCCACGGGGGTCTCCGGGATAGGGGACGGATCTCGACAAAGGTAACCGTGCGCTGAAGCGCCGGCTCGGCCACTACGCGAGCTCTGAAGAGCTCGATGCCTACCTAAGGATTGTAGCCGCTCGCGCGCAGAGTCGCCTCGGCATCACGCAGCTCGAGTAGCTCGCGCACCGCAGCGCGTTTGTCCTTGGCGCGTGCGTAGTAGGCGCCGGCGATGCGGTAGCCCACCCAATAGCCGATGTCGATGGCGCCGTGGTTTTTGTCCGGCGGCACCATGCCGTTGTACATCCACATGCGGATTATCGAATCACCGACAATTTCCATTTCGTCCTGGAAGTCCACCCAGACGTCGTGCTCGTGCGCGCGGCCGTAGATCTGGCGCGGTGCCTTCGCGAGCCACGGCCCCACGGCGAGCTCGGCGAGGAAATCGGCGATGCCTTCGCCCATCGAGTGGCGCAGCAGATTGTCCTGCTGGCCGGCTGGGGCGGGCTTCTGTTGGGTGTGCACCGCCTCGTGCACGACGAGGCCAACGAGCTGTGCGAGCGTATGGTTGGGAAAATTCTTCTGCGCCCAGTCGGGTAGCTCGTCGAGCGGCGTAGTGGGATCGCTCGCGCTTTGCTCGGTGCCTATCAGCATGCCGCTCTGCGCGGTCGTGCCGCCGGTCGAGAGTGTGCCGATGAGGAAGTAGATGGCGGGAAAGCGGGCCTCGGGATAGAGCGCCGCGAGCTTCTGCAGACCACGCCGAATCCCCTGCGTTATTCGCGAATTGGTATCGACCGAAAGCGTCGTGGGACGCACGGCGGCATAGTAACGCGGGTACTTGCCGAGCGCGCGCAGCAGCTCCTCGGCGGCGGATCGCTCGTAGAAGGGCGCGGTGACTTTTTTCAAACTGTCCCGGGGCAACGAGTCGAGCCGCGCTTTGGGCCAACCGGCGGCAGCGAGCCGCGCGCGGACGGTGTCGGGATTCATGAGCCGCACGCGCATCCAGTCGCGGAGGCCCGGCGAGCCGGGCTGCAAATACACCGTCTCGAAGATGCGCACGCGCTCGGCCGAGTCTTTGCCGGCGGCCTGGTCGTAGGCGCGCCAGAAGTTCGGGATGTCGCGCGTGATGATCTGGACGGAGTCGATTGGAGACTGAACGGCGAGCAAGACTGAGAGCAGTAGCATGTCGCGCCCCCGCTGGGCTCGGATGAGGAAGCGTGTCGGGTCAGGTGAGAGCGGTCAAGATATTACCCCCTGACGCTCGATTTATCCGTGCGCTAAAGCGCCGGCTCGGCGAAGACGCGAGCCCTGAAGGGCTCCCCACCGTCCTTCAGGACGGGTGCAGTGGCCGAGCCGGTCCTTCAGGACACGGATCATCCACAGGTTGGGTGCTTCTTTAAAAAAAGAACGTAGCAGAGGTCACGGTGGCCTCCCTCTATTGCGAGATCGTGGCGAAAGAGATCTGATTCACGCCCCCTATCGATAGAGCGCCGGTAACGCCGTCACTGTGAGGACTTTCGAGTCGGACCCTGTGGCACCGTGGTCGTCAGTCACCGTCACGGTGATCGAGTAGGTGCCGGGCAGGAGATAGTTGTGGGTTCCCGTAAGGGCGCCCTGAGTGGATCTCCTGCCGCTGGATGATGACGCGTCCCCCCAGTCGATCGTGTAGGACCACGGCCCGTCGTTGTCCGGGTCGCTGAAAGACGCGTCGGGCAGCGCGTACGAGAGACCCACAAGCACCGACTGATCCGACCCGGCGTTCACAACCGGCGGCCGGTTGGGCGGTGGTGGCGGCGGCGGCGGCGGCGGCGGCGGCGGCAGCAGCGGCGGTGGCGGCGGCGGCGGCGGCGGTGGCGGCA
>WNGC01003707.1_pt1 | contig 13406 bp, 7 predicted proteins | sample 5400051 | NCBI WGS metagenome assembly WNGC01 (sample SAMN13153368, study PRJNA577476) | soil metagenome | isolation source: 20 cm soil or saprolite under grassland replicate 2 | place: USA:California | collected 2016-06-15 | reverse complement strand
TCGCGCGTCGTTGCCATGGCGCTATCGGGGGAGATCGATGTCGGGCTGGGCTGTTTCCTCCAACCGTTGAGCGGCGTGCGCCGCGTCCCGCTTTTCCGCTTCTCCTTGATGGTGATCGAGCCGGCGGCGCAACCTATGAGCGGCCCGCCGCGGTGGTTGCGCTGGAAGGACATCGTCGAGTGGCGCCTGATCGGCGCGCCGCCCGCCAATCCGATCCAGCAGCTCATCGACCGCAACTTGCAGCGCTTTGGTCGCCGCGAGCCGCCGGACATGGTGTTCGACTACTTCGAGACGCAGATCGCGATGGTGGAAGCGGGCGTCGGCTGCGCGGTCATTCCGACTTTCGCGATTCCGGCCTGCCGCCGCCACCGCATCGCGATGCATCCGCTCAAGGATCCCATGGTGCCGATCGAGCTCTGCCAAATCGCGAGTCGCGGCAGGAAGCTGCCGCCCGGCTTCGAGGACTTCACCCGGTTCCTCAAGAGGTATATCGCGGAATGGGCCGAGCCCTGGTCGCCCAAGTTCGCCTGAAACGCGCTTCGGTGATTGCGGGGGCCTACTTCAGCACCGACTTCAAGAGCTTTCCCATCTCGGCGGGATTTTTCGTGACCTTGATGCCGCACTCTTCCATGACCGCGAGCTTTTCCTGCGCCGTGCCCTTGCCGCCGGAGATGATCGCGCCCGCGTGCCCCATGCGTTTGCCGGGCGGCGCCGTCACTCCGGCGATAAAGCCGACGACGGGCTTTTTCATGTTCGCCTTGACCCAGCCCGCGGCGGTCTCTTCGTCCGAGCCGCCGATCTCGCCCACCATGATCACCGCGTCCGTTTCCGGATCGTCGTTGAACATCTTCAGCACCTCGATGTGCTTCATGCCGTTCACCGGGTCGCCGCCGATGCCCACGCAGGAGGATTGGCCGAGGCCGAGCTCCATCAACTGGCCGACCGCTTCGTAGGTGAGCGTGCCCGAGCGCGACACCACTCCCACGCGACCCTTCTTGTGGATATGCCCGGGCATGATGCCGATCTTGATCTCGTCGGGGGTGATCAAGCCGGGGCAGTTCGGTCCGATCAGCTGGGTGCGCTTGCCCTGCATCTTGTACTTGGTGCGGATCATGTCGCGCACCGGTATGCCCTCGGTGATGCAGATGACGAGGTCGAGGTCAGCTTCCACCGCCTCGTCGATCGCCGCGGCGGCGAAAGGCGGCGGCACGTAGATCACCGAGACATTGGCGCCGGTCTTCGCCTTCGCTTCTTTCACGGTCGCAAAGATCGGAATGCCTTCGTAGGACTCTCCCGGCTTTTTCGGATTCACTCCGGCGACGTAGCAGTTCCTGCCGTTCGCGTACTCCTTGCCCATCTTGGTGTGGAACTGGCCGGTCTTGCCGGTGATGCCCTGAGTCATCACGCGGGTGTTCTTGTCGATCAGAATCGACATCAACGCTTTCCTTTCGACGCCGCGACCACTTTCTGCGCGGCGTCCGCCATATTGCTGCCGGAGATGATCGGCAGCCCCGATTCCGCGAGGATCTTCTTGCCGAGATCGACGTTGGTGCCTTCCAGGCGCACCACCAGCGGCACGCGCAGGCTCACCTGCTTCGCCGCGGCCACCACGCCCGCTGCGATCACGTCGCATTTCATGATGCCGCCGAAGATGTTGACGAGGATCGCCTTCAGGTGTGGGATGCGCAGCATGATCTTGAAGGCTTCGGTCACTTTCTCGGTGGTCGCGCCGCCGCCGACGTCGAGGAAGTTCGCCGGGGCGCCGCCGTAGAGCTTGATGATGTCCATGGTCGCCATCGCGAGTCCCGCGCCGTTCACCAGGCAGCCGATATCGCCGTCCAACTGGATGTAGTTGAGGTCGTACTTCGAGGCCGCGACTTCCGCGGGGTCTTCCTCGTCCAGGTCGCGCAGCTCTCGCCACTCCGGATGGCGGAAGGCGGCGTTGTCGTCGAAATTGATCTTGGCGTCGAGCGCGATGACCTTGCCGTCGCCGGTGAGGATAAGCGGGTTGATCTCGGCGAGGCTGCAATCGGTCTCGTCGAAGGCCTTATAAAGCCCTTTCAGGATCGGCCGCGCCTGCGGCACACTCGCGGAGGGGATGCCGATCTTCTTCGCGATATCGTCGGCTTCGGCGTCCTTCAGTCCCGTGCCCGGATCGATGAACACCTTGCAGATCTTCTCGGGCGCGTGCGCGGCGACTTCCTCGATATCCATCCCCCCCTCGGAGCTCGCCATCAGCGCCACGCGCTGCGTGCCGCGATCCACCACCATGCCGACGTAGAGCTCCTTCTTGATGTCGGCGCCCTCCTCGATCAACAATCGCCGCACCTTCTGCCCTTCGGACCCGGTCTGGTGCGTCTTCAGCATCATGCCGAGAATCTTCCCGGCCCACTCGCGCACTTCATCCGGGGATTTCGCCACTTTTACTCCGCCGCCTTTGCCGCGGCCGCCGGCGTGGATCTGCGCTTTCACCACCCACAGCTTACCGCCCAATTGCTGCACCGCCTTCACCGCCTCTTCGACCGAGAAGCAGGGAACGCCGCGCGGCGTGGCGACCCCGTACTTGCGCAGGATTTCCTTCGCCTGGTATTCGTGGATTTTCATGCTTGTTTTTCTACGCCGATTCGAAGGACGGATTGTTCTGCAGCGGCCCCCGGGCGCGCATTGATGACCGTCAAGCCCTCAGAATACCTCAGATGCGGTGCTAGAATCGCCCGCTCCACCAGAAGCGAGGGGCGCCGCCGCATGAAAACCGTGCTCGCGCTCGACCAGGGCACCACCAGTTCCCGCGCCATCGTGTTCGACGAGCGCGGGACCGCGCGCGCCTCGGCGCAGAAGGAGTTCCGCCAGCATTTCCCGCAGCCCGGTTGGGTCGAGCACGACGCCATGGAGATCCTCCGCACCCAACTCGCGTGCGCGCGCGCGGCTCTGAAGAAAGCGAAGATCGACCCGAAGCGCCTCGCCGCAATTGGGATCACCAACCAGCGCGAGACCGTGGTGGTGTGGGACCGGCGCACGGGCAAACCCGTGCACAACGCGATCGTGTGGCAGGACCGGCGCACCGCGGCGCGCTGCGAGGCGATGAAGAAGGAAGGCCTCGCCGAGACCATACGCGCGAAAACGGGCCTCGTCATCGATCCGTATTTCTCCGCTACCAAGATCGAGTGGCTACTCGACAACGTCACCGGCCTGCGCTCGCGCGCCGAGCGGGGCGAGCTCGCTTTCGGCACCATCGACACCTGGCTTGCCTGGCATCTTTCGGGCGGAAAGCTCCACGCCACGGATCCGAGCAACGCCTCGCGCACCATGCTATACGACATCCACCACGGCGAATGGGACGACGAGCTTCTTCGAATTTTCCGCGTGCCGCGCGCAATGCTGCCCCGGGTCCTGCCCTCCTCCCAGGTCTACGGAACGACGGCGAAGACCCTGCTCGGCGCGGAGGTTCCCATCGCGGGAATCGCCGGCGACCAGCAGGCCGCGCTCTTCGGCCAGGCCTGCCACGAGGCCGGCATGGCGAAGAACACCTACGGCACGGGATGCTTTCTGCTGCTCAACACGGGCGACAAGGCGATCGCTTCGCGCAACGGCCTGATCACCACCTGCGCCGCGCAGACGGGCGCGAAGCAGTTCGCGCTGGAAGGCAGCGTCTTCACGGGCGGCGCGGTCGTGCAGTGGCTGCGCGACGGGTTGCGGTTGATCAAGAAGTCCGTCGACGTGGAAAAACTCGCGCTGAGCGTTCCCGATTCAGGCGGCATATATTTCGTTCCGGCCTTTACCGGACTGGGCGCGCCGCACTGGGACCCGTACGCGCGCGGCACGATCATCGGTCTGACGCGCGGCTCCAACGCCGCCCACATCGCGCGCGCCGCCTTGGAATCGATCGCCTTCCAGTCTGCGGAGCTCCTGCACGCCATGGAACAGGACTCCGGCGTGAGATCGAAAGAGCTGCGCGTCGACGGCGGCGCCGCGGCGGACGACCTCCTCATGCAATTCCAAGCGGACCTGCTCCGTATCCCCGTCGTGCGCCCGCGCGTCCTCGAGACCACGGCGCTCGGTGCGGCGTATCTGGCGAACGCTTCGAGCCGCGGATGAAGCGCGAAGAAGCGGAGAGGCGGATGGAAGAGTGGAAGCGCGCGCTCGAGCGGGCGAGGGGGTGGGGGAAGGGGTGAGTGTGGGCGGTTGAGAGGCGGGCGGATTTCTTGTCCGGGGAGCACGGCAAGTCGACCTCGGCCCCGCTGGAAGGATAAGAGAATCAATCCGGCCGCGAAATCGGAACGGCCAATCCGGTGCTTGAACCCGCGCAATGCACCTTATGTTAGTTTCGCTTACCTCCTCACCCGCCAAGAGGAGCGATCGGAGCGGGTTAATGGTAAAACGGATTACGGCTCCCCCGCCACCGGCCCGAAGTCCTGCGGCGGCTTGCGGTGCCGGGTCGCCTTCTCGTAGGCGGCGGTGATCCGGATCAGCAGCGGCTCGCTGAACGGGCGGCCGAGGAAGTCGATCGAGACCGGGAGTGCCACCGCCCGGGGGCCGACGAGCTCGCCCGCTCGCTTGGCCCCATCTGCGCCGCGCACGACCGCGCGATCGTAGACCTCGCGCGTGAACCCGGCGGGGGCGGCGATCGCCGGGTAGCCGCTGTTGGGGCTCAGTCGCCAGGTGAGGGGCGCGCGGACGTCGATCGCGCGGTCGGCGGTTCTCTGATACTCCTGCCCGTCGATCGTCGCGGTGATCGTGTCCTTGACCGATTTGAGGGCCGCGGGCTCGACCGGATTCGCCAGCAGCGGCGCCGGGATGGTCTTGGTCGGATAGACCAGGGCGTCGAGCCGGTTGTCGGCCATGACCTTGTTCACGAGCATCTGCAAGGTCGTGCGCAGCACGTGCCATCCGGACACGTCGAGCGTGGTGATGGGAGTTCTTTGCGTGAGCGGGCTGCCGTCGCTCTTGCGGACGAACTGCTGCGTTCCGGTGAGGAGATCCTCGAGCCTGCGTCTGGGCGGAAGCGTGACGCCGGCGATGCCGGCGTGATCGTAGAATGTCGAGTGCTCGATCAGGTCGCGGACGCTGCGGATCACGCGGTCGCCGCGCTCGCTCAAGTAGCGGTCGAGCGCATAACGGACCTCGCCCGAGGTCGGCGGCTCGCGCTCCACCAGCACGCGCAAGACCGCCTCAGCCGGAATCTTCGACGGATCGGACGCGAGGTCGAGGGTGTTCTCGATCATCGTCGTTCCGGCCGGGAACAGCTCCTTGAAAGCGGCCGCGATCATGGGAGCGTCCAGGGACGGGACCAGCTCGTTGATCGCTTGCGTGAACAGGGCGCCGCTGCGGCCCGGGTCAACCAGGGTCGCTCCCGCCTTCGCCACGTCGTTCAACGCCTGCTCGGCGATGCGGATGCTGTCCTCGTCCGCAGCCGTGAACGGCCGGAACAGCTCCCGCACGACACCGATGCGTATGCCCTTGAGGCCCGCGCTGTCGGCGTAACGCTCATAGCCCCGGTCGGGGACCTGGCCCGCGCTCGCCGCAGTCGCCGGGTCGCGCGGATCGTATCCGGCAACGGCGCTCAACACCGTCGCCGCGTCCTTCACGGTGCGGCACAGGATGCCGGGACGATCACGCGTGAGCGAGGCCGGGATGATCCCGGCGCGGCTCACGAGGCTGTGCGTGGCGACGATGCCGACGACGCTGTTGTTCGCCGCCGGATTGCGCGCCGAGGGCCCCGTTTCCTCGCCGATGGCGCAAGTGACGAGGTTGGCGGCGACGGCCGCGCCGGAGCCGCCGCTCGAGCGGCCAGCGCTGCGACTGGTGTCGTACGGGTTGCACGTGGCGCCACCGTGGGTGCTGCGGTCGCCCGAGGCGTATTCGCCCATGTTCGCCTTGGCGAGTATGATCGCGCCGGCCTTGCGCAGGCGGGCGACGATCGCGGCGTCGGCCGGCGGCCGGTCGTTGGCGTAATTTGCCGCCGCCCCGCTGGTCGAGCGCATGTCGAAGGTGTCGAACTGGTCCTTGATGGCGAACGGGATGCCGTGCAGCGGCCCCGTGAGCCTGCCGGTCCTGGCGAACTCGGCGTCGAGCGCCTTCGCGACCTCCAGTGCATCCGGCATGTTGGGATCGGCGTCAACGGGATCGGTCTTCGAGCGCTGGCCGCGGAGATTGAGCGTGATCAGCGCGCCGAGCCTGCCCGCCTTCTCGAGCGGGGCGATATCGCCGAGCAGGTAGCCGGTCGCCGGATCGACCGCGCCGGACACGCAGCGCCCGTTGTAAGTGTCGATGCGCTTGAGGTAGAGATTGACGAGCCGGGTGGCCGTGAGCTGCCTCGCCCGCATCGCGCGGTGGATGTCGGCGATCGAAGCTTCTTCGAGATGGAAGGTCTGCGCCGCGGCCGGAACGCTGAGCGCGATCGCCAAAACCGTCGCGGACATCGGGAAATTGCCGTAGCGCATGGTTCGCCTCCGCACTCATTCCTCATCCCCCGGAAAGTCCCGCTCGATCCGTCCGCGCAAGGGAAGGGATAAAGAGGGATGCGGACGCGAGCGCGCAGCCGAGGAAGATCGCGGCCTTCACGCCGTTCCACCCACAGTCAGCCCGTCGATCCTGAGCGTCGGCTGCCCCACGCCGACCGGAACGCTCTGGCCTTCCTTGCCGCAGGTGCCCACGCCGGTGTCCAGCGCAAGGTCGTTGCCGATCATGGAAACGCGCGTCAGGACATCCGGCCCGTTGCCGATCAGCGTGGCGCCTTTTACCGGGTAGGTCACTTTTCCGTCCTCGATCATGAAGGCCTCGGAGGCGGAGAAGACGAACTTGCCGCTGGTGATGTCCACCTGCCCGCCGCCGAAGTTGACCGCGTAGAGGCCTTTCTTCACCGATGCGATGATGTCCTTCGGGTCCTTGTCGCCGTTCAGCATGTAGGTGTTGGTCATGCGCGGCATCACGACGTGGGCGAAGGACTCGCGCCGGCCGTTGCCGGTGACGGGCACGCCCATCAGGCGGGCGTTCAGGCTGTCCTGCATGTATCCGCGCAGCACGCCGTCCTCGATCAACGTGTTGCAGCGCGTGGGATTGCCTTCGTCGTCGATGTTGAGCGAGCCGCGCCTGCCCGGCAGCGTGCCGTCGTCCACCACCGTCACGCCCTTGGAAGCGACGCGCTCGCCTATCCTTCCGGAGAACGCGGAGGAGCCCTTGCGGTTGAAATCGCCCTCCAGGCCGTGGCCGATCGCCTCGTGCAGCAACACGCCCGGCCAGCCGGGGCCGAGGACCACGGTCATGGTCCCAGCCGGCGCCGGACGCGACTCGAGATTCAAGAGCGCCTGGTCGACCGCCCTGTCGGCGTACTCCTTCAGCCGCTCCTCGGTGAAATGCGAGTAGTCGCTCCGCCCGCCGCCGCCCGAGGATCCCTGCTCGCGCCGGCCGTTGCTTTCTGCGATCACGTGCAGCGACAGGCGCACCAGCGGCCGCACGTCCGCTGCGAGCATGCCGTCGGCGCGCGCCACCAGCACGACTTCGTATTCGGCTCCGAGGTTCGCCATCACCTGGATGATGCGCGGATCGCGCGCGCGGCACAGGCTCTCCAGCCGCTCGAGCAGCTTCACCTTCTGCGTGTCTTCGAGCGAAGCGAGCGGGTCGACCGGCCGATACACCTGAAGGCCGGCGCCTTTGCGCACCTTCGCGGGATGTGTCCTGCCGCCCGAGCGCGCGATCGCGCGCGTCGCCTTGGCCGCATCCTCGAGCGCCGGGAGGCTGATCTCGTCCGAGTAGGCGAACGCGGTCTTCTCGCCCGCGATCGCGCGCACCCCAACGCCCTGGTCGATGCTGAAATTCCCGGACTTGACGATTCCTTCCTCGAGGCTCCAGCCCTCGCTGCGCGAGTACTGGAAGTACAGGTCGGCATAGTCCAGCCGGTGCGAAAGGAGCGAACCGAACACGCGGGCGAGCTTCGCCGCCTCCAGATCGTGCGGCGTGAGCAGGAAGGACTGGGCGGTGGAAAAAAGCTGCTCGGGTGCGTTCATGAGTATGCAAGTGGGGGCGGCCCGGAAGACATTCTAGCCTCGTACGCGGCTCACCCGCATTTACAGCACGCGGTGAGCGAGCGCGGGCAGGCTGCGGCGCAATTTCGCCTGGAACGCCGGGTCGACTTCGGCCACGACCACGCCGGGGCCGGCGGCGCGCTCGGCGACGACCTTGCCCCAGGGATCGACCACCATGCTGTGGCCGTGCGTCCGCCGCCCGTTGCGGTGCTTTCCCCCTTGAGCCGGCGCGAGCACCCAGGCGAGGTTTTCGATCGCACGGGCGCGCAGCAGCGTCTCCCAGTGCGCGCGACCCGTGGTCGCGGTGAAGGCCGAGGGAACCAGGATGATGTCGATGGGCGCGAGCGCGCGATAGAGCTCGGGAAAGCGCAGGTCGTAGCACACCGAAAGCGCGATGCGCCCGAACGGTGAATCAAGAGCGCGGGCTTGGGTGCCCGCTTCGATCGTCTTTGCCTCGTCGAAGCGCTCCTCTCCGAGATCGAGGCCGAACAGGTGGATCTTGTCGTAGCGCGCGACCCGCCGCCCGTCCGAGCAGTAGACCAGGCAGCTGTTTCTCACCTTGCCCGGGTCGGCGCACGCCAGCGGCACCGAGCCCCCGACGAGCCACACGCCGTGCCGCTTCGCGGTCCCGGAAAGGAACTCCTGGATCGGCCCGGCGCCGTCCTTTTCCTTCGCCGCCACCTTGTCCGTGCCGCTCATGCCGAGAATGCAGAAGTATTCGGGGAGCGCGACGAGTTTCGCTCCACGTTCTGCCGCTCGCGCGACGAGCTTCGCCGCAGCGGCGAGGTTTTCCTCGACCTTGGGCGTCGACACCATCTGCACCGCCGCGACCTTGAATGCGGCGGGGGCGGTCACGGGAGCGAGGGCTGCTGCGTCGGATCGGCGCCGCGCACTTCCGCCTTGAGGCGTTCTGGGTGGGGATCCGTCCAGGTTCCCGTGACGTGGTAATCGAACGCCAGCACCTGGCCGAGGGGATTTCTCAGGATCTTCTGAAGGATGAGCGCCCCCAAGCCCCAGGCCGGGTTCACGACGAGAGCGACGATCGAGGAAAGGCTGTCGCCCACCGAAGGCTCGACCCGCGCGTGCAGGTCTTGCGTCTCCTTGACGAGGTCCACCTGCCCCGACGCACTCACCTGCGCCGAAGGTCCGCGCATGCGGAAATCCTTCGTGGTCATCGTGCCGTTGGCGATATCCGCACTGCACGAAACGAGATCGAAGGCGAAGCCGCGGCCGAAAAGCTCGCGAAAGTCGAGCGTGAGCAGGGACTGCATGCTGAGAACTCCGATGAGCCGCGCCGCGCCGGGCTCCGCTTTCAGAAACTGCCCCTTCTTTGCCTCGAAGTCGAGATGCCCCGACAGGGTCGGATAGTCGATGGATTGCGGATTTCCAGCCCAACTCAGATTTCCCTTGAGCGTCGCCGTCCCGCGCCGCACGGTGCCGGGATAGCCCATGCGCTCGAGATACTTCCCGATATCCGCGACATCGAGGCTGATCTTCTTCAAGTTGACGTTCGGCCGCAAGGCCCGGCTCTGCCACACGCCTTCCGTCACGGTGAGCGTGCTCTCGGGTCCGGTCAGTACCAGTTTTTCGATGTTCCAGTCGGGTGCCTGGTTCACCGCGAGCAGCTCCAGCCTGCCGAGGGTGTTGTCGTTGAGGATCAGATTGTCGGCGATGATATCGAGCGCGGGCAGGTCGCGGGCCGGAGCCTCCTCCGGCCTTCCCGGGGTCGGTCCGGGCAGGCTGAAATGCTTCAGCCGCGCGATGATGCGCCCGCGGCCTTCGGGACGCCAGGCGATCTCGCCCGCGAGCTCCTTTGCCGAGACGTTCGCGATCCACACGCTGCCGCTCGTGTCGGCGCGCAGCGCGACGCCGTTCAGGCGCCGGCCGGCGAAATCGAGCGCCGCGATTTTCAGATCGAGGGCCGGCGAGAACGACGAGCCGGTTTCATCCTTGGCGCCGAGCAACTCGCGCCATCGGTCCGCGTCCGCGTAAGGAAGGCTGCCCGTCACCGAAAGTCCCTCGCGCTCGGGCAGCGGCGCGGGCCCGTCCAGGCTGATCACTCCGCGGTCGACGACGTATCGCGAGCCCTCGCGCCTGCGCTGGATGGTCGCGTCGACGGCGCGATCGAGCGTGACCTTGATCGTGTCCGTTCGCGGCGGCCCCGGAGTCATGACGCGCTCGATCCGCAGCGGCTTGGGCTCGACCGCCGTTTTTGCGAGCGGCGGCGGCAGGTCGGCGGCGACGCCGGTGAGCTGCGACTGCACGATCAGGGTCACGGGCCGGCCACGCGCTCCAGTGATCGTTCCCTGCCAGGCCGCGGCGCCCGAGACCCGGCGCAGCAGCGCCTCGCCCCAGACGCGCGGGATCTGCGCCGCGCTCGCGGTTCCGTGCGCGTTCACTGCGATCATCCCGTTGGCGCGGGTCGAAACCGAAATCGTCGCGGGGCCGCCGAGAAACTGCGCGTTGAGCGTTCGCGCCGTGACCCCGGAGTCGGTGAACTCGAACCTCCCGTTCACGTGCGAGAAAGGCGGAAGGTCGGGGTCGGGCCTGATCTCGTTGTCGACGATCTGGTAATCGCCCGCCAGCTTGAACGTCTCCGGGTTTCGGATCGGGATGTCGAGCTTGAGCGCGAGCCGTCCCTTGCCGGCCGCGCTCATGCTCTCGGTGACGCCGTCCAGGGCTTTCGTCACGGGGCTCTGGGCGATAAACAGGAGGAAATCCCCGGTCTGGTCCTCTGCGCGGAGCTCGACTTCGACATGCGCGTCGTGAAACAAATCGGGAATGCTCGCCCGCACGCTGCTTGCTTGGACATTGAGAACGGCCGCCTTCGAGGCGGCGACTCGCATGCCCTTGCCTTCGAAAATGAGATCGCCTGAAATGCCGCTCGCCAGCGGCCAGCCTTCGGCGTAGCGCAAGTCGGCGCCGGTGACTTTCGCTACGACCTGGAAAAGTCCCGAGTCGGGGTCCGCGAACGGAAACTTCGCGAGGTCGCCCTTCAACCGCAGCCTGACATCGTTCGATTGACCGCCCCGGATCGAGGCCTTGAGGTACTCGACGACAGGTGCGGGCAGCCAGGGAACGTAGCGGTATACGGCCCGGCCGTCGGCGCGAGAGAAAGTCCCGGCCAAGTCGATGGCATTGGGGCCGCCTCGCCTGCCGACAAAACTGCCGGTAAACACCGCGGCGAGATCGCCGTTGGCGACCGCGAGGTTGTGCAGAGCGAGCTCGAAGCGGTCCTGCGCGAGCTTCCAGCTGATCTGGCCCCTGAGCGAGTCGATCGGCACCGGGCTCTCGGCGAGGATGCCGGGCACCTCGACCGCGGCCCGCTCGGAGCCGAGCACGACGTTGCCGCCTTGCTCGCTCGCCTCGAACCGCCCGGTGAGCCCCGCGAATCCCGGAATCCCGTCGTGGGCGCGCGCGGCGAGCCGCGTGAAGCCTCCGCGCGCGCTGTAGCCCTGCGGATCCTCCGCGTCGCCGGTCCAGGAAGCCTTTAGGTTGCGCACGCTGCCGCGCGGATCGGTTGCGTCCAGATGCGCGCGCGTGGCCCGTGGAAACGGCAGGTACTCGGCGAGCCGCGCGAGCGGAGCGAGCTCGATCGCATCGGCTTCCATTTCACCCGAGGGCGGAATTGCGCCCTCGGCCGGCGTCCAGCTCACCCGAAAATCCGCGGGCGGGACGACGATCCCGGTTCCCGTCTTGAGCGTGAGCTTGCGGCCCGAGACTTCGAAGCTCTTTCCGTCGCGCTGGCCCGCGCCCAGGCGCCCCTGCAGGTATTCGAGCTCCAGCAGCGGAACGTCCTTCGACACCCGACCCGCGACCTGGGAAAGCGCGACGTCGGCGGTGAGCTCGCTGGAAGTCTTGCCCCGCAGATTCAGCCACAGGCGCACCCCGCCCTTGCCCGAACGTATGTCGAACGGATAGTCGACCCAGCGCCGCCAGGCGACGAGATCCGTGTATTCGAGCTCGGCGTACACCTGTCCCACACATGCGCCCGGATCGCCGACGTCGACCGCGTCCAACTCGCCGCGCACGTCGAGCGCGGAGGCGAGCTCGGCGGAGGGCTTCGCCTTGAAGGCGAAGCGGTGCCCGAGGAAGCCGTTGCGCAGGACGAAATTGAACGCCGGCAACTCGAGCAAGGGCGCACGGCGCAGCTTGTCGTCCCAGCTGACGCTCGCGTCGCGAATGACGATCTCGCGCTGCGACAGCACCCATTGCGCGATTCCGGTGTCACCCGAGCGTTCGGCGTGCAATTCGATGCCCGCGACATAGAACCTGCCCGCCTCGTCGCGCCTGATCTCGAGCCTGGGGCGCTCGAACACGAGCGAATAGAACCGCGGCGAGCCGATCAGGGCGGAGAACCAGGCGAGCGTCGCCTCGACCGCGGGCAGGGACAGGGCTTCGCGACCGTCGTGATCGAAGACGGTCACGCTGGCGAGAAGAAGCTGCGGGCGCAGCCCTTGCCAGTCCGCTTCGATTGCGCCTATCGTGATGCGCTGGCCCAGGGTTTTCGAGGCGTATTGCTCGATGTCGCTCCTGAACTCCGCGACTTTCGGGAGGATCCAGTAGCGCAGGGAAAGCAGCGCCGCGGCGAACAGGAAATATAGGGCCACCAGCGCCCAGCCTGCGATGCGCGCGGCGACGCGCCACGGGCTCTTCGGAGGAATCGCTTCGGCTATCGTTTCCTCGATCGCCTGCTCGAGTTGCTCTAGTTTCTGAAGCGGCTGGTTCACTAAGCGTGCCTGTCGGCGTGGAAGTTCGGCTACGGCAAGGCCCTGATCGGCATGAACGCGCGAGCATCGCCTCCCGACGACAGCCCTGCGCCGGGCTGCATTTTACCTGCAAGCCCCGTAGAATAAGCCTTTTCGAGAGCTCCCCGGAGATTCCCATGTCGATGGCCGATCGCGACGGATTCATCTGGTACGACGGCAAACTCGTGCCCTGGCGTTCAGCGACGACTCACGTGCTCACCCATTCGCTGCATTACGGGCTCGCGGTATTCGAGGGCGTGCGCGCCTACAAGACCGTCGAGGGGACCGCGATCTTCAGGCTGTCCGACCACACCGAGCGCTTGTTCAACTCGGCGCACATCTACATGATGAAAATCCCCTACGGACGGGACGTGCTCGAGGAAGCGCACAAGGAGGGCGTCCGCGCCAATCAGCACGAGTCCTGTTACATCCGGCCGATCGCGTTCTACGGCTCGGAGAAGATGGGTGTGTCGCCTATCGGGGCTTCGGTGCACGTCGCGATCGCCGCCTGGCCTTGGGGCGCCTATCTCGGAACGGAGGCGATCGAGAAAGGCATACGCGTCAAGATCTCCTCCTACGCCCGCCACCACATCAACGTGACCATGGCGCGCGCCAAGATGGCCGGGACCTATCCGAA
>WNGC01002251.1_pt1 | contig 13411 bp, 8 predicted proteins | sample 5400051 | NCBI WGS metagenome assembly WNGC01 (sample SAMN13153368, study PRJNA577476) | soil metagenome | isolation source: 20 cm soil or saprolite under grassland replicate 2 | place: USA:California | collected 2016-06-15 | reverse complement strand
CGGCCACTCTTAGGCCGATTTTTCGGGCAATCGCGCGGATTTCGGATTTCGACATTCGACCGAGTGGAGTGAGCGCACGCTGCAATTGCTCCTGCCGCAAACTAAACAGGAAATATGACTGATCTTTCCGTGAATCGATACCTTTGCGCAACACCGCGCGCGTGTAGTCGCGATCGCCGTTCGCGGCATGGTGATGTTCAATGATCGCGTAGTGTCCGGTCGCGATATAGTCACATCCGAGCCCCTTTGCTTTTTCCCAAAGATTTCCGAATTTCAATTTCTCGTTGCACATCACACATGGATTCGGCGTGCGACCGGCCTGGTATTCGCTGGAAAAATAATTGATCACGAGTTTTTCGAACTGATCCGCTTCATCGATCACGTAATGTGGGATACCGAGAGCATGGGCAACTCCACGCGCGTCCGCCACGGCCTGTGGCCCGCAGCATTTATCCTCCGCCCGCGAAATACAGTCCTGCGGCCACACCTTCATCGTCACCCCGATGACGTCGTAGCCTTGCTCGCGCAGCAAATAACCAGCGACGCTGGAATCGACTCCACCGCTCATGCCAAGAAGCACGCGCTGTTTGTTTCGCGAATTCACCCGCGGAAAATCGGCGAGGCCGCGCAGTTGGTCAACGCGCGAACCGGATTCGTTCCGCAGTGTATATGCTTAGCGTCGACCGATCCTCTCATTAACACCCTGCTTTAGCTGGGTGTTAATAACCCCCTGAGGAAGCCCTAACCGCTTCAGCGGTTTTTCGTCACTGCACAAGAAAACCGCTAAAGCGGTTGCGATAGTACTCCTGGCCCATGCACCTCGCTCAAGCGAGGTGTTGATGAAATGGGATATCCGCAACGCTAAACACGTTCCCCGCAGTTGCCGATTACGGCGCGGCTGGCAACTGCGCTCGAGCTGACCGGACTTTCCGGCTAACGTGTACGCTGTCACTTAAAGTAAAGCGCCACGGCAAATGGGCCGAGCGCCGAATGCCGATTCTCTCGTCGGCAACTACGTCAATCGAAGCAGCTGGCTTTCGAAAACAATAATTCTCGTTGCTACACAAATCCATCTCGTCGTGCCGCCCCGTAATGGCCAATGCCTGTGTCAGCTTTCCAGGACCCGAACAAAGCTGACGAGCATCAATGACGCCCCGTCTCTTCCTCATCAGCGCGATTCCGCGAGTTGGCTCGAGCGCACGGATGAGAACAAAACCGTTTTCCCTTCCTTTCACCAAGACATTCAACATCCAGTGAACGCCGTAATTGAAATAAACGTAGGCCGCCCCAGCATGATTTCGCTCGACGAACGCGCGCACACTCGGACGCACAAAGCAATGACAAGCTTCATCGCCGATTGCGTTGTAGGCTTCCGTTTCGACGATTACCCCACCGCACGAATTCCAAATTAGCTCGCACCCGATGAGATCGCGGGCGCAGCTCAGCGGATCGCGCTGAAAAAAATCTCTCCCCATTTCGCCCCGCTCCATCCCGGCTGCCAGCTGGTTCACTTTTCCGGTTTGTAATAAAGCGGAAGCGTGATTTCGCATGAAACCGGTTTGCCATCGCGAAAAGCCGGAATGAATTTGGCATTGGCAAAATCATCCAGCCCAAATCCCAAAAGCGGCGGAGATTCCTTGACAACTTTTTCCTCCTGCAAATTTCCACTAGCATCGATTTTTACCCAAAGGTCGACCGTCCCGTCCACCGCCAGCGGCGCCCGCTCCGCGCTCGGATAATGCAACCCGGAAAATTTCGACTCTCCGCCCAGGCATAGCTGCGGTCCGATAAAATCGTTTTCTTTTTTCAGCTCGCTCTCTTCCTGATTCGAGAAAATCCGCAGCCGGGGCTTATTATCAACCACCTCGAAAAGCACGGTCCCGTAAAAAACGACCGCGATCGGCTGATGATCACGCACCGCTGGAATCATCTTCGCGTTCGCCAGCACTCGCAGCACTTCCTGCTCGAGCAATTTTGAATCGGGCGTGCCCCGATAGGTGCCGCTCCATTTCAGTTCGCCTGTTTTCTCCACCCCCGCGGAAAACATTACCGCGGCATCTTTTTGCCCTGCTTTCAGCAACAGTTTTTCGTCAATGCGATTGATAATCGCCTCTGGCGATTTGCCGATGAGCGCAGGCCGATACAATGGCAGATCCTCGGCCGAGCATTTCAGCGCGAACCCAATAACGAGCAGGAAAACAAGACGGCGCATATTGGAGAAGAACGCAATAGCGTCAGCGAATGTTTGCAAGCGCAAACTATGCGACGCGGCCACAACAGTTCTTGTATTTCTTTCCGCTGCCACAGGGACAGGGTTCATTGCGGCCGACTTTCGGACCACCGCGCCGTACTGGCAGGTCGAGTTTCATTTCGCCAGCACCGTCACCATTCCCTCCTGCCATTGCCATTGCAGGTTGCGGCTGAGGAATTGGCTTCGACGCGGCAGATCCAACGGCAGGAGCCTGTTCCTTCAACAGAAATTGCGGTAGTGTCGCCAGGAAATTCTCGAATGCCTGCAGGTTCGAGGTGCTGCGGAAAAGATTGTGCAACACTTCGTTCTTAATGTTCGCCATCAGCTCGACAAACATGTCGTAAGCTTCCGCTTTGTATTCAATTAGCGGGTCCTTTTGCGCATAGGCGCGCAAATAAACACCTTCGCGCAAGGCATCCATCGCGTACAGGTGTTCCTGCCAAAGCCGATCAATCGCGTTAAGAATGATATAACGTTCCAAACTTTTCACCGCCGTCGGTTCTTCGTGCGACGATTTGCGCTGATAGGCATCCTTGATTTTTTCAATCAAAAATTGCGCGTTTGCCTCCGGATCGCGTGTTTCGAATTGGGCGCGATCTTTATTTAGTCCGAGCGGGAAGGTGGTATTCACCCATTGCAGCAGGCCGGCGTAATTCGCGTCCTCCCCTGGCTTCCCGGTTCCAAGATACTCCTGAACTTTGGCCGGCACCGCTTCATCAATCACCTCGTAGATCAAGGGGCGCGGTTCCTCACTATCGATCACTTCATTGCGATAACCATAAACAACCTCGCGCTGATTGTTCATCACGTCGTCCATGTCGAGCGTGCGTTTGCGAATGAGATAATTGCGTTGCTCCACTCGCTTCTGGGCCGTCTCCACCGACTTATTCAACCATGGGTGTTCGAGCTCCTGGCCTTCTTCCAAACCGAAGCGTTCCATGATTTTCGTCATCCGATCAGCCGCGCCAAAATTCCGCATCAGATCGTCTTCGAAGCTGACATAAAAACGCGATGCCCCCGGATCTCCCTGGCGCGCACAGCGTCCCCGCAACTGCCGATCGATTCGGCGCGATTCGTGGCGCTCCGTGCCGATGACGTAGAGGCCGCCTCGGTCTGCCACCCCCGACCCGAGTTTAATATCGGTACCGCGTCCGGCCATGTTCGTGGAAATCGTGACCGTTCCGGCTTGACCGGCGCGCGCGACAATCTCCGCTTCCTGCATGTGATATTTCGCGTTCAACACATTGTGCGGGATTTTTTCGCGTTTGAGCATGCGCGAAAGCAACTCGCTTGCTTCCACGCTCACCGTCCCAACCAGGACTGGTTGCGTCTTGGCGTGGCATTCCTTAATCTCGTTAATCACCGCGTTGTATTTCTCACGCCGCGTCTTGTAGATGCGGTCGTTTGAATCTTTGCGTGCGACCGGCCGATTGGTCGGAATCACCAACACGTCCAGCTTGTAGATGTCGTGGAATTCGTTCGCTTCTGTTTCAGCCGTGCCCGTCATCCCGGCCAGTTTTTGATAAAGCCGGAAATAATTTTGAATCGTAATGGTAGCGAGGGTTTGCGTTTCGCGATCGATTTGCACCGCTTCCTTTGCTTCCACCGCCTGATGCAACCCATCGCTCCACCGCCGCCCCGGCATTTTTCGGCCGGTATATTCGTCCACGATGACGACTTTGTTTTCTTCCACCACGTACTGCACGTCCTTCTCGAACAAGCAATAGGCGCGCAACAATTGCGAGATGTTGTGAATTCGCTCCGCTTGCGTGTCGCAAAGCTGTTGCTTTTCCCCTTTTTGTTTTTCCTTTTCCTCGTCGCTTAACGACTGGTTTAGATCGATCTCGGTAAACTCGCTGATCAAGTCCGGCAGCACGAAGGCGTTCGGATCGTCCGGGTTCATGAACGAGCGGCCCTGCTCGGAGAGGTCCGCTTCCTGCGATTTTTCGTCGATGGTAAAGAACAACTCTTCCTTTAACGCAAAAAGTTCGTCCTTGCGGGTGTCCTGATAAAACGACAATTCCGCCTTGTCGATCGCCTTGCGCTTTTCCGGGTCCTCCATCATGCGCAACAATTGCTTATTGCGCGGCTGACCGAGCTTTACTTTGAACATCGGGAGCCCGCCTTCCTCCAGCTTACCCGCGTCGAACTTCTCTTTGGCCTCGCTCGCAATGCGATTACAAAGCATGGTCTGTTTGCGCACCAGCTGCTCAACCAGCGGCTTCCACTTGTCGTATTGGTGCGTCGAAATTGTCGCGGGTCCGCTAATGATTAGTGGCGTGCGCGCTTCGTCGATCAGGATGGAATCGACTTCATCGACAATGGCGTAGTTGTAGCCGCGCTGCACCTGCTGTTCGCGCGTCGTCGCCATTCCGTTGTCGCGCAAATAGTCAAAACCGAACTCGGAGTTTGTGCCGTAGGTAATGTCGCAGGCGTACTGCTGGCGGCGAACGCTCGGTTCCTGATCATGCTGAATACAACCGACCGTGAGGCCAAGAAAGCTATAAAGTTGCCCCATCCACTCGGCGTCACGTCGCGCCAGATAATCGTTCACCGTGACCAAATGCGCGCCGCGCCCGGTCAGTGCGTTTAAATAAAGCGGTAAAGTCGCAACCAGGGTTTTGCCTTCGCCCGTCGCCATCTCTGAAATCTTGCCACGATGCAATACGATTCCGCCGATGAGCTGGACATCAAAGTGCACCATTTCCCATTTCATCGGCTGATCGCAGACGGTGAAAGTGTGCCCTCGCTCTGTGAGCCGGCGGGCGGCATTTTTTACAACCGCGAACGCTTCCGGCAAAATCTCATCGAGACGTTTCCACTGCTCCTCCAGTCCGGGCAGTTTCGCCAACTCTTCCTTCCAACTCGCCGTCAGCTCGCGCAGTTGATCATCAGAGAAACTCTGAAACTTCTCTTCCAACTCGTTGATCTGATGGACGATCGGCGCCATTCGCCTGATCTCGCGCTGATTTTTCGAGCCTAAAATTTTCTTTAAAATCCAACCAACCATGTCATCATCACTATCGTCGAGATTCCGCGATTTGTCATTCAAGCGAAGGCGGGGACTCTCAGCGTGTTGCCGTTAGGGATTCGTTGGCAGATCCTGCAGCTTTCGCCTGCTCGGCCACGGCACGACAGGTCGCTCGACATGGCAGAGGCTGCCGCTAACATGGCACCATGAAGAAAATCATCTCCACCTCGGAGGCCCCCGCGGCAGTCGGGCCGTACTCGCAGGCCATTCGTATTGGCAATCTCGTCTTTTGTTCCGGCCAAATCCCGCTGGATCCGGAGACTGGCGAAATCGTTCCCGGCGACGTTAATGCGCAAACGAGGCGGGTAATGGAAAACATTGCAGCCGTGCTCCGGGCAGAGAGACTCAGTTTCGATAACATCATCAAAACGACGATTTTCCTCGCCAATCTCGCCGACTTCCAGGCGGTAAACGAACTTTATGGCTCCTATTTCAAATCGGACCCTCCAGCACGGTCCACGGTACAGGTGGCCGCGCTTCCCAAAAACGCGCAGGTTGAAATTGAAGTTGTTGCTGCCACGAATGCAAACGGCGGCAGGGCGATCGATACATGGGAATAAGGCTGTCGTTTCAGCGTAGCCGCGAAAACAATGAACGATCCAGGTGAGAAATGCTGGTAAGCCGAAATATGCTTGCGAAGCCTTCTTCACGCACTGACTTTCGCGGGTTGAGGAATGGAGAATAATCGAGAGTTGCCGTGGACGGGAGAGCGGTTTGTCCCAAGTTGTACCGGTCAGCTGCTCTATGAGCATCTTCATCGCTACGCCGTTGCGGCGGCCCTAGCCGATGGTAAACGTGTCCTGGACATCGCTTGCGGCGAAGGCTACGGCGCCAATCTTCTCGCCGCGACGGCCGCACAGGTGATAGGCGTTGATATCGCGTCTGAGGTCATCGCGCACGCACGCCAGGCGTATCGAAAAGAGAACCTGATCTTTCGTGAAGGGTCATGCCTGAACATTCCTGTAGAAGATCACAGCATCGACCTTGTCGTTAGCTTCGAGACGATCGAGCACATTGATGAGCCGCTCGCTTTTCTCCAGGAGATCAAGCGTGTCCTGGCAGTGGACGGCGCCTTGATTATGTCCAGCCCGGACAAGGCCGAATACACTGATCGCACCGGCGCGACAAATCCCTTCCACAAACAGGAACTATACCACGAGGAGTTTCTTCTTCTGTTGAAGCAGCACTTCAAACGTTGCCGCATCGGCAAGCAAAAACTGGTTGCCGGCTCCTGGATCGCCGCCGACGACCTCGCCGCTGAGGATACCTTCGGCACCTTCAGCGGCGACATTCATTCCATTGCCTTTCGCCCTGGAGTCTACCGTGGTGTTTACTCGCTCGCCCTTTGTTCCGACGCGCGCCTGCCCGCCTGGAAGCTGGGTGTCTATGCGAACAGCCGGGAGAGCGAGAGGATTTGGAACCTCGTCGAGCGATTTGGCAGCCCGGAGAACATCCAGAATACGGTCGCATCGCTTGAGCAGCGAGCGGCGCGTCAAGCTGAGGTGCTCGCGCAACTGCGATCCCATCTCGGAGAACTTAAAAGTCAGTTGAACAGCAGTCGGATAGGTCTCACCCGTACACAAGCCCGCGTGGATGAGCTGACGGGCGATCTGCGCCGGCAACTACTCGCGACTAAAAAGCTGACCTGGTTGCTAAGCGAAACAGAGAAGTCGGCTGCGCGGCTGCGCGCTTCACGCCGATGGAAAATAGCTAATCCGTTTGCCGCGCTCAAGGCGTTCTTAAGCGGTCGCGAAGTCGAAGGCTATGGGCATTTGGAAAAGATTGTTTCCGATTATTTGCAATGGCGCCCGCATCACCCAGAAGTCTACAAAATCGATGAACAGATCGGGGGACTCGAGCACCGCTCGCTCGCGTCTCCGCCACGACTCGCGGGCCCAAATGGAAGTACTGCGGCGCCAATCACTCCGCCCGCTCCCACCAAGCCTATCGAGTTCCCCGTCCGCGACTCAGTGGATGTTTCGGTAATCATCCCTGTTTTTAATCAACTTCAATTCACACAATCATCCCTCGCCTCCATTCAAGATAATCAGGCAGACCAAAGTCTGGAAGTCATCGTGGTAGACGACTCTTCCACCGACGGCACCGAAGAAACTCTCCCCCGAATTCCGGGTCTGGTTTACCTCCGCAACGAAGAGAATGTGGGGTTTGTTGCCTCTTGCAATCGGGGCGCTGCCAAAGCACGGGGTAACTATCTTGTGTTCTTAAACAATGACACCGTTGTAACGGCAGGATGGCTATCGGCATTACGCGAGACTTTCCAGTTCGAGCCGCACGCCGGCCTTGTCGGTTCCAAATTAATCTACCCCGATGGCCGTTTACAAGAAGCCGGCGGGATTATCTGGCGGGATGGTTCGGGTTGGAATCGCGGGAAATTCGATGATCCTCGCAAACCAGAATACAATTTCTTGCGTGAGGTAGATTATTGTTCCGCCGCCTGCCTTATGCTCCCGAAATCGCTTTTCCAAAGGATCGGCGGGTTTGATAGTCGTTATGTTCCCGCCTACTACGAAGACACAGATCTGGCTTTCAAGGTACGAGCGGCCGGATTCAAAGTGCTTTATCAACCGCTCAGCGAGGTGTTCCATTTCGAAGGAGCGACCGGTGGAACTGACATATCTACTGGCACGAAGAAGCATCAGGAAATTAACCGAAAGGCGTTCGCAGCGAAGTGGAAGGAAGCTCTCGCCACCAAACCTGCCAACGGCGACGTTGCTGCGTTGGAACAACTCCCGCAAGGGTATAAACGTATTCTTGTTATCGACCATCATCTGCCCATGCCGGACCGGGACTCCGGTTCGCTTCGCATGTTTCAGATCCTCACGATTCTCCCTCATCTGGGACACAGGGTTAGCTTCATTCCCGACAACCTCGCCAACATCCCGCCTTATGGCGACGACTTGAGGAAACGTGGCATCGAAGTAGTTCTGCGTCCGCACATCAAAGACGTGACCAATTATATCGAAAGTCACGGTCGGAAATACGATGTCATAATTCTAAGCCGCTGCGGAACGGCAAAGAAGCACATCGCAGCAGTGAGGCTCCATGCTCCTCAAAGCCACGTGATTTTTGACACCGTCGATCTACATTTTTTGCGCGCCGCCCGCGAAGCAGAGCTGACACAAAAAGTCGAATCCAGAACGCAGGCGCGTGAAACGCAGCAACAGGAATATGCCGTTATTAACGAAGCCGACGAGACGTGGGTAGTCAGCGTAGCTGAACGCGAGCTGCTGCTGCAGGATTTGCCTGGCAAACAGATCGAGGTGGTTTCAAACATCGTTGACATCGAGACGCCGACGACAGCATTCGCCGACCGTGCCGATTTTCTGTTCATCGGAAGCTTTCTGCACCCACCGAACGTTGATGCCGTGCTTTACTTCGCCAAAGAAATTTACCCGCTCATTGCACAGCATCTGCCGACCGCGAAATTTTACATCATCGGTGACAAGGCCCCTCCCGAAGTTGTCGCGCTCGCGAGCAACAATGTAATTGTTACCGGGGCCGTGCCTGACGTCCGGCCATTTTTTGAGTCGGTGAAATTGTCTGTCGCACCGCTTCGTTTCGGTGCCGGCGTCAAAGGAAAAATCAACCAGAGTATGGCATTTGGAGTACCCGTCGTAGCCACTTCAATCGCCGTCGAAGGCATGTCTTTGACGCACGAAGAAGACGTGCTTGTAGCAGAGGCACCGGCAGATTTTGCGAGAAACCTGGTGGCGCTCTACCAATCGGAAGAGATGTGGAATCGGCTTTCTGAAAACGGTCTAACGAAAGCGAGATCGTTGTACTCGCCTCAGGTAGCCCGCGAGCAACTGTCTCGGCTTTTCAGCGACGAACATACCTCTAAGTCCTTACACCGCCGCGCGCTGGCCGTCGCCGGATGATTCTTCTCGTTATTAGGCGCGCCGTAAACGAAACAATTTCGACATGACTCAACCCGAGCTGAGCATTGTTATTCCATTTCTAAACGAGAAGAGAGTGCTACCCCTGTTGCGCGAGCGCTTTGAGAACATTGCGAAACGATCGGATTTCTGGGAGCTAATTTTTGTTAGCGACGGTTCCACTGATGGTAGCACCGAGTATGTTGAAGACTGGTCGCGCGTAAACCCAGCGGTAAAACTTGTGGTTCTAACACGCAATTTTGGCCATCAGTACGCTGTCTCTGCCGGTCTGGCTTTGACTTCAGGGCGTTATGTCGGAATCATGGATGCGGATTTGCAAGACGAACCGGAGGTGTTGCTCGACATGTATCAACTTCTCCGCAGTGACAAACTTGATGTGGTTTACGCTGTCCGGGCCACTCGCCCGGAGGGAAGATTAAAGCGCTTCTGCTACTACATGTTTTATCGGCTATACACATTTTTAGCTGATACTCCTGTGCAAGTGGACAGTGGGGATTTTTGCGTAATGACGCGCCGCGCGGTGACACTTCTTTTGGCTTTACCGGAAAAGTTGCGCTTCGTGCGCGGGCTTCGAGCCTGGCTTGGCCTGCCGGCCAGGCCATTTCCCATTTCCCGGGCGGCTCGCGCCGCCGGCCAACCTCAGTATTCCATTTGGCAGCTAGTGAAGCTTGCCTCAGCAGGACTTACTTCCTTTTCGACTAAGCCACTTCGAGTAGGTCTGATTTGCGGCGCTCTTCTCTGTTTTCTCGCCCTCCTGACGGCTGTGGTCTATGCTGTTATCGCGGTTTTTACCAATACCCGCATCGCCGCACCGGGATTTTCAACCTTGGTGATCCTTCTACTGTTCTCGAATGGTCTTGTCTTTCTCTACCTTGGAATACTAGGAGAGTATATCGGCCAAATGTTCCTGGAGGTGAAAGGGCGTCCACCATTCATTATTGAACGCACCATTAACTTCGAGGGACAGAACTCGCCTGATGAGCGAAATTGAGTTCCTTTCACCGCCTACTTCGGTTTCGATGGCAGATGAATGGTTTGATCTGGCAACCACGGATCATTTTTGGATTAAATGGCGTCACTCCGTCCTGCTTCGGCAGCTCAATCGCGCGAGTTTTCGCGGGAAGATCGCTCTGGAGGTTGGATGCGGCCACGGGCTGGTCCGCGAGATGTTGGAGCGCGACCTCGGAATTCGTGTTGACGGTTGTGATCTAAATCAGCATGCATTAGAAAAGGCGACGAGTGGTAAGGGGCGACTGCTGGTCTATGATGTATTCGACCGAAACTCGGCGATGCTTGGCGCTTATGATTTGCTTCTTCTGATGGATGTGATCGAACATATCGACGACGATTTGGAGTTTGTTAAGGTATCACTTCAACATCTCAAGCCAGACGGGCTTGTCGTAATTAACGTTCCAGCACATATGACCTTCTACAGTCAATATGATGAAGTCGCCGGCCACAAACGCCGTTACGGTGTTGCTGATATCAAATCTCTTTTCCGCCAAGCACGTCTGAAGCCAATATCTATTGCACAGTGGGGGTTGTTTCTTTTGCCTGCCCTCTTAATGCGTAAACTTATCCTTCGTCTTACACCACCTGAACACACCATTAGGGTGGGTTTCGTTCCGTCAAACCCATTTTTGCACGGTATCCTAAAACGATTACAAGCTCTTGAGACAAGTATCCCGTTCTCAATGCCCATCGGCAGCTCCCTACTTGCGGTCGGACGCCGTATGTCGGACGCGTCTACCTGAATGGAGCAGCGGACAGAACGAGCAAAAACGTTTTGGCAGCGGGACGGAGTTTTCCTTCTGTTATTGCTGCTGATTTTTGTCCTTCGCTATACCCCGTCAATTTTGCGTGGGGATTTGTTCGGTCCATTCAAAGATAACATTTGGATTTATGGCCCTATTTTTTCCAGGGCTTCAGAGATTGCGCTGCATGGCAGCTGTCCATACTGGCTCGACACCATGCTTACTGGATATCCGTTGTTCGATTCGCCTCATTTTTCCATCACTTATCCGTTCTATTTCCTTGGCTGGATCAATTACGGCATTGAGCTCGATGCTGTTTTCACATTAACGCGCCTCACCTTTTTCCATCTGCTCATTCTTTATCTCAACTCCTATGCAATGATTCGACTTGCCGGGGGCAGCGGTTTCGGCGCGCTTTGTGGGGCGACCTTGGCCTTGGTCGGCGGCAGCACTGTTGGTTATTCGACCTGGATTACTATTATCGCAAGCTATAGCTGGCTACCGTTGCTAATTGGCAGTGCCATCTGGCTCCTTAAGAGACCGGGCTTTGCCAGTGTTCTTCTTTTGAGTGCTTCAGCCAGTTTGCTTATCATCGCGAGCCCGGCGCAATCGGTGATTCACGCCCTGTTGTTCTGCCTTTGCTTTTTTGCTTGTGCCCTGCCCTGGTTTGCAAAGAACCAGGGGGCCGGTCACGCGCTGAAGATAATCCTTTCCCTTCTGGTAGCGCTCGCATTTGTGGCCGGTCTTACGGCCGTGGCCACGATTCCGATGACGATTGATACTGCCGGCATGATCCGGCATGTCGGCGACAGGACTGCCGTGATCGGACATCAGCGGATACCATGGCAGGCCTTTACCGGCCATCAGCTTGAACCTGCTCAGCTCTGGCATGTGTTCGCCAGCTCCTGGCCGTTAGGCATACTTGGCGGTCCCTACATCGGTCCTCTGGGCGTTGCCGGAGTGACTTTGTCCTGGCTGCGTTTCCGCGGGCAAGAGCGGTTCGGCAAGTTTTTAGTAATCTTCTCCACACTGTTTGCCATCTATGGTTTACTAGCGGGTTTGGGCACTCACAGCGGCATCACTCAACTTCACTTTCATTTACCATTACTGAACCGTATCCGGGAGGCCGGGCGTCACCTTATTTGGTTTACTATATTTGTCAGCTTACTTACGGGCCTGGGTTTCGACACATGTGCGCGGCATTTTCGGCTTTCGCTATCCGGCAGGATTGGAGCTGCAATTGTCGCCAGCGGCCTGTGGATCGTCGAGTTGGTGATTGCTTACCGCTCACACACATGGAATTGGTTCCCTCTTTGCGTTATCCCTGTCGGACTGGTACTCCTCTATCTAGCGAGAATTGCAATAACTCCTCTCCTTGCTACAGGCCTCATTTTTTCTGGTCTGGCAGCGGCGATCGCTCACAACGGAACCACCCCGTCGTACCTGGCAAGCTATTATGATCCCGAAAATCTTACGGCCTTACGTGTTATCCGAGGCTTAACCAATTTACCCGGGATCTACACTTCCAGGATCGCTTTCCGCGACTCCGCCTTTTGGCCAGGCCATTGGGCGATGGATGCGAGCTTCTATGGCATCAGGAGCTTTTATATGAACATGACTCCGGTACCGTACGATCAGTTTTTGGACATGAATCGCGAGTCTCTCCCCAACTACCGGGAGCTAATGGGGGCCCGTTACCTGGTTTGCGGAGAGAAGGAGAAACCCCGCTCGGATTCGGACACACTGCTTTTCCAGGACGGACAATACCGTGTCTATAGGCTCGCCAACTCAATGCCGCTCACTGTCCTTGTTCATGAGCTCGGCGGATACTACTCCGATGCCGCGCAGTTTTACTCCAGAATAACTCTCGGCTTTGACTACAATCGCATCGCTTATGTTTCACAGCCCGACTATAATCATGTTAGCGCTTTTCTTCGTCAACGTTCGCCCCTCACCGAGGAAGCCCCCGATTTTGTTCAAATTGTGAAATCTGATTTCAATAATCGGGCGCTTTGTGTTGCGACGTCTGCTCCTTCACTGCTGATTTTGAACGAATACTATAACAAAGCCTGGCACGCCCGCGTAAATGGTCGCGAGGTACCGCTATTGCGCGTGAACCTTAATCAGGTAGGCGTATTACTCCGGCAGGGTCGAAATATTGTCAATTTCGAATATAAACCAGCATTGTTCTGGAAATTGCTGATTCTTCAGCGAACCACGTTCGCCATCTTGGTTCTGACAGCAATTGCTGCCTATTCAGTCGGCAGATCAGCGAGCCTGAAGCGGTCAGGTCTGGTAGAGGCAGGGCCCGTTTCGCCAGATACAGTGTGAAGTCTGGCTCTTTGTTGATCCCTTGGAAGCAGATACTGGATTAAGAAGATGGTTGCGAGTGCCGGTGCTATACAACTATTTCCAGGATCTTATCGGCGGCAACAGATTGCGGAAATGGTTTATCGAC
>WNGC01002206.1_pt1 | contig 13414 bp, 14 predicted proteins | sample 5400051 | NCBI WGS metagenome assembly WNGC01 (sample SAMN13153368, study PRJNA577476) | soil metagenome | isolation source: 20 cm soil or saprolite under grassland replicate 2 | place: USA:California | collected 2016-06-15 | reverse complement strand
GTCACCGTGCGACGGTGTTCGGCACCAAGGGCGCAGTGCCCGGCGTGGTGGCCGTAAAGTCGACGCACCTGACGCGCGGGCGGGTCGCGAGCGGCGCGCCGGACCCCGTCTTCACCGTCGACAATGCCTACCTGGACGTTGGCGCCGCCTCGTCCGCCGAAGCGCACGCGCTCGGGCTCGACCTGCTCGCGCCGGTGTCGCTCGCCAAGCGGCCCCTGACCTACGGCGACCGCCTGCTGGCCGCGCCCGGATCGGGGCGGCGCGCCGCGTGCGCGGCGCTCGTCGCGGCGGTACAGACCAAGCCCAGGACGAAAGGCACGGTCGTCGTCGCCTTCACGGTGCAGAGCCTGTACGCGGGCAACTCGGGGCTCGCGAGCGTGAAGGCTCTGATGGGACCGTTCGATGAGACCAAAACGGCGACCATGCGGACCCACTACACGGACACGGCGGTCGAGACCGTGGCCCTGGCCGACGCGGACGCGCTCGTCAAACAGCTCGTGACGTGGATGGAGGGGCGATGAAGCCGGTCATGGTTGCGGCGGCGCTGCTGCTGATCGGGTATCCGTCCGACGGTCTGACCGCCCAGGAGCAGACCAGCATTTCCGAGGCGCAATCGCTGCTCGCTCCGCTGATCGAGTCCTACGGCGTCTCCGGCGCGGAAGGGCCTGTGCGGGAGACGGTGAAGCGATTCCTGCCCGCCTGGGCGAAGAGCGAGACCGACACCGCCGGCAACCTGTGGGTGCGGCTCGGTCAGGGAAATCCCCTGGTCGTGTTCGTGGCGCACATGGACGAGATCGGGTTTCGCGTGACCACCATTCGCGACGATGGCTCGCTCGAGCTCGAGCCCCGCGGCGGCTTTATCGCGTCGCTGTTCGAGGCGCAGGCGGCGCTGGTGCATACCGACAAGGGCGACGTGGCCGGGGTGTTCATCCCGCGCGACTCCGGGTTCACGCGTCACACGCCGCCGCCCTTGCGAGTGGACGTCGGGACGACGTCTCGAGCGGCGACCATGGCGCGGGGCGTAAGCCCCGGGGCGACGGTGACAATGCCCAAACAGTACGTGCGCCTCGCGGGCACGCGCGCCACCGGCCGCTCGTTCGACGACCGCGTCGGCACGACGGCGCAGCTGCTGGCGCTGCGGCACCTGGACCGCGCGGCCCTGAAGCATCAGGTGATCTTCATCTGGAGCGTGCGAGAGGAAATCGGGCTCGAGGGCGCGGGCGTGGCGGCCGCAGCGCTCGGCACGGCACCCCGCCGCGTGCACGCGATCGACACGTTCGTCTCCGCCGACTCGCCGCTCGAGCTCCCCAACTTCGCGGTGGCGCCGATCGGCGCCGGCGCCGTAGCGCGGGCGCTCGACAACTCGTCGGTCACACCTCCGGCATACGTGGACTCCCTGTTTCGTCTGGCGCGCGCGCGCGGCGTGGCGCTGCAGCTCGGCACCACCAACGGCGGCAACGACGGCTCCATGTTCACGCCCTATGGCGTGGTAGACGTGGCGCTCGGCTGGCCGCTCCGCTACTCCCACTCCCCCGCCGAGGTCGTGGACCTGAAGGATGTCGCGAGCCTGGCGGACCTGATCCGAGCCATCGCCGAGAGCTGGTGAGAGCGCTGCTGTCGGTTTCGGACAAGCGCGGCGTGGTCGAGTTCGCCCGCGAGCTGGTCGCGCTGGGGTGGGAGCTCGTCTCCACCGGCGGCACGGCCGAGGCGCTGCGCGAGGCCGGACTCCCGGTGATCCCCATCGAGCGCGTGACCGGCTTCCCCGAGATGATGGACGGCCGCGTGAAGACGCTCCATCCCAAGGTGCACGGCGGCCTGCTCGCCCGCCGCGCGCACCCGGGCGACCGCGCCGCGCTGGCGGAGCACGGCATCACCCCGATCGATCTCGTGGCGGTGAACCTCTATCCGTTTCGGGAGACGGTCGCGAAGCCCGGCGTGACGTTCGAGCAGGCGATCGAGCAGATCGACATCGGCGGCCCCTCGATGCTCCGCTCGGCCGCGAAAAACCACCAGGACGTGATCGTCGTGGTCGATCCGGATGACTATCCGGTGGTGATCGCGGCGCTGAAGGCAGGGGAACTGACCCCGGGCAAACTGACCCCGGGCGCAAGCCCGGGGAACACAGGTATCGGGCTGCAGCTGGCTGCCAAAGTCTTTTCCCACACCGCCGCCTACGACGCCGCGATCCACGACTACCTCATGAAAGACGCGCCGGGGTGGCCCGAGCGGATCACGCTGGCGCTCGACCGCCGTCAGGAGCTGCGCTACGGCGAGAACCCGCATCAGGCAGCGGCGCTCTACGCCGCCTCCGAGCCCGGGATCCGCGATCTGCAGCAGCTCCACGGCAAGGAACTGTCGTTCAACAATCTGCTCGACGTCGATGCCGCCGTCGCGGCGGTCGCCCCCTGGGCGGGTTCGGACGCCGTGGCGTGCGCGATCATCAAGCACACCACCCCGTGCGGCATCGCGCTGGGGCGCTCGCCCCGCGAGGCGTACGAGCGCGCCCTCGCCACCGACCGTACCTCGGCGTTCGGCTCGGTGATCGCGTTCAACGTCGCCGTCGATCGCGGCGCCGCGGAGGCGATGCGCGATCTGTTCGTGGAAGTGGTCGTGGCCCCCGCGTTCGCGGACGACGCGCTGAGCGTGTTTCGCGACAAGAAGAATCTGCGCGTGGTGCGCCTGCCGGCGGGCGATGCCGCGGGCTGGGACTACAAGCGCATCCGCGGTGGTTTCCTGGTGCAGGAGCGCTCGCGCCCGGCGCAGGCCGCCGGCGAAGCCGGTTGGAAGGTCGTCACGCGGCGCGCTCCCACCGACGCCGAGTGGCGGGACCTGCGGTTCGCGTGGGCGGCGGTGGGGGTGGTCAAGTCGAACGCCATTCTGCTGGCGCGCGACCAGGCGGCGGTGGGGATCGGCGCGGGCCAGATGTCGCGCGTGGACGCGTCGTTCCTGGCGATCCACAAGGCGCGCCAGCAGGGGCACGATCCGGCCGGGGCGGTGTTAGCTTCCGACGCGTTCTTTCCGTTCGCGGATGGTGTAGAAGAAGCGGCCCGGGCGGGGGTGAGCGCGATCATCCAGCCGGGCGGCTCGGTGAAAGACGCCGAGGTTGTGGCCGCGGCCGATCAGGCGGGGGTGGCGATGGTGTTCACGGGCATCCGACAGTTCAGGCACTGACTGGTGACAGCCGCATGACCGACCTTCGGGCTGCGCCGCCCGCCGCCGGCGCGGGAGACCCTCCCTATCTGTGGGCGGGCTGCGTGGCCGTGGGCGCCCTGGTCCTGTACCTGATCACCCTTGCGCCCACCACACAGTTCTGGGACGCCTCGGAGTACATCACGGCGGCCCACGCCCTCGGAATCCCCCACCCTCCCGGCAATCCGTTCTTCGTCATCCTGGCGCACGTCTGGGGCCTGATCCCGCTCGCCGGCGACTACGCCCGGCGGATCAATCTCCTGGCGGCGACGACCAGCGCGGTGACTGCCGGCATCTGGTTCTTGATCGCGGAGCGGTGGCTGCAGCCCGTGGTGGCTCCCGGGCGGTGGCGGCGCGTCGCGGCGACCGCGGGGACGCTCGTGGGATGCACGTCCTTCACCGTGTGGAATCAGTCGGTCGTGAACGAGAAGGTCTACACGCTGAGTATGCTGACGATCGCGCTGGTGCTGTGGCTGACCATGCGATGGGCCGACCAGCCCGCGGCCACGCGGCGCGACCACCAGCTCGTTCTGATCGTGTACCTGCTCGCGCTGTCGGCGACCAACCATTTGATGGGCCTCTTGGTAGCGCCCGCCGTCGTCGTGTACGTCCTCGGTACCGATCCCCGGGTGCTGATGCGCCCGCGGTTTCTCATGGCCGCGCTGCTCGTCGCCGCGGTCGGGACGAGCGTCAACCTGTTCATTCCGATTCGGGCGCACCTCGACCCCTATCTCAATCAGGGTGACGCGACCACGTGGCCGGCGCTCCAGGCCGTCCTGACGCGCGAGCAGTTCGGCAAGCCGTCGGTGTTCGCGAACCCGATGTATCCGCCGGGGGCCGACAACCCCGGACACACGCTCGTCCTGTACGGACAGCAGCTGTTGAACTACCTGCAGTACTTCACGTGGCAGTTCGGGCGCGACTGGATGGCAGCGGCACAACGCGCCCTGGCGGTGCTGTTCGCAGCCCTGGGACTGCTGGGCGCGCGGCGTCATTGGCAGGCCGAGCGCCGGGCGGCCGTCGCGATGACCGCGCTCATGCTCACCCTGACGGGCGCGCTGGTGTTCTACCTCAACTTCAAGTGGGGCTACTCGCAGCCGTACAGCGCGCCCGGCCTGGAGCACGAGGTGCGCGAGCGGGACTACTTCTTCATCGCGTCGTTCGCCGCATGGGGCATCTGGGTAGCCTTGGGCCTCGCGACCGTCATGGAATGGATCCAGCAGGCGCTCGCGACGCGCGCTCCGGCTCCCTCCCCCGCGAGACGGTGGGCGCTGTCGGCGGTCGTGCTGCTCCTCGCCCTCGTCCCGCTGGCCGGCAACCGCCTCACCGCGCCGCGCTCCGGCGAGACGCTAGCGCGCGACTACGCCCGAGAGTGCTGCAGTCGGTGGACCCTTACGCACTCTTGGTGACGGCCGGCGACAACGACACGTTCCCCCTGTGGTACGCGCAGGAGGTCGAGGGCGTCCGGCGCGACGTGAGCGTGCTGGTGCTGTCGCTCGCCAACACGGACTGGTACCTGCGGCAGCTGCAGCGCCGGCCGCCGGAGACGTTCGCGCCCGCGCGCGCTCCGGCGCTGTATCGCGACCGGGCCTGGCCGCGTCCCACTGCACCGTGGATGAGCCGGTTCTACCGCGACGGGCCGGCGGACACGCTCCCACCGTATTTGGAGCTGCCGCAGCCCGTGACGGCGCGCCTGGGACCGGTCACCCTCACGCTCGACCCGAACGTGCTGGGGCGTCCCTATCTCGAGCGCGCGGAGCTCGCCGTCCTGCAAATCATCAAGGACCAAGTGGGAAAGCGACCGATCTACTTCTCCGCCTCGACCGGCAACTACGGCGACCGGCTCGGCCTCGGCGCCTATCTGGTGGGTGAGGGGTTGGTGCGTCGCGTGCTGGCGCGGCCCGCGGCGCCGAGCGACAGCGTGCGCCTGTTGCCGGACCGGGGTTTCGTGAACGTGCCTCGCACCAGCGCGTTGGCGTTCGGTGTGTATCAGGGGGGCGAGGCGGCCGCGCGGCCGCGCCCGCGGGGCTGGGTCGACGTCCCGTCGCAGAACAGCCTGCTCGGCTATGTCTTCGTGTACGACACGATCGCCGCCGCGCTGGCGGGCCGGCAGCCGGCGCTCGCCGCGCGGGCCGCGCAGCTGCGCGACGCGATCCTCGCCAATACCACCTACGGACTGCCCGCCGAGCGGCGCGCCGCCGGCAACTGATCCGAAACGAGCGAGCATGACGACCGACCAACTGACGCGGCTGGACGGGGCGATGGACCAGGCGGCGCTGTCTCCCGACGTGGAGCACCCGCCCTATCTCTGGGCCGGGTTGGTCGCGCTCGGCGCCCTGATCCTGTACGTCGCGACGCTCGCCCCGACCACGCAGTTCTGGGATACGTCGGAATACATTGCCGCCGCCTACGTGCTCGGCATCCCGCACCCTCCGGGCAATCCGCTGTTCACGCTCATCGCCCACACGTGGGGCCTGATGCCGCTCGCGGCCGCCTACGCCGAGCGGATCAATTTGCTCGCCGCGGTGACGAGCGCGGTGGCGGCAGGGTGCTGGTTCCTGGTGGGCGAGCGCTGGATGCGGGGCTGGGTGCCGGCCCGGCTGCCGCGACGCCTCGCCGCCGTGGCGGGCGCGCTGTGCGCGGCGACCGCGTTCACGGTGTGGAACCAGTCGGTAGTGAACGAGAAGGTGTACACCCTGTCGCTCCTGTCCATCGCGCTGGTGCTGTGGCTCATCGTGCGCTGGGACGATCAGCCGCCGGGCGAAGGGCACGATCACCATCTCCTGATGATCGTGTACCTGCTCGCGCTCACTTCCACGAACCACATGATGGGCGTGCTGGTGGGCCCGGTGGTCATGGTGCTGTTGTATCCGCCGCTCAAGCGGGAGCGCCCGGTGGGGCTCGCCGCGCGACGGGTCGAGTGGTCGCAGTGGCTGGTGTTCTGCAGCGCGTACGCGCTGATCGTGGGGAGCGGGCTCGAGAGCTCCACGCCCCTGAAGCTCGCGGCGGTGCTGTTCGTGGCGGTGTCGGTGTACGCGCTCGCCTACGCGCGCAACGGCGATTTCGCGCTGGCGGTGCTGCTGGTGGCGGCCGTGGGCGTGTCGGTGTATCTGTTCCTGCCGATTCGCGCGGCGCACTTCCCCCCGATCAACGAGGGTGAACCCACCACGTCGGCGGCGTTGTGGGACGTGCTCACGCGCCAGCAGTACGGCAAGCCGCCCGTATGGCAACGCCAGGCGACGCCCCAGGCGCAAATCGGCATGTGGATTCAGTACTTCACCTGGCAGTGGGGGCGCGACTGGGCCACCGGGATACGGGGGGCGCTCGCGGTCGTGTTCGCCTTCGTGGGCTCGCTGGGCGCGTACCGTCACTGGAAGGCCGACCGCCGCACGGCGATCGCCATGACGGCGCTGATGGCGACGCTCACGCTGCTGTTGATCTTCTACCTCAACTTCAAATACGGCTACTCGCAGCGCTCCGACCTGCCGCAGGGGCTGCACGAGGTGCGCGAGCGCGACTATTTCTTCATCGCCTCGTTCGCGCTGTGGGGCGTGTGGGTCGGCATGGGGCTCGCGACTCTCATGGAGTGGGTGACGGAGACGCTCGAGACCCGGGAGCCCAACCCGGCGCGCCGCTGGCTGCTCGCCACGCCGGTGCTGGCGCTCGCGTTGCTGCCGCTCGTGGGCAACCATCTCACCGCACCCCGCAAGGGTGAGACGCTGGCCCGCGACTTCGCGTACGACATGCTGCAGTCGGTCGAGCCGTACGGCGTGCTCGTGACCGCGGGGGACAACGACACCTTCCCCCTGTGGTACGCGCAGGAAGTCGAGCACATCCGTCAGGACGTGACGGTGGTGAACCTGTCGCTCGCCAACACCGACTGGTACCTGCGCCAGATGCAGCGCCGGCCGCTCGCGACGTTCGACTCGAGCGCGGCGCCGTCGATTTATCAGGGGCGGGCCTGGCCCAAGCCGGCGGGCAAGCTGCTCGACTATACCGACGAGCAGCTCGCGCATTTGGAGCCGGTGTACTGGCTGGACCAGAAGCGCCTGGTGAACCTGGGCGGCGTCAGCGTGTCGCTCGATCCCCAGATGCTGGGCCGGCAGTATCTCGAACGGGCCGACGTGATCGTGCTCGAGGCCATCAAGGACCAGATGGGCAAGCGGCCCATCTATTTTTCGCGCACGGTGGGTCCGTACGCCGACCAGTTCGGGCTGAGCGATTACCTGGAAGGTCAGGGGTTCGCGCGCAAGCTGCACCGCGAGCCGCTGGTGGCGTCGGACAGCATCGTGGCGCTCGGGCCGGGGCTCGGAGCGATCAACGTGCCCCGCAGCACGGCGCTGGCGTTCGACGTGTATCACCGTCACTCGGCCGGGCGCTCCCGGCCACGCGGCTGGGTGGACCGGCCGTCGGAATCGATCCTCGCGACCTACGGCATCGTGTATCAGGCGCTGGCGCAGGTGCTGCGGCCGCGCAAACCGGATCTCGCGACCCAGGCGCTGGTGGCGGCCGACTCGGTGTTCAAGAACACGAGCTACGGGTTCACGCCGCCGAGCGAGCGCTAGTCGCGGGCGAACGCGCGCTGAATGCGCTGGCCTTCCATCAAGAAGACATCGAATTGATCGGGGGGCGGCAGGGCGCCGTCGCGCCACCACATCAGCTCCTGTCCGGCACCGGCGGCGTGCTGGCTGCCGAGAAGCTCGAACACCTGGCGGCGCGCCGGCGTGAACAACGCGCGCACCGCGGCTTCATCGTTCCCGCGCAGCCGATAGGCCCTGGAAAACTCGGGCGATTCGGCGAAGTCGATGTCCTGCCCTCCGAAGTACGCCGCCAGTCTCGCCCAGAGGCCCTCGGGCGTGAGCAGGAACTGCGGCAGCGAGCGCTCCATGGTCCAGAGCAGGCCGCCGATGCGGTGTGTCTGGGAGCTTTTCCCGGAGCCCGTGGTCCATCGGTACTCGAACGCGGTGAACGGCGTCCCGCCGCTCGTGCCGATGATGGTGAATCCCCACGTGTGCCGGTGCCCTTCGGAGAACACGCGGCACGTGGCCACGTGGCGCGCCTCTTCTCCGGGACGCGCGGGCTCGAACCGGTAGCCGCGCTCGAGGCAGAAGGTCTCGTAGGCCTTGCGCCGCCGGTTGGTGACGATTCGGCTGCCGAGCGCGATGCCGGCGCCGACGGTCAGGGCGACGCCGAGGAAGATGAGCGGGATCAGGGGATCCGAGGAGGAGGCGAGCAGCAGATTGGCCGTGTGCACGCCGCGACTCTAGCTTAGGGCGGGGGGAAACATAACCACGGACTCCCATCAGGAGCCACCATGTCTGCTCACGGTCATGCCGTTCGATTGCGTTGTACCGCCATCATGCTGCTGGTCACCCTGCCCGGCGCGGCGTGTCAGGGGTGGCACACGGAGGACGTCGCGCCGCAGACGGTTCTCGCCGCGCAGCAACCAACCCAGGTCCGCGTCACGCGCACGGACGGCCAGCGGTTTGTGCTTCAGCACCCGGTGCTCCGGGGAGACTCGCTCGAAGGCGCCTGGCAGCTGGGCGGGTACGGCACCGCCACGCCGATGCGGATCGCGCTCACCGACGTGCGACAGGTGGCAACTCGGGGTTTCAGCTCGGACCGAACAGTCGTGCTTTTCATCGGCCTGGGCGCCGTCGTGGGCGGGGCGGTTATCGCGGTATACGCGCTTGCCCCGGATTAGTCTCGTCATGTGACCGGACGGGCGGGCATACGGGTATCATAGAGCAGGCGACGTCCCCGCTCGTGGAGAAGCTCCGATGCGATGCGCACCCCAGCTCACCGTCCTTGCCCTGGTGGTCGGGACCCTCGCCCACGCCACGGCGCTATCAGCGCAGCAGGGCCCCTCACTCGTCGCCGGGCTTCGGCCCAGTGTGGCGCTCGTGGACAACCAACACGATGCCACGCTCGAGAGCATCGGCTTTCAGGTCGCTGCGTACGTCGGCCGTCCGTTCGCTCCAGATTTCGCCGGGCTGGTCGAGCTCGGCGTGACCACGGCCAATCATCGCGCCTATTACCCACCCTGCGCGTTTCCTGGGTGCAGTGGTCCCTCCTCCCTCGGCGGCGAGACGGCGATCAGTTTGGCCCCTGGCCTTCAGTGGTTCACCACCGTCGGAACTCGCAGAGCGGCCTTCACGATCACGCCGGGGGCGGTCTGGCTCGTCGATCGACCGGCGGGTACTCAGGCTGTCCTCCCGAAGCTGGGAGGGCGCTTCGAGCTCGGCTGGTTGCTCCCCGACGGGCCCCGTGTCGGGCTCACCGTGGGGGCCGAATGGTGGGGATCCACGGGCACCCTCCCACGATGGGTAGTCCCCGTTGGGCTGGCGTTGGAGCTCCGCTAGGAGCACGCCGCTGAGCGAGCCGATCACTCACCCCCTCGGTCTTGAATCGGGTGTCGTACGGCTCGTCGAGTACGACGCTCGCTGGCCGGCGCTCTTCGCTGCGGAAGGGCAACGAATACTCCGCGCGTGTGGGACGCTCGCGTTGCACCTGGAACACGCCGGCGGTACCTCCATTCCTGGTATGTGCGCGAAGCCGGTTCTCGACATCGTGGCAGGCCGCCCCGCACACGCGGCGGGTCCGGACTACGTTGCCGCGCTCGAGCGAGCGGGGTACGCTCACCGTGGGGAGCAGGGTGTGCCGGGTCGAGAGTTCTTTCGCCGCGGGCAGCCTCGGGCCTACCACGTGCACCTGGTGGAAGCGGGCGGGTCTTTGTGGTGCGACTACCTTGCGTTTCGTGACTACCTACGCGCCCACACCGAGGCCGCACGTGACTTTGCCGACGTGAAGCGGGCCCTGGCTGCGCGTTTCCCTCGGGACCGCGAGGCCTACATCGACGCCAAATCGGCGGCCGTTCGCGAGATCCTGCGCCTTGCCGGCCGCGCAGCGTGAGGTAGGGCGTGCGAAAACAGTATTACTTTCGGCCATCCGATCGCGGCCTGTTAGCGTGGGACGTGGACCGCCTGGTGCCCAGCGCGGGCGCGCCCGCTACCGATCCTGGCGCACGGTGTGCAGGAGCACTACGAGCCCGCCCACGATGAACGTCACGACCGCCCACTCGACTGCCAGCCGCCGGAGGTCCAATGTGACGCTGTACACCTCCGATTCAGTCCTCGGCGGCGAGAGGATGAAACCGTAGGCGAGCGGCACTTCCTTGTGGAAACCGGTCGGGGCCGTGACCGACTGACGCCATGGCGGGAAGAGCCCGAGCAGCGCGAGGAGGACCAGGCCGAGCGCCACGACACGCTTCTGGTGGCGGTTCACTGTGGTAGCGAGAAACTATCGCTGCCGCATCGAGCCGCCACCCCTGCGTGTCGCACTCCCGCCCCTCGGTGCCGCAAAAACCACCTAGTCCCCGGCGACCGGCACGTCTAGCTTCCCGCCAACACGCACACCAAGGTGTACGCGGTGCTGATGGTGATCTTCGGTGCGGGGGCGTCGTACGACTCCAGCTACACTTTTCTGCCCGGCACGCCGGGTTCGGACATGGAAGCGCGCCCGCCCCTCGCAGACGAACTCTTCCAACAGCGCACCTTCTTTGACCAAGCGGTGCTGCGGTACCCCGACTGCACTCCCGTCGTCACGCGCCTGCGCGCCCACGTCAGTGCCACCCTCGAAACCGAGATGGAGCGGTACCGGCTTCAGGCCGAGCACGAGCCCCAGCGCGCGGTGGAGTTGAACGCCGTGCGCTACTACCTCCGGTGGGTCCTCTGGAGCTGCAGTGGCCAATGGCTCGCGCGTACCACGGGCGTCACCAACTACGTGTCCCTCCTTGGCGAGATCCGGGTCTGGAAGAACGCTCACGCAACCGAAGAGGTGCGGTTTGTCACGTTCAACTATGACACTCTCCTGGAGCACGCCTGCCAGCAGTCGCTGCAGATGGACATGCGCTCGGTTAGCAGCTACGTGTCGCAGGGGGTTGGGTACAAGGTGTTCAAGCCACATGGGTCCGTGAACTGGGTACGCACGCTGAGCGACAACACGCGTGTGGAGGCGGGACCCAACGCCGAGCGATCCATTATCGCGTTGGGCCCCCGGGTCCCGCTGGCACCGGGGTTTCACCTGATGGCCGACCCGAGCCAACCCCAGCTTGAGGGACGCTACGTGTTCCCAGCGCTCGCCTTGCCCGTCAATACCAAGGTTGACTTCGAGTGTCCGCCGGAACACATCGCACAGCTGCAGTCCGACATCCCGCTCGTCACCAAACTGCTGGTCGTTGGGTGGCGGGCCACGGAGCCGCACTTCCTGGAGTTGTGGAAGCAGCAGGCCAGGTCGCGCAGCGTGCCGGGCAAGATGGCCAAGATCACGATCGTCGCGGGACGCGCGCTTTACGGGGAGCAAGTGCAAGAACAACTGACGGCTGCGGGCGTGCGGGGCACGTTTAATCTGTACGACGGCGGCTTCAGCCAATTCGTCACGGGCCCCGAGCTGGCACGCTTCCTAGCTGACTAACACGCTGGCGCGGCCACCTCGGTGGGCGCGCTCTTTGGGACCACCGACAACACCACGAGCAGCGAGGACACCACGGCCGACCGGGTGGTGAAGATCACCGGCACCACGCCCAACTCGGGCGACGAGGTGACGCTGAACGGCATGGTGACGTGCGTGATTCCTGGCTAGCGCACGACGCTGGCAACGGCCTGGAGTAACGCGGCGACCATCGCGGCGCTCGCCGCGTGGGTGTTCTTCCGCCCTACGGGCACCGGTACTCAAACTCGTCGTCGGCTCGGGGAGGCGCGGGACCGGCGCACGCGCGGCCCACCACCACAACATGGCCGAGACGAGCCACGCGAGGGCGGCGAGCACCGTCAGGGTAGCCTGCACGGGGGCTCCAACGTTCGGGATACCACAACCTAGACGGTGCGCGGGCCGCTGACTAACGTGCGGCCATGCCCCACGACTTCAGCATCGCCATCACTGCGCCGGTGGTCGCCTGGTACGCTGCGGTAGTAGCCACGACCAGCCTCGGCATTAACGGTTACGTCGCGTGGCGGGACCGCCCGCGCATCAAGGTCACGGCTGGTATCAACTACAAGGTCTCCGGCGGCGTTGGAGGGTACGACACGGCGAAGAAGCACATCTTAGTCAACGTCGCCAACGCGGGCCGGCGCCCGGTGACGATCACGCACGTGTACCTGAAGCACCGCAAGGCGAAGCACTACTCACTCTTCAAGGACGCGCTCGTGCGGGGCCCGACCGAGTTGGGAGAGGGCAAGGCCGCCCAGTTTCTCATGGAGCAGGACAGGGTCGATTTGGCGGACATCAAGGCGGTCATCGTCACCGATGCCACCGGCCGCGAGTGGAAGGGGAAACTCAAGGGTGCGGACTAGAGCTGCGCAACGCGCGTGCTGCTCGCCATTGTTGACGCCGAATTCTCCGGGATGCGGACGGTGTCTTGACCCGGGTCACGTTCCGTGGTGTGCAGCTCCTCGCTCATGGGCCTGCAAGCTGCGACGGCGGCGGGTGCGGACTCGACGGGGCACAGATTGAGGAGCGGGAGCACGACCGGCTGCACGACGAACGCTCCCACGCCGAGAACGAGAGCATAGGCGGACGGGCACCTGTAGGCGCTGCACGAGGGCTGGATCAGCATCGGACCTCAAATCTAATCAGTCAGCACCGCACGGCGCCGGCCTAGCGCCAGAAGCCGCTCGCGGCTTGCAGCACGACGGCCACGGCGGTGCACCGGGCGGCCCAGCGGTTCCATTGCGCGGACGAGCGTACCCACTCCTCGAACGCATGGCCGATGCTGCCGGACGTCCGCACCTCAGGACGGGGCGGGGCCTGCGAGGCGCGCCGCCAGAACTCCGCCGCGAGCAACGCCACCACCACCGACAGCACCAGCAACGCGAGCCGCATGGGCTCCCCCCTCTACATGATGGAAGGACCGTGGCGAGGCCCGAGTGGCGCCGCTAGCTTGCATGCGCGGCCGCCAGGGCGCTCGAATCTGTGGGCAAAGATGTGGGCAAACCGGGCCAAGCACAGGGCCCGCGCGAGGCCTAACCTTCGGCGGGTGTGTTTCTTGGAGGGCTAGACCTAACTGGTAAGGCGGCGGTCTTGAAAACCGCTGGGCGCAAGCCCGTAGAGGTTCGAATCCTCTGCCCTCCGTCGGCGTTACGCGCACCGCCCTGCATCGGTGGCTACAGCTCGCGCCGCTTGAAACTGGCTTGAGACCGCGGGGCGAGCGTACGCCCATGCAAGAAGT
>WNGC01002346.1_pt1 | contig 13421 bp, 14 predicted proteins | sample 5400051 | NCBI WGS metagenome assembly WNGC01 (sample SAMN13153368, study PRJNA577476) | soil metagenome | isolation source: 20 cm soil or saprolite under grassland replicate 2 | place: USA:California | collected 2016-06-15 | reverse complement strand
CCTCAAGAATACGCTCAAGGGGGCGGCGCGGCTGAACGTCCCGGATCAGTTCGCGCTCAAGTTCCTCGGGGAGGTCGAGAAGTCGCATCCGCAGTACTTCAACGACCTGCCGCCGCTGCTCAGGGCAGGCCGCTAGGCGCGCCGTACCGCGGTACCAGCGTCGAGCTTGAGTGGCCTTGACGGGCGCGGGCGAGGGCAGCATGGAAAAACTCCATCGGGTCGTCGAGGACAGGAAGATCGCCGGCGTCTGCGGCGGGCTCGGCGACTATTTCGATCTCGACCCGGTCTTCTTTCGCCTGTTCTTCCCCGCGAAGCGGCTGCATCTTTCGAATTCCGACCGCAAGATCGGGGGCGTGTGCGGCGGCCTCGGAGAACGGTTCGAGATCGATCCCGTCCTTTTCCGGATCGCGTTCATCCTCCTCGCCCTCGCGTGCGGCCTCGGGATTCTCCTCTACGTCGCGCTGTGGCTCCTCGTCCCGCGCGCCCCGGCCGTGCCCGCGGTCAGCACCTAGCCCGGGTTGTCGGCGCAAACGAGCATGCTAGACTTCAATTCCACAACTTCGAAAGGAGGTGATCCCGTGAGAGACCAACAAGGCAGGACCGGACTACCGACCTCGAACAGCGGATCAATCCACAGACTCGGGATTTCCGCCAGCCGTTAGGCCGGCGTGCCTTACCGCAGGACGACGCCCCGGGGAGAAATCTTCGGGGCGTTTTATTTTCCGTGGAGGACCGTATGAAAATCGCAACGCTGATTGTCGTTGTGCTTGCCGGTTGCGCCGCTCCGGCCGAGCTCACCGAAGCGAGGGACAGCTGGGGCAGCGCCACGTACGACGAGGTCGTGCTGCGCTGGGGAACGCCCGCCCGCAGCACGAAGCTCAGCGACGGCCGCGACGTGTACACGTGGATTTCCGACAGCGTAGGCTCCCGGGGAAACTCGTCGGTCGGCTTCGGGATCGGCGGCGGGCGCGGCGGCGGCGTCGGCATCGGCACCGGCATCATGTTCGGATCCGGCGGCGGCGAATCCATTCGCTGCGAGCGCACGCTCGTATTCAAGGACGGCCGCGTCGACGACCAGACCTGGGAGGGGCCGGCGGAATACTGCAGGAGCTTCGGGCGGTCCGCTCGCTAGAGCTTCTTCCCTCGTATTTTTCGGTGCCTTCCCGCGACAAGCGCGCAGACCCGCCGTTTGGGCGCGTGCGCATCGACAAGTGGCTGTGGGCGGCGCGCTTCTACAAGACGCGCAGCCTGGCCGCGCGGGCGGTGGAGGGCGGCAAGGTGAAGCTCAACGGCGAGCGCGTGAAGCCGGGCAAGGAAGTCAAGGTGGGTGATGAGATCGAGCGGCGCTCGGGGGAGCTGCACTGGCTGGTGGAAGTGCGCGGCGTGGCGCTCAAGCGCGGTCCGGCGGCCGAGGCGGCGCTGCTGTATGCCGAGGGCGAGGAGAGCAGGGCGAGGCGCGAGCACATGATCGCAATGCGCCGCGCCGGGCCGCATGCGGCGCACCGCATTCACGGCCGGCCCACCAAGCGCGACCGGCGGATGATCCGGCGCTTTACGGGCGACTGAGCGCGAACGCATGAATCGCCTGATCGCCGAATACGGGCTCGCGCTGGTTTTCGCGAACGTGTTGCTCGAGCAGCTCGGGCTGCCGATTCCGGCGGTCCCGGCGCTCATCGTCGCCGGCGCGCTCTCGGCCGAGGGAGAGTTCTCGCCTTTCGCGGCATTCGGCGTCGCGTTCGTCGCGTGCATGATGGGCGACGCGGCCTGGTACCTCGCCGGCCGGCGCTACGGCCGCCGTGTGATGAAGCTCCTGTGCCGCGTATCCCTTTCCCCCGATTCCTGCGTGCGCCAGACGGAGTTCCGCTTCGAGCGCTGGGGGAAGCTGACGCTGGTGCTCTCGAAGTTCATCCCCGGCCTCTCGACCATCGCGCCGCCGCTCGCGGGGGCGACGCGCCTCGGCTGGCCGTCGTTCCTGCTCTTTAACGGCGTCGGCGTGGTGGTCTGGGCAGGGGCCGCGATCGCGGCCGGGATGCTGTTCCACGCCCAGATCAACGAGCTCATCGTTCGCCTGGAAGGACTCGGCACGCTGGCGGCCGAAACGATCGGCGTGCTGCTCGGCGGATACATCGCGCTCAAGTGGTGGGAGCGAAGGCGCTTCTACAAGATGCTGCGCATCGCGCGCATCGGCGTCGACGAGCTGCGCGCCCTGACAAAGGGAGACAAGCGCCCGGTGGTCGTCGACGTGCGCTCGTCCAGCGCGCGCGATCTCGATCCGCGTTTCATTCCCGGCGCGCTGGCGATGGACATCGCCGAGGTGGACCGGCGGCTCGGGGAGCTCCCGTCCGATCGCGAGATCGTTTTCTACTGCACCTGTCCCAACGAAGCTTCGGCGGCGCAAGTCGCGAAAAAATTGATCGGGCTCGGCTACACCAGGGTGCGCCCGCTGCAAGGCGGCCTGGACGCCTGGATCGCCGCCGGCTACGAGGTCGAGCGCCGGGTGCAAGGCGGGAAGCGGTGATCGCCTGACAAGAGGGAGGCGAGATGGCGAGAAAACTGATCGTTCTCTTCGACGGCACCTGGAACAACAAGAAGAGCAGGACCAACGTCATTCGCATGCGCGAGGCGATCGCCTCGAGCGGCCCGGACGACCGCGAGCAACCGTGCTTCTACGACCCCGGCGTCGGCACGCGCTGGTACGACATCATCGGCGGCGCATTCGGTCACGGGCTCTCGGAGAACATCCGGCAGGGATACCGGTGGCTCGCGCAGAAATACCAGGCGAACGACGAGATCTACGTCTTCGGCTTCAGCCGCGGCGCCTACACCGCGCGGAGCCTGGTCGGGCTGATCCGCAAATGCGGCATCCTGAAGTCGGCGGACGAATCGCGGGTCGAGCGGGCGTACGATCTGTATCGCGACAAGAGCGTCGCCCCGGACGACCCCAAGGCGGTCGCGTTCCGGGCGAGCGAATCGCGCGAGGCGCGCGTCAGGTTCATCGGCGTTTGGGACACCGTGGGCGCGCTCGGCATCCCCGCCTCGCGCGTGCCCTTCGGCCGGGACTACTTCCAGTGGCACGACACCGACCTGAGCAAGATCGTCGACCACGCCTACCATGCTGTCGCAACCGACGAGAACCGCGAGGACTACGCCGTCGCGGTCTGGACCAAGATCAAGCCCGAGAACATCGCGGTCGAGCAGAAATGGTTCGTCGGCGCGCACGCGAACGTCGGCGGCGGCTACGACAAGCATCCGCCCGATGCCCTGCCGAAGCTCCCGCTGCGGTGGATGCAGGACAAGGCCGAGGCGACCGGGCTCAAGCTGCGCTCCAAGGAAGAGACCGAAGCGCAGGACTGCCTCGTCGAGGTCGACGATTCGTTCAGGGAGTTCATGTTCGGGGCCTACAGGATCTTCAAGAAAAGGTTCTGGCGGGCGTTCGGCGAGGGCGTCAACGAATCGGTTCACGAGAGCGTGTGGCGGCGCTGGAGGGAGAGGCCCGAGTATCGCCCGGAGTCGCTGCGCCAGCACCCGGGCGCGCCCGCGGTTTCACGGGGAGAAATTCGATGACAGAGAAGACGACGGTAAATGCAATGCGGCGCGCGATGGTTGCCGGCGCGGCTGCGGCCGCCTTGGCCGGACCGAGGGCAGCCGTGGCCCAGGGACCGTCTGGAGCCAAGACGTTCGTGCTGGTTCACGGCGCCTCGCAAGGCGGCTGGTGCTGGCGCCGCGTCTCGGACCGGCTCGAGCGCCTCGGCCATAAAGTCTTCACGCCCACGCTCACGGGCTTGGGCGAGCGTTCGCACCTCATGAGCCGCGATGTCGATCTCGACATGCACATCACCGACGTGGTGAACGTCATCAAATGGGAGAGCCTCCAGGGGATCGTGCTCGTCGGCCATTCCTACGGCGGCTGGGTGGTCTCCGGCGTGGCCGAGCAGATGCTGCCGGCGATTTCCTCGATCGTGTTTCTGGACGCCTTCATGCCCGAGAACGGCCAGAAGGGCCTCGATCTCAACTCGGAGCGCAGCAAGGCCGAGATCGCGCTCGCGCTGAAAAAAGGCGACATCTCCCGGCCGGCGCCCCCGGCCACGACCTGGAACGTGAACGAAAAGGACCGAGCCTGGGTGGACGCGAAACAAACCGCGCAGCCGATCGGTGTCTCGCTCAAGCCGATCAAGCTCACCGGGGCACGCGACCGCGTCGCGAAGAAGACCTATATCCGGGCGGCGGGTTACGAGAATCCGAACTTCGACCGCTTCTATGCGAAGACAAAAGCCGATCGGTCCTGGCGCACCTACGAGGTCGCGTGCGGCCACGACGTGATGATCGACATGCCCGAGCGGCTGACGGAGATACTTCTGGAGGTGGCGTGAGTTCTCAGGCGTTCGCCGGCGCCAAGGCTTTCTTCCTCATGCGGGCGAGCGCTGCGGCGAGCGCGACGCCGACGACGCACACGGCGCTCGTCGCGAGAAAGCCCCAGGTGAAAGCGCCCGCAGTGTCCTTCACCACGCCGAGCGCATAGGCGAAGACGAGCGCGCCCAGGTTGGCGAACATGTTGCAGAATCCCGCGGAGATGCCGGCGACGCGCGGCCCGAGCACCTCGACCGGGACGTAGAAAAGCGGGCCGAAATAGAACTGCAGGAAGACCGCGTTGACCGCGACCACGAGCACGAGCAGGGGGATCGAGTCGACGACGACGAGCAGCGCCGAAGTGCAGGCGAGCACGGCGAGCGATGCGCCGATCACGAGCGGCGGGTTCCTCAGGCGGTCGGAAGTGTAGCCGCCGAGCGCGTTGGAAGGTCCGGTCAGCGCGAAGCCCATCGCCGTGATGAACCCCGCGGTCTGCAGCGACAGCCCGCGGTCGGCCACCAGCAGCGAAGGCAGCCAGAAATTGAACGAGGTGGTCACGCCGAAGCGGATGAACTGGATGCCGGCGCAGACCCACATGATCGGGTAACGGAAGAGCTGGAACGCGTCGAGCACGCCCACCGGGTGCCTGGGTCCCGCGGCGGGCTTCTGCTTGCCCAAGGCGAGATACACGAACGCCATGCATACCCCGAGCGCCGCAAAAGCGATGAACGGCGGGCGCCACCCGTAATGTCCCACGAGGAAGGGTCCGACGAGCGAGAGCAGGATGTTCCCCGACACGCCGCCGATCACGTACACGCCCATTGCGGTCGCCTTTCGGTCCGCGGGGAACCAGGAAGCGACTAGCGTCAGGCCCGGCGCGAAGATCAGCGCGCGGAACACACCCGACACGATCTGGTTTGCGAGCGCGGCCGGATAGGACTGGATCATCCCGAAGTTGAGCGAGAGCAGCGTCGATCCGAGGATACCGATGAAAAAGATGCGTTTCGGCCCGAAGCGGTCGGCGAGGTAGCCCCCGGGAATCTGGCCGAGCGCGTAGGTGAAGGTCGCGGCCGCCGATAGCATTCCCGCCTGCGCGAAGCTGATGTGCAGATCCTCGCGGATGAGCGGCAGGAAGAGCGCGATGCCGCCCAGCGACAGCATATTGAAGCCCTGGCAGAACACCACCAGCGAGACGGTGAGCGCGGCGTCGCGCCGGCCGGGTGAAGGGGGAGGGGCGGACTCGAGGGACACGTGGCGGTCAAACCCGGATCGGTTCCTCCTGCATCAGCGCGATCTGCTCCTTCAGCTCCAGGATGCGATCCTGCCAGTAGCGCTGGGTGTTGAACCAGGGAAACGCGGCCGGGAACGCGGGGTCATCCCAGCGCCGCGCGATCCAGGCCGAGTAGTGGACGAGGCGCAGGGTTCGCAGCGCTTCCAGCAGGTGAAGCTCGCGCGGATCGAACTCGTGGAAATCCTCGTAGCCGGCGAGGACGTCGGCGAGCTGCCGCGTCATCGAGGCCCGGTCGCCCGAGAGCAGCATCCACAGGTCCTGGATCGCAGGGCCGCTGCGGCAATCGTCGAAGTCCACGAAATGCGGCCCGTCGTCGGTCCAGAGCACGTTTCCGGCGTGGCAGTCCCCGTGAAGTCGCAGCGCGCGCACCTCGCCTGCGCGCTCGTAGCTCGCGGCGACGCACGCGAGCGCCAGGTCGACCGCGCTCTTCCACGCGGCCAGCAGGTCCGCCGGAATGAAATCGTGCGCAAGCAGCCAATCGCGCGGCTCTCGGCCGAAGCTGGAGAGGTCGACGACCGGCCGATCGGCGAACGGCCGCGTCGCGCCCAAGGCGTGGATGCGTCCGACGAAGCGGCCGATCCATTCAAGCGTCTTGCGGTCTTCGAGCTCCGGCGTGCGCCCGCCGCGGCGTGGATACACCGCGAAACGGAATCCGCCCGATGCGTGCAGCGTCTTGCCATCGACCGCGAGCGGCGCGACCACCGGAATCTCGCGCTCGGCGAGCTCGAGCGTGAACGCGTGCTCCTCGAGAATTTGCGCGTCGGTCCAGCGTGCGGGGCGATAGAACTTTGCGACCACAGACGCCGGCGAGTTCGGCGTCCCTTCCGTTTCGAGCCAGACCTGGTAGACGCGGTTCTCGTAGCTGTTCAGCGCGAGCAGCCGCCCGTCGCCCGTGAAGCCCGCGCTCGCAAGCGCGTCGAGCACGGTATCCGGGGTGAGCCCCGAGTATGGCGGTTCTGCGGGCATCGCGCCATTGTAAAGGCCGGGCGCGCCGTGCCCCGCAGCGCCGGAAAGCGAAAGTCCGCCCGAAGGCGGACTTTCCGTGAAGCGGAAGGGCTGCGCGTCTAGCGAGACAATCCGTTGCCGACCATTGCGCCGATCACCGATCCGGCGGCGATCGCGCCGGGACGACCGTCGCCAACCGCGCCGCCGATCGCTGCACCGGCGATCGCACCGCCGATCGTGCCCCAGGGCTGCGCGTAGTACGCGGGCGCGGGCGCGTAGTACACCGGGCCCGGAAGGTACACCACGACGGGACGAGGCACGAACACCGGAGGCCGCACGATCACGACGCGCTGGCTCGGAAAGACGAAATGCGGCCTGCCGTAGTGGCGTCCGTAGAAATATCCGTCGTGCGCCAGCGCGGGGGCCGACAAGGCGGTAAGGGCAAGGGCCGCTACGCTCAAAATCCGGAACCTCCTGGTCTTCATGGTTGCTCCTTTTTTTGCAGGTTACGACCCAAGAACGGCCCGCCGGAGCAGTCTGCTGACGTGGATCCTGTAACGTTTTGTAAGTCCGGTTTCGGCGGTTACAGGGCAGAAAGTCACGGGCAGGCGTTCGCTCTTCGAAGGGGCATGAAAGGGGTTAATATTCACGCGACTTCACCCATGAACCCGCATGTCGCGGGCATCTAAGTTGCGTCAAAAGGCTGCTGTTATTCGGAGGGGCCGACCATGGTGACCGTCACGATCAGCGGGGCCGGGAAAAGCGGTGCATTGGCGCGCATAGCGGCGTTCCTCGTTCGTAAGGGCTATCCGCTCAAGGGACAGCAAGTCGTGGAATCGGCCTCCGGTGCGAAGCTCGTGAAAATCAGCCTCGAAGTCAGCCACCTCGACCCCGCCAAATTGGCTGCTGAAATGAGAAGCCTCAGCCCGGACTTCAAAGTGGTCAGTGTCGAGGGCGCGGAATCCGCAGCGCCTTCGATCAAGGACATGGCCGATCAATTTCCCGACATCGCTTCTCTGGTGCGAGCGTACGGCGAATCGTTCGGACCGGAATCCCGCGACCGGGAACTGGTCGAAGCGGGGAAAAGAATTGGCGCTTTCCAGTACGAAAAGGAATGGTCGTTCGGCAGCCCGCTCAAGATGCCGGTCGCCTTGCGCCGAACCCTGGTTCCCGCTCTGGAGACCCTCGGCAAGGTGGACGCAAGCGACACCGACGTCACCGTGTCCGACAGTCCGTTCTGCGGTACGGGCAAAACCGCTTGTTGTGAATTCCTGACCGGATTCATGCAGGGATTTCTGGATGCAGGCCCGCTCACGCAGAACACTCGCGTCCACAAAGCGGAGTGCAGGGCGAAGGGGGATTCGCGCTGTACTTACAAGTTCAACTATGATCTATAATGTCGGCGTTACCGTCTTGATTGAACGCGTAATTTCCTATCACGCACGGGAGACATTCAAATGAACTCTATTCAGTACGACCCGCTTCTAGTCGGACTGTCGTATGTGATATCGGTATTCGGTTCATACACGGCGTTGCAGCTCGCCATCGCGATCCCACAGGCGCGGACCTGGGCGGCGGTGATCGGTTCGGTGACCGGCGCATCGGTGGCGCTGGGCGGCGGCGCGATCTGGTCGATGCACTTCATCGGAATGAACGCGGCCGACTTGGGGATGCCGGTGGCCTACGACCCGGTGCTGACCTTCGCTTCCTTGATTCTCGCGGTCATCGCGCCCGCGATCGGCTTGTTCATCGTGGGGCGCAGCGACGGCGGACCGTGGAACCTGCCCCTGGGCGGAATCCTGACCGGGCTCGGCGTCGCGCTGATGCACTATACGGGAATGGCGGCGATGATCATGCAAGCCAAGATCACCTACGACACCACCCTGTTCGCCGCCTCTCTCGTGATCGCGGTCGTGGCTGCGACGGTGGCGCTGTGGCTCGCGTTCAACCTGCGCGGCAATCTGCAGCGCTTCGGCAGCGCAATCGTCATGGGCATCGCGGTGTGCGGCATGCACTACACCGGGATGTACGCGGTGCGGATGGAGCATACGAAGGAAGCCGTCCCGGCGACCGGCATATCCTTGTCACCGTCGGACATGGCTTACTCGGTGTTCGCGGTCACGGCGGTGCTCCTCACCCTCCTGCTCATCTACAGCGCGTGGAAGGCGCAACGCACCCTTCGCGTCGATATATAGAGGCAGAGCCGGGGCGCGATAGAAACCCTATCGCAGCGATACGCAGGGGCCGCGGAATTCCGCGGCCCCGCTGCTTTGCGGAGTCGATCGCGACCGCGCTCAGGCAGGTTTCTGCGCCGGCCCCTTGGGTATGAATCGCAGCGCCACGCCGTTGTTGCAGTAGCGCAGGCCGGTCGGCTCGGGCCCATCGTCGAAGATGTGGCCGTGATGTCCGCCGCAGCGCACGCAGTGGTATTCGGTGCGCTCCATGAAGAGCTTGCGGTCGGTCGTGGTCCCGAATGCGCCGGGTATCGCAGTGAAAAAACTCGGCCATCCGGTGCCGCTGTCGAATTTCATCGCCGAGGTGAAAAGCGGAAGGCTGCAGCCCGCGCAGACGAACACCCCCGGGCGCTTTTCGCGGTCGAGCGGGCTCGTCCCGGCCCGCTCGGTGCCTTCGTGGCGCAGCACGTCGTAGGCTGCGGGCGACAGTCGTTTCTTCCATTCGGCGTCCGAGAGCTTGAGCGGCTCGGTGCTCGCGGCCACGTCCGCGCCTTCGGCGAGCAGGGTTTTCCAGTTCTTTTGCAGGTCTTCCACTTTCACGGCTCCTTTTTTCGCGGGCTTCTGTCCCCATCCTGCGGCACCGAAACCCGCCAGAGACAGTGCCGTCAAGCCTCTCAACCAGTTGCGACGATCCATGGTCATCACCTCCGTAAGCCCGCAGTATAGACCGCCTTCCAGAGCGGGAATTCCCGCCGGCGTTTGCATGAGTCGTGGGAAGCGGGCTGGCCTTACAATGAGGGACTATGAACGGCCATGCCATCTGGTTGGCCGCCGGCTTGCGCACGCCGTTCGCCCGCGTGGACGGCCCGCTTGCGCGGCTCGATGCAGTCGAGCTCTCGCTGCCTGTCGTGCGGGCGATGACCGGCTCGCAGCCCGCCGCGAAACCGGACCTCGTCGTCTGGGGAACGGTGATTCCCAACCTCGGCTACTCGAACATCGCGCGCGAGGTGCAGATCGAGGCGGGCCTCGATCAAACCATCCCGGCGTTTTCCACGGTGCTCGCCTGCTCGACGAGCATGGTCGCGGCTTTCGAGGCGGCGGGAATGCTCGGGCACGGCGGAAAGGACCTCGCCCTCGTCGGGGGCGTGGAAAGCATGAGCCGCGTGCAGATCGGGCTTTCGCAGAATTTCTCCGACTGGCTGAGGCGCTTCTCCCAGGCGCGCTCGATAGCGCAGCGCCTTGCGCTGTTCAAGAACCTCCGGGCGCGCGACATCCGCCTGCACATTCTCGCGGTGGCCAACCGCGCCACCGGCAAGAGCATGGGCGAGCACTGCGAGGAAATGGCCAAGACCTGGAGCATCGCGCGCGAATCCCAGGACAAGATCGCGCTGGCGAGCCACGAGAAGGCGATCGCGGGCCAGAAATCCGGATTCTTCGACGACCTGATCGTTCCTGTCGAAGGCATGTCGCGCGACGGCTTTCCGCGCACGGACACGAGTCTGGAGCGCCTGGCGAAGCTGCAGCCGGCCTTCGACAGAAAGACCGGCAAGGGCACGATCACCGCAGGAAACGCCTCGCCCCTCACCGACGGTGCGGCGGGCCTGTGGGTTGCGACCAGCGCGGGACTCAAACGCCTGCCCGGTTCCGTCCCGCGCGCGCGCCTTGTCGATTGGGAAGTCGCGGCAGTGGACGTGTTCACCGAGGGATTGCTCATGGCGCCCGCGTACGCGATCCCGCGCATGCTCGCGCGAAACGGCCTCGCCTACGGCGACATCGCGCTGTGGGAGATCCACGAGGCGTTCGCGGCGCAAGTGCTTTGCAACGTCGCGGCGCTGGAGAGCGCCGGCTTCCGGCGCGACAAGGCGCGCGTGGCAGCGGACCTCGGCGCGTTTCCTTGGGAGCGGCTCAATCCCCACGGCGGCTCGGTGTCGCTCGGCCATCCGTTCGGCGCGACCGGCGCGCGCATCCTTTCGCAGGCGGTCAAGGAACTCGCTGCGATGCCCGCGGGAAGCCGCGCGGTGGTGAGTATCTGCGCGGACGGGGGACTGGGCACCGTGGCGCTGCTCCAGGCAGAATGACGGCCGCAATGAGATCCGCCACTGAAAATCTCGTCGAGATCTCCGGCGTCGAATTCGGGTACGGCAGCCGGAAGCTCCTGAAGGGCCTGAGCCTGGCGATTCCGCGCGGCAAGCTCGTCGCGATCCTGGGCGCAAGCGGCTCGGGGAAATCGACGCTGCTCCGCCTGATCGGCGGCCAGGCGAAGCCGGACCGCGGCACGGTCAAGGTCGCGGGCCAGGTGGTTCATGAGCTCGACACGCACGCGCTGTACGCCCTGCGCCGCAAGATGGGGATGATGTTCCAGGCGGGCGGGCTTTTCACCGACATATCGGTATTCGAGAACATCGCCTTCCCGATGCGCGAGCACACCGAGCTCCCCGAGAGCGTGCTGCGCAGGATCGTGCTGATGAAGCTGCACGCGGTCGGACTGCGCGGCACGCAGGGGCTGGCGCCGAGCGAGCTCTCCGGGGGGATGGCGCGGCGCGTGGCGCTCGCGCGCGCGATCGCGATGGATCCGATGCTCGCGATGTACGACGAGCCCTTCGGCGGGCTCGATCCCATTTCGATCAACGTGATCGCGAATCTCATCCGGCAGCTCAACGATTCGCTGGGCGCGACTTCCATCGTGGTGAGCTACGACGTGAGCGAGGCGGTGAAGCTCGTCGACTATGTGTACGTGATCGCCGGCGGCGTGGTCGCGGGCGAGGGAACGCCCGAGGAGATGCTCGGCTCGAAGGATCCCTACGTGTACCAGTTCATGCACGCGCAGCCCGACGGGCCGATCCCCTTCCTGATGAGCTCTCCGAACTGCTCGGGCGTGCTCGCGACGATCTCGGCGCTCTGCGCGTCGAACCTCGAGTTCACTTCGGGCGAAGACAGGATCTTCGCGAGCGCGCCGTTGAGCTTTTCGATGACTGCGCGCGGCGTGCCGGCGGGCGCGATGGCCCCGACCCAGGACGTCGTCTCGAACCCCGGGTAGAAGTCGGCGATCGTCGGCAGGTCCGGGAAGTGCGGCGAGCGCTCGCGTCCGCTGGTGGCGAGTCCGACGAGCTTTCCCGACTTCACGTTCTGCCCGATGGCTCCTCCCGCCTGGATCAGCATCACCTGCACCGTGCCCGAGACGAGATCGTTGATCGCCGGGCCGCCGCCCTTGTAGTGCACCGCCTCCACCTGTATCCCCGCGGCGTCCTTGAACAGCTCGAAGGCGAGGCGGCTGGAGGACGCAGGGCCGGCCGAGCCGTAATTCAACGTCGCGCCGTTCGCCTTGGCGTAGGCGACGAACTCCGGGACGGTCCTCACCTTGAGGCTGGGGTGAACGACCAGGATCTGCGGATAGCGCACCATCAGCATGATCGGCGCGAAGTCCTTCACCACGTCGTAGGGCAGTTCCTTGTAGAGGTGCGGATTGGAAGCGAAGGTGTCGAAGGTCATCATGATCGCGTAGCCGTCCGCAGGAGCCTTCGCGAGCTGCGCGGTGCCCACGATGCCTCCCGATGCAACGCGGTTCTCCACCACGAACGGCTGGCCGAGGGTCTCGGCGAGCTTGGGACTCACCAGGCGCGCGGCGATGTCGGAGGCGCCGCCGGGGCTCGACGGGACGTAGACGTGAACGGGCTTCGAGGGGTAGTCCTGTGCCGCAAGCGGCGGCGCCGCCGCGGCGAGCAGAGCCACGACGATTGCGCGGATCGGATTCATGGTTGCGGCTATGATATCGCGGTTCAAAACGGACAAACTTCGCCCTTGCCGTTCCCGACCCAAGATTCCTCCGGCGCGCGTGCGGGCATCGGCGCGCCGCTCCCCCGCAAGGAAGACGCGAGGCTGCTCACCGGCAAAGGCTGCTACAGCGACGACGTTGATCTTCCCGGACAGGCCTACGCCTTCATGGTGCGCTCGCCGCACGCGCATGCGCGCATCATCGGCATCGACGCGGCCGAGGCGATCGCCGCGCCCGGCGTGCTCGCGGTGCTCACGGGCGCGGACGCCCTCGAGGACGGCCTCAAGCCGATTCCTCACCGGCCGTTTTCGGTGAGCCCGCCCGATGTGAGCCTGCAGAACCGCGACGGCTCGGAGATCTTCATAGCCCCGCACCATCCGCTTCCGGCTGACAGGGCGCGATTCGCGGGCGAGGCGGTCGCGATGGTCGTCGCCGAAACGGTCCACCTTGCGCGCGACGCCGCCGAGCTCGTGCGCGTCGACTACGCGCCCCTCGCTGCGGTGACGCGTGCGGCGGAGGCGTCGCGGCGAGGCGCGCCCATTCTGTGGGAAGAGCGCGCATCCAACGTCAACATCGACGCGGACCTCGGCGACGCGGAAGCGACGAAAGCGGCTTTCGCGGGCGCTGCCCACGTCGTGCGCCTGGAGACCCGGTTGCAGCGCGTCACGGGCGTGCCGATGGAGCCGCGCGCCGCGCTGGGCGCATACGACGCGGCGGCAAAGCGCTACACCCTTTACGCGGGCAGCGGCGGGGTGGTGCGGCAGAAGCGCGAGCTCGCGTGGATACTCGGCGTCGATGAGGAGGCGGTGCGCGTGGTGGCCCGAGATACCGGGGGCAATTTCGGCACGCGCAACAGTTTCTTTCCAGAGTTCGCTCTGGTCGCGTGGGCGGC
>WNGC01002274.1_pt1 | contig 13422 bp, 12 predicted proteins | sample 5400051 | NCBI WGS metagenome assembly WNGC01 (sample SAMN13153368, study PRJNA577476) | soil metagenome | isolation source: 20 cm soil or saprolite under grassland replicate 2 | place: USA:California | collected 2016-06-15 | reverse complement strand
GTGGTCAACACCGTTTTCGCGTCGCCGCTCGTGCATTCGCTCGGCGTCTTTCGGTTTGGGGGGCCATTGGCTGCACCTGCGGCGGGTGCGCCGCTCATTCCTGATTCGTTGTTCGGGAAGACGCTCGCGTTCACCTGCGCGTCGCAGCGGTACGCCGAGAGCGGCGACTCCGGCGCCCCGGCCACGGGCGTCCGGGTCGTGCTCTACCGGCGTGCTCCGGACGGGTCGATCGCGTGCCCGGCCACGGCCATTGGGCAGCTCGATCTGTTCGACGCCAGCGCGCCGGGTACGACGGCGGTGCGCGGCGTGGGTACGGGGCCCGGCGGCAGCGGGCCGTTGGTCGACTACACCATCAGTCACAACGTGGCGGACGCACAGGGCGTGGCGACCGCGACGGGCTTCGTGACGGATGGACAGCAGCGCCTGGACTTTCAGGTGACCGGGGAGCCTGGCTCCGGGTTACACAACCCGATCGCCACCGTGCAGCTCGACGATGCCGCGGCGGACCTGCATGCGGTGCTGCACCATGCGGCGGAGATGGGCGTCGACACCTACTATGAGGACGTGGATCTCTCGGTTCACGACGCGGCCCTGAGCGCCGAGCTGAAGGGCTCCGCGGGCTGGTTCAACACGTTCAGGTCGTGGGATGAGATCGTTTCGGTCAACGAGGTGCCGGTTGCGAAAGTGGGGGGGAGCGTCGTACGGGATGACAAAGGCCCGACGATTACCCCCATCGGCGGGCCGCTCTTCTTCACGAGCGAACAGCACCAAGTCCTGCTCTCCTTCGTGGGCGCGCCTGACTCGATCCGCGCTGGCCTTGCCGGCGTCCTCGGCGCCGGCGCGCACCTGGTGAGGATCGCGATGTAGAGGCTCAGCGCGCTTCGATGTCGTGCCCGAAGCAGAGTCGATACCCGTTGCAGTCATCGATTTCGAAGTCCCGGCAGCCGTAGGGCTGGTCAATCGGACCTCGCGCGATCTTCACATCCTTCGATTTGAACTCCTGGTGCAGCGCATCCGCATCGTCGATCCAGATATACGCGTCCCAGGCTCCGCCCTCGGGATCGACCGTTCGGTTCGGGCGAATGCCACCGGGCTGTTCGAGCTGCGCGAGCATGATGATCACGCCGCTGCGTCGCACCATACAGAACGAGGGCGGGTCATTCCAGAAGCGCTTGTAGGTGAAGCCGAGCTTGTCGCGGTAGTAGTTGGCGGTGGCGACGACGTCAGCGACGATGAAGTACGGGGCGACGCTCCAGCTGGCTGTGCTCGCCATCTAATGCAGCTTGCGTCCCGGGATATGCTGGCCGTTCTGATGTAACACGAGCCCATCCGGCCGGAACGTGATCTGCGCGTCCACCACCGTCAGGAAAAACGTCGAATCCGACTCCGCGAAGATCGGGAACCGTGGCTGCGCGGTGGCCTGCAAGAACAGGTGCATAGCCTCGCGCGTGATCACGATGTGGAAGGTGGGCGCGAGCTCGTAATCGCCGACATACCGGGCCAGAACCAGCGAGTCCACCGCGACTTCCGCGTGCCGCTGCGGCGGGGGCTCGAGCGGGAACGACTCATCCAACAGATGATAGCCCAGGTCGTCGACGCTGCGATTGAAGTTGGACAGCACGACGACGCCGATCCGGCGCACTGGATCGAAGCCGATGAACGTGCGGTAGCCGCCGGTGCCGCCGTTGTGCCAGACGATATTCCCGATGGGGCGGGACAAGATGTGCCACGCTAGACCCACCTTCAGGTTGGGGTTGTCGGTCGCCTGACGTGGGTCGTGCGTTTGTCGCAGGGCCCGTCCGATAGGCGTCGCCGACGTATCGACATTGGCCGCGAGAAACGCGAGCATGTCGCTTGCGGTCGAACGCAGCGCGCCAGCGCCGGCCAGGGTCGGCAGGTCCCAGTTCGGCACGACGTTGCCCGCTTCGTCGTGGCCCGGAGCCAACCGCGCGCGCAAGGGCGGCGTGAGCGTGATCGCCGTTTCGCGCATGCCGAGGGGTGTGAGAAGCCGGCGCGTGACGAGCTGCTCGTAACTCAGCCGCGCTCGTAGTGCGAGCGCGTGCCCCAGGAGTCCCATGCCGAGGTTCGAGTACTCATACGAGGCGCCGGGATCGCGTGGCAGCTGGTAGCGTGACAGGAACTCGTACAGCTGCCGCACGCTGTAATCGGCGTACGGGTTGGACTGATCACGCGGCGCGAGGTTGTCGGGCAGCCGCGGCAGGCCCGAGACTTGAGTCGCGAGATCGAGCAGCGAAATGGGACGGCCCCGCACCGGCATGTGCACCGCCCGCGGCAGATAGTTCGCGACGGGATCGTCGAGCTTCACTTCGCGGCGTGCCACCATATCGGACAACACCGACGCCGTGAACACCTTCGTGATCGATCCGATCTCGAACACGGCGCCCGCGTCCACACCCGCCGCCACGATCCGGCGCTTGCCGTTGGCATCGAGCAGACCCACGACGATGCCGGCTCCATGCTTGCCACTATCGGGGAATGCGGCGACGCGCGGCGCCAGTATCGCACGGACTGCGGAATCGGACGGGAGACCCTGCGTGCAGGCGAGGATCAAGGCGAGAGAAGCGAGCATACTCGAATCTATTATCTTCCCGCCTCCGTGCTTGTCCCCAAGTTCGTCACCACACTGCGAGACTACGACCGGGAGCAGTTCACCCGGGACGTGATCGCCGGCGTCATCGTCGGCATCGTGGCGCTGCCGCTCGCCATCGCCTTTGCGATCGCGAGCGGTCTCAGTCCCGAGCGCGGGCTCTTCACGGCCATCGTCGCCGGATTCCTGATCTCGCTGCTCGGCGGCTCACGCGTGCAGATCGGCGGCCCGACCGGCGCGTTCGTCGTCATCGTCTCAGGGATAGTGCTCAAGTACGGCGTCGATGGGCTGGTCGTGGCCACGCTCATGGCCGGCTTCATCCTCGTCGCCTTCGGCCTGCTGCGCCTCGGCGGTGCGATCAAGTTCATTCCCTATCCGGTGACGATCGGCTTCACCAGCGGCATCGCGCTGATCATCTTCTCGAGTCAGATCCGTGACCTGCTCGGTCTCGAGATGACGTCCGTCCCATCGGCGTTCCTGCCGAAGTGGGACGCCTATGTTCACGCCTTCGATACGGTCAATCCGTGGGCGCTCGTGATCGCCGTCGCCGCGTTCGCGATCATTCTGGTGTGGCCCAAGATCTCCACCCGCATTCCTGGGCCGTTTGTCGCGCTGATCGTGACCACCGCGCTGGCCCAGCTGCTGCACCTGCCGGTCGAGACGATCGGCGCTCGGTTCGGCGAGATCCACGCCGGCCTGCCCGCGCCCCGCATCCCGCACCTCTCGATCGCGATCATCGGCGGCCTCGCGGGCCCGGCCTTCACGATCGCGCTCCTCGCTGCGATCGAATCGCTGCTGTCGGCGGTCGTGGCGGACGGCATGATCGGCGGCCGCCATCGCTCCAACATGGAGCTGGTGGCGCAGGGCATTGCCAACATCGCTTCCCCGTTGTTCGGCGGGATGCCGGCGACGGGAGCGATCGCGCGCACGGCGACGAACGTGAAGAACGGCGGGCGGACTCCGATCGCCGGGATGGTGCACGCGATCACCCTGCTGTTGATCACGCTCTTCTTCGGCCGCTGGGCCGGCCTGATCCCGCTCGCGACGCTCGCGGCGATCCTGGTCGTCGTCGCGTTCCACATGAGCGAGTGGCGCACGTTCATAGCGGAGTTCCGCGCGCCCAAGAGCGACGTTGCGGTCCTCCTGACCACGTTCCTGCTCACGGTGCTGGTGGATCTGACGGTCGCCATCGAGGTCGGCATGGTGCTCGCGGCCTTCCTCTTCATGCGGCGCATGGCGGAGGTGACAAACATCAGCGTCCTGACCCACGAATTCACCGACCCCGTGGACGATTTCGAGCACGACCCCAACGCCGTCCGCAGTCGCGTGATCCCCGAGGGCGTCCAGGTCTACGAGATCACGGGCCCGTTCTTTTTTGGCGCCGCGGAGCTGTTCAAGGACCGGGTGGGCCGGATCGCGGGCAAGCCCAAGGTGCTGATCATACGCATGCGGCACGTGCCGGCGATCGACTCGACGGGCCTGCACGCGCTGCGCGAGCTGGTGCACCGCAGCCGCAAGGAAGGGATGCTGGTGATTCTGTCCGACGTTCACGCGCAGCCGGTTGTCGCGCTCGACCGGTCGGGATTGTACGACGAGCTCACCGAAGACAACATCCACGGCAATATCGATGATGCGCTGAATCGCGCCCGCCAGTATCTCGGGCTCGAACCGCTCGAGCGGCCCGCCTTTGCTACCCCCACCGTGGCCCGCGAGTCTAAAGAATCCCTCACGAACCCTTCATGAAGACGCGAGGGGTTGCCAGCTAAGCTCCTCGCACCAACGAATGGAGCCGCTGATGCGTCGGAGCCTCATAGTCGCAGGTCTTGTCATGGCCATGGTGAGTCTGGCCTGCCGGGAGAATCAGCCACCTCAGCGCGTGGAGACACCGCCGACCAACGCGCCCGCCGATGTGTCGCACGGCGAGGCACCGATCGGCTCGGCCGCACAGCCGGCACCGATCGATCCGGTTGCTCCGCCGCGCTCGACCAGCCGCGTACACCGCCTGCGCGTTGCGATCAAGCACGCGAAGATCACGATCGCCGACGGCGTGACCTACGATGCCTGGACGTTCGACGGCCGCGTGCCCGGCCCGGTGCTCCGGGTCACTCAAGGTGACACCGTGGACTTCACGCTCGTGAACGAAGCGCCGATGCCGCATAGCCTGGACTTCCACGCAGCCGAAATCGCGCCGAGCCGGGCGTACGTGAATCTCATGCCGCACGATTCGCTCCATTACCGATTCGTCGCGCGCGTTCCCGGCGCGTTCATGTATCACTGTGGGACCGCACCCGTGGCACTACACATCGCGAACGGCATGTACGGCGCGATTATCGTCGATCCGCGGCAGGGCCGGACGCCCGCGAAGGAATTTGTGTTCGTCCAAAGTGAGTTCTACACGAAGCTGCTCCCCGATTCGACGCGCACCATCGATTGGGAGAAGCTGCTCGGGCTCGCACCGGACTACGTCGTGTTCAACGGTCGCGAGGCAGAGTACGCGCATCACCCAATCGATGTCCGGGTGGGTGAGCCGCTGCGAATGTACGTCGTCAACGCTGGTCCGAACCGCTTCTCAGCGTTCCATGTGGTAGGAGCGATTTTCGATCGTGCGTACCTGGACGGTTCGCTCGCGCATCCACTCGAAGGAGTGCAGACCGTTACGGTCCCAGTGGGTGGGGGCGCGATTTTCGAGGCCCACCTGGTCGAAGCTGGAACGTATCCCTTCGTCAGCCACGCATTCGCGGACGCCACCAAAGGTGCGGTGGGAATGTTCTCGGCTCGCTAAAGGACGATCGAATGAAAGGTCTAGATCTCGCTAGCGTCGCTGCACGGACCAGCGTCCCGTCTGGGTATCGCCGGACGGCAGCCGGGTCGTATACGTACCGGCGATTGTGTTGCCCTTCAGTTCGCCACTGAACGTGGTAAGCAGACGAGCCCCCGTCTGCGGATCCGCGTAGGGGTCGAGCGTGCCACTCACGTGTCCTTGCTCGACCCGCACGAAGCGGATCGTGAGCAACGTAGATGCGAGCGACTGCGCGGCGCCCGTCATGTTCTCGCCCCCGCGCCACGGTTGGAGCGGCCGGCCGAGGCCAGCTGGAACCATGATCACATCGCCGAAGGCCGAGTCGGTCGCAGCTTTGAGCGTGAAACTGATGCTCCCGCTACGGCCGGATTCCGCGCTGCTGTAGTCGCCGGCCCACTCGCCGGCGAGTGCCGTGATGTCGCCGGATGCGCCGACGAGGGGGACCGGAGATCGGGAGGCGCCACAGGCGCCGAGCGCAAAGGGCAAGAGCAGGATGGGGATCGTCTTGAAGCGCAACATAGGCACCTCATGAGTGAGGAATGCAACGTTGCGCGTGACGGCGGCGCGCGCTGTCCCCGTAAGAATGCTACCCAAGTGGTGAATTGTCACTGTAGGCGCCAAGAAGCATTTTGACGCGTGATGCCGTGACCCCACAACTCGAAGCGACGCGCATACGGGAGCGATTCGAACGCCTGCTGGCGGCGGGCGTGGCGATCTTCTCGCGCCACGAGCTCGATCAAGTCCTGCAAGAAGTCGTGGACGCGGCACGCGAGGTCGTCGGAGCCCGGTATGCGGCGCTCGGGGTCGTCGGCGCTGACCGCCAGTCGCTGGTGCAGTTCGTGACGTCCGGAATCGACGCCGAGACGCGCACGCGCATCGGGGACCTGCCGCGCGGACGCGGCCTGCTGGGGCACGTGATCCATGAAGTGAAGCCGATTCGGACCGCCGATTTGAACCGCCATCCGCAGCGCTACGGTTTCCCCCCGCACCATCCCCCGATGAAGTCGTTCCTGGGCGTTCCGGTGAAGAGCCCGGGCGGTGTGTTCGGGAATCTGTATCTCACCGAAAAGATCGGCGCCGCCGAGTTCGACGACGAAGACGAAGCGATCGCGGTGCTTCTGGCGTCGCAGGCCGCCGTGGCCGTCGAGAATGCGGGGCTGCTCGGCCAGATCCGGGCGATGCAGCGCCAGCGCGATCTCTTTTTTGCGATGATGAATCATGAGCTGCGCAACGCACTGACCGGCGTGTACGGGTGGGCCGAGCGGCTCGTCCGGAAGAAATCGCCCGAGGTCGTCGAACGAGCCGCGCAGGAGGTCTACGAAGCCGCCGACCACACGATCGTCCTGCTCAACAATTTCCTCGACCTCATGCGCCTCGACGCCGGCAAGGTCCAGCCCGTGATGCGGGACGTGGACGTGCGGACGGCTGTACAACGGGCGCTGACCACGAGCGAGCCGGCGGCAAGCGCCAAGGGATTGCGGCTGGCGGCACGGACCGATGGCTCACGTGAGATCATTCGCACCGATCCGATGCGCCTCGAGCAGATCCTGCTCAATCTCTTGTCGAACGCTATCCGCCACAGCCCCGAAGCATCGGGGATCGAGCTGGCCGTCGCGGAAGGGTCCGGGCAGACCGTGTTCTCCGTGATCGACCACGGACCGGGCGTGCCGGTCGAGCAGCAGGAGCGCATCTTCGAACCGTTCGAGCGCTTCGAACCGCACTCCGGACTCGGTACCGGCCTTGGCCTCCCCGTCTCGCGACGGTTGGCCGCCGCGCTTGGCGGGTCGCTTACAGTGGAGGAGACGCCCAGCGGCGGCGCCACGTTCATCCTGAAGCTTCCTTCATGAATCCTTTAGAAACGGTTCAACGCCGCCCGGCTAACCTCTCTTCATGAAGATTCTCGTGGTGGAGGACGACCGGAAGGTCGCGGGTTTCATCGAACAAGGCCTGCGTGAGGAGGGGTACGTCGTTGACGTTGCGCCGGACGGCGAGCAGGGCACCATGCTGGCGCACGTCTACGACTACGATCTGCTCGTGCTCGATGTCATGTTGCCCAAGAAAACGGGCTTGCAGTTGGCGGCTGAGCTGCGCCGCGAAGGACGCGCGACGCCTATCCTGATGCTGACGGCGCGCGACACAACCGAGGACGTGGTCCGAGGTCTGGACGCGGGCGCAGACGACTATCTCACCAAGCCGTTCAAGTTCGACGAGCTCCTCGCCCGCGTACGCGCGTTGGTGCGGCGCGGGGGCGCCGGCCGCACGGAGGTACTGAAGTACGGCCCGGTGGAGCTCGATCGGTTGAAGCACAAGGCTCGCGTCGACGGCAAGGGTCTGGATCTCACGCCCAAGGAATTCCACTTGCTGCAGCATTTCCTGCTGCATCCGGAGGAAGTGGTGCGCCGCACGGAGTTGTTGGAAAAAGTGTGGGACATGCACTTCGATCCCGAGAGCAACGTGGTGGACGTGCATGTCGGCAACCTCCGGCGAAAGCTCCGGCAGGCGACCGGCTACGAGCTGATCGAGACGGTCCGCGGCGTGGGGTTCCGCTTGCAGACACCGGATCGAGCGGAGGCGTGAGCGGATCGCTGCGCCGCACGCTGGCTCTGCGGTTTGCGGCGACGATGGCCGCAGGGTTGCTCCTCGCGACGGGAGCTTTCTACTGGGCCGCTTCTCGAGCGCTCCAGGAGTCCGTCCCCCCGGATGTATTGCGGCGTGATCTGCTGCTGGTCCTGGCGTCCATCGTCGTGGCGGGAACTGCGGCGACCCTGATGGGCGCCTGGCACTTCACATCGTCCGCCGTTCGACCAGTCACCGAAATCACCGCGCAGGCCACCGGCATCGAAGCGGGGACGCTGGATCAGCGGATTCTGGCCCACGCCGATACCGAGGAATACGAAGGTCTGGTGGCGGTCTTGAACCGCATGCTGGAGCGGCTGGAGCGCGGCTTTGCCTCGCAGCGGCGGTTGACGGCGGATGTGAGTCACGAGCTGCGGACGCCGCTCACCGCGCTGCGGGGCGAAATCGAGGTGGCGCTCCGCGCGCCGCGCAGCCAACGAGAATACGAGCGCGTGCTGCGCAGCGGGCTCGAGGAGATCGAGCGCCTCACCGAATTGAGTGAGGATCTGCTGTTCGTCACCCGGGCGGAGGCCCGGCTGCTGTCCCCGCAGCGGACACCGACGGACATGGAGGAACTCGTCAGTGACCTCGTGCACGGGTTACGCCGTCGCTTCGAGGAGCGGAACCTCACCGTGAACCGGTTGTTGCACGCCGGCCGGGCGGCGTTGGTCGATCCCGAGCTGATGCGCCGCCTGGTGGCTCACCTGCTGGATAACGCGGTCCGCTATACCCCCGTGGGAGGGACGATCAGCGTTCATCTCGACTCGGTGTCCGCCGGGGGAGTGCGGCTCGTCGTGGAGAACTCCGGTCCCGGCATCGCCGCCGCGGACCTGCCCCACCTGTTCGAACCGTTCTATCGCGTAGATAGCGCGCGGACGCGCAGCGATGTTGGCGGGACAGGGTTGGGACTGGCGCTAGTCGCGTCCATTGCCCGGCTGCATGGGGGCAGCGCCGTGGCATCGAGCGTACCCGGCCACAACACACGATTCGAGGTGGATTTGCCCGCCTAGATTCACGTTTTGTGTCGCCTCCACCGACGACAGGATGCCGCAGAAAAGCAAGATCGTCTGCTTCGACTAGTGCTTGGACTTCATGTACTCGACGCCGGGTGCCACGGTCGCCCGCCACGCCGCTTCCACCGCGGCCGTGCACTCATGGTCGAATTGTTTGACGGTGTCGATGAGGGCGTCGATGAAGGGGCGATACAGGGCAGGATCGATGTTGAGGTCGCGCTTGCTGTGGCGTTCGGCGACGCGCGCGAGCAGCGTCGGCTCCTTCTGTGGTTGGGTTGGGAAGATGAGCAAGAGGCCGATAGCATGGCGCAGCAGCTTGGTTTGCTGCTCGAAGTTCGTGTGCGCGAACCGCGGCACCGCCTGCGGGCACGCCGCCAGAAAGTTCCGGTAGAACGCCTGCAGGAACTCGGGCGCCTGGCAACAGCGATCATAGCTCGCCTTCGCCACCGCGGTAGTCGCTTTGTCAACCATGGCGGACAAAGGTGACGTCTCGATTGTGGTGCGGCAACCCAACCCTCAATAGTTCTTTCGCTCGATTCTCAAGATTCCTTCATGTGTCGGGGCCGACTTTAAAAGCGAACCCTTCGAAGGAGTTCGCGATGTCTTGGGGACCGGTGGTCGTTGGGGTCGATGCGTCGGCTGCGGCGGCTGGAGCGGCAGCGCTCGCCGAGCGCATTGCAAAGCTGGCGGGCGTTCGCTGCGAGATCGTTCATGCGGTGCGCGACGCATGGGCGCCGCTGGTCGCCGTGAATCCCGACCCACAGGTCGCCGAGATGCAGCTCGTCCAGCAGGCGCTCGCGCGCGAGCAGGTCCAACAGGTCTTGAGGGGGACTGTTTCCGACCGAGCCCTTGAGACCTTGAATGTTCGGTTTGGACCGGCGGCGGTTGTCTTGCGGCAAGTCGTCGAGGAAAGGCGGCCAGGTCTGCTGGTCCTCGGCGGCAAGCATCACACGGCCCTCGAGCGGTGGCTGGGCGGCAGCACGAGCCTGCATGTGGTGCGTACGTCCGAGGTCCCGGTGCTCATCACCGCCGGGGTGCCGACCGCGCTGAGACGGATTCTCGTCGCGGCCGACTTGTCCAAGGCCGCCGGTCCGACGGTGGCACTCGCGGAACGCTTCGCGAGGCTCGTGGGTGCGGAACTGCGCGTGCTCACCGTCTTCGAGCCGCTTCCAGACCTCCCCGGCATGCCCGTGGTGGATGCCAACGAGTACTATGCGCTCGCTCACGAGACGCTGGAGCGCGAGGTCTGGCCGCTGCTGAAGACGCAGGAGGTTCAGAAGCTGGTGCGTCACGGTCTGGTGGTCGAGACGCTCCTGCGCGAGGCAACCGAGTGGCGGGCCGACGTGCTCGTCGTGGGGTCGCACGGTAAGGGATGGGCACAACGTGTGCTGCTCGGCAGCGTCACCGAGCGGCTCATCAATCAACTGCCGACGTCGCTGCTCGTCGCGCCGGTAGACGTGGCAGCCGCCGCGCTTTCCAGGCGGTACGCGCGCCGTGTGGCGCGAACCCCAGCGGGGTTCATCCCATGACCCTGCTTGATCGCCGGTGCCGTCCTCTACCAGGCCGGTAGCGTCCGGAGGGGAAACGGGGCACTGGTTAGCTTAGGGACATGAAATGCCGCCGCGCCGCCGCGCTTCTCCTTGCCGGCGCCGTTCTGCTCGCGCCTCCCCTCGACGCGCAGAACGGCGCGCGCTGGTTCTCCCCCCTCGTCGCTGACCCGAAACAGCCGCATTTCTTCGCCACGTGGCTGTGGATCACGTCGCCGATCGTCACCGGGCAGGTTTCGAGCGTCGGACTCGGCGAGGATATCGTGCTGGCGCGTGGGCATGCCCACAAGTGGGAGATGAGCGTGGCGGCGGGCGTGTTCTCCCAGTTCAATATGCAAACCCCCTCGAACGACCTGATCAACACCGACTTCGTCATCGGCTTCCCATTCGCCTACCGGACCGGCCCGCTCTCGGTCCGGGCCCGGATCTACCATCAGAGCTCGCACCTGGGCGATGAGTTTATCCTGAACACCAACCCGACTCGCGTGAATCTGAGCTTCGAGGCGGCGGAGTTGCTCGTCGCACGCGACTTCGGGGGCCTTCGCCTCTACGGCGGTGGCGAATACATCCTGCGGCACGAGCCGTCAGACCTGCGGCCCGGTCTGGTGCACGGTGGGATCGAGTACCGCCACGCCCGGCGCGTCGTGCACCTCGGCGGTCTGGGTGACGGCCACGCGTTCGTGGCACTCGATGTCAAGTCGATCGAGGAACGCAAGTGGCGGATGGGATGGAGCGGGCGCGTTGGCGTCGCCTTCCGACTCGACACCGGCGACGCGTCACGTCTTGTGAGTTTGCAACTCCAGGGCTACACCGGGCCGGCGCCCTACGGGCAGTTCTACCAGGAGAATGTGCGATCGGTGGGTGTCGGCGTTCACTTCGACCTCTGACCCCGGTATGAGCATCGTCGTGCGCGAGCGCATCCCGCTCGCTCCGTACACCACGCTCGGACTGGGTGGGCCGGCGCGGTACTTCTGTGAGTGCGCGATGGAGGCGGACGTGCTGGAGGCGCTCGCTCTCGCACGGAGCCGGGGCCTCGAGGTGCAGATCATCGGCGGTGGCAGCAACGTAGTCTTCGCCGACGCAGGGTTCCGCGGCCTCGTGGTAAAGGTCACGATCGGCGGTGTGTGAGCCGGTGTGGACTGGGACGCGCTGGTCCGGCGCACCGTCGAGGGCGGGTGGGCGGGCGTCGAATGCCTTTCAGGAATCCCCGGCACGGTTGGTGCGACCCCGATCCAGAACGTCGGCGCCTACGGGCAAGAGATCGCCGATACGCTCGTCTCCGTGACGTGCCTCGAGCGTGAGCGCATGACCCCCGTGACGTTCACGCGCGATCAGTGCGAGTTCGGCTACCGCCAGAGCCGCTTCAAGGCACGCGATCGGGATCGGTACGTCGTGCTCGGTGTTACGTTGCGATTGCGCCGCGAGCTCCCACGACTACGCTACGCGGAACTCGAGCAAGCGGTGCGAGGGAGCGTCGATCTGAAGACGCTCGACCTCGGCGACGCCGTGCGAGTTGTGCGGGACACGGTGCTGGAGCTGCGGCGCCGCAAGTCGATGGTCCTCGATCCCACCGACCCGAACCGGCGCTCGGTCGGCTCGTTCTTCGTCAACCCCGTGCTGTCGACCGAAGCGTTCGAGGACCTGGCCAGCCGCTGGCGCGCCTCAGGAATGCCGGACTCTATCCCGACTTTCCCGGCCGACGGTCGCGTGAAGGTGCCCGCGGCATGGCTCGTGGAGCACGCTGGGTTCGCGAAGGGGCATCGTCGCGGCGGGGCGGGGATCTCGACGCGCCACGCGCTGGCGCTCGTGAATCACGGTGGCACGACGGCTGAGCTCCTCGCGCTCGCCGAGGAGATCGAGCGGTCCGTACACGAGCGCTTCGGAATCCGGCTGGAGCGCGAGCCGGTAGTCGTCGGATTGCTCTGAGTTCGCTTCGCTGCTCGCTGTCGGAACTGTGGCAGAGAGCACCCTTGCCTGACTCCGCAGCGACGCGGAGCTTAGGCCCCGTGTTTGTCGCTGCTGCCGCCCAGCCTGTCCTCCGTCGCCAGCTAGGCCTGCTCGCCGTCACGGCCCTCGTCGTGGGCGAAGTCGTGGGCATCGGAATTTTTCTCACGCCCGCCGGCATGGCCCGCTCGCTCGGCTCTCCCTTCTGGCTGCTGATCGTTTGGCTCCTCATGGGCTTCATGGCATTGAGCGGCGCGCTCTGCTATGGCGAGCTGGCCGCACGCACACCTGAAGCCGGCGGCGGGTACGTCTACTTGCGCGAGGCGTATGGGCCGGGCGTGGCGTTTCTCTACGGCTGGAAATGCATGCTCGTGATGGATCCCGGGATCACGGCGGCCCTCGCGGTGGGCCTCGCGAGCTACGTCGGATACGCGCTTGGGCTGGCCGGTGCCTCGCTCAAGCTCATCGCGATCGGAACGATTCTCTTGCTCGCTGCAATCAACATCGCTGGCCTCAGGTTCGGGTCAGGGCTGATGCAATGGCTTACGGCGCTCAAGCTCGGCGCCCTCGGTCTGCTTGCGGTGCTCGCCCTCGTGACGCGGGCGGGTCAGTGGTCGAACTTCGTGCCGTTCGTCGCGCAGCGTCCGGGTTCCGATGCTCTTCCTGGCGCGCTCGCGCCGGCCCTGGTGGGCGCGTTCTTCGCGTTTGGTGGGTGGTGGGAGATCTCGAAGCTGGCGGGAGAGGCACGCGATCCAGCCCGGACGGTGCCCCGTGCCCTCGCGATTGGGGTCGCGATCATCACCGCCATCTACATCCTGACGAGTGCGGTATTCCTCTATCTTGTGCCGCTCGACCGGGTGACGTCGGGCGAGACATTCGCGGCGCAGGCGGGCG